>Ga0307513_10004859_pt1 | contig 17843 bp, 23 predicted proteins | sample 15_EM_MG_FD_202174 | JGI IMG/M metagenome (GOLD analysis project Ga0307513, IMG submission 202174) | Populus trichocarpa ectomycorrhiza microbial communities from riparian zone in the Pacific Northwest, United States - 15_EM | ecosystem: Host-associated > Plants > Roots > Unclassified | place... | reverse complement strand
CCGTTGCTTGGGCCAGGATCTTATCCGCATTCAAAGCACCAGGTCCAGTGGGTGAATCCACGGCAGGAGTTTGGGTTCGGCTTCGTGAAGTCGACGGCGCATGTACGTCCTCCGGCTCTCTAGGCCGGGATCGGCGGGGGGGTTGCTCGGGTTCACTATCGATTGCGTTGGCTGCAAGCAAAGAATCTAATGCTTCCTGGACGTTTACCCCCGAGTCAGTTGCTGCAAGAGCGGTACGGGCTTGCTGAGGTGTGAAACCCATCTCAACGATTTGCCCAATGGTATGAGGTGGTGGAGAAGTGCGACCTGAAGGCAAAGACACAGAGGAGGAAGAGGCGGATTGAAGGTCATTCTACGAGCTGGTCAGGAGGGCACAAGAAGAGCACACGGGACACACTCACAGAGACAGGAGCAGCTACATGTTGTCTCCGGACCTCTTCTATAGGCTTTGCAAGATCACCAAGAATGTCATCATCCTCGGCGCTCTGTTCCAAATTATCCTTCGATCCAAAATCAAAGTCGCCAGGTGTTCTCGCTCTAGAGCCAGCCGGAGAGCCTAGATTTTCTTTATTAGGTGATGAATCGAGCAAGTCGAAACCAAATGGGTCGGGAGTCTGATTAGGCCTCCTTGGGGTAGGCGCAGCTGGTGTCGCATTGGACGCAATAGCATCCAAATTTAGCAAATCATCGTCAGGTCCTCCAGACGCATTAGTGGCGGAGAGTGGCGGAGAACGTTGCGTAGAGATGTCGGCAAAAGTAGGGGATGAACGGCCGTGTGCTGGAGGCGGGTTTGGAGGGGCAGGCAGTGGCACGAGCGCGGGAGACACATTTCGCGAAGCCACAGTGTGGATGTTCTGCAGGGGGGCATTCAAGCTCCAGAATATGTCGCTGTTGGAAATTGGTGGGGATGGCTTAACACCAGGATTGGTCTTAAGACCCGAAGGAGGCAGGGTTGTGGCAGCAGAAGCGAGACGAAGCGACGGGGTAGGGATAGGAGATACAGCTCTGCTGTTGGTAACTGAGCTATTACCGCTGAGTGCGCCGTCGAGCTGATCCCACATCGCACCTTGAGCTTCGACACGTGCTTTCTCCCGTTTTTCGCGTTCTCTTCGCTCTCTTTCTGCATGTGCACGTCTATCAGCCATCGACATGTTCACATTTGTACTTGTACCGAGCGAAAGTAGCCCGCTGAACGGGTCCCCGCTGGTACGTGGACTCCCTGACATAGACGATGATCCGTTGTGCCGCGAGCTGGCGGGAGCGATAGGTACTGCTCCAGAAGTACGTGGTGTGGGTTGACGTGGTGGACTCGCTAGGCTTCCAGCACTGGCCAGCCTGGAGAACGCGTCATTCGTTGGAGGCGTGGCCTGCATCGATCGAACTGGCTGGTTCGAAAGTTGCTGCTGCTTGGCTCCAAGCGTCGCATCTCCCGCGTTCTGCCCCGAGGTACCGCTCGAGTTATTCCACAGGTCTGCAAACGCATCCATCTGGAGAAGAGAAGAAGCAAGGGTCAAGGTGTTGGACAAATAGAATTTTCCACCCAATGTCGGATAGCGAGCCTTAGAGTATCTAAGATATTTCTCTATATCACGAGTTAGTGAGAATCCGTCGGCACATTCTGAGCGGGTTCCAGGTTCCTCCTGAAGGGAGAACGAGCGACAGATAATGGCGCGAGTGTCAAGACGGCAGGAGGAGCAGACGATTGGGGTAATCTGGAGATTACATGTGTACTTTTCGTGCTACAAAGCGCCTCTGGAGTGCAAGATGGGGAAGTGCTCAAGGAGCGAGACGTGATGGCGGCCAAACAAGATTTGTTGAGAGGAGCCTTGTAATGGCTGGTGAGCTTAATGATTCCAGCCGTAGTTGTACGCGTCTGTCAATTGTCTGTCAGCGATGGAAGTCTCACCTGAAGCACCAGGATTTAACAACTGGCTTCTAGAACAGGTCGGACAACGAATAGAATAGTACAAGAGGACGTTCTGAAGGTACTCTGTAAGTGGTAAGATGGGGAATGTAGTGGTTCAGGGCAACCGTCGAATATCCCAAACACCCTTCGATAATGGGTCATAGTCAGGGAGCATTGAAGTGACCTGCCTTGTTGTGGGCATGGTTGGGTGTTCACTCAGTTGGTCGAGCAGGTTCTGTCGTTCAACGAGAAGCGATTTGAATTTGTTGCTAGTACTATTAAGGCAACAAAGCTGAAGTAAAGTGTAACGTGGTACAACAGTGAAATAAGAGAGGTACCCTCAGCGACGAACTAGCGCTAGCGTGCATGAAGGGTAGAGGATCCACGAAACGGGTGAATGAATAGAAGCGAGAGTGCGCTAGGTGACGCAGAGGTCCCAGATTAAGGATGGGTAATAAGGTTCCGGATTACGAAGAGCAGGAGTATATCGAGGTGGAGGGTCATCGGGGGATCGGTATTAAACTGTAAATGGAAAGCGAGAGCCTGCTCGCCCCCATCCGTTTCAACTACTCCTGTCATATGTATTCCGCTTAATACGCTTGCCGCCATACATTAATGACGCTGATGCCACAAATCGGGTCGATTTGGAATGGTAGGCGTGCAGTCGACGCCTCCGCGATCGGGCGACTTGAGGAAGTGGCCCGAGTGCTTCAAGGTGGATTGAGTAGTTGTAAAGACCCTGGGGCTCATCCCGGTCACTGGAGCCTTCCTGCTCAGTCTGCTGGAGGCAACAGCAGAGAACAAGTTCTCCACAAGGGTGTTCGTGTGTTACGTAGGTAGCGGCACGGCCAGATATTTTAGCGTATACAGGGCTACTCATATCCCACAGCCGGCTGCAACGAATAGAAGTGGTCAGTAAAAACTCTAGAAAGGGAATAATTGGACCTTACAGTGTTGTAATTGCTTGTTATCCGACAGCAATAGAGGAGGAACAGAATGGCGACTGAAGCCAGAACCCACGTCTCCAGACGGTTCCAAGAATTACTTCCGTGGTCGAGTTGAACAAGGCCTGCGAGTTGCTGTTGCCCAATTTGGCTGTAGTTCGACGGCTTGCAGTACTTGTCTGGGTCACGGTCGCGGTCGCAGTCGTGGTCGCAGGCGTGGTCATGATGCATCAACCCTCTTTATTCGTCCTAGTGGTTCGTAGTCGAGTTAGTCGTGTTATGTCACAAACGTTTTCGGTCCTGCCGTCATACTCGAATCATGAAACTTAGAAGGGTTCAGCATATCATGAAGCCTGAGTTTAATACTCCGGCAACCCATCTCTGAACGCTCGGTAGTCATGGTTGATGGTTGGTGGGTGGATCCAGTTCGGTATAGGTCCAACTAAAGGCTCATTTCATAGTGGAGGGTATGTACCGACATAATATCCACCAGTTCCATGGCTCCATAGAGACTAGTGATGGTACACCTTACACATGGCCCTAGCTGGTAAGGAAATCATGGCGGTTTGACTTGGAACGCTATTCGAAGTGGCGTTTCCCTTTGTGCGATGCATCTGCATGACACATCTTCCACCTGCAGGGGGGTTAGTACCAGCACTCTACCCCTTATCTCCTGAAGATCAACCATTGCTGCAAGTAGACACGGGTACAGTCGATGTCACACACATTTGGCGCATAAGTGACAGAAGGATAGTCGTGGGGGACGACAAATTTGACCAGGACGAAGGCGAACCTCCCACAAGAACCACATAAGCACCGCAACGAGCCAAGCGAGTCTCATCTTACCTACTGGGGGTAGAAGAGTGGTGGTATAAAGGAGTGACTGAAATTGGTCCAAAGGGAGACTGCAGGAGCGACTATAGGAAAGTGACAGCAGTCTGGCAGCTTGAGGACCGAATTGAATCGTCCTCCGAAAGGCCAGGACCGCCGAAATGGGCATCTTGTAGTAGTTATTCATTTCATCCAACGGGGGGGATGGGTCAAGAACCGAAAGCAAAGCAGCCATTACGCTGGACTGTGCTCTATCGACCAGTTCAACGGAAATTCGTGTTACGTGCTTTACGAACATGATAGTTTCAGAGTCGGCTAGGCAGAAAATTCGACGATTGAGGCACAAAGCTATGCAGGTTTTTTGTTCCATGGTATGCCATAGCCCGTTATCTCCGATACGTCCCTACTGGAAAAAGAGAGGACGTCAGCCTGCTGATCTCCAGCCTGCCGTCTCGACCGCAGCTCAGCCAATGTGGTATCCTCCCTCGGGTCCAGGATACCAGGCACAACAGGGATCGACATCTCATTGAGTACGAGAGTCGCTCTTTCCGCCCAGTGCTGCACGACCTCCTCATCCTCGCACCACTGTAACACAACGGCCCCCAGCTCCGGCGAAGCACCCGCACTAGAGAGGGACATATCACTCTTCACGTCTTCGGCTTCTCTTTCAACGTCTTCTGACGTAGCCGCCACTGTCACCACTGTCGTGTCCGCGCCGTCCGCCAAGCCTGCAGTTGAAACCGGGCATCCTTTATCACCCCATAGCCCTCCACCACGAGTCCATGCAGGTATGTTGGCCTGTGGGCGCATCTCTTCAAGGATACCGATCATCGCCAGGAGTATTCGGTCCGGGTCAGGGTCCATCTCGATTTCGTCCTCAGTCTTGCGCGTGTATTCGGGTATCAATAGTAGGTTGTGAGGTTGTAGGCGGGCCTTGAGGGGGCTGTCATCCACTAAAGTCGTTGTTTCGCGCGTGTAAGCCTCCTTTGTCTGCAGAGGCTCAACTGATTAGTTCCAAGGGACCCCATACGATATCGAGAACCACTCACATCCCACCAGATCCTCCTCAAATCCTTGATGGTCTGCGTCTTCTGGTCTGTGATCCATTACTCAGCCCACTTCCCTGACACGACTTTGAAAACCTGCAGTGCTTACAATACTCTGCCTGACCCAATCCAATCATCGACCTCGTCCAAACAGCCCTCAACGCAGCCTGCAGAGACCCAAAGGTGATGTCGACCATGTCTTCCACATTCTGTGGTTGCGCACTGGACCAGATCATCGCATCCAATGGAGCCAGAATCGTCACCTCTTTCCCTCTCCCCTCTCCCTCTCCCCCAAAGTTGGTCTCTTCGTCGGCGTACCATACCAAAGGCACGGCATGTCGACCCGGTTGGTTGGGAAAAGCCACCATAGTCTGAGTCGTGCGTTCATGCGCGAGGTATTGGGCCAATACACCGACATAGGGGCGACGGAAGGTCTTCCGTCGTCCTACACGCGTTTTGTAGCTTGTTCGCCAGAGAAGGGAGCCGTTCAAGTCCAACGCGACGAGTTTACGCGGTGGGTCGATCAATTGTCTTTTATCGCGGCGTCTGGAATGGGACGAGGTCGGGGGTCGGAGGTCGGAGAGCAAAATCCGTGAAGGTGCAGAGGTTGGGACGAAGACCTCGCCGTGCGTTGCCGACCAATGGGCTGTGTCTCTGCAGAGTATCGCAGCATAGGAGGGTTCGGTAGCATGGAAGTATTGAAGGTAGGGAGGGGCGGATGGGTCGGAGACTATTCGGGGGGTTGGCCCACAAGGGACGTGTATTGGATCGTCCACCTGAAGACGACGTGGAGCCGCTACATCGTTTGATTCACCATGATTACTGTGCTTAAACGTCGTCGAACCTTCGACAGTTGGGACGAACGATTGCGCAACAGGGACGGCCTCGGCGCGAGCTTTCTTCCGGGCTTCCTTCTTCTTATGAGGTCTGACTCCTTTCTTACGCTTTGAAGGGGGTCCATTTGATTGCAGGCCTCCATTCAAACTCTGAGGAGTATGTGACCGTTCACGTTTTCTGGAGAGCGGGAGGCTTTCAGAGCAAAAATGCTGGTGGTCAGGATCGATATGCGAGTATGCTTGTACGAAGGGTTGAGGAGAATCGTCGTCGTACGGGTTTGCAAGCATCATTCTAGGATCGCCGAAAGTTTGACCTTAGGAAAGAACATGTCCGGAAAGGAGTCAGGCAAAGATGATTGAGGCGTCTATGGAAAGACACGCATAGGGAGCATGCGAATGCAGCGACTTACTCACCGGCGTTGGTGTGATTGGTGACGGCCATACTTGGACCGGCTTGAGGATAGTGAGGGCTATCATCCCACGGATCTACATAATAGAGACTGCTTGAATCCATGACAGACGTCCTTGCGGTCTGAAGAGCGCGAAAATGAGGGAAGCGAGGCGTCCGGAGGGCTCTTGCGCTCTCTGTTGCTCGAAAGAGCACGAAGCGCGTTTGTGGAAGAATGGCGAAGAGATTGCTGAACAGTATTCTGGAGTTGGAGTAAGCAGCTGGTTTGAGCCCAGGCTCGGGTGAATTATCCTCCGCTACCACCCAACCACCTGCACCGTCGACGACTATAATTCGAAAATAATATAGAAGGGCCAAAATGTCCACTCGCACACCCCGTGTATCGCAGACCTCGATAGCAAATTCGCTGCCTGCGGGGGTGCTCTCGTTCACTCAACCACCACAGACAGCAGCCGCCTCTTACTATAAAATCGCAGCAAACAACCCAATTACCTTTGGATGGAACTTTACCTACCTTATACAGACTCCCACTCGCCTTACCGTCTCCGCTTTCTGCTCCTCGAATGGCAACACCTATCCCGTAGGCCCAACGGACGGTGTTATCGAGGGCGCCGCGACACAGGTGGTTTGGGATGCGTACGCTTACGAACAGCAGCAGGGAGCAATCCCACTCGCCCAGGCCGAGTATACCCTCTTCATCCACGACGAGCGAGGTCCAAATGTCGGCAACCAGGCAGGCCTCCTTACTCCAAACTCTGGCATGAAGTTTTCTCTCTACAGACCAAGAGAATACGTTCCGCTTGAGAGTGCGTATTCCCCCATGATCAATCCCCGCCGCAACCGATGCTGACACTGCAGTGCCTCCTAGGCTGGAGTTGCCCAGGCTGCTCGAGTGCAGTACAAGCGTATTCGGTGGCCAAGACGATGCCCATAGCTCTCTTCCTCACCTTCTTCCTCATGTTCATCAGTGGTTGGCAACTGCTTCGAAGACCACTCGCAGGCCACCATTGATCACGGGCGCTGCGACATCTCTACACAGCAGTCAGCCACTTGGGACTGTTTCAAGTTTGCATGTTCCCGTCGTTGTTTCTCGCTTACAGACGTTCGCTGGACACCGCATCGATTCCTTCCATATCCCCTGAAATTCTCGTCGACGCCAACGTACTTTATACTCTCCTTCAATTCTGCATTCATTCCCCCCCATAGCCCTACCACATCACGCATCACGCATACCTCACGTACTTGTTGCGATTCTGTCACGCGTTTTGGTCTTTATTCACTGGTCCGAGTTTCTGAAACTGTGCTCTTGAAAGACACTCGTTCATCAATTTCTGGTGAGTCTGGCTCGCCAATGGTCAAGTTTGACCATTTCGTTGTTTCTGGTGTCCAGGATCAGACAGCGATCGTAATAGAGAGGATTGACCCGGATGATCCAATTACGTGGCTCACCTTTGAAAGTTGAACCTCACTTATTGTAAGAGTCCCAAGCCCAAGCCGTAAGAAATAAGCACTGCGATGATCCACGACCACTTGAGATCTCCTTCGACATTGTTCATTCTCGCATTCACTTTCTCGCACTCACTCTACACCACCCTGACTCATCACTAGTACATTCAAATCCCTTCATCGGGTCAGATGCCACGAATAAAGATTGGGTATCTAAACATTTTTCAACCTTCTAAGAGATCGGATGTGTTGAGCATTGGCTTGATTGGCTTGGTGAACATCACTCTCCTCAGTATCACAACCCCCTTCCAGCCTAAAATCCGGTGCATCTCCACATTGCCTAGTTCCACTCTCGCGGTGAGTGTCTGGAGGTTCGTCACAAGTTCCCGCAACTCGTCGATCTGTCCACGTCGATGGACTTCGGAAGTGGGCGACAATTGCTTCTGAAGTTCAATTGCGCGTTCGTAGTTGCGACTATCGGGAGCGTTAGCAGAGCTATGGAGGGTTTGACCGGAGGACAGAACACACCTGCAAGTCACGAAACGATCCTCCAAACCCTCAAGAAGTTTATGGTTTGGTTTTTTGAACTCTTTCTGTACCGCTTCCCTCTCTCGTTCTAAGATGTGAATCGCGCTTTCTACCCAAATCAAGACGTGGACGAGCGGGCCCAGGAAGTATTTGGTATATGATTTTGGTCCACCAAGCAATGGTCTGACTTTGAGACATTGATTGTGCCACTTGGCAATTCTCTCGTCAGCTTTTTTATTGGCTTCTCGTCTCTGGCACCACATCTTGTACGCCAGCTGTATGGCGAGAGCGGCAAGATCTTCCTCCGCTGTAGCAGGAGCTTCAAGGTCTTTGACGGATACTGTAGCCGATGGTCTTGCAGTTGGTGTGCGAATGATATACTGACCCTGTACTGGAGCGGGCGGCGGCTGGCTACGGTCAAGGACGCACGGCTTAGCAATACCTGCCAGTCTCGATTTTGCGGTTCCAGTGAGGATTGGAGATGCAGCAAAATGGTGGTAAAAGGCTGATTCGCTAGAAAACCGCAGGTCGACCAGTTTGCCCTTTGAAGGGGTTACTTGAGGACCGGCGTCCAAAACCAATCGTACCACCTTGTCGAATGGACAGTCGTCAAAGGATGCATATGCGGCCTCTGCAAGATCGCTCCAGTCTTCCGCCTTTAGGTACCTTGTGGAGCCATTCAGGACATGCGCGAGATACCTCAGTTCAGGACTGACTTCACCAAGAGTGGAGGGAAGTCTTCTCCTTCGTGGTCTTTGGAGAGCGTTGTGATTGATCTCCCTATCTGTGACTCGAGAACAGTACTCCCAGAATTGCAACCAACTGGGAACAGTGTCAGCGGTCGCATAACGACAGCAAAATCTCTCCCTACTGATTATAAGACATCGAAATCTATTATTTCGGTCAGTAGGGCCCTGTGGTAGAGATAATCAACCTCACATTCGAGAAATTATCCGCGCGCGAGTCAAAAATCGAGTATTTGTGTACTCTATGGATGGTGAGTAGGTAGGAGGGTGGGAGGGAATTGAAGCTACCTTTCCCATCATAAAGATCCTTTACAAACTCTTGCAGTGGCCGGAGCAAATGTAATAATATCCACACGTCTACTTTGGGTCGGTGGCGGCGCTGAGCCAAATGAAAGAGCGAGGAACGAGGGAGTATCACATGGTTCAGATCAGCTGCGGCGATCCCTCCAACGAAGGTGGTGGTCCAGAGCTCCAAGAAAACTGTCAGTGGATGCAATGCGATCCGCATTGTCTGCCGATTTTCGATCGCATATCTAGAATCCGATCCTAATCAGATGTGGGCATGAGACTTCTAATGACTTTTTCTTACTGGAGAAACGCGAGACCGAGTTCCACACTGCCGTCGGCGAGTTGAAATAAAGCGTTGATTAGATCCAGGAAAAGCGGCTGCTTATTGTTCTCCATGTCCACTCGATAGCCGTGGTCGACCTCGAATGCCCGACGAAGCGCACCACTCCGTCGGAAATTCGGGCGCTGCGAGGCATCCAGTGCGCTTGCCATGAGGAGCGTTTTGAGCATAGAGGTTGGATGTCCAACATCCAAGTCGAGTGCACTTTCATAGATCCAGCTTCGTAACACTGCAAGCGCTTGTAAGGTGCTTGAATCCTGTCGCGTAAAGCTGGTGATATTTCCGGCAGATTCGTGAGATGGGAAGATGACATCAAAGATGCGGCGAAGATAAAGGCTGAGAGCACTATAAGATAAGAGATTGGCAAAGAGAAGGGCACATACTTTCGCTGGTCCCGCCTCCTTGTGCGTGGTTCTGCACAGTTAAGGACCTCAATCTGCTTAAGGTAAAGGCACAATTGCACGTTGTAGAAAGTCGCCACGCAATCCTTACGCACGTGATGGCGCGAACAAGAGCAGCCTATTCGACCGTCGAGGTAATGTGGGCAAAGGGGGGCGAACGAGTTGGCGTCTAAACACGCAATAGCGTGGTTGTGGAGGACTGATATCATATGATCTTCGACACATCTGATGATCCAGGTCCCAAGTGTCTTCGCGTCGACAACTGGCTGGTCTTGCCCATTTATTCGAATACGGCGTAGAGGGGAGTCTGTTTGGTGAGAGATAAACGACGTCAAGAGGACCGTTGCTTCAACACCAGATTTATCCAAGGAGAAGCCAAAGAGCCGCTGTGCCAATGCTGAAGCCTCAAGTCCACGGGTTCGGGTGAGCCCTCGATATCTAGTTGCGTAGAGCTGCAGATAGGTTAGGTGGCTATGCATCTGAAATACCGTCATCGATTTGACTTCTTGTGGCTGGGCTGATAAGTGATTCAAGCACCGGAGTAGCGCAACAGATGGTGGGTGGATCTTTGCAAGAGAGGTGCATAGTGTTTTGAGGCTTGAGATGTCATTCTTGATAATAGAGCGAAACATAAGTAGCTGGAACGATGTCAATGCGAGCATAAAAACGGCGGAACATCATACCTCATCGCTCAGCCCCGACTGCGACGTGTAAACACGAGCGGACAACTGCTCTAGGTCGCGGATTTGAGCTCTGTTGTTATCTGTGACGAGACCATTGTAAGGTAGCTGCTGCCAGAATGCGTCACAAAGGCATTGAGCAGCAAGATCGTGATCGCCGCCTTCGATAAACAGATTAACTGCCTTGACGAAATCCCTGGCTGCGGCTCGTACTTTTCCAGCTTCTATGTAGCACCGAAGGGTTATTAGGATTGGCGTCTTGTCAAAGCCGTAGACGTCCATGAACTTGAGAAGGTCATCGTCAGACTTGAAGAGATCCTTAGCCTTCCTATGCTGCCCTCAGTACTCAATGCAGTCACGGGGCGACTTTGTACTCACTGCACCTGCTTGCGTTGTATATAGACAAGTTTGCACACTTGTCTGATGGACTCGGCGACCTCTTTGTCCACATTTCCCTCGTCAATAATCTCGATGGCACGGTCAAAGTGCTCTGCCATTCTTGCGTACCGCGCCGCTAATGTCCATTCCTTGCCGTGATAATATGCTTCAGAGGCACGAATTAGACGGTCCCCTTGCACGTAGCACTCAGCGGATCTCAGAAAGCACTTAAGGTGGTTTGGTGGGTTTAGATTCGAAGCACAGTCCCAAAGTATATCCGCGGCACGGAGGAAAGTGAGCTCGCGTTTCTTGGAACCATGTTCAATGAGACGGGCATCCTGCCGTAATTGATAGGCATGGGATATGTCGCGTTCGAGGTGCAGACCAGCGCGCTCAAAACAGAGCTTCCCCTGCCGATAGCGTCTTTTCGAGAAAAGATCGCGACCTGCTCTAGCCCATTCCTCGGCTGCCGAAGAAACTGGGGTGAGTCAGCTTCACGTATTGCTTCAATAGTAAGGTCGGCATACCTCCCAGGGTTGGGATTGAGTCTCTTGGTGTGCGAATATCGATTTGATCGAGTGAATGCCAGAGGCGCTTGGAAATGTTAGAGACGTCTTGAATAAGGTACCTATCCGTTACCTGCATAGATTCCGCTTGAATAGAACTATCCCATATCCACAGATTGCTTCTTGCTCTTGTCAAACCGACATACAGGAATTTGAGCTCGGTGCAGATACCCGCATGACGGAGCTCATCAAAAGCTGGTGCAGGTGTTGTACTGTCTTCTGGGTGGTCTATTTTATTGAGAATGACGCGCCAATCTGTTTGCGAGGCTGGTGAATCGCTGAAGAAATTGTAGAGAAGGACATCTGAAAACTCAAGGCCTTTGGCTTCACGGAGTGTCCTTCATATCTGTTGAGTATGCGATAGCCGATTCGATGAAAATGTTACTGACATGATAATTCCGATATCCCCAACTATGGAGCATAGTTTGTTGCGAGCTGCTTCGTCCCGAACAAGAATGCCTGAAAGGAGTTTTAGGTTCAGGAAAGTCAATGGATTCCAAAAACTAACACTGCTCTGCGCCAAACTCTACCGTTGAGCCACTTAGACCCCCCCCGAATTAATTAAAATACATAGCCGATTGATGAAGGACTCACGCCTCGCCGAAGAGGAACTGCTTGAAGTGAGAAATATTGTCCTCCCACCCAGTGAAGAAGAGAGGCTTAGGGCCGTCCACTAGCCCTTGCTCCTTGTCCAAAACATCAATTGAATTGGGCCAAAAGTGAGTAATTGTCTCGATGACAGTCTGAGCACATTTGACAATTCCTCCATGGCTGCGGTAGTTAATAGACAAGGAGAACGACGTCGGATGGATTGCCTCCCGGTAGCCAAGCTTCACCAACTCATCAGATTCCTGCGTGACATGTAACAATTAGAAGCAATTAATAAGTGAAAAGGTCGATGTCATACTTCCAAGCGAAAGAGGAACGCTTTGAGGTCGGCGAATCGGAAGGCGGTGGACGTGATTTGCTGTGCAGTGTCACCAGCCCAAAAGAAGCCGTGAGGATTGTGGCAGAGCGAGTGCATCACTGGAAATAACGATAATCAGGCCTGTGGGCTACTGGGCAGTTGGAGAAGATTATTCTTACATTTAAAATCGATCAGGAGATTGTCTTGAGCTTCATCACAGTACCTGGAGTTAACTCAGAGGAGTCGGTGCAGGCACTAGTCGGACAGTACGTACAGGAAGTCGATGGGGATCCCTGGAACTCGTCCACTGGACTTTATAGCGTGCAAAAGAGCATGTGTCCTGTCAACGGGATGAGGTTGGATCGTGCATCTCTAGGACCACTCTGACCTATCAGCGTCATCGTATCCTTCAAACCTCCGCTTCCAGTCGATGTAGGACTGGAATAGATCGTAGATACTACTCCGCTGCCTTGCGAACGTTGCTTGAGTTCGATGACTTAGCTGTTCGTATGCATCGCGGTCTATATAGCCACAATTTGTCGCCATTGAACCTTCTGATCCGCTTATCACTCCAATGAACTCGTTCCAAACCAGTGTTGGATCTAGAAGGTGGAAATAAGGGCCAAGATACAGGGGTACTAATGTCAGTCACGTACTGAGACCTTTAGTAAGAATTTGTGGAAAATGACGCCAGTACGTTGAGCGAAACACTTGGTAGTCCACTTTTGATTCTGGTTCGATCCTGTGTTGTCCCTTCAACTGCTTGACCGTTGAAACCGTTTCACCTTCGAGCCGCGAGAGAATATCTGTCAAATCTCGGTGCCCGGACCGTCGAAGAGCTCGTCGTTCCTCAGATGTCTCCGCTTTTCGCTTGAACTCGAAACAGAAATCGGCCTCTAGTAACTGGCAGAGCTGAAGGATGGTTCAGAAAGTTAATCAGGGAAGAAAAGAGATGGGAGAAACCTTGTCAAAGGTCAAGAAAAGGGGAAAGTGATCATCCGTAAGTTCACTGAACTTCTGTGGCAATCCAGATTGAGTATCGTCCTCATCATCGAACTCCATCAACTCCTTCTCAGCTTGAGCACGTTGCGCTGCCCGGTAGGCAATCTCCATCTCATGGCGGTCAGTAGCGGCAGGGGACTGCACAAGTTTAATGTAGTATTCCTTGACCCTCTCAGCCAGAATTCGAGATTGTGTAATAAACACTTGTCGAATTTTTCTGTGGGAATGCGTCGAGCTCGACCGTTGTACACCAAGCATTTTGAAGAGCATTGTTGTTGTTTTACTGTAGAACCTAATAAGCTTGATTGACAAGGTACGTATGGTGCACCCACCCAGTACCGCTACGACCCACCACGAAGCACGCAGACTGGTGGCGAATAATTTGGCATTCTCGATCGCTGCAAGGGTTACTGGTCAGAAACCCAAGATAAGATATTGCCAGCTACCCACGAAAGAGCGAAGATGTAAGCGGAGTCTTCATCCGCAAGAATATCTAAGAAACGTGTTAAACTAATGCTCCGCCACCATCATAGCGAGGCGCACTGTTTAGGACCCTTTGTGTGAAAGGAACAAATTTTTCAAGACTATTGTAGGAGTTAATCGTCTCAAACAACTTCAAAATCGTAACTCACGCTATGATGGTATGGAGCTGTAAGAACGTTAAGGCAACCATTCCCTATCAGTCACCAATAACCACAAATACCTGAAGGAGTTGAGAGTCATCTAAATCCTTTGAGACTCCTGGGTTGTCATATCTTTCGGGAGATAAAGTGAAGACCATTGGGTCGAAGTAACCAGAATCAGTGGAAGACCTCTTACGGCCCAGACACCTAAAAGGTTTGATCAGTGCCACAACATACCCCAAATGTCGCCTATGTGGACACACCTTTTCCTGTGTTCAGGCCCACGTCTTTGGAGATGCTGGCTGACAGCCTCCCAAAAACCACTGTGTCCAAGTTTATTATGAGAGTAGACGCCAAACATTTTGAGGACTGTTGTACGTCAACAAGAGACTGTGGGGGTTTCACCCGAGTATACCTTGAATTTCATTCTAGGGCTGTCAAATTCACGCAAGAGCGAAAAGCGGGTTTATTCTCACTTGACACGAGCCATCACTGAAACAGTCAACGGCATATACCAATCGCGTATCACTTTCCATCTTGGCTTCGAAGACAGGGATACCAGTTTTTCCCCCAGTGAGCTGCTTCTGATTGTCATTGGAGAAGAAGCCATGGGATAATTCCCTGGAAAGGAATGAGCACTGGATAGGAAAGGTCGGATAGGGAGTTTACTTGAGCTTCTTTCCGATGATCGCAAAACGTTTGGCGTCAGCGCGTCTAAAGTCGCGTTCGCATTTTGTGGAAAGGAGGATTTTCCATAATCCAAATCCATCGATACCATCATCAAAGTACTGTAATGTGCTTATGGGATTGATAGGATAGAGAATCGGGGTCTCCTGATTGGCGGGATCGGACTCAGCATCGAGTTGAGTACTCGTAGTGACTGCCAGAGCTTGAGGGGAGCGCCGAGAGTGTACTGTTCGCTCGCACGAGATATACATGTGGACAGAGTGTCTGAGTATGTCAGGAGTTCCCATATTGAGGAGATAATCCTAGAAGAATAGATGAATCTTCTTGGGAGGAGCGAATGATAAACAAGTTCTTACGCGGAGGATACCCTTCAACTTGTCCAATACCTCATCAACCATAGAATTGTATTCCAGCAAAGTGATTGGTCGACGGAAACCAAATTTGTGAAACGGGGTGTCATCGACCCTCGGGTCGGGTCGTTTCATTCGTGCCATTTTAACCTCCTTTTGCGAACGTCTCTTGGGTGAGGTTACTTCTGCACGTTCCCTGACAGGTGAGTCGGGTGGCTGGAGATTCACAGACGTCAGCGCGTCAAGCACTCCTGTGGCAAGCAAGAAAGTGCGCTGATGCTCGTAGAGACTTCCTGAGAATTCACTTGCGGGTACAGAGGGATAAAATGATTCGAGAGTTTTGATTGCCAGTTCTGCTGATGAGCTCCGAAAGTCGGTAACTGTCGTCGGGAATGTCTGTTCAAAGTGATCAAGCACGGCAGTCCGAAATCCATCGTCGCCTGCCAGATCTAATGAGCACATATACGCACCGCCTTTACTCGACGTACATGCGAGCGCCATGACAAGGCCAGAACGGTTGCTGTTGACAAATTCGTCGAACAACCGACAACGCTTCTCTGGTGTAGAAGCATGTCTGAACGCATCAGCTTTATTTTGTATATCGTAGATAGTACTTTGGATCGGTTTGACTCCAAAATCTTCGAAAACGCGCAGAATAGGGTCGAGCGAGTCATTGCTTTGTTCCACAACCTGGTTGGAGGTCGCCATCTGCTTTGGTGATAAGATTAGCAAGGGTTTGTTGGACCTCTCAAGAGCTCGGGGACGGCAAGATACGGCCGCCTTGGTGGCGTAAAGGAGCCTGGCAAATCGCTGGTCAGGCTCATTGACAGAGAAGCTCAGGAACGAACGGTATCACGCAGGCAATGGGCCAATCAATCCTACTCTGGACGACCAGCTGAGCTCTTCATCCAATGTTTTATTCGTTTGAACTTCCATTCAACTTGTGCATAACCAACGGTCCCTGGAGGTGAAGATACAAGGTTTAATTGTAAAGCAATGGAAATGGAGCATTATGAAAAAGAGAAGCGTTGGTCGCTCCACCTCTATCATCTTGAACCGTAACATTATCGTCATGTTCCTTGAGCTCAAATCTCCCCCATTATTCGACAGTGACAAGTTGTACCAAGTACCAGTGACAAGTCGCACCAAGTCAAGCATGGGAAACGACCAGGAAGATCTGGCAGAAATGCACACCGAGACCATGGCCCTTACTATCGATAGGCCTGATCAGAGGAGCACCCGCAATGGCTTATGAGAACGACTTCAACAAGGACGCTGAAAGGTTGAGAACCCTGATCTCCATGACGATATGGTCTATATGGAAATCTAGGAATAAAAGCACAATTCTTAACCAGGACGTAGCACCTAACGAAACAAGAGAAACACTGAAAGATCTCATACAAGACCTAATAAGAAAAAGCTGGAACGCTACGCGTTTCATGGAAGAAGGGAGTAGGAAAATCCGTCAACGCGAACTTCGAAAGATCTGGGCGGATAAGAAATTTGCCAGCTTCGACGCGAAAACGGGCCCAACCATAGATCTCTCCTAAACGGGATGCAGCCGGGTAGCACCGGCGTAGGTGGGTTTTAGTGGGTAAGTCATGACGGCAGACTGTCCAACGGGCAAACGACCCAAAGGCAAGTCGTCATGGAGTCCCACACACGGCGCAAGGCGCTATGGTGCATGATGCATTTCCCTCCTTTCCCCCAAAAAAAAAAAGAAAAAAAAGAAAAAGACTGGGGTGTGGTGAGAAAACAAAGGATGCACAGAAGAGGTGTCAAAACAGCATAGCGTCTTTCTGTTTGCCCCGCCCTTAACTTTTCAGGCCACGCGACATCAACTCGGTCAACGGAAATGCGCACTCACCGGTGGCGATCAGATGGGACCTTCTCATTGATGAAAGTTGAGGTGAAACCACTGAAAAACGACGCACCTGGAGACCAATGAAGAAACGAAAGGAAGGCAAGTGGCTTGTGCCCAATGCCGCCCAGTACCCCGCATATCGCATCTCTTAATTGTTCAGGTCGGCTATCAGACGCGATGTCACGTGAAGTTCTCTGGCACGGGAAGTATTGGTGGCATTGCTTCCATCCACCCGCCTTGTGGGTCTCATTCTTTCAACGAATGATGCGGTGGGCCCCACGATTTTCAACATGCCCTATAATCAGAGCATTTCATCCGTTCGCGTGTGGGTCGGTGCGGATCACCATCCTTCCAGCGCGAGACCAGCGAGCCGTACTATTCCTGTTTTTAAGTTCCTCTAGCAGATTCCCCCCATTCACATGTCTCGCCCGACTCGTTCAACTGACGAATCCACATTTACTCTCGATTTGAGCCACATGAGCTGCTCCAGCGCCCCATTTGGCGTCTTCTGGAAGGACGTCTCCTGATAAGCGACTCACCCATACGATGCCACTATGAATATTAGTGACCAGCGGAATTGTAATACCAAAGAGCAACTAATAAATCAAACTACATGCTCAGTTCAGTGGACAAAAAGGTTAGGGGGGTGCGCCTTTGAAAATTTGAGCCCAAGCGGTTCCAAAGGCAAATTCGTCAAAATCAAGAGAAACGGATCGAGTAGGAGATGTGAGGGGGATTGTCATGAGAGCAGGTGAATGCAGGCCTATACGATAGTCTTGGGGTACCCAGTATAGTAAACCACCTTCTAAGTCCCTAACCCAACCATTCAGGTCGGGCATTGCACTAAACCCAGCATGGATTGGGCCATAAGAGGAATGTCGGACGCCAACCACAGGAAATGGGTCGTGCACACAGTTGTTGTTGTCATAAGACCCAGAAACGATGTGCTGCCCGTCAGGAGAACAAGCAACGGAGAGCACCAGGGAATCATGCCCCTCGAGAGGATTGCCGACTGCAGCACCAGCCTCGGCATCCCAGATTCGAATAGTGCGGTCGTCAGATCCG
>Ga0307513_10004858_pt1 | contig 17843 bp, 12 predicted proteins | sample 15_EM_MG_FD_202174 | JGI IMG/M metagenome (GOLD analysis project Ga0307513, IMG submission 202174) | Populus trichocarpa ectomycorrhiza microbial communities from riparian zone in the Pacific Northwest, United States - 15_EM | ecosystem: Host-associated > Plants > Roots > Unclassified | place... | reverse complement strand
TGCCTGTGAAAATTAAATGTTCGGGTACTTTTTTTTTTTTTTTTTTTTTTAAAACTTTTTCCATTTCGGGTACTTAAGCTACTCTAAAGCGTGACCCTAATCAACTACTACATATTCCCTCCACATAATCAAACCCTTCATTACCAAAACGTCAAGCCACACACAAGCCCCGAGCCTATTCATGTGAGTCTTTTGCGCCCAAGGTCACCGCCCACTGCGAATCCTAAGCCCCTCTTGACCCTGGTCAACCCTCAACAATTCGGCCTATATCCCCTACCCCTATAACCCCCTCCTCTATCTCCACTTCCATACGCACGGGCATAATACCCTCTGGTACGGTAGGTATCCCCCACCATCCCATTGCGTTCACCTACCAATGTCCTGTCAACAAACCTGTAAGCCCGCCTGACAAACAGATCCGCCGGCACACCACTCCCTCTTCTCACCCCGCCCACTCTATCCGCCACCATTATCCTCGGCCCCGTCGGCGCCCCACCTCTTGGCCCCGTCGGAACCACACCCTCCTGCTCCTCCCCCTCCTCACTCGAATCATCCACCCTCCTCCTCTTACCCTCCGACACCGGCACACCGACAGCCGAAGGTCCACCTTCCTCATCTATCACCAGCGCCACTCTTGGTTCAGCCTCACTTTGCTTCACCTCAGACGCCACCCTTACTCCCGCCACACCAGCCGAGGCCACAAACGCCTCCGCCATATCCACCTCATCCTCTTCCTCAGGCTCAGCCACAATTAGCGGCTCAGGCTCCTGTACCCCAACGGGCGAAGCCACCTCAGAAGACACCGCCACCTCCTCTTTCTTCAACCTGTCCACCTCTTTTTGCAGTCCATGATTCCTCTTCGACAAGACGGAAACATGGTGTCGCAACTTAGAGATATCCTTCTCCAAGTCCAAAATCTTTTGTAAGGCAGCCGAAGCTGCCAAACCCGCCTTTGCAACCTTGGTCGCGGAAAACGTAGTAGAACCTCGCTTAACCATCTTTACCGATACCGGGCAGTTGATAGTTGATGGAGGTGATAAAATAATTGATGGAAGAGATAAATCTATCTTCCAGTGATGAAATTAGAATAAGGGTTGGATTCCTTAAACTAAAGACTTGAAGCCTTCGTGAAGAGGGGTCCAAGGAATCGGATTGGTCAAAACCAAAAATATGACAAGTCAACTAAGTTGAAATTTCAATCGCTGTGGTTGTAAGAGACGTGGTGATTGTTGTTGTTCGGGTACTTTTTTTTTTTTTTTTTTTTTAAAAACTTTTTCCATTTCGGGTACTTAAGCTACTCTAAAGCGTGACCCTATCCACTAGCTACTTCCGGACCCGCCTATCGAAACATACTCCCTCACCACCTCTAGCAACAGCAAAGAAACAACAAATAACCCTTTACACTAAATCAACGTCAAAACCACAAATCCGACTTCCCCCCGTAGCCAACTGCACCCCGAGCGGGTCACCAAGCCGAATGAAGAATCTGTATCATTAGTAAAACAACAATAACAAGGTGAACTTACGCCGTCCGATACCCCAGTGCTCACACACCAGGCGGGCTCATCCAACATCTGAACAGGGGGTAAAGCAAGCCCTGCCCACGTCGACTCGCATGAAAATACCTAAACTAAGGCCATCCGTTAAGTTTACCCTCGCCACTCAAGGTCATCTGTATCCTCTCCCGCGCCCCGCCGGCCATTTTTCACGGTCTCCGGGAAAACCCCGGGAATGGTTGAAAAACATAGGAAAATTGGGGTTAACCACACCCCGCCCAAACTGTCCAAATCTCGGCCCAACTGGGGCCCCCGCCACAACAACCATTCCTCTTGGCTTCCTCGGAATCGAGGTCGCCACCATCTGCCCCTCAACCACCTCCTGCGCCTCACTCTCCGTCGTCTCCTCCTCCTCCTGGTCACCATTCGTCCTCCTCCTCTTACCCTTCGGCAGCCTCACCAACGCCACCTCAGGTTCATCAACCACCACCGCCACTCTAGTCTCAGCCACCGGCGGCTCCGCCACACCAGCCACCGGCGCCACCCACACATCTTCCTCATCCTCCGCCACAATCGTCCCACTCATCCGAACCTCGGGCTCAGCCACCACCGGTGACTCAGGCTCCTGAACCCTCACGGGCGAAGCCACCTCGGAACAATCATCCTCTTTTCCCTTTATCTCTTTCGACAACGCATGATTCCGCTTCGACAAAACAGAAACATGGTGCCTTAATCTGGAGACCTCTTTCTCCAAATTTAATATTCGCTCTAACGCGGCCGAAGCCGCCAACCCCGCTTTAGCAACCTTGGTTGCCGAAAAAGTAGTAGAACCTCGCTTAACCATAATTAACAGATACCGTGTAGTTAATGGAAGATGAGGAAGTAAAAATAATAGATGGAAGAGATAAATCTATCTTCCAGTGATGAAATTAGCGTAAGGGTTGGATTCCTTAAGCTAAAGACTTGAAGCCGTCGTGAAGAGGGGTCCAAGGAATCGGATTGGTCAAAACCTTGTTCGGGTACTTGTTGCCTGTGACAAGTAATGAAGGGCTCGCAAGTCTCTCACATGGCGTTACCCAATTCGGAAGTCGTGTAACTTAGCTCGACCTGTACCACCTCTGGCCTTGACGAACAAGGCTGAGATGGATCTTGTATATAAACCATCGGGGGAAATGAAACGGAAAGAGTGATATTTAGGGTAATATTCTCTTTTTCAGTTTCGCAATGGCCGGAGAAAATGAATGTGTTCTGGAAGATGGCGAAGTTGGGGGTGAACCGACATCTAGCGCTGAGCTGGAGAGGAAATATATGACAGGGTGGAGACTTCATGTGTTAACATTTGGGTATGAATTTTTTCCCTCTTCTTTTATTCTTCTTCCTTGGTAGGACTTGTGATGGTGCTGGGTGGCTGACATTGGAAGGCTTATACTCTCCCTGTTCCTTTCAACCTTAGAAACGACGATCGTTAGCACTTCGTTGATTTCAATCACCAATGCTCTTCATGGGTTCCATGAGGCCTCTTGGGTCGTTACTTCCTATTATACATGCTAACTTATACAGGTAGGGGGGTTTTTTTTTTGGTTTTGCAGCACGGAGGGCTGATGGTAATAACTGGTAGGCTTCATGATAATATATGCTAAGTTTAGCGACATTTTCGGTCGGAAACCAATGATTCTGATCGCCCTTCTTATTTTTACGGTATTCTCTACCGTGTGCGGAATATCACAAAGCATGCTACAACTGTAGGCTATCTACCATCTCTAGTGGCGACGCTGACATGACCAGGACTGTATTCCGAGCCTTTCAAGGACTAGGAGGCTCTGGTATATATGCCATGAGCACGGTAATCGCATCGGAAATGGTACCACCAGAGAAATTCGGAATGTACATGGGAATAATATCGGCTGTTTTTGCACTTTCAAGCATATTGGGACCGGTATTAGGGGGTGTGATTAGCGGCAAGGCAACTTGGAGATGGGTGTTTTTGCTAAAGTATCCCCCAGGGTTCGTTCGTTATCGTGATTCGATTGCTTACAAATGTCTTGATAGTGCGCCGGGTGGAAGTGGAGCGTTGGCCTTGATCGCTTTGGTTCTTCCCCCAAATTTCCCGCATCTGGGGGTACTGAAAAGGTGGGGCTTGGGGGAGGTGTTCTCCAAGAGCGCGTTCCGAAGATTGGATTGGCCGTTATCGCTTGCTGCCTCGGTATTACTCGTGTATGCGCTCCAGGAGGCAGCTACAGATTTCAAGTGGAACAGTGGGAAGGTGATGTCGACGCTTGTCATCTCCGTGCTTTGTTGGGTTGGGTTCGTACTTTGGGAAGGGGTTGTGGAGCAACATGCCGGCGGGATTCAAGAACCTATTTTCCCATGGCGGGTATCAAAAAATAGAGCTGCCGCGGGGGTATTTCTGTAAGTAATCTGTAGGTTTTCACGAGACTCTAACTGATATGGACTTCTAGGTCAGCATTTTTCACAGGGTTCTCATTCCTGGGGGCGGTTATTGGTTTACCACAGCGTTTCCAGATCGTTAATGGTACATCTGCAACTGGTGCAGGGATCCGCTTGCTCCCTCTGCTATTGACAGCGCCGCTTGCCTCTTGGTTCTCCGCTATTCTTATCTTCGTCGCCAAGATTCCGGCGTTTTATGTTCTCACCACCGCATGTTCTCTCCAAGTAGTCGGATTAGCACTCATGAGTACTTTGCCAACGGACACGATGGAAATTGCGAGCGCACAGTATGGATATGAAGTTATCATGGGGGTGGGCTTTGGGCTAGCCATCCCCACGGCTGTAATAATGGTCTGCATTTTTGTCGAGGCAAAGGATCAAGGTGCCGAGCCCGCTACCTGTATCTCAGGACCCTGGGGATAACAGTTAGCTGTTGTCATGGGTGCAACCACTCAAATCCGCGTTCTGGGTGGAACACTTTGCCTAGCAATCTCAGCTACCCTCCTGAGCAACTGGGTCAAGTCGCGACTCCCCGAGTTCCTCAGCCCACGACAGTTGGCAGCGCTGCTGCGATCCTCACAGGCGCTAGAAGCATTCGACCCTGAAACCAGGGCCCGTGTACGATTCGTCTATGCGGGAGCATATAATCAGCAAATGATCCTTCTGACAGGGTTCGCAGCAGCGTCACTGCTCTCGTTGGGGTTGTCGTTTGAGAAGAAGGCGAGGACTTTGGATATGACAAGGCTTTGATTTTTTTGGGTGCGAGGGCACGTGACTTTTTGGTGTCAATTTCTCTACATTCAACTTCTTTATTGAGGCGGTGTCCGGCGAGGTTTTTTGATTGATATCCCTGTCCTAAGAGGTGAGGGGTAGATATAATGTCATATAAAAAACTCTACTTTGTGTTATGGCTAGAATAGAATAATTTATGTTTAAGGGATTCCGGTTACCGTCGTAGCAAGCTATCGGAATGCAGGTTTGAGCAATCCATTGAGTTGGACTTCAAAGTTGAAATAGTGGCAAGTATTTGGATGTATAACGGCGCATCCGGTCTGATACCGTCGAACACAGCAAGGTTAGTCTTGGCAAAATAAAAAGAGAGGCGCATCAGTCCTGCTTAAAACATTACGTAAGCAAAATGTTAGCAAAAGCCCACAGGGTGATTTAGCGAGTATCTTTCCCAGGGAACCTTTATTTTATTCTGGGCATGCTGAACAAATATTTCTAGAGATACGGTCGGCATCTATCAATAGCATATATTCTCTAATAATAAATCTCATTCGGCACATCCTGGACAGGGCGGTGGTTCGATTTTTGACCTTCTGGGTGGATAGGTTCTGCGATTGGATCCACCTTGGGTTTCTAGATGTTCGTATATGATTTCCAGGTCCTCTCAAATATGGGCTCTTTCTCTTCTCGAATGCTTCTTTCAGCTTTCTATGTTTTCCATATCCGTTATTGACTGGAGCTTAATCTATATTCTTTCATTGTTCCTATTGTTCCTCTCAGGTTACTTCTTTGATAGTTTTTGTTTTTCTTTGTGGAGGGATTGCGGTGGTAATGGCTAAACTCAACTACTGTACTATATAGTAGCTGAGCTATGTCTTTCTTATTATTCAGGGGATAAGCGTTGTTACAATAAGAGATCTTGACTACTTTCTATTATCGCTTCTTCGTCCGGGTTTCGATCGCATATTGCACCGAGTTCCGATCACATATGGCAACACTACATGTTGGAATATGGTTTCTTTCTCCTCTCAAATGCTTTCTCTAAGTCTTTTTTAATTGTTCCCAAGTCTTGTCCGGGTTTGGCCTTCTTTATACTCTCTTTATTCCTTTTGTTCTTATATGCTTTCTTTGAATGCTTTTGTTCTTTGTTGCGGAAGTTTGGTGGAAGCGGAAGCATGGTAAAGCGGAACCAAGCCACTTTACTATATAGCTTGTCTGTATCTTTCCTATCATTCTAGTAGTCGTCAGTGGTAATCTATGCTCTTGATTGTCGGCTATCATTACTTCTCAGTTGAAACGATTGCGCATTGCTACACTACAGTCTGATAGCTGATCGAGTCTTTCATTATGAGTCACTCGGGGCGCTTTGTGTGTCTCGGAAATCCAGCATTAACGACAGTCCGCAGAAAGCTCGAATTAGTTCCTAAGGCCAAGCGTGCACTCTCACCCACAGTTTTGTTCTCCACCACGATCGGGGCTCCATACAGTTTTGGAACTGATGAGTTACCAAACTCGATAAGGGCGTTGATTAATCTCACGGTAACGTCCGTGGAGGCAAACACTCCCGTTCCGTTCCATCTCATATCGACAGTCTCCTGAAGACCCGTGGTATTGAGCAATCCCCTAAGAGCGCCGAGGCAGCCGACCGGACCCTGAGACCTCGAGCATGCTTCCGCGTTCGCGACGTGGATATCGCTGTGGGATATATCCGGCCTGAGAGAACTTTTGCCCACCGATTAGGACCTGAAATCCGCGGAAAAGAGCTTGGGAAGGGAGAGTATAGTTCGTCAAAGCAATTGAGATAGGCGTGTGCTCGCATTTGGGGGACATAGTGGGCTGTCATGAGTGGTCGGCACTCTAGAACCCATCATTTTCAGGGACGGTGGTGAGGAAACGTCACTATTTGTCTCAGCAAGCAGCAGGCAGGTTACAGGCAGTGTTCCCAACCGTCCCGGGCGGACGGCAGGGCCCTGGCGGACTATAGTCCCGGGCGTCCCGGGCAGGGGTACGGACGGCCGGGCAAAGCGTCTGTCTTTTATAAATACGGCAGTCTTATGGGTTGACGGCCGGGCCCTGCAGTCTCATTGGGAACGGGATCTGCCGGTAGGGCCCGGCCGTCATCTTGATGGATCGACGTCCCCTACAGGGCCCTGGCGTCATCTGCAGGGCCCGGCCGTCACGTATAGTCCCTGCCAATTTTTTGTCAGGCCTATAAATCGCTAGCACCTTTCACCTAGACTTTGGTTCCTAATTAAATACTCTGTATGCATGCGCAGGACTGGTGTAAGTAGGATGGCGAGTATAGGTTGTTCTATATAACTTTAGGAATAAATTCAAGTTACGCATTCTTCTGGAATATACGACTAATTCTATTGCAGTAGGGGTAAGGTTGTAATTCTATGTGAGCCAATCGCTTCTTCGTTGATGATAACTGATTTATTTATAACCACCAGGTGTATCCACCTTATATCCATCTCTCAAAACTACAAATTCTCCCAATACACAATATATACACACATATTCCTACCTTTTTTAACTTATAGTTTTATATGAACAATTTCGTAAGAACTTAAGCCATTGCCTTGAATGTTAGAAGCCTTAATCTCACTCCTCGGTCATCAGCCGTTACCTGTTGTCTACGCCAATTCCCTGGGGGGACCTCCGGTCCCGTCACCATCAGGGCCCACCGCTCACGTGAAGGCGCACGGCAGATTCCGCGACCTGAGACGCCTGCAGTCCCCGCCCATCCGTCCCGGGCAGTCTTCCGGGCGTCCTCTCAGGTACGCCGTCCGTCCCGTCCGGACCCGAAGACGGACGGACTGGACGCTTGGGTTCACTGGTTACAGGAGGGGAATTTGGACGGATCACACGAACAGCGATAGTGGGTGTGGTACTACAGGCAGGTTGCAAAGGATAGCTAGCACAACATTCTACGCCTCAATAACAGGAATGTTCGAGTACCGTAACCTATGATAGGGCTACTTGGAGACTTGCTTTCGCCCTGCAATGAGCACCTGGCTGCTATGGGTGAAGCCTTGTTGGATTGCATGCACAACCTACACTTAAATGCGGGGAACTCAGGCTTCAGAGCGAAACCGCGGGATTCTCCGCGTGCCATAGTACCCCAGGTTACGATAGGTGTTTGTGCTTGATTGCTAAAAAACAAGCTGACGAAAAGCATGGGCTCACTCTAAGAGGGGTAGATGTCATGATATAAGTGCCAAAGATAGATTTCATAAACAAATAAACCATATCACCATAAGACGGGTAAGAAATTTCAACACGACAGCTTTTACCAGCAACCCAAGAGTCCTCCATGCCTATTCCGGTCGGAACCCTCCATGTAATCGTCTCCTGGAGTGTATACCGGAGTATTAGCGTCAAGTACGCAAACTTGGGCTGTAGTATACTATACCCTCTATCGGACAAAAACAATTGCCGCAACCCCTGAGAATTATCTTGATGATCGGCGACTTCCAGATGCCGGAACCTCGGCAGGTTCACGAAGTGCCGGAACCTCGGCAGGTTGACTGGATACCAGCACGGGAGATGTACGAACGCTCATAGGGGCATGCGGTGCTGGTGGGGTCTTGACTGTTCCTAGTTTCGGAGAGGTTGTAGCTTCTCCTGGTTTGTGGGAGTACGAGTTGCAGCATTCGCATTTGTTATTGCTGCATATATAGTTCGGCATGGTGGAATATAGAGGCTAGGAAGTCCGATAGTAATTCAAAGTGAGAGTGTGCAATATTTGAAGAGGTGAGCTGAGAGAATCGAGCTGAGGAGTGGTTGAGAAAATTCCGAGGTGAGGGAGAGCTTTTATAATGAGCCGTGTAAGCGCAAAGGGGTGAGGAAGGTGAGCTCAATCAACTCGCTAATAATAAAAACTAAATACTAAATTAATATGAGCCACAAAAACTAAGAATATTGTTGTGGCAAGTGGTGGACACGATAAGATCATAATCGGGTTTTGCTCGAATAGTCTGCTCGATCACCTCGATCCTAGGGGTCCCCGAACAGATCCTGATCGAGCAGCGCATCCATGATCTGATCGATCTGCTCGATCATATGTACTGCGCGATCATACTTGACCATCGAGTATTCTTAAATCATGACCCATTCCTCTACTAACCTTAGTGATTGGGTGGACTTATATAAAGGTAGTATACTTGGGTATAGTCGATTATCATCGACAATACTCGTGAAGTGGCCACTATCGATCACTCGATCAGGGTTCCCACGTTTCATCAATCGTTCGATCATGAGGTCCTCTCGATCATGCTAGTGGGCATCACTAGTTAAGGGTCGGGCCATTTTCCTTGGTCTTTGAAAAAAGTGTAAGGTCCACAAGAACTCGGGACTTATTAACAAACTGATTCCGGGGCAATTTCATGACCCCCTTATGGCTGGGAATGGGATAACGGTAAAGGTCTCCCATGCCACCCATTTTCAAGTTTTATCCCTCCTATATCACCCATCGTTCCATACCACAATTTACAAGATAATCCCAACGCGATCTGATAAGATAAAGGAATCAATAAAAAATCTCACAGTTAATATTATCAGAACCTCCCACCTCTATTAAAGCAAAATTCGGATAAAAATCCTATTTGAACGTTCGAGTACGAGCGCTGGCTGGTTCCCGCCAGTTTAAGTGGTATGGCGCCTGTAGGCGCCTTGGCAGCGTGTTATGGTGTACAGGGGGTTGAGGGTAAGTGAGCGAAACGGTTTTCATTTGTTCCTGGGTCACTCGGCCAATAAGAGAGCAGGAAGTTTTATTGTCGGTACTTAGTACATTTTAGATTCGCCTCACTTTCTTCCCCCTCCAAAAAAGCGCCAAGATTGGCTGTTCCTACGGTCATACACACCAAACTTTGGCAAGTTAAATTCCAGTTGAGTACGATAGACTACTGGTATTGCAAAATGTAACGCCTTATATAATCAGGGTCAGGTATATTTTATCGCAAGCAACAATTGTGAGAGGTTCGAGTCTGGGTGTAGATAAAGTTTTTGTATATACAGCCGCGTTCGCAAAGTTCCCATACCCTGATTGGTAGCAATACTTGGCTTGGCTATAGCAGATGTATTATTATGTAGCAGGACATGAACGTGCATGAGGAATTAAATTATCTACCATTTCGTATGTCCACCATTAGCTGAAATTACAGCGGTCACACGATTAGGCATACTATCTAGAAGGCTATCAATCGTAATTTGGTCAATTGCTTCTCATTCCTCCTCCATTGCTGTCCATAGCTGTTCCTCTGTATGTGGCCTATCTTCTACAAAGGTGAATCGTTTCGGGAGTCGACCCTTCAACAAATGCCACACATTTTCAATCGGGTTAAGGTCTGGCGAGTTCGCAGGAAGATATAATCTCCTGGTACCATAGGCAGCTGTGAGCGCACAATTTGGAGCACCCTTATGAGGTGTAGCATTATCCTCACCAATCTGTAGCTGCTCGAGAGGAACATCAAGAGACAGGAGGTATGGTATGAGAAAAGGCTCATTGATCTCATCGGCATACTGTTGTGCATTGAGGCTGAGTCGATCACGCTTTGAAGTTCGTTCATCTGGAGTGCGTTGCCGGACATGGACTAAAGGAGTTCGACTTTCATATGTGATAGCAGCCCAGCAGCCAATAGTGATACAATTAGAGCGGAAAGAAGGTCCCAAATTCGCAGCCAGTAGCTCTTCTCCTGCTCTTACTCGCACCTTCCGTCCTGGTTGAGCCGTAGTGCTAAATTCAACCTTGCTCTGTAACGGGGCCACTGGCACTCTGTAGGAAGACGGATCCTAGAATTGCAACCGCACCGAAGACTCCAAGTAGAAGTAAGGATCAAAATAAAGATAAAGATAATTTAAAGTAGAATCAAGCGGTAAAACTTAATATTGTTAAGCCTGAAAGTCTCACTTAATAAGTTCTCTCGAGGATCGTTGGTTATCAGAATAGGGTGTCTCTCGCTTTAGTTAAGTAGAATAATGTAAAGCCAGAGGACACCTGTCAACCATTCTCAACTTTCGCAAGCACCCTGCTCAGCTCGGGGCTGTCCACTTCACCTGCCTAGAGTGAGCTAATGCTCGGAGGCAGTCGGACTGCTCGGATACTAACTATCTCCACGAATTGGAAGGGCTTCCGGTGATATCTCTCCAACTACATCTGCTTGAGCGAAAACTCTTTCCTATCGGTAGTATGTGGGTGGCCGACCGACATACCCACCATAGAGATAATATCCATTGGGACTCACTGGCCCAGCAGTGGTTTCGTCTATACAAGCTACGCAGTCCATCGGCAAATCTACTTGGCTATACTAAGCTTCTAAACCGGACTGCATGCTCCCTCGATAAGAAATCTCCTGCTGCTTGACTGCATGGGCGCTACCCACAGCCAACCATGTGGGACCCTCTTAAATCGTGACAAGACTCACACCTCTAGAGTCCACTAATAACCCATGGTTATGCTACAGTTCATGGGGTAGCCTGGGACTGGCTTTTGGGTGGTTGTCCTGGAAGCCTTGCAGCTTCCCTGGTCAGCCCCAAGCCCTCTACTGTTAACCATACAACTACCCGGAGGTCAAAGTATGCCCGTAGGTGGTTCCCAGGTGTTATCCAGGTGGCGCCCCAAGAGGCGGTCACCCTCACACCCCTTATATATCCTGCGAACAGCTTCTGGTCGGTTGGACGGCCACAACTCATATGGTGCTGTGGGAGCGTTCCTATGGATCTCACTTTACTAGGAAGCACACAACTACACAGCCGTACAGTGCCGTCGCGCCGTACCAACGCTGGGGCCGCAAGGGGGTGTTAGGAATATCCCCTGAAAGTTACAGGAGGTTGGGACCACTCCTGCTCCGTCAGTAGTCTGTTTCGTACCATACAAAGTGGCCCTATGTACATCTAGGAGCCCTACCATCGTGGGATAACTTTCCCCTAAGTCGGCAGATGACTTTGCCGGTGAAGGTAGGGTAACTGGAGTACCTCAGTGGGGCAACTGAGTCCCCAAGGTAGGGTAATCATGTTTCTAAGGTAGGGTAACTTCACCCTGTTATGCCTTTATTACCTTCAGGAGTCCGGGTGACTACGTATAATGTTGCCCCGGAGACCCATGCAACATTTACTATGTGTCCTTAGCTTTATGCGAACATACCCTCCGAAGGTTGCCCTGCCTAGTAGGGTAACTTTGGCCTACCTAGGTTACCCTGTCTAACCCTATGTCACCAAGTCACTTTGTAGATACTTGTACCAACTCATGTCTACCGGTAGTATACTAAGTATACTAGCCTATCCTCAATATGGTTACCACATGGTATACCATACGGGCTTGAGTCTAGTCCACTGTCGCTACCTATCTGTAGGGTCGTTACATGCACTCATCAAGCCAGACAATTCTCCTCCATTCGCAAAGCTTCTAGCTAGTGCGCTGATAGCACCAGTACTTTCTTCTAATTCTTTGAAACTCATCAAGAAAGGGCTTTTTGCGCGGAATTTGCAGCTTAAATCCTAGCTGTTTGGTGGCTTTATTGATTGTAGTTTGTCCAACTCTAAGCTCTAGGCCGTGAAGTCGCTCAGTCAGATTATTTAATGAAGCCTGAGGGTCATTCTCCACAGCACGTTCAATAGCTTGGAGGTTCGCTTCGGAAAGTAGAGTAGGGCCCCCGGATCAAGGTGCATCATCTAGTCGACCGTACATTCGATATCGCTGCAGAATTCCTTGCACTGTTGGGACCGAAACTCCAGTTTTCTTTGAAATCCGCTTATATCCCCAGCCACGATCAGCCAGAACTACAACCTCATACCTTTGAATACCCTCTTCGATAGGCTTTAGGGAAGGCTTATGTGTGTGGGGTGATACCATCGCAGATGAGGCCAGTGTTTCTTTGAAGAGTGTCCAGTCGGGAGGGGTTGCAACTTAAGCGATACGGAGCCATAATTATTATCATCACCTTCTATGTTACACTACATCATAATACATCTACTGTAGCCAAGACAGGTATTGCTACCAATCAGGGTATGGGAACTTTGCGAACGTGGCTGTATTTGGCTAGGGTTTCTGTTTCCTTTGTAATTCGATAATACAATCACATTACGGGACAGGAGCAATATTGCCTATCACTTCACTTTCATTTCAATTTATGAATTAAATACGTATCAGTATGATAATATTATTGTTGCAGCAATGTACCCTTCAAGCTAAAACCCTAAAGTTTTGGGTTTGCAATAATTTACACCTAATCCTGATTATGTAAGGCATTACATTTTGCAACACCAGTGGTCTACGTTATAGACGACTCCCACCATAGATTTAGCTGTTGTCATGGGCGCAACCACTCAAATCCGCGTTCTGGGTGGGACGCTTTCCCTAGCAATTTCAGCTACCCTCCTGAGCAACTGGGTCAAGTCGCGACTCCCCGAGTTCCTCGGCCCACAACAGTTGGCAGCGCTGCTGCGATCCTCACAGGCGCTGGAAGCATTCGACCCTGAAATCAGGGCCCGTGTATGGTTCGCCTATGTGGGAGCATATAATCAGCAAATGATCCTTCTGACAGGGTCCACAGCAGCGTCACTGCTCTCGTTGGGGTTGTCGTTTGAGAAGAAGGCGAGGACTTTGGATCTGACGAGGCTTTGAGGCTGGAGGGTATTTGCGGGTGGCAATACTATGATATGGATTTTTTTGGGTGCGAGGGCACGTGGCTTTTTAGCATAATTTCTCTATTACTCGAGTACTCGAGTACCGGTATGATACATTCAACTTCTTTATTGAGGTTGTCAGGCAAGCTCTTTTGATTGATATCCCTGTCATGAGGGGTAAGGGGTAATAATGTCATACAAAAACTTCTACTTTGTATGATATCTTTTGTTTCGATTTTGTCATGGCTAGAGTATAGAATAATTTATGTTTGAGCAATCCACTGAGTTGAACTTTAATCAAATTGCGATAATGGCGAGTATTTGGATGTATAACGGTGCATCCGGTATCATTGAACACGGCGGCAAAAGAAAAAGAGAGCCGCATCAGTTGTGCTTCAACATTACGTAAGCAAAATGTTAGCAAATGGCAACAGGGTAAGTTAACGGGCATCTTTCTCTGGCCTTCGTTTTATTTTGGGTTTTATTTTGGGCATGCTGAACAAATATCTCTAAAAAAATATGGTCAATATCTGCTAATAGCATATATGTCCTCTGATAATAAATCTTACTCGGCACATCCTGGATAGGGCGGGGTCCGTTTGACCTTGTGGGTAGAGAAGTTCTGTGATTGGTTGGATCCGCCTTTAGTTTATATTATCTGATAACAGATCGAATCTTTCATTATCAGTCACTCGGGGCAGGTTGTATGATAGGTCTCGGAAATTCTTTCGGGGGCTTTCTCAGGGAAATACCTTGATGGAGAGGGAGGAATAGGAGATATATAGGAGATCTAAGGTAAGACTGGTACGGTAAGAGGCGCTTGTCAAGGAAACAAGTAGTTGTATCGTACAGTACATTTGTACTCAGGCTGCTTTTCTCAGAATCTGTCGTTAGAAATAATTCAAAAAAATTCGGGTTTACACCTATAATAAATCATAATGATACAGGGGAAAGACTGGCTTTTTTAATCTTGTAATAGGTAGAGTCGTCGTGTTAAAATAAACTATAAAATCGAAACCTCTTATTGTTTCAAGACACGGTACTTATTTTCTAGAAGTAAAGAATTGAGCTTGAAAAGAAGCGGGGAAGAGGTTTGTGTATTTAAATCCGCAACCTACAATTTCAATTGTTTGAACGAGCTGTGCCTAGGAGTAGCGTTCCACTTAGTGTGGGGAAAAAAAGAAGAAAAAAAGAAACCCCATCTGTCGGACTCCAGTTTTCCAATATCCACCGTTACAAAATCTCTTGTCACATTTTTCGGTTCCCAATATCCCCCTCGGGGCTCGTTTCCGCTCCTTCTTGCCTGTAAACCCCAACCGTTCCTGGGCTTAAGGGACTACTGGCAGTAGAACTACATCCACTGGAGGGCTCGACTTCTTCCGTTTTAACTCTGATGTCTGCTTTTTTTCCTTCACTATCCCTCGGCCCGGTCTCCCCCTCCCCGATCTCAGCTGGCCCATTTGATTGCGCCGGCAAGGCGGTCAGGTTAGGGTCCAATTCCTGGGCTTGAAAAGCAGGCGCCCCCACCTCCCCATCCTGACTGGATCTGCTCTCCTTTCGGTATTTCCACAACTTGAACAAGAGAAGAAGTATTACCACTACCGCAATTCCAAAAAGAATGAATCCCGTGATCGTAGCTGGTCTGGAGGTTGTAGCCTTCGGGGAGGATGAATTCGGGCTGCGGGTGACGGGACATATGGGCCGCAATTCTTTGGCAGACGGGGTAGTTGGGTTGGCCGGGGCTAGCTTGAATATACCTGCGTCCAGATCAACGACTAGGTACATGGTGCTCAAGAAGATTGCCCCGAGCAGAATTTCGGTTTCTTTTCCGGCCGCGGAATCAAAGTTCGACTTTACACCAATCTCGTACGTTGTATTGCTGAGAATCGAATATGTCCCAGTGGTACTTGTGGCAGTACCCCGTTTTAACGTCCAAAGTTCGTGGGGTGGGGTTATAGATGTTAGACCATCGAGCCTGACGGTCAGCTCCAGCGACTTCGGCGCCCCGCCTCCCTCATAATAGATTGCGTCCGGGTCGTCCACTACGGGCTCATGTCCGGTAAGATTCATGAGCTGCGAAACCATCCTTCGTGTTAAGCCGAAGCGGCTCTGAAAGGGGTTTACGCATGCGTAATAGCGCTCGAACGGGGAATCAAAGAGTGACGTTCCCTTCTGGCCTGGGATTCCCAAAACAATGTCCTCGACCGTCACTCTTAGCGGACATCCGGTTACGTTCGAAATTTGAAATGTTCGAAATTCGCTTTCGTCAGTGATCCAAGATGTGTTGAATCCGCCCAATGTTAAGTCACCTGGCGTAGGTCTCTCCACCGACCTGCTACCAACCCCCAAACCCCAGCTCATACTAGGTATCAGTCCAGCATTAACGACAGCCCGCAGAAAGCTCGAATTAGTTCCTAAGGCCAAGCCTGCACTATCGCCCACCGTTTTGTTCTCCACCACAATCGGAACTCCATACAGCTTTGGAACTGATGAGTTACCAAATTCGATAGGGGCGTTGATTAATCGGACAGTAACGTCCGTGGAGGGGAACCCTCCGGTTCCGTTCCATCTCATATCGACAGTCTCCTGAAGACCTGTGGTATTGAACAATCCACCAAGAGCGCCGAGGCAACCGACCGGATCCCGAGACTTCAAGCATGCCTCGGCGTTTACGACGTGGATATCCCTGTGGGAAACATCTGGCCGGAGAGAGAACCTTTGCCCACCAATTAGGACCTGAAATCCGCGGAAAAGAGCTTGGGAAGGGAGAGTATAGTTCGTTAAAGGAATTGAGATAGGCGTGTGCTCGCATTTGGGGGACATGGTGGGCTGTTGTGAGTGGTCGGCACTCTAGAACCCATCATTTTCAGGGACGGTGGGATCCAGCGTCACTATTTATCAGCAAAGCAGCAGGCGGGTTACAGGAGGGGAATTTGGGCGGATCACACGAACAGTGGTAGCAACTGTGGTACTACAAGCAGGTTGCAAAGGATAGCCAGCACAACACAGCATACTACGCCTCAATAACAAGAATGCTTGAGTACCGTAACCTATGATAGTGCTACTTGGCGACTTGCTTTCGCCCTGCAATGAGCACCTGGCTGCTGTCGGTGAAGCCTTGCCAGATTGCATGCACAACCTACACCTAAATGCGGGGAACTCAGCCTTCAGAGCGAAACCGCGGCATTCTCCGCAGGCCACTAGTACCCCAGGTTACCTATCCAAGTCCATTATTAGGGCATGAGCAACGGAGTAGCGGCCTCATAAGTGGGATATCTTAGACAAGGGTAGGTACTGCATAGCGCAAGTGTGTCCTCTAACCTGAGGAAGAGTACCGTAGAAGCACTGCCGCGAGAACCGGAAGATGTGGCAAGAAGCCGCAGGGTAGAAATATCTAACTACCCTATTGTATTTAAATTTCTTTCGATTGGGTATGATATCGGCAATGGTAGCATACCTCCGGTACGGGCACAAGTTTTGTAGGTTCCACAAGCGAGGTTTGCTGCCCTCACCCCCTGTGTAACCTACAAAACTTATGCCCCGTACCTCCGTACTGGACTGAAGTGACGGCCCCCACTGACGACTGAAAGTCGTTGCTGGTACAGAAATCACAAATCCGAAGCCTTATCTGCAAGCCCTAGGCTGAGCTCACGAAAAGGAAAAGAAAGTTCTGGTCTTGCATATAAAATAATCTAGATGGCCAATAGAGGACCGCTTTGAATACCGTAAGAACTCGAATAATTGAACCTGAGACTAAGACGTCCGGAATTCCCTCTCTTGGATAGGGGGGCGAGCGCACGGCGAAATCTGACCCCCTCAGCCCCTGCTTGAGACAAAATAAAAAGAAAAAAGAACCAGACCTTACCAGCAAAGGTAACTCCAACGTCTTAGCCTCGGATTCGATTATTCGAGTTCCTACGGTAGTAGCACACAGAATCACATCTCATGATGGACAAGAGCTACGGCTCAATGATCACGGATTGAGCCAATGCTTTCGGGATACCGGTACCGGATCCAATGTATCTAAATCTCAAAGGGAGCTAAGTCAGTAAGAGAGTACCGGTATGGCGGGGGGGTGGGGATGTGGGTGAAATGATATCAGGGACTTGCCGGTGCGCTGGGGTTGTGCGACAATAAACGCGTTGTGGCGGGGCAGGGATCCCAGACGTGCGGTGGTTGTCTGTTATCGCCCGACATCGCTTAGTCATCGGAAATGGATATTCGACACCTCCCAGTGCTAGTAATTATTATACTTTGTTAAATAGATCCTCGGCTCTCTCTGGGCCCCCACGGGGCCTCTGGTTTATTGACTACAGGCCGCTTTATAAACCGGGCTACCGGTATCCCTTTTCTCTCCTAGCGTTATCTGCGATCCTATCATGGTACGATTGTTTTTCTTATTTAAATGTTGGGGTTCTACTATTGGAAATGCTGCTCGCCAGACTTTCCTGGTATTTCCTTTGTTCTTAGTTAGCTTCCGGGGAAGTGCTGTGGAGTCGGGCATATGGATATGGCTCCGGGCGTGTGTTTGTGGAAAGCATTTCC
>Ga0307513_10004857_pt1 | contig 17844 bp, 22 predicted proteins | sample 15_EM_MG_FD_202174 | JGI IMG/M metagenome (GOLD analysis project Ga0307513, IMG submission 202174) | Populus trichocarpa ectomycorrhiza microbial communities from riparian zone in the Pacific Northwest, United States - 15_EM | ecosystem: Host-associated > Plants > Roots > Unclassified | place... | reverse complement strand
TGCAGTGTTCCTGGGTCAGGAAATGGTCAGTACATTCACAGTGTCCCAGATCATGTGACCAGGGTGTCCCCATCAGGAACACCATGGGAACATTCAAAATTTTCCCAAAGAAAGTACCCAGAATTTACCCAAGTGGCTCATTCAGAATTTCCTTTGCAGTGTTCCCATCAGTGTGATCACAGTGTTCCCAGTCAGTAAAACTCAAAACGAACCAGAACGATGGCCCTGAAATGTTCCCAAGTGGCACATTCAGAATGCCCTTGAAATTCCGCCCATGGTGCACCACTTTCGGTAAATTTTGGGTAAACTTTGGGGAAATGCTGGGTACATTCAAAATGTCCCCAGTTTTCCAGTTTCCTGGAGATGTCCTTGCAGTGTTCCCAGAGTTTACCCAAAATTTACCGAAAGTGGTACACCATGGGCGGAATTTCAAGGGCATTCTGAATGTGCCACTTGGGAACATTTCAGGGCCATCGTTCTGGTTCGTTTTGAGTTTTACTGACTGGGAACACTGTGATCACACTGATGGGAACACTGCAAAGGAAATTCTGAATGAGCCACTTGGGTAAATTCTGGGTACTTTCTTTGGGAAAATTCAAGGTGTTCCCATGGTGTTCCTGATGGGAACATCCCGGTCACATGACCTGGAACACTGCAGATGTACTGGCCATTTCCTGACCCAGGGATTGGGAACATTCTGAATGAACTGCTCAGGAAAATTCTGGGTACTTTCTTTGGGAAAATTTTGAATGTTCCCATGGTGTTCCTGATGGGGACACCCTGGTCACATGATCTGGGACACTGTGAATGTACTGACCATTTCCTGACCCAGGAACACTGCAGGAAAACTGGTTGGGAAAATTCTGAATGGACTTGAGATGTACCAGGTGGGTTTTTGCCTGGTACTTTGTCCATGTCCTTGTGATGTACTTGTGATGTACCAGCCCAGGCCACCACCCCTTGCCCCCAGTGAGAATAGATCCTGAGACTCTGCGACAGTCGGAAACTCGAAAATGACGATAGGAAACAAAGGCGATGACCGGAAACGACGAGGGAAGCGACTAGAGACGATGGCAAGACAATTCAAGAGCAGGAACGACGAGGGGAACGACGGTGACGACGAAAACGAGTCGGAAATGACGAGACGAGACGAGGAGACGATGGGGGAGAAGCCAAGAGGCAATCTGATTCAGGAGGTGTCGGAAACAGGCCTATATACGTCTACAGGGGTTCGGGACATGCTCGGAACCAAACGGAGAAAAGTCCGAACGACGGAAACAACAAAACTCGATCATCTACGATCAGACAAAGAATGGAGCAATATCTATGCTGCGAAGCGGCCGCAAAGCGTCGGAAAAATGATAGGATCATCGGAAACATGAATGGAAAGTGTCGCGACACAAATGGGAACTCTACGAAGCATCGGGATATCGTTAGAAACATAAAACGGCCTCGGAAAAGCGTAGGGAGGTCGGAAATTGGTCGGAAACGTTTGCAAGGTGGCGCGAGCGTATATCTGATGAGATGCCAATCGCAGCGTCGCGAAAATCGAAGCAGGTCACCGTTACACTCAGCTTAACACGACATCGCGGGATAGTTCAAGGGGATGCTTGGGATTTCGCACATCAGCGAGTTGTGTGGTCTCAACACTTTGTGGTTGACATCTGCTGTTACCGATGGTAAATGCATATCATGTTCCCGGACGGCGAGCCATCGATACTTACCAGCGTAGTATCGGAGGCATCGAATTGAATCACTGATGTCGAAGTCCCCGGCGACCGCGACGGCTGGCCGTTGTTCAAAGTTTCAAAGTTTCAAGCTTAGCGACTGTTGAGTGGATCGGGTGAGTAACCATGACATTGAAAAAGCCATCGCCTACGAATGTTCTTATCGGGAGCGCGGGGGTTGTGGGTGGGATGAGCAATTGATATCGTATGGGAAGTGACGGGTCGATTTGTGGACGGTGCGCGTTCTGGGGGTGCGTTGCGGAGTGGGCGGTTGATCAATATAATCCTGGTTTCGACTTGGTGCCAAACCGTCACGATGCGGTCCGAGAGGTTTTTCCCTACGGTGCGGGTGGGGCGAGTGTGAGAAGTAGCGCCTCTTCTATGGGAAATGGGACCAGCTAATATTTGCTTTAGAAAAGTCTAAAAAAACATCTGTACGAGTGATCTCTACATAATGCGGAAAGGACAATCACTTCAAGCCACCGCGACGACGTCCATGTAGAAAGTGTTGCCGACCGTAGCGACCGTAGCAGCCAATACAATCATTGTCATCGCCCTTAAGAAATAATCGTTCAAATCCCAGACATAGACGGTAAGGGCAGTCCAGAAAAGAATGGGAACAAACCCCGCCATGAACGAAGACGTCGTGACCAGGCGGAATCCCCACTTCTTGAGTCCTATGAGCTTGACCTGCCGTTCCTTCACTCGATCGACGATGTCCCCCGACAACGTGACTCGAGTATAATCCAGGATCCACCGTTTCCCAAACACTGTGATAAATGCCACGTGCAAGGTAAGGACTAGACTGGCATAGCAGATCGCTCGAGCTCTGAAGGCACTTGCGGGGATGTTCGAGATGGGTGCCAGTGGGTCGGTTCCGCCGGGTGTTGCATTCTGTTCCAAGGTGTTTGCCAGATTGGTCGGACCTAGCCAGTGCCGTATAATGATATCGCAGATGATGAATTCGGCAGAGAGGACAGAGAACAAAAGCGCCTGACGGAGACAAAGGATGTTACTAAGGAAAATAAAAGGCGCAAGAAACACAACGTGCTTACAGAACGCAGGGAATCCTTCAAACGTGGGACACACCTCAGGACCATGTCTGCGATTTTCTTCTCCAACCTGTAGCAGAACATAACTGATTAGGTCGCAACAGATCCCATTGAGGGAAGGCTGACCAAGCAAGCTGTTCCTCTTCGTCTCCCCCCGGTGCCACAGCACTTTCCTTGAGGGCATCCGAGAGGACGCTGACGGTCGCATCTGTGGGACTAACGGGGATTTAAGTAATGTTCCGAGTAAAATACAAATCCCGTATCAGCGTACCTTTGAACAGCGCGGCATCAGCAAATCGTGGAAAGTCCCGCAGCCGATTGTAACTCGATAAAAGAGCTATAATCACTCATCAGCGTTGCAATTGCCGCGGAGGCTTATAACGCATTATAATCAAATAGATAGGTCTACCACTTTCGCAATAATTACGGTATCTCGCAATCGGTGAAATAGTCTGCGAGGGGTATAACGAAATATATTGCCTTGCAACTTTTGTGATAAACCATATAGTGATCTTTCTTTAATTATATAGGATAGTAAACCCGGCCAGGGCTTGTCAACATTGTATGGGGGACGTTCAGGGAACCCCTCGGTTCGCACATCATATTATGGGGGTTTCGCAAATGATGACATTAGCAGTGGCTAGACAAGCACAAACATACACGCTACTCTAAAAGACACTGGTATGTGGGATAAATGAACGCGATGTTATTTTCGCGAGATCACGAGTGATGTTGACGACTTCCGTACCAACGTAGATGAGGCGGCTCAAGCGGCGGCAGATCTTGGGAATGCTCATCCGAGGAAGTGTTGGCGATAGCGAAGGAAGACGTAGAATCAGAGATGTACCTGATGGATGGACGTTTCACTGATAGATACTGTACCCGCACGACCACTCCGGCAGTCACCCATCATCCAAACGGTTTAGCGGTTGGAGTGGTCGTGCTTGTACAGTACCATACTCACTCCTAATTATGCTCCGAACCTTGCGAGCAACACTGTAGGGATAGGTAAGTGCGATCGCCGCCGCACATCCCCAAGAACTTAAAGTCCATTCCAATGCCCCAGACTGCCTACCATCTCGATCAGCATTGGACGGAGGGGGATCGTCCTCGTTGCCGCCTGGCGTGGGGTAATCACCCTGGTTAGAGGACATGGGGACGGACAAGGATGGGTCCCCTCGTTGCTGATTCCTATGTATTTATACTGTGTAACTGCACCCAGATCTTGATTTGGCCAGCTTGCGAACGTGTTCCGTCGACTATAATCCTCCCACCACAACGCTGAAGGTTTGATGTTTCGGATGGCCGCCCCGCCCACAGCACTCGAGAGATTGCCGAGTTGTTCGCACAAAATGAGGTACCGTTGTAACGTTGCCATGCATGTTTGAATCTTGTTGGTGATACTATCTCTTTCTTCGGTCTCTGTGTTCGTAATGAAGGACCACCGAACCGATGCGCACTTGATATTATCCTCAGGCCTGTTGACTCGAACGAAGTTGACTTCGAACGATCCTCCTGCCACTTCGTTCGTCGCTAGTAACTGCACTCGCAAATTGGAAATACCAATGGATCTTCGAATCGCAACGACTCCGGTCCTGAAGCCACCCCTGGTCAGACTGAGCTGCCACGCAATGTAATTGGGCATCCGGATGATGCCAATTGTTTGGAAATGATTACACCCTGAGAAAAAGCGGCGTAATGCGCAATACTGTATTATAGGACCTTCGTGGGGAAGTGGTAGGGATATGTATTAAATTATAATGGCCATCGAGGAAGCAGAGAATCCCGTGTAACGTGTTATAAGGCCTTGCCGGGTAATCGGTTCGATCACCAGCGCCGCAAGGTCATATCAGACTTTCCACGACTTGCTGATGGCCGACCGAGAGCTGATAGGGTTGCGGTCCACCACCAACGTTGGTGTGATCACTGGTCGGGGACGGACTCGGGATGTCAGTGGGAGGGTTTGCTGGGGTTGGGGGGGTGGCTGCGAGCTTCATGACGGTGTCTGGGTGGATATCGGGATCCAGTGTCTCTTATATCGAGTCCTCGTGTGGTTCAACATTGAACTCGGACTCAGGGTGCTCCAGAATCCCCTATGCCTTCCCTTTTGCGGTCATCGCGGCAACCGTGCTTACTAAAATAGTAATCATTATAGCCCCTCCTAGGTACGGGCAATTTTCCACGGTTCAAAGTAGACAACATCCCTGGTGGTCGCAGCGATACGGTTCGGGTCTGCAAGGCGACCATGATGATGCACCAAAACCCTAAATTATTAGTGGTGCTGGCATCGCGTTTCGAGGCCCTGGACGGCGTAATTAATACCACCTTGCTCTTGTTGAGGCGTGGAATCCTATCTCCGTGAACGAATATAGTTGAGTGGGAACCAACGTCACCAGCGATCGAGCCTGAATCTCGATAGCGATGCTCAATCCTGGTTGTGCTGTACGCCCACACGCTTCCACTATGTCGACATCATTCCTGCCACGGGCGGAGGAATGTCAGCATCTTTCTTCGTTCATGGTAATTGCTAGATATTATATAATGCGTATACGGGTGAAAGATTGCATGTACATCGTGTGATACATATATAGCGAGGATGACGGTCTAATCTAACCAATAAGAGGGTTTGCGACTAGTCGACTGTATGGGCAACCGTAATTTTCCTAGAAGACCATCGATAATGCGACGGGTATCTTCTCCCGGACCACCATAACCGTCTTCGCGCCGCTTCTCTAAACGCGGAATAACCTGCTCGACCGCAGCCAGAACTACCCTCCGGTCCTTTTCGGTGAACAGTATTTCCTTGAACCATCCCGTCACCTCCGCGAGGGGTTCCAGTTGATCTGCATTGAGATTCATCACATGGCGTCCTGGGACTCCCTCCCATTCGTCTTCCACAAGTTTTTCCAAGTATCTGTCGAGAGGGGGGTTCGAACCATCGTACTCGGCCGGAATCGGTAGTTCGCCAACGTTACGAAGGATGCTGAGGGTACAGTCCGGCCCTTCGCGACGGAAAGGCAGCCAGATGTCCATGGCTCTCCTGAGATAGGAGTGCCAATACCTGTCTTCCGACAAGATTTCCATCATCATAAGGAATGAACGCTGGTGGTCGGAACGACCGGTCTCGATTACGACACCGTGCAGTTGTCTGGGAAAGTTGAGGCGTTCGAGGGTTTCGCGTAGGTCCGGCGACTTGAGCCACTCGTCTCGTGCGGCCAGTATAACATCGTAGGCCGCTTTCCTGACACTGAAGGGTTTGCTCTTCTCCATCGCATCGTACAACGTCTGGAATTCATCATCTGGGCGGCAAGATCCTAATCGAGGGATGTCCCTGATCGCGAGGAGGCCACCATATACGGCCTCATCCTGCCAGCCACCCTCCTGTTCGGTGCAAGCCTGGATGTTCTGCAAAATTTTGTTGAAAAGCGCGTTCTCTAGGGCGTGGGATAGTACAGTTCCTCCGGGAGACTGCGGGTCTGCCACACCTCTTGGGACGTGGACGTATTCTTGGCGGAACTGTGTTGGCATATCGGCTGCAGGGAACTCTTCCTTTCTTCGCGCGCTGACTTTGAGGAACACGGTAAAGATCTCATTACCCATGTTTCCCCTTGTGGCGTTTGCTAGGAGCTCGTTTATCCACGCGCCATTGACGAGGGGGAATGGTGCTTTCTTGATGAGGGTAAGAAGAATATCCAGTGCCTTTTTTGCATGACGACGACGGCGACTCCGACGCAAGGCAATGCCATGAATATGTTCGACTACTTCTTTAAGGGTCAACGCGAGGTAATCACTGTTCCCAATCAATTCCGCTATCTGTCTGTGGGGGGGAGCAGGTCATACCTTTTGTCGACCCGAATCAGATCTTCCGGGTGCAAAGGAAAGTCCATAGCCGCCCCCGCGCAGAGGACGCAATCCGTAAGAGTCGCAGGATTCAGCGCGTCGGATTGTTCCAACACCTCGATTAGGTCGGGAAGTCTCTCCAAACGACTCGGTCGAAACTTGATGGCAGAATCTGAATCGCCGCAAAACCAGTAGGGGGCGATGTATGACAGGAATCGCTTCGATGTAACGGGTTCCGAGCGATCCGCAGAGCGTAGGAGATATTCGAACACGTCGTCCCCATCCCATTTATCGCTGGGTAGATGGACAAAAAGATCAAGAGGGAGATCAGGAGGGAGTCTCCCCACCTCAACCTCAAAACTCTTCGAGGTGTTCCAAATGAGCTGCGTGTGATAGAGAACATAATATGCAGCAGCGAGCTGAATAGCCCTGAGACGAGTGGGCTTCTCGAACCCGGGTGATTGAAGGCATTCCTTGTACGCGTCACGGAGTTGAACCAAGGCGGCTGTGGAGTCACGGTGGGATGGCCATTGAAATTCCGAGAATATTGCAGCGACAGCGGAGGCAGCAGAGAAATCAGTAGAGTTCTCTAACAGCCAAAAACCCGCAGAGGCGGCAATATCATTCGGAACGGGGGAAGAAAAAAGTGGGTCGTGCCTCCAAAACGCCGGGTTTGAGAAGGTCGTGAGGAGATCATTGTTGAGCGTCTCTTCGCAAGTGGGGTCCGTAGTGGTCGTGGCATTGGTGAAGATCCTGAACGCACACCCGGGGAAGCTCTTCAGGTAGCGATGCTCTACCATCCGTTCTGTCTGGAGTAGGAACGAGGCGGTCGTTCGCCTCGACCAACGCTTGAACCAGAGACGAGCAAGCACACGGAGTTCCTTTAACCACGGCCGGATCTTCGGAAGTAGGACAGACAGGGGAGTCTGGAACGGACAATCCCTTCGGATCGTCGCGGCCGCGACGATGCATGTGTAGAAGGCGAAGCCCGTCGAGGTGACCACTAGAACGACTTCCGCAGTGGAAGTGTCCAGGCCCCAGAGATATACGGTAAGGGCGATCCCGAAAAGGAGGAGAGCGAACTGTAACATGACGGGGAGAGACTCCATGATCAGGTGTAACCCCCATTTCTGAAGTCCCACAAGCTTGGCCTGCCGTTCCTTCCCTCGATCGACGATGTTCCCCCACGACGTGACTCGAGTGTAATACAGAATCCACTGTTTCCCCAATACTGCGATGAATGCCACAAACAAGGTGACACCCAAACTGGCGAAGAGGATTGCTTGAGCTCTGGCGATACTGGTGGGGACGCTCGATATGGGTGCCAATGGGTCGGTTCCACCAAAAGTTGTGTTCTGTTCCAATATTCGGAGCAGAAGGGCGTTTGTCAGATCGGCCGGATCCGGCTGGAGCTGTGGAATGATTTGGACGATGAACGTGGTAGTGACGGCAGAGAACAAACCCGCCTAGCAAAAATAAAGAATATAATTGAGGATAATAAAGGGCACAGGAGATATGGACGTGCTTACAAAAAGCAGGGAAGTATCCAAATCTCCGACGTACTTCGAGACCAGGTCATCGTCGTGTTCGTCGGCAACTTTCTTGTATACGGTCCAAAAGTTCGTCGCAGGGTCGGTCTTGATCTTCGTGGGTCTCAAATCTGCAATTGCTTTCTCCAACCTGTAGCGAAACTGAGCTGATTAGGTCCCAACAAGTCCCATTGAAGACTTGAGGGAAGGCTGACCGAGCAAGCATTTTCTCCTCGCCATCACGGAATGCCAAAAGTCCTCCCTGAAACGTGGTGGTCAACCTATGACAGCGCTGCATTAATCCGTGACACTCTGAAGGTTTGGCGCGAGCGTACTGAGACAACCTCGTCTCATCATCTTTCCGCAGCGCCGCAACGCTGTCGCTGAGTGCAGCTGCGACGAGTCTGCCACACTCAGATGCGAATAAACGATTGGCACACGACGTACGAACCTCGCTAATACCGCCACCTCGTCCTCTCGTTTCTGATGTCCACCGACGGTCGCATCCGCGGAACTGGCGGGCATTTAAGTAATGGTCCGAGTAAAACAAAAGCCCCGTATCAGCATGCCTTTGAGCACAGCCGATTGTGGACGGATGAGGTGATGGTCCGTCCTCAGTGTTGGTGTGATCCCCGATCGACGGACTTGGCTCAAGAGTCAAAACACCTGCCTCCGTCACAGGATCCGGACTAGCCGGGGTAGGCGATGCGTTGGTGGATCCCATGACGATATCGAGGGAGAGACGTTCAAGGCAGCTTCGCTGCAAGTTTGACTTTTGAACAGAGATGCACGAGGCAACAGCGAGCACGCATGGCCGGCCATTAGCATGAGTTCAGCTCCAAATCTACGATATGTATTAACAGGTGGTCTCGTGGACGATAACTAACACATGGTATTTCGGAATTATCTTCAACCTCGCGAGAGCCTTAATGAAAAGAGAATTAGCATACACAAGGCCATACTTAGACGTAAAAATCGGAGCGCTCATATCTGGCCTCTGAATGTCGACATCAACCGGCCCATAAACCTTCCGTGAGGGTGGTTACAAGGAAACCGGCTTCTGGGTGCAGAGAACACCACCACGGAATATAATCCTTGCAGGGTTGGCGAAACTGGGCCTCACCTTGATCTTGTCACACCTGTGCAATGACGAAGCGGGCTCGGGGGCAAATTAATAGATTCTATGTGTGTAGAATGATGCAAACACGAGCGTCTGTATTGGTCTCACGCAAGTGGACTGATGAGTCTGCAGGTGAGGTCAGCGAGGTGTGTGCCGAAAGCCAGTAGAGGCAAGCAGAGGTTCGCTCACTTTATAAGCGAGGGCTGCGGATTACTCCTTGTGTATCCAACGTAAATGATAAATGGGATCCACCCGTAATGAAGTGCAGTCTGTTGGCTCGGTTCAGCAAGTGAGGTATCTGGGGTGAACACGTAGACGTACGCGACCGAATTCGACGACGCGGATGATTCTCTCCTAAACATGCGGAACGAGAGAGTCGATGTCAGTATCGCGTCATGGTGCTACGTGAGGGAAAAAGCTGACCTTGCTCTCTTCGGAAGGCATTTTTAGTATGCGGTGAGGACGGTGACAAGGAACAAGGTGGAATCGGCAACTTCCGATCGGCCTCCTCGTCTAAATCCACAAAAAATGTCCTTCGGACAATCATCTGCGGTCTACATCCACCAACAAGCCTTAAGCTCGACACCTAACCAGGCGTGAGTTCGAAGGCCGACTCGCTGAACTGCATTAATTAAACATCTGTTTCCAGGACTGAGGTTTCTTCGGTCACTGTCCATCCAGTTGCCCTTTTCTCGATCCTTGATCATTATCTTCGAAGAAAGGATGAGCAGGCTAGAGTCATTGGGACACTGCTCGGAGCTGTCTCGGACTCTGGAGAGGTAGAAGTTCGCTCCTCCTTCCCTGTTCCTCACAGTGAGAACGAGCAGCAAGTTGCGATTGACGGGGACCACCACCGAACAATGTACGAGCTGCATCATAGGATAAACCCGAAAGAAGTCGTGGTCGGATGGTGCGTTAAACTGTTTCGGACTGTTACATTTTCATTTCTGATAACAGCACAGGTATTCCACTGGATCAAACCTCAACGCCAATTCCGCGTTGATTCAAAACCTTTACTCGCAAGAGACAACCCCCTTGCAGGCTGTCCACCTTGCAATTGATACAGGGTTGGAAGAGAGCGGGCAGGGTGCTGGTGTCAAGGCTTATATTAGGTCGGTTCCCTTTGTCGCAATGTTGTGCGCCTCCTCATCCCACGATAGCTCTCCGGTCGGAATCTCCCCCAAACCTGAAAACTGCGTGTTTGTACCTGTTCCAGTCGAGCTCAGGTTCCGTGAAACCGAGAAGAGTGGATGTGAGTCTCATTCCACCTTAATAAAAAATTGGCATGAAATCTTAGTCGTTTCAGTGGATCTTCTGGCCTCTGCATCGTCAGCAGCTACGCGTCCCGGTGTTACGCGACCGATATCCGATCTAGAGGCCCTTGAACAATCCATCAAATCAGTAACCGGGATGCTGGATCGTGTATTGGGCTATGTACGCTCGGTCTTGGCCGGCGAAGTCCAGGGGGATCCTGCCGTGGGCAGGTACCTCTTAGACACGTTTGCCGCGAGTACGGATGATCTGGAGAAAGGTGGCTTCAACGCCAGCCTACAGGTAAATTAATCGTGCTAGTCTTACCTCAAACAACTCACAGACCGCATGATCTTAGGACACACTCATGGTTTCATATTTGGCGAACCTGGTTCGATCCCAGGCCGAGATTTCGTCCCGCCTTGCCCTTGCTGCAACGTCCTAAAATTTACGTGATTCTCGTGTAGTCGTCATTTCCTCTGTATTCCCATCTCCAGGGGAATGACTGTATCAGCTATTGAATATTCGCGAATGTTGTAAGTCATGTCTAGATGCTAGAATCTCTCCCAATGGCCAGGTTGTTGCTGGCCCATCAAGAACACCCTCGTCTGATGCCATCTCCTCGCCCGAATGTGTCCGCACCCCTTTAACGTTATCAAACTCCGCATCCACGATAGGACGGACGATGTGGAGCAGGAGCTGCTGGGATGCATACGGCCCAATTGCGTTGAGCCTTACGGCTGAGGAGAGGAGGCTCCTCGCGTGGAGGAAGAGATGAAGATGTAACGATCGGTCTGCCCGTATCAAAACGTAAGTATGCGCGTGAACTGGGGGCTTACGACGAAAGGGACTTACCAAGAGAGATATCAAGTGCGGCAGTCAATATCCCCCAACATACCGGTAGGTGGCCGTGCACTTCCTCTCTGCGGACCTTCAATTTGTATTGGTCAACGAGTTTCCCAACGAACGCATCCCTTGCTGTCGTGCACTTTGCCGACAGTGACGTTGGGGGTGAAAAACCCTTCGTGTAAAGGGATAGAAGGGCGACTCCCTGAGACTTGGATGCACGTTTTGCAACGTGGTTGAGAGTCATGGTCTTGTATAAGTCGTCCAATGCCTTGATCTCTTCACAGACGTGATCTACAGGCCCCGCGAGATCGCCGGCACCCCTGTCTGCGACTGCCTCCGTGACGACCTGGTGAACGTCTACCACGAAGGGCAATGCGCTCCTTGCGTAGGTCGCGACGCTGTCCCGGATAAAATTCACGGTGTTGTTGAGATTATCGGCCGATCCGCCCAGAAAGCCATGGGTGACGAACGACTCGAGCCCCGAAGATGCGACAAAGGACCCCGTTGGAAGATTTCCATCCGCCAACAACAGCAGGAGGTATGTTTCGTCGTCGCCGACAGCAACGTCGACCATCGTGGACCGATGATAGTGCGGGGCAACCGGAGAGGGACCGGATGTAGATCGGCCGAAAACACCGAAGACACTCTTCAGGTTCCCCCGCAAACAATCCGGATCATCTCAAGCTTTTCCTTACACACCCTCCACCTCCCCGATGACCTCGAGCAGACAAGCCTGTCGTCGTTTAGCTCGCGCTTCAAATGTGCGACACTCCTCATCCTCCAGCATCCCCTCGTCTGTACTCGCCCGAAAGTACAGGCGGCGGCAGAGTCAAAGTGTCCGCCCACTTCTGCATGCATTTTCTGCACTCGACCTCAATAGGAATCAAGGCGTACACAGAATCTCCACTGTAGTTACTCCAAGATCCAAAGGTGCGCCGATCCGCCGTTTGTACCGACGATGTCCACCCACCCAGCGTCACAGCGACCACTTCACCTCTGCAGAAATACCATACCATGGTCGAGACAGGCGCACTCAGACCAGACGATCACCAGACCAAAATCATCCAAATCCTCCAAGACCTGTACAATAAGCTTCTCGAATATTCACCCCCCTCTTTACCGATCGTCACCGAGACCAAGTCTCTCGTAAGGCTCTACTTCGGTCCGTTCTAGGCTGGAGTGGAATTGACTCTATATCCCTCAGTTCTCGCGATTGTTCGCTCGCACCCCAGAACCCCAGGAGAGAGCACAAAGTCCTCGTGGTTTATACCTCTATGGAGACGTCGGAACTGGGAAGACCATGCTCATGGACCTGTTCTACAACACCCTCCCCCCTTCCATAACGCGTAAACGCCGAGTTCATTTCCACGCATTCATGGTTGATGTCCACAAACGGATACATGCCGCCAAAATCGCCATGGGTCGCCGCGGGGGTGATCCTATACCTAAGGTGGCTAGGGATCTCGCAGAAGATGCCAGTGTCTTGTGCTTTGACGAGTTCCAGGTAAGCGAGATTCACATGCTTTCAAGGGCGGAACGGATGCAAAGCTTATCGCCGGAAATCTACGGCATTAGGTCACAGATATAGCTGATGCCATGATTTTGCGCCGGCTGTTGGAGAATTTGATGGAATATGGGGTGGTTATGGTCGTAACCTCCAAGTAAGCGCAAGGCTTTTCCAGGTCCCAGATCCCGATTATCTGATGTCACGATCGGAAGTCGTCATCCAGACGAGTTATACAAGAACGGGATCCAGAGATCCAGTTTCATACCCTGCATAGAGCTCCTCAAGAAACAATTCGACGTGACAGACCTCGATTCAGGGACCGGTACGCTCAGTTTTGGAGAATAATTAACCACACCTTACCATTCCCACGCCAGATTACCGACGAGTCCCTCGGGCACTGTCGCACGTCTATTACGATCCTTTGTCAGAAGAGAGCCGACGAGAAGTGGACAAGCTGTTTACGTCGTTGACCTCGGGGGACCCTTCAGATCCGGTGATCGCGGACCGAGAACTGCACACATGGGGTCGGACGATTATGGTTCCCGAGAGCACGAGCAAGGTTGCCAAGTTCAGGTTTGATGACCTTTGCGGGAAGCCCCTTAGCGCGGCGGATTATATTGAAATCACGAAGACCTTCGGAACGGTATTTCTACTCGATGTGCCGAAGATGGGGTTAGACCTCAAGGACAAGGTATGATTGCCCGTCAGAATTCACTGCTAGGGAACCAGTTGCTCATAGTCCCCACTAGGCCCGACGATTCATCACGTTCATTGATGGTTAGCATGGCCCCATGCCGGGAACTTGCCGCATTCTGACTCTGTTGCACAGCCTGCTACGAGGGCAAGACGAAACTTTTTGTTACATCGGAGGTTCCGATTCACCAAGTCTTTTCCGACGATTCTCACAGCAGCCAGACCGTTTCGGATCAGGTCAGAGGTGTTGTCAACGATCTGGTTTGCATTTCCATTCAGTCTATCACTTGTTCGAATCTCATGGACTGAATTCTGCAGGGTCTTTCTTTCGATGATATCGGCGTCTCTTCACTTTTCAGTGGAGAGGAAGAGATTTTCGCATTCGCGCGATGCTGCTCCCGCCTTGTACAGATGGGGAGCAAAGAATGGGCAGAGACCTCAGGACATCACTGAGCCATACCCGCACACCCGCACACCCGCACACACCATCTTGGACTTATTTAGCATTACATCATCATTACATCCCACTAATACTGTAACATTGACGACATGTACTCGCAACGATCCCACCATCCGAGCCCGCGATATACATAGCTTGCATTTTCTTGGACTAACCTCATCTTTTGCTCTCACCATGACCACGCCCCAGTTTGAGAAGCCGATCACCTTGCCAATCGAACCCGAACGGTTGGAAAAAATCAACGAGTATCTAAGCGAATTGACCCCAGAGGACGTGCTGCGATGGGCCGTGGACCACATACCGGGACTATTTCAAACGACTGCGTTTGGCCTCACTGGCCTGGTCGCGATTGATATGCTCTCAAAGATCACCCGGAAGCCGCCCCCGCTAATCTTCATCGATACACTTTATCACTTCCCCGAGACTTATGAACTGGTGGAAGAAGTGAAGAAGAAGTATGGAGTTCCCGTCCACGTGTATAAGCCTGCGGGGTGCACGGACGTGCGGGAATTCGAGGAAAGGCATGGGAAAGAGCTGTGGAAGAGCGATGAGATCGCATACGATTACTATGTGAAGGTGAATCCACCTGTTGATCCGTTTCCCGCAGGACCTCGTTGACGCTCGGATTAATGAGTCCAGGTCGAGCCAGCGCGTAGGGCGTACGAGGAGTTGGGAGTGAAAGCGGTTATCACTGGTCGTAGGGCGTCCCAGGGTGCCGATCGGGCTGGACTAAAACCCCTCGAGGTGGACGAGACTGGGTTGGTCAAATTGAACCCGCTGTTCTCGTGGACGTTCCCGTTCGTGGAATGGTACGTCCAGTCGAACGGGGTTCCGAAGAACAAGTTGCTATCGCAGGGGTACAGAAGCGTCGGAGATTGGCACAGTACTGTGAAGAGCGGAGAAGGAGAAGCGGGGGAACGCGGCGGTCGATGGGCTGGAAACCAAGAAAAGACAGAATGCGGACTCCACTCTGATTACTTTACTATGAAAGCCGCTATGAAAAAGGTACGGGGACCCTGATTTTCAGTAACGGAGCTGACCGGCAGATGATCTTTGCCAGCGGGAAGAAGAGCGCCTGGAGAAGGAGAAAGAATCTGCCTCCGTTCGAGGATAACAAACACCACACGGCCACCAACCACCACGCCTTGCATTTGCCGGCATTTCATAGACAAGTGTGTTTTGGAACTCTGAGTCTGGTACTCGGACCGCGAGCGTGGTGCAGTTTAGGCTTCTGCCGGTATTAGGAACCTTGAACAAACCTGCTTGTTTACATACCGCACTGTTGATGATAACTATCCGGAGCTATTAAGGATATGTGGACCGTGTCCGGTCTGCGCACTAGACTTCCCCCCCAATTCATCCCTGCTGGCACTCTCCGCCGACGCCTTCTCATGCCTCCCGCCGCCAAGAGCGTAAATCAGAATTTCGATGGTCACTCGCAAGGGCCCATTGTTCCACCTGACCTTGCTAGAACCACGTCCACCTTCAGGATCGCTCTTCGGTGCGTTTTGTCTCGCGGAACCCCCGTTGTAAACCATGTTGTTGAGGGAATCCTTGGCTGTGGATGTAGGCCGGCCGCTGCGAAGAAAGACCTGCCACCGCTACCAGAAATCAAGAATGGCAATATCAGGCTACAGGTGTTCACCCATCGTAGTTTCTACGCCAGGCAGACCCGTCTCTTCGAAGATCATCCAGGTATGGATGAACGTCATGTAAATGCTCCCGTACAGGCTTCACGTCTTTTCTGACATCGCATGATTTATATACCCCCCAGACGACCCAAGCTTGGACAATGAGATGTATGTGTCATCCGACCTCAATGGTCCTCGTGGCCTACTCTTGTTCCGCACCGTGGGCTGACATCTGACTACAGGTTTGAGCACCTAGGAGACTCTGCCCTCGGCTTGGTCGTCACAGACCTTCTGCGAGACACTTTCCCCCACCTCCGTGTGGGACCCAGCGCGGTATTTATACATATTCCATCGCCCCGCCCGTTGCTCCCCACACTCACCGAGCCATCTCGAAACAGAAAATTCGAGCGATGGTCGTTGGAAATACCAATCTGGCGAACATGTGAGGCCATTTTCATTCTCTTCTAGTTCGGATACCTTATTTCGTTTTTGTCCGCCACCCCCGCAGCTCTGTCCGCTATCGCCTTCCAGATCGGCTGAGGATGCATCCCGCCCAAGTGATCGTACGTTGAAATTGTCTTTCCATTATTGCGGGCAGGTGTCTAAGAATCGCTTCAGACCTTGAAGGCGTCCCTCAATGTTCAAGGTGAGACGTACATCGCTCACGTCCCACACCAGACTTTGGCAGTCGACTGACATATTATCGGGTTTCGTGGTTGTGACCACAGCAGATGTTTTTGAGGTACGATATCTCTACATAATCAGCTTTTTCTCGGCCGGCTGGCTGATCTTTGGGGTACAAAAGTCCTACGTTGGGGGCTTGTACCTAGATCAAGGGCTAGAGGCAGTTAGGTCATGGTTACGTCCTCTCTTACTCCCTGATGCGCTCGAATCGTACCGCATTGTTCGAAAAGAGTACGGGCTGCCGCCCTCAGACGGCAACGCTCCCACGAAAACGGCAACTCCGCTCGCTCAACTCTCCGCAAACACCCCCATGGACGCTTCGAGATCTATACGGGCTTCTCCGCCCCACGCACAATACTCCGCGACGAGCGTGGGACATTTAGCGCTGTTCAACCAGTGTTTGCAACAGGTATCGAAGTCGGTCGAGTGGGTATACTCTGATAGCATTGGAGAAGGGAGCAAGACGACGCCAATTTGGGTGGGTGTTGTTTATGTCTGTATTTTTGCGGGACGAGTTAACGCATCGTTTTGTAGGTGGTTCAAGCCCTCGTAGACGGGGATTGCGTCGGTCATGGACGAGGGAACACGAAGAAGGCCGCAAGGAATGAGGCTGCGAAGGAGGGACTGACTAATCTCGGCGTTGATGTCGTACGTCCTTCATTCAACACCCCTCCTGTGTGGCATTCGTTGACCCAGAGCAGTAGGACATATAGACGATTCCCGTCCCAATTCCAACCGGGTTCCATCCTCTCTATATTCAATGTGTTCTCCCACTTGCTTTGAAATATGCTGTCTACTTGGAGCCATATTATATATCACCATGCTTTTTATATCAGGCCTGCACCTTCCGAGAATCGTATTCTCCCTATCCTCTTGAATACGCAAGTTTCCGCTCGTTTTTGTTCCCAGGAACGACGATAAGATGGTCATTATATACACAACAAAACCCACAGTCGACATATCCTCGTCTCATCCCCTTCGTCTGATTGAGTGGGGATATTAGACCGCATCTACACCACACCCGCGTCCATGCACCGCTCACCCGCCTGGTCATGTAACCGACCGATTCGATCTACTGGAGGTGCACCCCAAATGAGGGTCTTGCTAGTTGGGTCCAGTAACCTCGGATACCGTCGGTCCAAAAGAGGCGCCAAGACCCCTTTGTGTCGAGATATGAGTCCGGGTAAAGGTGTCACCACAGGCGTAGCAATGGCCGGCGTCTGCGTTTGTGCATGACTCGCAATAATCGAGGCGGAGGGGGTATGAACGGAAGGGATCGTGGCAGCCCTGGCTTTCTCCTCATCTTCAATGCTTTTGATATTTTGCGTAGACCCGGAAGCGGTGAGCATCCTCGCTTCCTCATCTACGTCCGCGAAGCTATCTTGTTTCACGGCCGCGATGGAGTATGCCCACACTCCGACGACTAACGCGGCGATCGTCACGCCGGTGATGGCGTTCCGGGCTCTGAACGGTGCCCGTGCGCGGAGTAAACCTGGGGACA
>Ga0307513_10004856_pt1 | contig 17846 bp, 25 predicted proteins | sample 15_EM_MG_FD_202174 | JGI IMG/M metagenome (GOLD analysis project Ga0307513, IMG submission 202174) | Populus trichocarpa ectomycorrhiza microbial communities from riparian zone in the Pacific Northwest, United States - 15_EM | ecosystem: Host-associated > Plants > Roots > Unclassified | place... | reverse complement strand
CCTTCAGTCGCTCAAGATGGTGCTTCAAACGAAGACGACCTTACAGTCAAATTGACCGAAATTGTCTTCACGAATGCCCTCATCAAGCAAGGTCTAGCCAAAGGTTCACCTACTCCCCAGTTCATGGTAAATTCCAATTCATGCCTTCTTTCCCTAAACCCTAAACTCATTCAAATTCTTCTTAAGGAACAATGGGAATTCCTTCAATTGTCTGTGGCCATGTATATCAACTCCGAACTTCCAGGTGTTCCTTCACAATTGGGCCAAAAACCCATCCGTGGTTTCGTGCAGCGACTCAAGGGCAAACAAGGACGATTCCGAGGAAATCTTTCTGGAAAGCGTGTCGATTTCTCTGGACGGACCGTCATTTCTCCGGATCCCAACCTTCGTATTGACGAGGTGGCAGTTCCGGAGCGTGTCGCCAAGATCTTGACGTACCCGGAAAGAGTGACGTCGCACAACATCGATAAACTGCGACAGGCAGTACGGAACGGGACTGAAGTACATCCTGGAGCTAATTTCGTGGCGAGATGCGACAACAAGAAGTTCCTTCGGTTTGGGAATAGGGCGGCGATTGCGGATGGATTGGCTATTGGAGACATCGTGGAACGTCACATTGTGGATGGTGATATTATTCTGTTCAACCGGCAACCCAGTTTGCACAAGGTTCGCATTTTATATATATCGCACACACGTTTTGCTGTCGACTGACGAATCATTGACCACCACCAGCTATCAATTATGTGCCATAGAGTTTGTCACATCTGTGGTCGGCTTTTCTTGACCTGATCTTGTGTCCACAGGCTAAAATCCGACCATGGCGAACGTTCCGATTGAATGAATGTGTTTGCGGTCCATATAATGCTGATTTCGATGGAGATGAAATGAACTTGCGTGAGTTCTGTCATTGTCTTTTGTGGAGATTTACCTCATAAAAACTGTAGACGTGCCTCAGACAGAGGAAGCACGGACGGAGGCGCTTGAGCTTATGAGCGTCAAGCACAACCTTGTGACACCAAGAAACGGCGAACCTGTGATTGCTGCCATCCAGGATTTTATCACCGCTTCTTTTCTGCTTTCTCGCAAAGATCGATTTTTCGACCGACGGCAATTTACCCAAATTTGTTGCTACTTAGCCGATGCCGACATGCAAATTGACATCCCACCGCCTGTCATATGGAAACCTGTTAGGCTATGGACTGGGAAGCAAATCTTCAATGTCCTGATGCGGCCAAACAAGGAGTCAAAAATTCTTGTAAACGTGGAGTCTAAATGCCACAAGTGGGAAGAAGCGAAGGCATCGAACTACCCATGGATGAAGCCCGCTAATGATCTGTCGCCCAACGACGGCTGGCTGGTAATTGTTAACAGTGAAATTATGTGTGGCGTCATGGACAAGGCGACAGTGGGCAGCGGAAAAAAGAAGTCGATTTTCGGTGTCATTATGCGTGATTATGGGCCTCATGAGGCAGCTGCAGCCATGAATCGTTTGGCAAAACTTTGCGCTCGTTATCTAGGTCAGTAGCCTATTCTTGGATTGAGCAGACTTCTCACGACTTCCACCACAGCCAACTATGGGTTCTCTCTGGGTATCAACGACGTGATTCCAGGCCCAGTGCTGAGCAAAACGAAGGATGAGCTGGTCGAGAAGGCTTACGCCGACTGTCAGGATCTAATTGCTCTCGCCAAAAAGGGAAAGCTCGAAAACAAACCAGGCTGCGACCAGGAGCAAACGCTAGAAGCAATGATTTCGTCTGTTCTTTCCAAAGTCCGTGAGGCGGTTGGTCAAATTTGCATGCGAGAGCTTAGTCGCCAGAATGCACCGTTGATCATGGCTACTTGTGGCTCAAAAGGTGTGTTTAATTTAAAGGTTTGTTTATTTCTCCAAGGTTTTCTAACCATGCCTTCGCAGGTTCCGTCATCAACGTCTCTCAGATGGTAGCTTGTGTCGGGCAACAAATTATCGCTGGACACCGTGTACCTAATGGATTCCAAGACCGTTCTTTGCCCCACTTCCCAAAAAAGTCCAAAGAACCCCCCTCGAAGGGTTTCGTGCGGAATAGTTTCTACTCTGGACTTCGGGCAACGGAGTTTTTGTTCCATGCTATCTCTGGTCGTGAGGGTTTGGTCGACACTGCAGTCAAGACAGCCGAAACAGGATACATGCAACGGCGATTGATGAAGGCTTTGGAGGACCTGACCACTCAATACGATTTATCAGTACGAAATTCCACGGGCGGAGTCGTTCAATTTCGTTATGGCGATGACGGGTTGGATCCTGCTTGCTTAGAAGGAGACGCGCAACCCATTGATTTTGATAGATCGCTGGGTCATGCCTTGGTACGCGAAGTCGTCATGTGCCCACAGGACCTTGTCGCTGACCATAATTCTAGGCATCTGGAGGGCGTGCTGGCCGCGGCCTCTTACCCTTCGAAATCATGGGGCTTGTAGATCAAGAACTGGCTACACCAAGGTTTAGTAGTGAAAGCTCCCCTGCATACTTGGAGACTGTCCGCAAATTCATCTTCGAAAATCTGGCAAACAAGTTGGCGGATACTAGGAAAAGCAGAGGGATGTTTGATGCCCTTGAACGAGAAGCTGAATGGGACGAAGACACTGATTTATCTATGGGTGCATCAGGTCTGTGGCTCACTGGGTTGTATGAACGACGGCTCACCAAGTTGATTCCAAAAAATATTAGACGCGGATAAAGCAGTAGTGGATAACAGCTCAAAAGTCACTGAAAGGCAGCTGCGCAGCTTCCTGAATTTATGCTGGGTAAAATATGTCAAAGCTCGCATTGAGCCAGGTTCGAATCACTTCAATTGCCTCATCATCGAGATAGTCTTATTGAATCTTTCTCAGGTTCTACTGTTGGGGCTGTGGGTGCACAATCCATCGGCGAACCTGGGACGCAAATGACCCTCAAAACTTTCCATTTCGCTGGTGTTGCATCGATGAACGTCACACTGGGAGTCCCACGGATAAAGGAAATTATCAACGCGGCGAAGGCCATCAGCACCCCCATTATCAGTTGTAAATTAGTTTCCCGGGAAAGTGAGGCATCGGCTCGGATCGTGAAAGCTCGCCTTGAGAAGACGTTGCTTGGAGATGTAAGAATTCAATCAGTCTTTATTACTGGGTTTTTATTGAATCTGTGCAGGTCGCCAGTGTTATTGAGGAAGCTTGGGCCCCACAATACACGTATATCGGGATCATTATCGATACAAACGCCATACAGAAACTCCAGGTATGCAGTCTGTATACTTCTGGTGCCTACTTGTATGACTTTTTTTGCAGCTTGAGCTCACTATCGACGACATCAAGTGGGCTATTGTGGGGGCAAAGAAATTAAAAATCAAGCAAGAGGTAAGTGGTCAACGAACTCCCCTTTTCCATTTTAATTAATCGCTGTCATTAGTCCATCACAGTCATTCCTCGTAAACACAGACTCAGAATTTATGTAGACGGCGAAGACAAATACTATCGACTCCGAGAGCTGAAAAGAGGTTTGGAGGCGGTTGTAGTCAAGGTAAATTTCGTGGCCATTTTTGCGCGGGTCGTCATAATAAACTTTATCCGATAGGGTGTCCCCACAATTCAGCGGGCTGTCATTAACATTAAGGATAAAGATGATGCCAAAGGAAAAAAAGGTGACAAGGAATTGCTGGTGGAAGGTTATGGATTGCAGAAGTGCATGACAACCGAAGGTCTTCAGTCTATATTTATCGTAGTTTGTTGGCTAACAGTTTCTCCAGGTGTAATCGGCGAACAGACCTCTTCTAATCACGTCATTGAAGTCGCTCAAGTGCTCGGAATCGAGGCAGCACGACAAACAATTATCAATGAAATCCAATACACCATGAAATCTCACGACATGATTATCGATCCCCGCCATGTCATGCTACTGGGTGATGTTATGACATATAAGGTTGGCTTTCTTCATTTAAGTGCTAGAAACTGGGAATAATCCTTTTATCAGGGTGAGGTATTGGGTATCACCCGTTTTGGTGTCGCCAAAATGAAAGATAGCGTGCTCATGCTGGCCTCTTTCGAGAAAACGACGGACCACCTGTTCGATGCCTCTGCTTATGGAAAAAACGACAGCATAGCAGGTGTCTCAGAGAGTATTATCATGGGAAACCCAGCCGCGATGTGTGGAACGTCAATGTATGTGGGATTTTTTATCGTCTTCATGCCCTTGTTAAACCATTGAAAAAAGGCCAGCATTATATTCAGTGGTTCCCTCGATCAGGAAACCACGGAAGCTCTTGTTCGAAAACGCCTTATAGGCCCAATTTATAATTATCCCTTCTTCATCTCCTTTCTTATCAACAATCTCTGCACATTGTATTATTATTGCATAACTCATTGTCACTGGTGTGAAATTAATTCAGTAAAGGCCGAATTATTTGTAGCTCGCGGATAATCACCTATCTGTATTATCATATGGTAGATTAAAGTTTACATGGGAACATAACACTACGAGGTATCAACATAATAAGAGATGGCGGAACGCATTAGACTGGAAAGCATGAACAGTGAAGGTATGAATAGTCGCTTCCGTGGTAGTTTTGGGTCGAGACTAAATCCCGCTGCGAAGTGGGGTGCTGGTGCGAGTGTCAAGTCTCCTAATTTCCTTCTCCAGTTTGTCGATACTGCCATTACTGACAACGTTCCCGACCTCCCGAGCACCATGTTTGTCGAATAAGTATGTCAAGAGATTCTTCTTTTCATCCGCGAGCCCGTCAAGCAACGTAAACAAGTGTGTTTCATCGCGCAAAACGAGCTGTGCTGCGATAATGGACGCTGCAGCAGATTCTCGGACAATCAAGGATGATTTGTCGTTTAACGCCTATATGTGCAAGAGAGAAAAATGGTTGGCAAGGGAATAAGAATGGCGGATATGTATAAAAAATGGACGGACAGTAATAAGGGTTCCTTTCAGTCGGGGTATCTCTTCCTCCGCAATCTCAGCAGGCAACCTCAAGATAAATTTGCCTAAAGCCATGAGACCAAATGCATAAGTTGCTGCTTTGATTTCTTCATCCTCTGGTGTAGGTAGTGCTTCTGAATAAAATAATCTAAGGCTGGCGTGCATTGTTGTCAGCCCGTAAACAGGGTCGGCTTTGGACGTGAGGGCATCACGAATGGTATTTGTGCCTTCAAGGACCTGACAAAAAAGAATGAAAAAAGAAAAATAGCCCATAAATTTGGCATTCTTACATTGACTTTGTTGCAGTAACGGACTCGCAGAATCATCGAAAATAAATCTCCCTCTTTGCCATCAAGGTAAGAAGATTGGCTTTCAAGCACTTCCCAGGCGACTATCAACCCATAAGCAAGCTCTTCTTCAGCCTATCAAAGCAAGCCATTAAGACGGACGAAAAAAAAGAGAAGAGATAATCAAATTACACACCCTGCTTGGTTCCAAGTACTTGATTAACGCCTTAAAAAACCTATCAAAGGTTTTATTCTTCTCCCATATGTCGGAATGCAGAACGAGAGTTGAATTGGATGGGACGGCGGGAGTTGGACTGCTGGGGTGAAAGTCTCCTGGGCTCAGCGGAGGAGAAGACAATTCTGCGACAGTATTTTCCATACAGATCAAGGCTAACCGTTTGAGTGCAGCTACATCTGCGTCCCCAGAATCCAGGGCAGTGATGAGATCCTCCAGTTCTTGTACCCGCGCAGAGGAAACATTGGATGTGATGGCGCTAACCTGCGCAGACACTGAGAAGCAGTTAATTACTTTCAGCATTTTGAAACCTTTTTAAAACTCACAAGCCTTCCGTTTCAAACCCCATCCAGTCTCTTGTTTTTGATTTTGCAGAGCATCCAACAGCGAAGTAGACCGTCCGTTTCGAGCAGGACTATCTTCGAATAGCGCAGCCTGCCTCATAATAGCACTCGCCCTGTTATTTGGGGTCACAGGAGGCATCTTATTACGCATCATCGGTAAAGGTATCGGCTTGGCTTTGACCTTGGGTGTGGCCTGCGCATGTCCGTTGGTTGCCCTCAGGAGGGAAGGAGGGAGGGTAGGATGGTGGCTCAAACCTTCATCTTCAGGTTCAACCAACTCCAATAGTCGTTCTGCAGCACTCTCCGCCTGTTCTGCACGGGCACGAAGAGCGTCCTCTACAATAAGCTGTTGGCTAGACGCCATGTCGGAGACTGAACCCGATGACAATGCATTGGAAACAGTTGGTCTCGAGTCGGAAACCGGCGATAAGGTGACGGTTTGGGATTTCGGTCCTGGCTTAATTGGAGGAAACATTTCAAAAGGAGAAGAGAACGACATCAAGTTTTCTGCTGCATCTTCTGAATCACTGTCATCGTCTGGAATGGGAACCTTTTGAGCCATAAGAAGTTCACTATCATTATTTCCCATCATCTGGGATATGGACCGACGGGTTGGAGCCTCGGCAGGACCGTTGCTCCGGGTGGCAGACGCTCGGAGCATTGGGGATACTTGTCCCATAGATGAAGGAGGAGAGGGAGGAAGTTTCGCTGAAAGGAGTTTACGCGTTGTAGAAATCAAAGGAGAAGACAACCTCCTCCTTGCACCTGAATCGGATAACGAAGGAGAAGCTGATCTTTGGGCCTTGTCAGATCCGCCAGATGGAATTCGCACATGGGATGTTGTTGGTATAGACCCCGCGCTTGTTGCACGAGGGATGGTAGACGACACGGCACGACGAGAAGGAGACGGCGGTGAGGCAGAGACTCGTAGAGGAGAAGTTGGTCGGTTCAGAGAGTTTCTTGGGGAAGTACTCGGGGATCCTGCACGCTTGGGCGCTGCAGAATGCGACCCAGATGTCGCTTGATGGCGAAGGGAAGGTGGGGCCGTTGCGATCGCCCTGGCTTTTGCCCGACTGGCTGCGATCGCTGCGGCGACGCTAGTCTTCTTGGACGCGACTGGTGTGGAAGGAGGCAATATGGGTTGTGCAGTCGGGTTAGGACACACTTTTTCGAGTTGCTTTCTTGCTACGGCATCCAGACCTTCCAAAATGGCGCGGCCGCGATCTTGCCAGATGTCCTCAAAGACCCAAAACAAAACGCGAGCCGATTCCCTGGCTGCGGGATTTGCATCAGCAAGGGCCTTTTTCAAAAATTTCTCGAGAGTTTCGAGCATATTCGACGCATCAATAGCATTTTTTGAACGCTGACCGTGAATCTCTAGGTAGAGTTTGAGATTTCCGACCATATAAGCTCGGGCCTGCACTATTTTCTCTTGAAGGGTGTGCCAAAGGAGGGGTATCACCAATCGTGGTTGTGAGGAGGTATGAGTCATGATTGCTGCCACTGAAGTTTGGGACTGCTGTGCAGTGATCTTCTTGGTAAACCCAGCCATTTTCAGGAGGTGGGTGTACAGAACTTCACAGTGAGGATCCAACTGAGTCCCAAGTGCAACGGCTAACTCGGAGTATAGCAGGCAGGTATTGACTGCCACGGTCGTTCGCAAGCTTGCAAGCTGAAATAAGATGATTTATTAGAATGGGTCTCTATTTGCATATTATTATTATATACCGTTTTTGTGGACCACGAAATAAACCCATCTTTCAGAGCTGCAAGGAATGGTTCAGAGTACCGAATATGAACATCGCCTTTGAGCATTCCCCGTACTCGTTGGATGGCCTGATCTCGGGCTGCCCAGTTGTGTTCGGTTTCTTTGCCCTTTAGAAACCTCACTATGAGAAATACTGCTAAAATCTAACAATGCTTACCTCGAAAGGTTTGAGCATTTGAGCGAACTCATTTTCCAAATCTCGACTGGAAGCGATCTAATTTTTTGGGTTACTTCATGGTCACCCCGTCACTGAAATTTGACTCACATATACAGGCCGAATGTCTGCTGATTCGGTGGTAGGGGTTTGAGGTAGAGGTGGAGGACTTCCAGCTGCTCGACTTGCCGGTCGAGACATCTCCTTCGAGCCAGATCCACTAACCATCCGTGCCACGCCAGTAGTATTTTGACTGGCAACTCGTTGTCGTTTGCTTTGTAAAGCAAGGCTCGGAGGAACATACTCCTTCTTGCCGTCGCCATTTTCTGAGCCTTCCTGACCTTGTGGGTTGCTTTCAACTAAGCCACCACCAAGAAGTTTGGACAAAACACCGTCCACAATTGTTTTTCTGACACCCTTTTTCGTCATTTGATTCTTCAGGTCCGCGCGGGCGGCATCAGTAACTCCAGGTCCTGTAAACAATTGAACGACAGCTTGCCGGGCGCAGTCGCGCACATGTGGATCCGTATCTTCAAGGCAGTCCACCAAAAGAACAAGATATGGCCTGATTGGAAAGAGGTGATGAGCTCGTCGGATATGTACGAGGGTTGTGATGGACTACCAACCTGTTAGTGAAATACTGTCAGGCAAAAGTTAAAGCGACGCTACCTGTTCTCGCACTTTCCAAACTTTGCTTGCCAAACCTCCCTCTTTCAGATATCGTTCAAATATTGCAATGGGTGTCTCCGATCCTTTACCCGCCTTGGCTGAGAACGTGCTTCCTGCTCCTGACCTAAATGCGTACCCGCCCAAAATAACCAAAGTTTCTCGAGCCTTGACCTGAACTTTTTCTCTTTCTCCGAGTCGGTCAATGACTCCACCAGGTGGCAGGAATGCATTCAACGCGGAACGGAGGGTAAAGACGTCGTAGGTAGTCGGGGAAAGAGATGAGGTCGACGTGGACGAGGCCAGGGCAGAAGTATGCAACTGGGATGAGGTTCCTGGACGAGATATAAGGAAAGTAAGAATTGGCGGCAGAGCCGATAATGTGGCATTTGTTAAATGGATGCTTGACGTTCGTAACGACAATTTCAGAACGTTGATCAGGGTATCTGAGTCCGGCACCTATGGTTTCAAGATTAAAACTGTCCAAAAGAATGTTCAAGACGCGACGAACTTCGAGGCCACCCTTTTCAAACAGTGCTTGCAATTTGGCGAGGGCATCCACCTTGACATCCACGTCTATGGCCTGTTAGGCGCGACCAAGGAAAGCAAGCAACTTGTTAGCTCACCATTGGACTTGCATTGGGAAAGCAGTTTCTCATACGCAGAAGTTTCCGAGTCCATGGCGAGCAGAGGACCTCGCCAGACGCGTTAAGGGAGGTTTGCAACAAGGTTCAAGGGCAAGATGCTCAAAGCCTCAAACCATTTCCATTTCAAGAACCCATCGCAAACTCTGATGCTCTCACATTCAACCTCATAAATTTTCATTCTGATACATAATTCTAGCGCTACCGTAAATCCAAGCGTGTCCACAGACTTCGACATTCCGGCTTTAGGCTACCTTCGCGCCTGAGGTATCCGAGTGACCCAAGGACTTCCCAGGCTGTAAATGATCGCGTATCCTTTGTTTCTGCATGTGAAAGTAAAAGGTACGTTCGTAAGAACAGATGTAATGCTTCCATGAAGATCATGAATGCGACAAACCAAGACTTTCAATTCAGGGAAGCCCCCTTCAACTTTTCTATCCCACACCAGCAGAGGTGTGTCAGAGCTTACGGTCGATAGCCAAACACGAAAACGTCCTGCAGTGTCATCCGCGTTTAATGGGATCAGCGAGATAGTACCGATAACTGGTGGGGGGAATGTCAGGAAGAGTTCCGTTTGTACCCATGTTGCTCGATGAAGCCTTAACGCGTCTGGTTAAGCTCAATGGCTTTATTCAACGCAATTCAGAGCGTACCATCGACACTGAGTGACAATGAATGTTTCCCTATAGGTGATATTGAAGACTACCCACCCTATCGCAAAATTCAATTGTTACTGTTGTTGACGGTGCCGGAAAGACAAATGTAGATGGGTCCAGGAGATTGTTAACGGAGACTTGGTCGGTATTGGTCGCCATGATGGAAATTTCTGAACTTGAAATTGAAGAAATGACGACTCGGGTATCTTGACACGTGATGTGTACGCGACATTTGTTCCGACGCGTCGTGATTCCTTACAGGACCTTCCTTCCTTTAATCTCCTTGGCCATAGGCGCTGACATCTCTATGAGCGCTAACGATAAGGAAAATGGAATGGCTCATGCTTTCGAAGGTTCAACCAAGTGGACCATTCACGGTAAAACTAAATTTATACCGCCCAGCCATCTTACGCTGAAATGCTTTTCCTCCAGTCGAAGCCCGTCTGAAAACGAGATCCTCAGCAAGATTCGACACTATAAAGGGCTTGGTATCTTCATACATAAGTTCATTCGAAAGGATCGCTTTTCCAACCATTCTTGAAGGATGGGAAGAGGTCCCAGAACTGGCCTCGTCGGTCGATCGTATAGTCGTATGCGAATCGCTATGCCCCTCACCATCACTTAAATTGGAAGAAGCCGTGATCCAAATACACGTCTACCAGCCCTCCGACAACGATGCATTCGAGGAGTTTTCGAACAGCTCTGGGAACAGGAACGAAGACGACGATACGATGGCCGCAAGCGTCTGTGAACTACCGAACAGAAGTTATGAAGGCCTTTGGGACTCGTTAATATACGCAGGGGATATTAAGATGAACCTGCTTGATTACATTCATGCAACCTTGGTATTTAGTGACGCAAATGTTGATTGTGAGTCCACAATTATTGCATGGCCACGATGAAGTTATATTTGACAAGTCAATTTGGTGTCATGGAATCGTGTTGTCTTGCTTCATGGACCCCCTGGCACAGGAAAGACATCTCTATGCCGTGCTCTGGCCCAAAAGTTGGCTATTCGACTTTCTCATCGGTCCGTCTTCTTCCTCCATCCTTGATTTCGATGACACTAAGCACAACGGCTTCAGATATACACAGGCTCGGCTTCTCGAGATAAATTCGCATTCACTCTTCTCTAAATGGTTTTCCGAGTCCGGAAAATTGGTCCAGCGGCTCTTCACGAGTATCACCGAGTTGGTTGAGGAGGAGGACGGTTTTGTTGTCGTCTTGATCGGTACTTCCATCTTTTGTCAATATATGCGCGGCAATAAATCCAAAAAAAATCATAGATGAGGTCGAATCACTGACCGCTGCTCGAGCTGGTGCAATGGCTGGCACCGAACCTTCTGACGGCCTGCGGGTAAGCATATGCTGGATATCTCTCCTCGTCTGCCGCTTAACGAAAATAGGTCGTCAATGCGCTCCTTACCCAACTAGATAGATTGAAACAACGTAAAAATGTCTTAGTCATGGCCACCAGTAATCTTGTGAAAGCGATAGGCAAGTTCCCTCTATATTCAGCGCGAATTTCTTCCTTTTTAATTTTAAATGGCAGATACCGCCTTTGTCGATCGCGCTGACATTGTGCAATACGTCGATCTGCCTTCACGAGAGGCCGTCTATGAGATTCTTCGCTCGTGTCTTTGCGAGATCATCGCCAAGGGCATTGTATCGCCTGTAGTGTGTGATATTTCTCATCTCTTGGGACATAATAATCCAACCTTCATCCCAGCAAGTTCCAACCTTGAAACAAATACAGATATATGAACTTGTCAACAACCCGAAAGGCGAGTCAGGATCTACCGACCCACAAGAACGCTCGAAGAGCGTTGGATTACGACTGCTCAGTCTCGCAGCAAAATGCCGCGTAAGTTTTCTTGCTATCCCAAAAGACGATCCATTCCTTTAACTAATAATGATGCACGTTTGTTCAGGCTCAATCAATGTCAGGACGTGCACTCCGCCGACTGCCTGTTCTCGCTCTTGCGAGGTATATTGGATTCGGAAACCTTGGCATTATACATCCGACACATCAGGCTTCCAGACCAGGTGAAGCAGCATTGCAAACAAGGGGTGTAGGTGCGCAGGTGGAGCTTTGGTTGGATGGGATGGAGAAAGCGGTGAATGATCAGGCCAAGGAACAGGAGCGGCTGGTATAGTTGTCTTTTTCTTTATGCAGCATTTTCGTGGATGGACATATTGGCGTTTTGCTATATCGTACGCCTCAAATAAAAATAAGAAAAAGATGTAGTCGGATATTGTGATGTTAGCTCTGATGTGGAATCAACGATTTTGCATTGTTTTCTAAGGTATTTGTCAACACAACACCCTTACAGCGCCACTACGACGATGTATAAGACATTTGCTTCAATCGAGTCGAGGCAAGCGCTTAATAAGATAGATGTGTGGGCCGGACGTAATCATCCCAGTACCAAAAATCCGCAATTAATCAATGCTGAAGATCAAGGGATTAGCTCAACATATAAACACGAGAGTATGAAAGTACGCTTACGCGAGCTGCAGCTGCAATTTCCAGATATCATGGGATGCTATGGCTTGGGAGGTACCTGTCGGAGAATATGTAGTGATCTCGGGGGCGTCAACATCCTGGGCTCCCCGAGGGTGACACATGCCGAGGTGGTCAATTTCCGATACCGGTAACCCTGGCGTTTTATACGATTGACGTCCTCTTGGGATACTTCTACGTAGTCGTCTTTCCTAGGTTGGAAATTTACCACCTCTTTCCAGTTCTCTTTCGTCATTACCACCCTCCCCTCCGGGGAATCACGGAAGAAAACATCTTTTCCTTGCCAAACTCGGCGGCCTAGACGCTCCTTCACGCGCTGGGTCGTCCGGCCCAGGACAAACTCGAGGCGCTTGGAGAAATCTTCGATATCGAGGATGTTGCGCTTCAAGATTTCAATATGGAGGGTGACGTTGAAATATTTAGGTGGTGGGGGTTGTGGCCGCGCCGCCGCGGTATTAAAGTCCAGCTCGGTTCTCGACAGTGTACTTGCGATCCCCGGTATTGAGTCCGAGTCCGAAGGTCGACCTCTTTTGAGTTCGAAATAGGCAACGTCCTTCTTCAAAAGTCGGAGCATGGCTGGTATTTTGGTTGATAGCCAGTGCATAAGGAGTCGGTTTTTATCCCTGTTACTTTCGCCCAGGACTGGCGTCAACATGGAACGGCTGAGCGCAAAGTGGGGAGCAAGAATCCTATTCAGGCGATGGCTTTTCACCTTCCAACATTTCTTTTTGAGGGAGGCCGAGGTTTGTCTGTTGAGGACTATTGCTTGATTTAGATAATGTCGAGCAAGGATTGGATGTCCAAGTCTACAAACATGTCGTAGGAGTATGTTGTATGTTGTTGTGTTGGGTGAGGCCCAGGGGAGTTGAGGTATGGGTAAGGAGGAAGTTGAGTCGGCCGTTACACCAAAATCGTCGTCCTCGCCCGCTTCGAAAGAGTTGAAGTACTGTTGGCCAGCTGGCGTAAGGGGTTGCGTAAGGACTTCGAACGCTTGTACAAGCTTTGAGACGTCGCCGAGTCGGCCTAAGATGTCAATTGTCGTGTTCAGAGCGGCAGTGGTAAATAGGAAAGGACGGTGGACGGGTACTTCATCCACGGGCTGCTTGTAGTAAGTATCCGCGTATTCTAATGCGATACGATCCGGATTGTCTAGGTCGATGCCATATGCCCAGCGCATGAGAGAATAAAACCCGGTTTGATCGAGTGTTTCCTTGAGGATCCGCAATGTCAAGTCCAAAGTCGTGATGGTATACGGGATTTTGAGCGATTGCATGTCATTCATAAGGGTATTAAACATGGCCTGTGCTTGAATGGCAAAATCGTCTCGGATGGCCTTCGGAACTGGGAGAGTAAAACGGAATGCGAGAGCATGAAAGCAAAAGCCGAATGTTTGAAAATTAGGGACAATGCCAACAGATTTCAATTCCTTGTAGACTCGCATGCTTCCTTGAGAATGGCCGACCATACCAAATTGTTGGAGGACGAAGTTGTAGTCGTCCAATGTAGGTTGTACACCTAAGGCGCGAATATTTTGCATGACGGTTTGGAAACGGGCTTCGTACGGGTGGCCATCAGGTTTATATCCGGCTGCAATACGGCGCACCAGCGAGAGTCGAACATCTGTCAAGGACGGCGTACACCGGCGGAGAACCTGTTGATGAATAGCGAGAGAGAGAGGTTTACTTCCTAAAGCTGAAAGTAAGTTGGAATAGATCGCCCAGACGCGTGAATGGGTTGAGCCATCCTCCAGGGCGGTTGTAAGATCATTGATTGCGGTTTTCTGGGCATGAGATAAAGTGCTGGTGGAGGCTACTGGACTCGGAAGAGACGTGGAAGCTAGGGGGAAGCTGGTTAGGTGGGGCGGGAGGGCGGCGGCGGAGAATGGACGGGTACAGCAGCGTGGAATAGGTTTTCTCTTTATTGAATGTGCAAGAGGTGCTAATAGGGCATGGGAGACACGACGAGTGGGCATCACAAAACATATTGAACAGTTGCGAATCCAGAAAAATTAGAAACATCGTTTGTTTTCAAGACCGATGCCAAACAACGGCTAGAGTCATCACACAAATCCCAGCTACATACACAATTTATACTTATATGTATTGCAGCATTGATCATGAACGAATTGATTCCAAGGTCTCCATCGAAGTTACACTGTTACCACGGATGACCTGTAAGATCAATTTTACCATAAGCATTTGTATCAATCATTTATCAAACAAGTTATACTCACCACTGTGCCAATGGGATGCTTTTGCGCCGGAGTACTTTCCTCCACCGCGTCGTCGATGACAAGGTTCAAGAAGAGATCGTAGCCACGCAGAACACCGCTGACTTTGCGGCCGCCTTGGAGATGGACAAAGAGCTTCTTATCCATAAACTGGGTGAGATAAGATATTAGAAAGAGCTGTAGCATGATCCAGTGCACAAAATAGAATACCTTTTTGAGTTCGGGCTGAGATGCTTTTGACATTGGGATGATGAAGGACGGGAGCAAGGTGCTTTGGCGTATTTGGCAGAGTGCTTATTTGGCGCTGTTCACTTTTCAGTATTCACTCACATCTGGAACACAACAATACTAATAATGTAAATACTCTTCTCCTCTTCCTCCAAATTACTCAACTTGATTTCACAGCACCAAGCCTTGTTCTCAACACCCCAATGGCTACACCTGCAGCTGTTCCTTCTGGCGGACCAAGTTCCGGCTCAAATCCAAGATGGGCCAGGTCCAGTGAAACAGGAAGCGCGTTCAGTGGCCTCACCCGACCTGGTAGAGGAAGAGGCAGAGGTGGTGGTCGAGGTGGTCGTGGAGCTGGTCGCGGACATCCCCCTTCAAACAGAGACCCCAAACCAGAACCTGACGCTAGACCTACGAAGCATGAAACTCTCCAGTCCCCTGCTCCTGCTTCCGCAAAATCGTCTACTTCACCTGCCCCATCTGCCCCAGCTACTCTCATCCCTCCACCCGCCTCCGTAAAGCCCAGTGTTCCTCCAGCTCAGCCCTCTTCCTCGAAACCCAAGCCCGCTTCAAGAAAGCCATCACGGGCAATCCCCCCATCTATTAATACGCAAATACAAGCTGCAGAAGTTGCGTCGGCACCGTCATCCGCCAAGCCATCTAGCAGGCGGAGACGGTCAACAGCAGGGAAAACCCCTGCGCCACTTCCACCAAAAATCAACCCTCCTGCTCCGAACGATAACCTCCTTCGCCCAAATAGACCCCGTGTCGGCCCTATCCCTAACACAGCTCCCGTTAAAGATACACCACCACACCTCAATCAGCGCTTTGACATGCGTAACGATATTGATGCGCTCGTGGAGCGGGTTAGAGCCGTGGCAATGGACAATAGACCGTCCACTCCTGGAAGCCATATTGATTGGGCTGGCGATGACGACGATAGTTTGCCTGATTTAAATGATTGGGGTGTTAACACAGCAACGTTTGGGATAACAAACAAGTCAGAGGATCCGATTTCTCCAATTATTGTTGGCGGTTTGCGACCATTGCCAGACATTTTGTCAACCTCAATCCCAAATAGTCCTCTCAAGAAAACTGTAGAAACGGCGCCTCCAGCACTAGAAAAGCAAGACTCTGTTGTTCAAGAGGCAATACCTTCGCCAGCAAAGGAAGTCCCTCCTACGAATGATACACGAATTAATGAAGCAGCGACTGCTATCGTCAAACCTGTGGATTCTGAGGCCAAGACATCTTCGGCAAAACCAACTGCTACCCCAACCATTAATGCACCTCCCAGGAACCCGTTGCATCCCTCTCTCCCTGCAAAACCCGTTAACGCGCCATCCGTAACGCCGCTGAAATCATGGGCTGCAGCGACGCCAATGCGCAACCCTTCGTACCCCAAGACCCTTAACAATGACAATTTCACGGAAAAGGGGCCTAAATTTGCGCCAGAGCTAGTTCCTTCGACAGAGTCGTCTGTCCCAATAGAAGAGCCCCCCAGCGTGACCATCGTCGCCGAAAAACCCTCTGAGGAAGCACAAGAACCGGCTCGAAAGCCAGAAATTACTACCGATCTTATTGTTGAGCCCACGACTTCCGATTCGGCGTCTTTTGGAGGTGCATCTATAGCCCAGGACGGCTCTGACTTACAAGATACGCAAGCGGCGAATAAATCCCGTATTTCCGATGATCTGGTCGTTGTGGAGGGTCTTGGTGCTTCTATGCATGCACCAAAGGCCATCACGGACTCTCTCTCCGCACCGGCGAGTATGTCATCGTACTCTGACATGTCCGGTGGCCGCCATGGACCTTCACTTACCCACACTCGAGCCCATACCGTAGGCAGACCTCCTTCATTTCCGAAACCTTCCCACAACGACTATAATCAGCGCTTTACCCGATCAGGGTACTCGACACCTCGCGGAGGGTTTCATGATTCATATCATGCTCGGACTCATTCGACACCACCAACTGGTGCGCATAATAGTCACAATCGACCTCATCACAGACCAGTCATTACAGGGGATGCCATTTCGCGATTGGCAAGGACGATTGGGAAGACAAATGTGTCGCCCACCAAACACACGCTGACAACTTTGGGGGACTGAAAGAATATACTGTAATATTGACCATATCTCGCTTATTTATTGTTTCGTTTGTGTTTTGACTTTGGATACTACTCCTCTCCACCATATACCCTCACTTTTCCGCTTACTGACATATACATTCTTGCTTCTTTTCCATTCATATTTCCTTCCCATGTGTATAATATTACAGCAGTGCTTAGTTTCTTTCATCTGGAACCGAATACATATGTTGGCCGGAATTTTATGGATTACAATCGAAATACAATATTTTTGCATGGCAACTCGAGATTATTGAATGGTATATACAAACGAGGGCTAAGAATACATTATGAACGCATCAGTCTATTCTGAACTGAAAAAAGCAACTTCAAGGCCGAGAGTTTTGATAGGTTTTGATCGACTCGAAAGATCGGATACTACCCCAAGGCTCACAAGCATGTTCCGTACTCGGCCCTCCCACATAAGAGAGACATCCTGTGCGCAGGTTAGAAACCGCATTAATAAAAGTGATATTAGGAGCGTACGTTATTTGTGGAGGCACGAGCTTTCACGACGCCGTTGATCTCTTGTAGTGGAGAAGGGGTAACCGGCTCTGAGGCGGGCAGGTCATCAGATGTGTCGTCCAGTGAGGCTTTCGGTGGGCGTCTTAACCACCATTCCACACCCATTGCCCATTCACTCTCGAAGCTGTAGACATTGAAATCAAAACGAGATGACAGAGTAAGGTCTCGAGAGACTCGAGCAGTGTATGCTCCGGACATATGCCCGAGCATTGGATTGAAAAGCGCTGTGATAGTCGTTGGTGGTTGGAAGGGTGGGGTTCGAGTTGTGGGAACGGGTGTTTGCACGACAGATGGGGGAGGCACCTGGAAAGATGGAGGAGTAGCATCAGGTAGGGTTGTAAACCGAATCCCAGTCGAAACTATCCAATACTTGTCAACATAAGGGAGAAGTGATAGGAAAGTGCCTCGCACCACCAGCACTCCGTTCTTTCGCGCTGAAGTAAACTTCCGCTCCCATCGATACTCGACCTTTCAATCCGCCTTCCACTGCGTCTTCCTCATCCACACGCTTAACGCCCAGC
>Ga0307513_10004855_pt1 | contig 17851 bp, 15 predicted proteins | sample 15_EM_MG_FD_202174 | JGI IMG/M metagenome (GOLD analysis project Ga0307513, IMG submission 202174) | Populus trichocarpa ectomycorrhiza microbial communities from riparian zone in the Pacific Northwest, United States - 15_EM | ecosystem: Host-associated > Plants > Roots > Unclassified | place... | reverse complement strand
GACCAGGGACTCGCCGGACAAGGTCAGATCGGCATAGGGCGACATCAGGTACAAGCACGACGGCATCGGCAGTCCGGCCTCCCGCGCGGCGAGCAGGACGGCCACCGCCAGCCCGCCGCCCGCCGACTCGCCCGCCAGCACGATGCGGCCGGGATCCACGCCTTGCCCGAGCAGTCCCTCGTAGGCTGCGCGAGCGTCGTCGACCGCGGCCGGATAGGGGTGTTCCGGGGCGAGCCGGTAGTCGAGGGTGACGGCCCGGACGCCCGTTCGCCGGACGAGGTCACCCACCAGCGGGACGGTCGCCGCCGCCGAACCGATGACGTAGACGCCGCTGTGGAAGTAGAGCATGACGTTGTCGCTCTCGTGGCCGGCGATCGTGACCTCGATGCCGCCGACGCCGCCGATCTCGACGGGCTTCTGCAGGACATCGGTGGGCACCGGGACCTGTGCCACGAATGCGTTGAACGCGGCTCGCACCGACGCGACATCGGCTGCGGTGTCGAACCGGCCCTGGCGCAGGATGCCATCCAACTGGCTCAGCTGTTGTTTGCTCATCGGCAGTTCTCCCCCTCGGGCGTCGGCGCTGCTTCGCTCGGCACACGGTCGCCGTGATCCGGCCGAGTTGTCGTCGCCGGAATTTGGTGATTCCCGGCCCTGTCCGGCGGCACGCCCGCCTACGGCGGCGGTCTCGGGCTGATCCGGCGCAGTTCGAGAAGCTCGAGGCCGAGGGCCTCGATCTGCGCGAGGACGCCGAACACCGCGGATTGGTCTTGCAGCGGGCCGGTGAGCACGGTCTCACTGCCGTCCAGTTCCGCCACCATCGTGGGGAAAGCGGACAGGGCGGTCACTCCGAGCCGGCCCCTGATCCGGATCGCGTACAAGCTCGGCGGCGCGGGCACACGGCAAGCGTCCGGCCCGACCTGGCGAGTCGGCGACGCCGGAATCCAGCGATTGGCTACTTCGCAGAGGCCGGCGAACGCCAGTTGGAGAGCAGCCGCAACTGGCGTGCGCGTTGCACGGCGGCCGAGCGGTCACCCGCGCCGAGCTTGGCATAGACCTTGCGGATGTGCGTGTTGACCGTGTGGATCGAGACGTGGAGATCGCGCGCGATCTCGGCCCGCGTCAGGTTTGTCGGGAGATATCGCAAGACGCGCAGTTCGCCTGGGGTGAGCTCGTCCAGGTGGGCTAGCGGCTCCTGGTCGGTGCTCTGCGGCGACGCGCCTCTCAGTTGGTCGACGATGTCGGTGCGAAGGGCACGGTGGGCCGTCTCGTGTAACCGGAGCACGTCGAGCAACTCCGCGGCTTCGGTCATCGCGAACGGGAAGACCAGCCGGTCGGGCTCGGCGGTCGCGAGCGCCGCCTCGGCCGCCGCTGCCGCTGCCCTTCGATCGCCCGAGCGCAGGTACGCGATGCCGGCGAGCAGATGCGCTTCGACGAGGGTGAACGGTTCGCCCGCAGGGGTAGCGTCCCGAACGTCCCGCAGCGCCTCCACCGCCATGCCGGGGTTTCCGTCCACGAGGCACATCCATGCCCGCGCGTTGGCGACGGGGCCCGCTCGTCCGGGCTCGGGGGAGAATCCGGCCAGCGTCGCCCGCGCCTCGAGCGGCATTCCCAGGCGAGCCTGCGTGGTTGCGAGCCATCCGGCGATCCGCGGCGCGAGCGCGTGCGCACCGGTCAGCAGCGACTGCGTTCGCGCCGCCGCCGCGAATGCCTCCAGCGCCGATCGCTGTTGCCCACGACCCGCGTGCAACATGCCGGTCGCCAAGTGCAGGAGCACGGCGATGGCGGGCTCGACGTGCGCGGAGCCGACCTCCCAGGCCCGGCGCAACCAACGCTCCCCCTCGTCGAACTCGCCCATCCAGATCGCCATGCCGCCGACGGCTCCGAGCGCGGGCGCGAGTATCGGGTGATCGTCCAAACCATGGCGCTCGGCCAGCGCTACCGCCTGACGGCCGCGTTCACGTGCTGTCGCCACCGAGACCGTCCGCGACGGAAAGGCTTGATGCGCTCGGCACGCGACTTCGAGATAGGGCCGGCCGATCCGCCGGGCGAGCGCGGCCCCCTCGGTGAGATGGCGTTCGGCTTCGAGCAGTCGCCCGGTCCAGGTCTCGACGATCCCGAGGTTCAGCAGCGTGACGCCACGCAGCTCACTGCCCATCGCGAGCGGTTCGCTCGACGCGTCGGCCATCGACGCATCAAGCATCTTGACTTGCTCGATCACCGCACTGAACTGGCCGCTACGCCGTGCCAGCGCCAGTCGCAGGGACGCGACCGCCACCGCCCGGCGGCGGCGAGCCGCGGGCTCGATGGGGAGGTGGGACTCGGCCAGCGCCAGCTGAGCGGCCGCCTCCTCCGTGCGCCCCTGGTTCAGCTCGGCGGCCGCGTGACCAAGCGCGAGGTCAGGATGATTGGCCGATGCCCCCTCGGGAAACGCCTGCAGGACTGTGCGAATCGTGCCGGCTTGCCCGTCGAGCACCCACCTGAACGAGTGTTCCGCGACGAGTCGAGCGGCATCGGGCCAGTCGCCGGCCGCGACCAGGTGCCGCACCGCCTCGACCACGTCCCCCCGGTCCGCGAACCACCGCGCGGCCCGGCGGTGCAGGTCGGGAACCTCGTCGGCGGACGTTCGGCGCAGTTCCAGCCGCAGGAAGTCCGCCAGGAGCTGGTGGTAGCGGAACCAGGTGCGCCGGGCATCGAGCGAGACGACGAAGGCGTTCGCCTCCTCCAGCGCCAGCAGGATCTGCTCGGAGCCCGAGCGGCGGGCCAGCAGGTCGGCGAGCTCACCGTTCATCCGGTCGACGAGCGAGGTCCGCAACAGCATGCGCTGCACCTCGCTCGGTTGCCGTTCGAGCATCTCGGCCATCAGGTACTCCCCGATGGCGCGGTCGGTCCCGGAGAACTCCGACACGAAGCGCTCGGGCTCCGGGTGACCGGTCAGCGAGATCACCGCCAGCCGCAGGCCGGCCGCCCAACCCTCCGTGCTCTGGTGCAGCGCGGCCACCCCGGCACCGGACAGGCCGATCCCGGAAACGGCCAGCAGCTCGCGAGCCTCGGCCTCGGTGAACCGCAGGTCGCCGGCGCGGATCTCGGCGATCTCGTCGGCCAGCCGGAGCTGGTGCAGCCTGATCGGCGGATCCCGGCGGGAGGACAGCACCACGCGGGCATTGCCCGGCAGCTTCGCGAGGAAGTATTCGAGCTGCGTGCGGGCGTCAGTCGAGCGCAGCTCGTGCAGGTCGTCGATGATCAGCACGAACGGTTCGGCGTGCGCGGCGAGCTCCGCCAGGACACTGTCGATGACCTCGTCCACGTCCGGCACGACGGCCGGTGCCGCGGAAGGTGCCGGGCGCGCCGGCACCCGGATCGCATCGAGGACGGCGTACCAGAACCCCTGGTCACGCTCGACGGACACGAACGCGACTCGACCAAGCTTCGCCGAGTGCTCGGCCCACGTACGCAAAAGCGAGGTCTTGCCACTTCCCGGCGGCGCCGAGATGACCGTCAGCCGTCTGGTCACGGCGCGGTCGAGCAGCTGAAGGAGATCATTGCGGTCGAGCAGACCCCGGGTGCCCGAAACGTCGTGCCCGACCGGCAGCGGCACGTGCTCCCCACGCTGTCTCGACGCCAGGTTGGACATGTTGGCCTTCCCGTGGACCCCGGCCCATATTACTGTCGGGCACCCCCCGATCAATGCTCGAGCGTCGACCGGATGAAGTGGTCGATCGATCGCGCCACGATCTCCGGCTGGTCGAGCGACACCAGCACATAGGAGTCGTCGACCTCGACGAGCCGGCCGTTGGGCAAAAGCGCGGCGAGTGCGGCGCCGTGCGCCGCGGGCATGACGTCGGACTCGGGCGCCCACAGCACCAGCGCAGGTCCCGTGAAGCCGACGAGTTTGTGCGTTGCCGCGAGCAGCTGCGCCTTGGGCCAGGTGCGCCTGGCGTATTTGCGGAGGTCGCGGCGGATCTCCGCGGAACGCAGCGCGGGCGCGGTCCATTCGTCGATGAGGTCGTCGGGTACGGGGCGTTTGGCCATGTGGCCGAACATCAACCGGCTGTTGCGCAGGGCCGGGATCCGCAGCTGGCGTAGCGCGAGGGGGATGCCGCCGGGTATCCGGGCGGCGATCGTGACCAGGGCGCCGGGTAGTCCGGGTGGGAAGTTGTCGAAGGCCTCGGACGGGCACACGACGTGCCGGCCGACGCGCTCGTCCCGGCCCAGGGCGGTGAGGAACAGGGCGCCACCCCAGTCGCTGTGGACCAGGGTGACGTCACGCAGGTTCAGGTGATCCATGAAGTCGGCGACGATGCCGATCATCCCGGTCAGGCTCAGATCCGCGTCCGGGTTCATCGGCCGGCGGTGACCGCCGAGCGGCAGAGTCGGCAGTACGCACCGATAGCGCGGGTGCAGCGCGGGAATCACCGCCCGCCACAGCGATCCGTTCATGAGCAGGCCGTGCAGGAAGACGATCACCGGCGCCTCGCCGCCGGTGTCGAGATACTCGACCGGGCCGGCGGGCAGGTCTGCCGTGGGCATCAGCGGCTCCTCGGGCACTGTGGGTGAGCGCCGCGGCGCCCCTAACCTTCTGATCGGTAGCGTGTCATGAAGGTCAGTCCGACGACCGCAAGTATGGCGAGTCCTGCTGGGATGAGGAACACGTGCGGGAGCCCGACAGTGGCCGCTCCGATGCCTCCGGCGGCTCCGCCCAGGGCGGAGCTCACCGCGGTGGAGCTGATAAAGATGGCGGACGCGGTGGCCACGGCCGTCGGGAGAAGGCTTTGGGCGACGATGATTCCGAGGGCGGCGAAGATTCCCCACACGCCACCCATCAGGATCTGACCGGCGAACAGCCCGGCGGCTGTACCGATCGTGGCGAAACAGATGTTGGCGGCGACTCCGAAGGCCGCGCCGAGCACCATCAGCCGCAACATTCCGATCCGGCGCCCGACCAGCACGGCGAGCGGCATCAGGACCAGCTCGACCAGCGGCTGGATCCCGATGATGGCGCCGCTGAGCCCGGCGGCGAAGTGGAGTTGGTCGTTCATGTAGATCGGCAGATACGCGTACTTGATGGACTCCCCGGCATAGACGAGCACGTAGAGCGCCGTGAACGCCAGCAGTGGCAGCATTGGCCGCAGGCCGGGGCGGCGGGTGTCGGGTGCGAAGGCCGGGCTGGTTCCGGCCGGGTGTCGCGTCCTGAGTGTCCCGAGCGGGAGGATCTGAGCAAGGGTCGCCGTCGCGGTCGCCAGGAGCATGACCCGGATCGACGTGTGGGCGGCCAGAAAGGACCCGGCGACCGGGCCGACGACCCAGCCGGCGGTCAGGGCCATCCGTACGATGGCGACCACACCGTCGTTGCCGGAGCTCGGACGCGCCCTGGTCTCGTCGTGGATGGCGGCGAACAGCTGTGAGGTTGCGGCACCGCCGAACGCGCCGACGACGGCGCTGAGAACGTACGGCATCCACAGCTGGGTCGAGAACGCGATAGCCGCCCAGCTGGCGAACCCGGCGACGGCGCAGACGCGGAACAGGCCGAGCCGCCCGCCGGTGCGGTCCGAGCGCGCACCGACCAGGTAGCCGGCCACCGGCGCGGTCAGATTCGTCAGATAGAACAGCCCGGCTGAGGTGAGCGAACCGCCGAGGTTGTTGACCAGGAACAACGCGATCTGTGGCGCGGCCGCCGAGAACCCGAGACCGGACAGGAACATCGCGATCGTGGCGCCGCGGTAGAGCGGTGAGGCGAGCGTCAGCCGAAGCGCCGACCTGGCTACCGGTGGTTCGGTGAGTGGCAGGTCGGCGGCGGGAAGGGACTCGGGTAGTGCCATGAGCTGCGCCCTCCGGGTACTCGCCGCCATGATCCGGTCACGGGATCGCACGGTACGGGCGAGAGCGCTCTCAGGACCACTACGTTCGCTGGGCGGTGCTCTCGCGCAGCACCAGTTCGACCGGGAAACGCTGCCGGTAGCCGGCCCGGACCGATCCGTTCAGCAACAGCCCGGTGGCCGCGGCGGCCATGTCCTCGACCGGCATCCGCATCGTGCTCAACGGCGGGTTCGAGCACACCGCCGCGATGCTGTCGTCGAACCCGACCACGCTGACATCCTCCGGAACCCGCCGTCCGGTGGCGGTGATCGCCTGGACCGCGCCGGCGGCCATCAGGTCACACGCCACGAACATCGCATCGACGTCCGGATACTCGTCGAGCAGTCGGCGGGCCGCGCTGACACCGACCTCGCGCCGGAACACGCCGCCGTCGCTGCGATCCTCGAGTCCGAGCTCGCCGATCGCGCGCAGATATCCGATCCGCCGGTTGACACCGCACGAGTTGTCGTCCGGGCCGTGGATCGCGGCAATGCGCCGGCGGCCGAGCTGAAAGAGATACTTCACTGCGGCGTACGCCCCGGCGGTGTTGTCGGCCTCGATGGCGGGCACCGAATCAGCGGTCGCCACCAAGGAGACCACCCGCCGGCTGCGGCGCTGAAACCGCGAGGCAAGTGCGGGCGGGATATCGGCCAGCACGGCGCCGAGCGTCATCCGGCGGGCTATCGCGTCAACGCGTTCCTCCGCGTCCGGCCCTCCCACGTTGTGGATTCGCAGCTGCACGTCGCGGCCGTCGAGCGCCGTCATGATTCCCGCCAGCACCCGGCTGTAGTAGGGATGCGAGCCGATCCAGCCGATCGCCGACACCGGAGAAAGCACCACGACGTCGACGGCGGCCTGCTGACCGGACGCCAGCGCCCGCGCCGTCGGGTCCGGCACGTACCCCAGCTCGGCGATGACCGCCCGGACGCGCACCCGGACCGCCTCGGTAGCGCCCGGCACGTCGTTCAGCACGCGAGACACCGTCGCCCGCGACACTCCCGCGACCCGCGCGACGTCCTCGATTGTCAGCTTCAATCCGGCCATGTCGATCCGTCCTCAACCGATTCACCGACTGATTGCGTGTCAACTTAAACGTATAAGTGATCGTACGCAATGCCAGCCGTGTCGGGCAGTTGACGATCCATCGGGGTCGACCCGGAGCATGATGGGCCGGTGGGGACCAGCCCGGCAGCCGCGGACGGCCCGGACATCAAGTCCGAGGCAGCGGCCACCTACGCGGCCACCGCCGACCACTTCGACGACCCGGCGCTGTCGTTCTGGGACCGGTTCGGGCGCCGGACCATCGCGCGGATCGGGCTGCGCCCGGGAGACCACGTCCTGGACGCCTGCTGCGGCACCGGCGCCTCCGCGCTGCCGGCGGCGCACCTGGTCGGCGACACGGGGCGGGTGCTGGGTCTCGACCTGGCCGAGCCGGCGCTCGCCCTGGCCCGCGCCAAAGCGCAAGCTCAAGGCCTGACCAACACCGAATTTCGTACGGCTGACGTCGAGCAGACCGGTCTGCCGTCGGCGTCGTTCGAAGCGGTCATCTGTGTTTTCGGAATCTTCTTCCTGCCCGACATGGCCGCCGCCGTCGCCGAGCTGTGGCGCCTCGTCCGCCCCAACGGCGTCCTGGGCATCACGGTGTGGGGGCCACAGTTCCTCGAGCCGGCAACCACCGCCTTCCGGGCCGCGGTCGGCGCCGAGCGTCCGGATCTGGTGGACAACTTCCACCCCTGGACCCGCGTCACCGACACGACCGCCCTTGCCCAGCTTTTCCAGCAGGCCGGCGCGGGGACCCCCACCGTAGCGGCAGAGCCGGGCACACAGCCGCTGGCCGACCCGCAGGACTGGTGGACCATCGTGCTCGGAACCGGATACCGAGCCACCGTCCAACAGCTCAGCCCGGCGCAGGCACAACGGGTCAGGACAGCCAACATCGAATGGCTACACCAGCATCACGTACGCGAACTGCACACCAATGTCGTCTACGCGCAGTCCCGCCGCACTTGAACCTCGTACGCCGGCAAAGGACCTGCCTGAAGCTCCCGCTCAGCGCTGCCGCCTCGCGGCCGATGTGATGCTCGGAGGACGCGCCGGCACGCTAGGTGGTAGAGGCAGCGATGACGAGTGGATCCGATCCGGCCGAAGCCGCCGGCCGCCCGGATGCGTCCGGGGCCAGGTTCGCCCCTGTGCTCATCGCTGTCTGCGCCCTGGGCTGCGTATCGGTGTGGCTGGTGTGGCGCGGTCCGGACGACGTGGTTCTCGGCAACCTCGGCGGCTCGGTCGTGCTGCTCACCGCCACGGCTGCCTGTTACCGGGTCAGCCGTGGTAGCCGGGCGCCCTCGCCGGTGCGAGGCTTCTGGCTGCTGTGGTCGTACTCGGCCGCCACCCTGTTTGTGAGCACCATCGCCGCGATGGCGGCCGCGGTCCGGCGGGAGACCGGCATGCCGCTGTACGAGGCGGTACCGACCATGCTCAGTCTCACCCTCGCGATGCTCGCGTTCCGGCACGTACCGCTCAACCAGCGCAGCAAGATCGATTGGGTACGCCTGGTGCTCGACGGTGCCGCGGTGGCGGTGTCCGGCGCCGTGTTCTTCGGCTACGTCCTGCTGCACGCGGCGCACGCCGGCGTGCCCTTGGTCGTGCGCGCCACAGCCGCCGCGGTCGGCGTCGGCTGCCTGCTCGCGCTGGTCGTCTTCGGCAAGGCCGCGGTCAGCCCGCGGGGGCGGGTCGACACCGGGGCGCTGACCATCCTGGCGGTGACCCCGGTGGTAGGGCTCGCCGCGGTGATCGTGTTCCTGCAGGGGACGCCGCTGGGCATGATGCTGCTCTCGGTGCTCGGGTTTCCCCTGGTCGGCCTGGTGATGTGCGCGGGCGCATTGCGGCAGTCACTGGTCGACTCCGGGGCCGCACGCCAGTGGGAGCGGGGCCGCCGGCGGTCGCTGGCCGATCCGCTGCAGTATCTCGCGGTGACCGTGGTCGCGGCGCTGGTGATCACGGTTTCGGCCCGGGACCTCGACGCGCGCGGTCAGGCCGTGATCGTGGGTGCGGTGCTCATCGCGACGATCCTGGTGGCCCGGCAACTTCTGACGGTACGGGAGAACGCGGAGGCGCTGGCCGGCATTCGCCGGCAACAGGCAGAGCTGCAGCGGCTCGCGCTCAGTGACTCGCTGACGGGTCTTCCCAGCCGTACGGCATTCGGGGTGGCCCTGACCGAGCGCCTGGACGCGGGTCATCCCGCGACCGTGTTGATGATCGACGTCGACGACTTCAAGATGATCAACGACACGCTCGGCCCCGCCGCCGCCGATCAACTCCTGCACCAGATCGGGCAACGGCTGCGCGACATCTGCGGCCCCGGCGAGGTGGCCGCCCGGCTCGGCGGGGACGAGTTCGCCCTCCTGCTGCCCCACCACGACCCGGCCGACGCCGAACGGACGGCCGCCCACGCCCAGCAGGCCGTGAGCGAGCCGGTCCAGGCCGCCCAGCACCAGCTCATGCTGCACGCCAGCATCGGCGTCGCGGCCGCCGCCCCGGGCGAGTCCGCCGACGAGGTGCTGCGCAACGCGGACATCGCGATGTACGCCGCGAAGGAGGCCGGCAAGGCCGCCTGGGTGCGATACGACCCGCAGATGCGGCACGACATGACCGCCCACGCGCGCACCGCCGGCGAGCTGCGCGACGCCATCACCCGTGGTGAACTGCGGCTGCTCTACCAGCCGGTCTTCGACCTGCGCACCGAGCGGCTGCACGGCGCCGAGGCGCTCGTACGCTGGCACCACCCCGTACACGGCCTGGTTTCGCCGGCCGAGTTCATCCCGGTCGCCGAGCGCTCGGGCCTGATCGTGCCGCTCGGCGCCTGGGTGCTCCACGAGGCATGCACGACGCTCGCCCGATGGCACGCCGAACACCCGTGCGGGGCGGCGATCGAAGCCATCAACGTCAACGTCGCCGTCCGGCAGCTACGCGAGCCGGACTTCGCCGCCGGCGTCGCCGCCGTGCTCGCCGAGACCGGCCTCGCGCCGCGCAACCTCGTCCTGGAGGTCACCGAGTCCGCCGTCGTGGACGGCCCGCAGGTCAACCAGACCCTGCAGCAGTTGCACGACCTCGGCGTCCAACTCGCCCTGGACGACTTCGGCACCGGCCAGTCGTCGCTGAGCCTGCTACGCACCTTCCCGGCGAACGTCATCAAGCTCGACAAGTCGTTCGTCGACGGCATCGCCGCGGGCGCCGACCGCGGCCGGCAGGCGATCGCCATGGCGGTCGCCCAACTCGCCGACAACCTGGGCCTCAAGGCGGTCGCCGAGGGCATCGAAACCCGCGACCAGCTGAACCGGCTCCGCCAGATGGGATTTCCGTACGGCCAAGGCTTCCTCCTAGCCAAACCCATGCCGGCCGACGAATGCGCCGCCCTGATGGCGGTATCCACCCCGGTCCCGACGGCCTGAGAGCCATCACGCTGGAAGAACCCGCGACCCACGCCGAATCGAGACGCGATCGCTGTGCCCCCTCCCGAGCAGCGGCCCGACTGAACATGTCGCGCCTTCTCCGCGGCATAGAGCACACTCGCTCTTGGAATCCAGATGTAAACCGTGTGCTTGCGGATGAATCCGTCCAGCCCCCGTGGTGCCCCTGGGCTCGCCGAGGGCGGCGAAAACACACCCGCCGTCGCCCCCTGTCCGGTTCTGGCACAGATCCGTCCCCCGTTTGGAACTGAGGTCGGCTGAGCTGGGGGAGGCGAAGATGTTGATCACCATCTAGCGTCGCCGCGTGAGCAGCCTGCGAGCGGTGGAGGGCGATCGTGCCTGGTGAGGACGTGACTGACAGTCCCATGCCAATGCGGCGGACCCGCCGGGTCGTCCTGGTTCTTGTTGCCGTCGGCGCTCTCGCAGTCGTTGCCCCCGGCGTCGTGCGGGCGAGAGCCCAGCAGGACGGGCCGGGTCCGCGCGCCATCGCGTCGCTGTCGCCTGCCTCACCCGGCGTCGTCAGTGTCGGCTATGTGGGCAGCCACTGGCGTCTGACCGACGTGGCGGACGCCCGTGGCACTACCGAGATTCCCGAATCGGTGGACGCGTGGCTTGAGCTGGCCGCCGATGGCAGGCTCCTCGCCTCCGACGACGTCAACGTGATCAACGGGGCCTTCGGCGCCACCAGCGTCGGCTTCGACATCACCGACGCGGGATCCACGCTTGTCGGATACGGCGGGAACGATCCCGTCGAACTGGCCGCCATCACCGGAATCGGCGCAATGACCATCGTCGCGGGCGGGCAGGCCGTGCACGTGACCGTCCTGTCAGCGGACCACGAACACCTGACGGTTCAGGCCAGCGGGGTGCGGCTCACCTTCGTCGGGACCAGAACGGCCGGCAAGTAGAACACGCCGGGTTTTCGGTACATGCTCCGGAGCCGAGGCGGCAGAGTCTCTGGAGTCATCGACGAAAGCACCCCCAGGTCACGGGCGGCTGGCTGCTCGTGACCTGGGGTGAAGACGGGAGTCGTCAGCGAGCATTCCCGGCGGCAAGAGCGGGTATTGACACCGGGGAGAGCCGGTCGGTCTACGCCGGCGTCAAAGGCGCTTCAGGACACGATCAAGTGCCGACCGGCCTGCGGGCCCCAGTTCGGCTTCCCGCAGTCTCCGTTCTGGCCCATCAGCATCAGGAAAAGGCTCTTCATGGCGGCCAGCCCGCGCGCCCGCCGGACTGTCGCCTCGTCCGCCTGGGCGTACCGGTCGAAGAGCCGCGAGGCGCCACCCTCGGGCAGCAGCAGCCAGGCGGGCCCGAGGTCCCACGCCCGGGTCGCCGGCGAAGACTGCGCCGAAGTCGACGATGCCCGACCGACTTCGGTGTGGCTGAATCGCGCATCAGACCCGTGCGGCGTCGATGCCGAGTCTGGCCGCGGCCCGGTTTCACGACTCGATGCCGCGAGGAGAGAGAGACCGAACGGTGACCGACGCCGAGGCGTTCCGGCCGCCGATCCAGTCGCCCGAACTCCGGTTGATCGAGGCTGGCTCTCTCGGCGGCATGTGCGGATGTCTGATCTCTAGAAACCATCCGCCCCTGCCCGTCGCAAAACGCCTATGCACCATGGCGTCCGACGCTGAAGAAGCGGACGTGGCGGCTGGACAGCTGCGGCGGAATTGGCGCGGAATCCCGGCTCGTCAGGCTCGATAGTGATTCAAGTACTCGATCATATCGGAGCTGAGGTTGACGTCTGGATACTTGTGCAGCGACCGCCAGAGTTGGTTCTCAATCCAGTAACGGTAAGCGAACTCCTCGAACGAGTTGGCGCACCACAGGAAGTCACCACTCAGGAATGTCTCGTCAAGGTCTACAAACTTCGGCTCCGCAGGGTAAGGATCGCGGTCGCACACGACAAAGGCTTCGCCGGATGGGCGAAGGTACAGATACCAACATGCGCAATACTGCTGATCACTGAAGACTCGCACCAACGCCGCCCCAGGTTCGACCGGGCTCGGCGCCGGGCCTGCGATATCGCTCCAACTTCCAGTCACGGACACCTCGTCCAACACGTATCGGTAGTTGGAGGTGCTGTGAAACGTCGCGAAGTCTGCCGGCAGGGCCAAGGCCAACGCCGCCACATCCGCGGACAACCGCGCCATGGTTGCGAGGCCATCGTCATCGGGCCTGGCGGGCGGCCCTAGCCAATCGAAGTGGCCCGTCAGCCGGGCAGGGTCAAGCAGCGGCAGGGACTCATGGGCATACGTTTCGTACGTGAACTCGCACGATCGGTACTCTCCAAGGTCGGTCGCGTGCCAGCCGCGTGGAAACGTCAGTTCGCGATCCACCAACCACCTCGCCGTCTCGGAAGTTGCCTGGCCACATTATCGAACTGCCAAATGCTCGCTCGTCGGCACCAATGAGCGCTGGCACGGCCAGCCATCCGTCACACCGTGTAGTGATCGGGTCGCGGCATGAGCGGATGTCGGGCTGGGCGGCGCCAAACGAAAGAGCAAGTATTCGTGCCATCGTTTGTGGAAGGCAATTTCTCCAAGTGTCGGAGGAGATTGATGAGTGATAAACGACGATTTTCGGCACCCCTTCTAGTGGCAGCGACGATCGACTTTGCCTCTGCCACCGCTGCGCCTATCGCCGATCACTTCGAACCCAGCACCGACGTTTCGCTCATGTGCGGGGCTTCAGGTGCGGGAATCGCGACCTTCTTCGGGCTCTGCCTCTATGGAATAAGTGCCAACCAGGCCGCCTGGGAGTATCTGCGAGATGCCATCGCGGGGTCATTCGTTGTGGTCTACATATTAACCGTCGCCTGGTCCTCATTTATCGGCGTCTACTCGGGACCGGATGACGGATCCAAGCTGCTGCCGATCTCTGAGGCGTTCGTCAACAACTTTACCGGGCTGACCGGAGTGGTTGTTGGTTTCTATTTCACCACTGACGTGATCTCAGCAAGGAAAGGCGTCTGATTCAGGACGACACGGGTGAATACCCGTGTACCGGACGGTGCTGGATATAGGCGTGGAGCCATCGATAGACCAGTTCTTGCGAAGGAAACAGGTCGTCGAGAGGGCTCCACGTGATCGCGTATTCTGCCATGCTCGACGTGCCCAGGGAACTCGTGCGTCACCTCGCACGGCTGCTCGCCGCGGAACGTCGTGCTCTCGGGACGCGCCGGGGCACGAGGGCTCTGACCTGCTTCTACCAGGCGTTGCTGATCCTGGTCTGGTTCCGGAAGCAGGAGGACGCGGCACTGCTGGGCGCCGGATTCGGCGTCTCCCGGGCGACCGCCTACCGGTACCTCGCCGAAGGCATCACGGTCCTGGCCGCCCGCCGGCCCGACCTGCACCAGGCTTTACAGCGCGCCGCCGACGACGGCTGGGCGTTCGTCATCCTGGACGGGAAACTCTTCGACTGTGACCGGGTCACCGAAACCGTCCGCAGCGTCAAAGGCGACAGCATCGACGCCTGGTACTCGGGAAAACACCGTGATTTCGGCGCGAACATCCAAGCGATCATGCTCCCGAACGGCCTTCCGATCTGGACGGCCGACGCGATGCCCGGCCATCTGCACGATCTGACCTGCGCGAAGAACCTGGACCTCACCGCCGCCCTGAACTGGGCCGCCGCCGAACTCGGCCTGCCCACCCTGGCCGACTCCGGCTACGAAGGCGCAGGCCACGGCATCAAAACCCCCACCAAGCAACCCCCCGACGGCAAACCCTTGTCCGTCGCCAACCGCAGCGTCAACCGGCTACTGCGCGGTCTGCGCTGGCAAGGCGAACGCGGCTTCGCCATCCTGGTCGGACGCTGGAAAACCCTGCGCCACAGCACGATCAGTCCCCGCAGAATCGGCGACGTCGTCGCTGCAGCGCTACACCTCACCCATTTCGAATACCGGCACCTCAACGAATCTTGCTGAGATCACGTCACTGCGGCAGTGAAGTCAGTGTCCGCCAGCCTTGGTAGCCAGCGTCGCGCCGATGATTCAGCCGAGGTCCAGGGAAAGGGTCGTGAGGACGGTGACGTGAATTAGCATCACCGCGCCCTTCCAGCCGCGCACTCAATTCGGCATTTCCGGATGCTGCCCACGCTCGGGCAAACTGTGGGGCCTCTTGGCCAGGCGACCGTCGGCGGGTGGGTGACCGCCGGACGACTCGCACGAATCTCCTAGCGGACCCAGACCCGCAGCTCGCCGAGGGGTACGAAACCGCCGTCCAGCGCGGCCGCGAGGGCATCCCCGCGCTCGTAGCCGACAAGTTGCCGGCCCGGGAAGAAGGCACCGACGACCTCGGCCAGCTCCGTCCAATCGACGCGATGCCCGGGTACGGCGTACACGTTCGACACGTCAACAGTGCCACTGCCCAGCCGGGCGATCGCGCCGGCCACGATGTGATCGTCGACGTACCGGGCCAGGATACGGAAGTGCGCGCGCCGCAGCAGCGGCGGCAATAGAACGTCACGGGTGTCGTGCTGGCCGGTCCACGCGGAAAGCTCGTCCGCGCCCGTCACCGGAACCCACCCGGCCGGCGCACCGGGCCGCCGGTCCGGCGCGGGTTCGCGATGGATCCAGGTGGCCGAGAACAGCAGCTCCATGCCCAAGCCGGCCAGGTCCATGGTCGCGAAGCTGTCCTTGACGCCGCAGCGATCTCGGCCATCGAGGCGAGCGAGCACCCGGTCCGCGGTCACCCCGGGCTCGACGACCACCGCATCCGAGTGCAGCGGCGGCGGAGTGTCCAGCGCGCTCCAGAGCCCGTCGACCAAGATAGAACCGACCCCGTGCCGCGCACAGAGGTCGTCGTACCAACCCACACTCGCATCGACCGCGCTGCGTAGCCGTGGATCCATATCTCCACCCCGCCCCTCCCGACGACAACGTGAGCCCTCCCGACCTGACGGGCAGCCAGACCGCCGAACGGAGAGTAGCGGCCGTCGCTGCGACCTCGAACCTTGTTCGCGGCATGTGATTGCGTCTTTATAGCATCGCGTGGCGCCAATTTGTCGTGGGGTGACGTTGGTCGCAGAATTGGTATTGCCGATCATGTATATGGGCGTGTGATCTTGGATGGTGTTCGGGATAATTTGTGGCATGCGACAGCTGGAACTGTTTAGCAGGGCCGATCTCGCGGGGATGCGGGATCGGAGCAGGGCACGCAATTATTCTGCGAGTCGTGACGCGTTCCGGCTTGCGCATGAGCGTCATCGTGCGTGGGGTTTGCAGCGTCGTCACGCCGAGCGGTTGCGGCAGGTCCGTGAGCGGGAGGCAGGCTGCTGGCCGGCGGATCTCGAGGTGCTGCGCGGCGGTGTCGAGGACACCCCGTCGGGCATCACGGAGCAGTTGTCCCCGGACACCGCGCGGCTTCTCGTGCGGCGCGGCGCCCGGCGCCGGGCCTGCGATCCGCCGGCCACGCCCGTCGAGCCAGCCACGCCCGTCGAGCCAGCCACGCCCGTCGAGCCAGCCACGCCCGTCGAGCCGGCCACGCCCGCCAGGCAGGACCCGCAGGAAAGCCCTCACCACACGCCGAAGAGCACAGCGCCGCCAAGCCAAGCTCGCCACCATCGAATCACGGCCGCCACCCAGCGCCGGCCCTGCCCCACGACCAGGCACGCAGCCGTGACCGCGCGCCAGTCGAAGAGCGAGGCGACGTCGCGACAGCACGCCCACCGACGAGGCCCCTCGGCCGGGCAGGCGAACGCCAGAGCGGGCCGGCGCGACCTACCACTACCCGACACGCACGAAAACCCGCGGCCGACGACCGACGATCCCACGACCCCGAGCACCCTACAGAAAGCGACCTTGGCACCTTCTGACAATGTATTGAATCCGTGCCGAAATCCCCAACAACATTATCAGCGAAACCCACCCTGAATCGCCGCCGGAACCTCGGGTTCGGGGCATTCTAAGCGGCACGTCAGGACGGCCCGAGTGGGCGGATGTCTTCATCCCCCGTCACGTGCCGGAATGGCAGCATCCGCGGGTTCGTTCCCTCGTCGCGAAAGATCGGCAAGAGCTGAGCGCTACTGGGAGCGTCCTTGATCCGGTGGTTGGCGAGGTCGGCGATCATCAAGGTTCTCAGGGTGATCGGGTCCTGGGATGGCCCGGCCGTGCAGGCAAGGCTGCCTGACGTTGGCGACTTCGTGTTTGTCGACGCCGGCATCGCCGTGTGGCAGTCCGTCGCGGCGTAGCTACGATCCGGAACGGTTCGGGCGGGTTCTCCGCCTGCCGGCTTGGTGATGCCGCCTATGTGGTTGGCCGGACCGATCCGGCAACCGGGCATCTGCCTGGCTGCCGACGGAGCAGATCGCCAGCTCCGCGTTCCAGTCAACATCTACGGCGCGACAGTAGAGATCGATCAGCCGCGCCGATCGGACTGGCGGTGGTTGGCGCGGCCGGGCTGTCGTTGGCCGAGGGGGCTGGGACGCTAGTTTGCTCGGATGAGTCTTCTTGATGACGTCGCGAAGCGGGACGGCTGGCGGTGCTGGGTGTGTGACGAGCCGGTCGACGCCGACATGTCGGTGAATGATCCGCGTGGTCCCAGCGTCGACAGTCGCACCGCCGATAGGAAGGCCAAGGTTGCCGAGCGGCTCGCGCATCGTGCGTGCAACACCCGCAAGGGCGCGGTCAAGGTGGTCATCGCCTGGCCGGATCGGCTGCACGTGGTGGAGCCCGCGCCGTTGATCGCCGTTGCCGAGCGCCTCGAACGCAAGGGTGGCCGTGAGCTGGTCGCCCGTTGTCCGAGCAAGAAGGACGCCCAGGAGGCGGCGGACTGGCTGGTCGACCGGTTCTCCCGGCTGGTGCCCGGACTGCCGGTGACCGCGAGCGTCGACGCGGGCGGCGGCCAGTTCCTCGTCGCCCTGGCCGCGGGCCGCCGCTGACCGGTGGCCCGAGTCGATGAATGCCACTGACCCAGGGCCAGCGCGGACGGCCATCGGTCGATGGGCACTCAAATCGAGCCGCACCTGCCAGACAAGCGACTACGAACGCTACCGGATCCAAACGGCGGCTCCGCTGACGCTAGCGGCGGTTTCGACTGGCTGGCGCTGGTACCGCAGCTGCCTGCTCTCGCGACGGCAAGCCCGGCTCCAGGCCAATGGAGAGTTCCGCGAACGTCAGGACCACGTGCTTCGGCAGGACAGCAGAAAACGTCGCCCGGCCGCGAGGTCGTGGCGGCATGCTGGAAATCGGTGAGCGAAGATCGAACAGGAGCGCGTACCGATGAACCAGCTTGTCTTGACCGCGACTGTGCCCGCCGAGCCGCATACGGTATTCCGGTACCTGACCGAGCCGGATCTGCTGACCCGGTGGATCGACGGACTGCGGGAGTCGCGACCACTCGGCGATCGCGTGACGCGGGTGGGCGCCAAGTCCATCGAGGTCGTCGAGATGCATGGGAAGGTGTTCGAGATCCTTTCCGAGGTGACCGCCCTGGACGAGGATCGTGCGCTTGGCGTACGCATCACCTACCCCGGCGCGGGCGACACCGACATGGCCTACGAGCTGACTCCGGAACCGCACGGAACCA
>Ga0307513_10004853_pt1 | contig 17855 bp, 16 predicted proteins | sample 15_EM_MG_FD_202174 | JGI IMG/M metagenome (GOLD analysis project Ga0307513, IMG submission 202174) | Populus trichocarpa ectomycorrhiza microbial communities from riparian zone in the Pacific Northwest, United States - 15_EM | ecosystem: Host-associated > Plants > Roots > Unclassified | place... | reverse complement strand
TCGAGAAACGGGAACGGGGTTTATTCTCCCGCGTTGCTAACGCGAAGAACGATAAGGAAACCATCGCGGCCTGGAAGTTGGACCTCATCAGGATCCTTCAAGTCTTCAACGTACGTTCAGCCAATTCTGTTCGACTACCACTGATAGCCTCCTTCCAGACCGAGTTAGCTCTGAATACTCACACCATAGTTTCCGACATCCGCCAGGACATGTTGAAAGGTTCCGATGATACTGGGGTTAAAGGTGAAGCGGTAAGTGACACTCGTGCTCTACTCATCACCCGAATAGACGGTAACAATTGCCTAGGCCCAGACTAGGTCGGAGATCTCGAACATTATGAAATCACATTCTTACATTTTCATCCAGGGTATTTGGGGAACCACCTCCCTCACCCCCCAGAATCTTCTTCGGACGCGACGAGTTGATCGAGAAGATTGTCGATCTAGCAGAGAACCTGACTCCAATTGCTCTCATTGGTGCTGGCGGGATCGGCAAGACGTCCATCGCCCTGAAGGCCCTCCATCACGATCGCATCAAGCAACGGTTCGGCGAGAATCGTCGATTCGTCCGGTGCGATCAATTTCCAGCGGCACCCGTTCATTTCCTCGCTCGGCTCTCCAAGGTGACCGGTGCAGGCATCGAAAGCCCGGAGAATTTGGCTTTCCTGCTCCCATTCCTGTCTTCAAGAGAGATCCTCATCGTCCTCGACAACGCAGAATCCATTCTCGACCCACAAGGAACGAATGCTCAGGAGATATATGCCATCGTGGAGGAACTGAGCCGATTGGAGAATGTATGTCTCTGTATCACATCCCGGATCTCTACGATCCCTCCCGACTGCGAGACTCTCAGCATCCCGACATTATCGATGGAGGCCTCGCGCGACACGTTCTATCGGATCTACAAGCATGACGAACGGTCCGATTCGGTTAACGACATCCTGGAACGACTCGACTTCCATCCACTCTCGATCACCCTCCTCGCTACCGTTGCGCATCACAACCAGTGGGGCATGGACCGACTTACGAGAGAATGGGAGAGCCGGCGAACAGGAGTGTTGCAGACGGAGCATAACAAGAGCCTCGCGGCCACGATCGAACTTTCTCTCTCCTCCCCCACGTTTCAAGAACTTGGCCCCGATGCCCGGGAGCTACTTGGGGTCATCGCCTTCTTCCCTCGAGGAGTCAACGAGAATAATGTCGAGTGGTTGCTTCCCACCATCTCGAACAGAGCGAGTGTCTTCAACAGGTTCTGCATCCTTTCTCTGACTTATCGAAACAACGAATTCCTTACGATGCTTGCGCCGCTCCGGGACTACTTTTGTCCCAAGGATCCCAAATCGTCTCGGCTTCTCTCCACGACCAAGAGAAACTACTTCGACCGGTTGTCGGTAGAGATTAATCCCGGCGCACCCGGGTTCGAGGAGGCACGATGGATCGCGTCGGAGGATGTGAATGTCGAGCATTTGCTCGACATCTTCACGTCCATTGACGCGGAGTCAGATGACGTCTGGGATACCTGTGCCCATTTCATGGAACATCTCTGTTGGCACAAGCAGCGGCTTGTCACGTTGGGGCCGAAGATCGAAGGGCTCCGGGACGACCACCCCTCCAAACCACGATGCTTGACCGAGCTCGCACTGTTGTTCGATTTTCTTGGAAATTTCATGGAGGAAAAGCGGCTTCTTATCCATACCTTAGAGCTCTATCGAGAGCGAGGGGATGAAAATTTGATCGCTCAAACATTGAGGTTCCTATCTGATACAAACCGGCAACTCCGCTTGTACAAAGAAGGGACACAACAGGTCGAAGAAGCTTTGGAAATCCACGAACGGCATGGCGACCCAGCGTTACAGGCACGGTGTTTGAGAGACCTTGCTTGGTTGTTGTCCTCGGACGGCCAGCTCGACGCCGCAGAGAAAGCTGCATTCCGCGCCATCGATCTCCTCCCAAAGGAAGGCGATCAATTTCCGGTCTGCCAGTGTCACCGTATTCTCGGTGATATATCTCATTCCAGGGGCAAACAGAAGGAGGCCATTCACCATTACGAGACAGCCCTTGGAATCGCCTCCCCTTTCGGCTGGGGCGATCAGTTGTTTTGGAGTCACTACTCCCTGGCGGTACTGTTTCTCAATGAAGACAAGTCCGACAGCGCGTACGTTCACATCGAATGCGCCAAGTCGCACGCAGGCAGCAACGCATACCACCTGGGTCGCGCGATGGATCTACGGGCCGAGATTTTGTATCAACAACGTAGGCTTGAGGAGGCGAAGTCCGAGGCTTCGGGTGCCTTCGACTTGTTTGAGAAACTTGGGGCTGCGGGAGACGCGGAGGTCGCTGGGGAGCGCCTCCGACGGATTGAAGAGGCAATGAAAAATGGTGAGTTACAGGAAGTTGTGCTGCTTTGTGTGTTTATTGACTTGGCTTTCGAAGCTCAGTGAACCGAATGATAGCATCGACGGTTGCGTCGATTTCTTCAGACGTTCCCCCTCATTACCTTGTCCCTTCACCGCGCCTACCGTGATGCCGTTCAACCCCAACGCTATACATGTCCCTGTTTGTCGACCTCCTTTATTCGCACACATCATTTGATATCCATTATCCCGCTACTTGTCGTTGATTTGCATCTTGAGTTGTCTATTTCCCTATCTCCTGCACAACATTTTTTTCACATTTAGGTACCCCGTGTACTGCCAGCGATGCCCAATAGTTTTGTTTGCACCACGAATCCTGATCCGGCAACGCCAGGTTGAGGATTGGTCGCTGTCCCACGAATGTCTCTCCCGCGTCGTTGGTAGGGAAGTGCTTCGAAGCGCTTCCATGGACCGAGTGTTTCAATGAAAGCACATTCGTGAAAAAGTGCCCCGGTGGAATCGCTCAGAACCGCTTGGAAGCGGATGGAGCATGCGGAAGTTTCCCGAAGTGTGTCGATTGCACACTATTGCAGGGACAGTCTGCTCGGCAACTAGCGGGACAAGCCACGATTAGCTCCCTCGTGGCCCCTCACCATAACCACAATGTCGATGGTAAAGACACCCACGTCCTCCCTAACAGGTGCTTCTGCGAGTCATCTCCCGCTGTCTCATTTAACAATCGCGCCGTTTGACAGCGAGCCAACTGCTCGTCAACCAAATTTGGTACCGGACCATAGCCAAAATCTGGTGGTTGTTCTATGGATACACCTCAGAGGCCTCTGCCACACGCCCGTGCCCAATCGCCAAGCTCCCACAAGAGCTCGTAGAAATGATTATTGCCCACTTCGTTTACAGTAAATGCACCCTTATCGCGTGTTCCATGACATGCCATTCGTGGTACATTGCTGCCATCCCCTACCTCCATTACTCCCTCACGATGGAAGAGGCCAGCTACTACCCCTGGAATCGCACAGAGTACATGTGGCCTACGCCACTCCGAAAATCGTACGACCTCGGTCTGCTTCCGCTCGTCAAACAATTGCGAATCCGCGCGGGGATATACAGTAATACTGAGTTCACTCCCGAATGGCTTGGCAGACGCACCCTCCGTTACTTTACCGCACTCACGAACCTCCAGGAGCTCGGAATAGACAATCTCCAGCTATCGAGATTCATGCCAAACATTCAACAGTGCTTCGGACACCTCTCGCCAACCCTTCGATTCCTTGCCCTCAGAAAACCCACGGGCTCTTGCCGACAGATCCTGTATTTCATTGGACTCTTCCCGAACCTCCAGGACCTCAAGTTCGAATCCAGCCCCCCCACGGATGGGCAGGAGAGTACGGCCGACGCGGCGCTCGTCCCGCTCTCCGTACCCCCATTGCGGGGACGACTGATACTCGCGCGGTTTGCGAGGGAGGGCCTCGTGCGGGATATGATCACCTTCTTTGGGGGACTTCGATTTCGTTCGATGGACCTGTTCGAGGTGGAGTGCGTGCGGCTCCTTTTGTACGAATGCAGAAAGACATTGGAGACATTGAGGTTGTACCCGACCGATCCATATGGTGAGGAATTTGTCAGGATGGGAGAAGAGGACACACTCAAGTGAGGGATTTGTAGTGGATAGCCGCACCTCGCTTCAGCATTTTGATCTGTCACGGAACACGTCTCTTCGAACACTCGAGACCACTGCGCTGTCGATTGATCTCAGAAACGGCACCGCATCTAATTTCTTCATAACGATACTCTCCTCTGTCACTTCTCCTGCGCCGCTCGATTTCGTTGTCATCTATCGGGACTTCGACTTTGACTTCTACACAGACTCTTTCATCATCGAATCGGAGCCCGCTTATCACTACGACTCGCCATCGTCAAGGGAGAGCGGCCGCCGTGCCTTGTTCCACCAAAAGCTATTTAGGGTGTTCCGTGAGATGCAGGGTGCAACGGATTTTCGCCTGGTACTATGCGTAGACGTTTTTGACTCCGTGGTAGAGTATGCCACACAAACACTCGAGAGCCTTGTGAAGGCGGAAGAGGCGAAGGGGGGGTTAGATCACCGCTGCAAACCGTTGATCATCTCTGAGAGACGGACGATCCGTACCCGTCCCATGGATGATGCACCGGGCTGCTGGACGAACTATTCCCCCAGTGCATTGTAATGTACATCTCGAACGTGCTGATGGGGGGCCCTTCGACAGTTAAAAGGTCAAGGTCTCGCGCCCGGCTATATGTATTTTTCTTCTGTCTGTTTCCCAACGGCCAATCGCAGGACATAACGCCGCATTTCTGAGACTTGACTCACCTCCGATGCCCTGGAGACCGCTATAATCATTTCCTCGCTATGCCACTTATCCCATTGCCCATTATTCCGTATGATTGATCTGGTGTTTGGGTGACGTGAACTTTAGTTCAACAAGTTCGGCTCCTTTCCCTTTCTCACTCGTAGAATAAGTCCTTATTTCATGTATTCGGTGTGTGCGACTGTCTACGGGATTACAATCGTCTGTGGGTGTGTCTAACCGAATGTTGGAGGGGTCGTAAGTGAGGGAGGCGCAGGGATCCCGACCGCTCTTTCGATCACACGCATCTCAAATTGAGCCAGCCACTGCCAGCCACGAATATTTCATCAAATGGCTCCGTTCGCACGAGGCATGTCATAAGGGACGGTCGTCTATCCCCATCAGCCTCCAGACTGCTCCCCACAGCCTACGCGCCGCACCGCTTTCTTACCTCAAGTTTCGACCATGCAAGCCAATTCCGAAGGGGAGGGATAGGTGTATTTCACCCTCTTCTACGGTGAGGCGACCCAGACTTATACGTAGCCAGGACATTGTGGTTAACAGGCAGGACTACGACCAATTACGATGCCGTCATCATCGGTGCTGGCACCACCAGTTGTTCGTTCGCCTGTTCGCTGACCACACGCTCTCAGAAACCTCTAAGGATATGTCTCCTGGAACGATCTCTCACAGAACCGGATCGTATCGTCGGAGAGCTGCTGCAGTCTCGGGGCGTTGAGGCTCTGAAGAGTATGGGGACGGAGGAGTGTCTGGAGGGGATCGAGGCCGTGCCCGCACACGGGTATTGTGTCGTGAATGAGGGGGAGAACGTGCGTATACCCTATCCGGAGGGGTACCAGGACAAGTCTTTCTACCACAGGAAATTCATCACGGCGCTACGGAACAAAGCCAATTTCGCGTCTGGCGTGGATGTGCTGGAACGGACGGTCACCAAACCGATCGAGTGTCCCCACACCGGGAGGGTCATCAGCGTTCAAGCGGTCAACAAAACCGACAATTCAGAAGGAGCCGAAGAGGAGTTTTGCGGCGATTTGACTGTTGTCGCTGACGGCTGTTTCTCGAACTTCAGGGCTAAAGTCGTGGGAGGCGGCGCAGCCAAGACGGAATTGAGAAGCCATTCCATGGGTTCGATTCTGGAGAGTGCGAGGTTACCGTACGACGAACACGGTACAGTCATTCTCATCAAGGGGCATGGTCCCATCCTGCTCTACCGTATTTCAAAAACCGAGACGATGATGCTCGTCGCCGTGCGGGTACCGCTACCGCCAGATCTCAAGGTACAGATACCCGATTCGACCTTTGCACATTCTTGCCAACTTATTGCCCTCTAGGAATATATCACGCGCGAAGCTCCCCTCACAACTTCAACTACCCGCTCTCCAGGCTCTAGATAAACAGAGGATACGCAAGATGCCGAACATGTTCCTACCCCCGGCAAAACAAGGCACGAAACACCAAGGAGGGTGTCGTCCTAATCGGAGACTCGTGGAATATGCGTCACCCGCTCACTGGAGGTGGTATGACGGTCGCTTTTGCTGATGTCTTGCTGCTTTCTGGGTTGCTGGCCGAGATCGTTACAGGGGTGGATGACTTGAGCAACTGGGAGGCCGTATCTGATGTGCTACACCGATGGTTCTGGGAGTGCAGGGTTCTCGCACCCACAATCAACGTGTTGAGCGTCGCCCTTTATGAGCTATTTGGAGCCAGCAGTGAGCGGTCTTTGTTGTGTGGATTTGTTTCCCGGACTGATACCCCTCCCCACTAGATGAATCCCTGAATGCTTTGAAGATCGGTTGCTTCGGGTACTTTGAATGCGGTGGCGACTGCGTTGCTGGGCCCGTTGGTCTATTATCAGGGTACGTTATCGTTCCCTCTACACGACCGGTCGTTTCCTCATCCAAGGCCCCAGCATATCACCAGGTTTCTTCACACTATTCCGACACTTCTTCACCGTCGCGTTCTACTCGATCTGGATCCTTTTTACCACCCACAGCTAGTCCCCGGCCGTGTGGACGCGAGTGGAAAACTTGTGTACGCGGTACCACGCATCGATGAATACCCGGCGCTCTTTGTTATGAGCATTCAGACCGTGAGTTCTTCCACGTCATCGTTAACTTGATGTCTGATCTACCGTTACCCTTTGGCGTTGTCTCTGTAGATATGGACGGCCTCACTCATTTTCCTGCCTTTAATGTGGACGGAGTGTTCTGGTAGATACTAGAGCTATGATCGTATATATACCTTGTTCTGATTATACTCGTTTATAATAATTTACTGTAAATTGAGGATGGAATTTCTGACTTCGTATTGTGGATCGTGAATACGTCAGAGGGATGCCAAAGGGAGATGGGTTCAACCTTCGTGACGTAGGTTCGCATGGCCCAGGTCCCGGCGCTGATGAGCCGAACGTCCACCCCGCGATGAACATGGACATAAAATTAATAAAATGAGAGCGCCTACGAGATGGTTGGATTTCCAGAGTCGATATAAGTTTGAGTCTGAGGAGACCGACTCCCCCCTTCACTCGCCTCTCTCGCCCGTACACTCCCCCGCCTGTGCACCCGCCCCAGCATGCCAATCGCGCGTAACTTCCAGCCATCGCCTCTCGATAAAGCCTCATATACATTCGATGTCGCCGTCGCCCTCACCCTACCGATCGCCATATTCGTCTATCCCTGGCATCGTTTTGCGCCGATTCCATGGACCTCCTCGGAGATTGATGAGCTTAGGGAACTAGGCTCACTCCTCGCCGATGCACACGAAAAGCGAGAATTTCGTGTTGCCGCCGGATGCATTGAGGAGGAAGGATTCACTCGAAAAAAAGCTTCGAAGGTGTGTCTTGAGCCCCCCGATCGACATCCACTGTGGCTGATGACGTCATTAATTAAAGATGTCTCATTCGAATGGAGGGCTTACGGAGAGAACTCCAGGCCCGTTGGGTCCCATACCTGTTTTCCGAGGAAGCTCGAGCCAAGGTTGCCAAGGTCGATAGAGCGTCGAAGGCAGTAACGGATGAAGCGGATGTAAGCATTACAACCGAATATATCAAGTCAGCGTGGCTCACAAATCACAGCGCGTGCTGGGCGATTTCGACCGATACATGGACGACAATCCTCTATAACCAGAGACGATCCCCAATGGTGATCAACTCTGTTTTGGGGTGGATTTCGAGTCGTTTTTGTACATTATTGTTAGAATGTGTAGCATTTCACATTTCTACCTTTTACGGTATACTTTGTTTCCACCGCGTTTTTCCCTTACCAGTCGGATGATCTCTCGGTTTTCTCCTTAGTCGCAGTCACTCTCCCTCTACCGAGGATCATAATCTAGTTATAATAGCAGAATAAACACAGTCTCGAAGAACTTGTAGGTCCTAGGCTGATTGGGTGATCCCTCACCGGCACCGGTCGGAGGGGTCTCGGGCGTTGCACTCGTGGGAAATATCATTTCCCCCCATCACGCGGCACCCCTGGGCTTCCCCGCGCGCTCCCTCCCATCAAATAATCCCAGGAGGATGCTCGCCCGTGGGAAATATCTTCCCCAGCATTCGCTCCCGCTCCTGGGTGCCTGCTGGGGGGTCCTACCATCCACGGTCAATCAGTATAGTTTAATTACAATTATGCCAACATCCTCGTCCAAAATGGATGGTCACATACTGGGCGAAATAAAATCAGGGAAAAATGTTACCCCTGTGAGACATCAGACACAGTCAATCCCGCTAAACACGACATCCAACGGATGAGAAACGAGTGAGTAATCCTCGATTTTCGAACTGTGGCCGAGCGAGCATTACCGGCTCACCCCGCGAATCGATGGGATTCATCGCGACTTCCTTTGTGGAAACGTACACCCTTCAGTGCTCGCGCCTGGCCCCTGCATATTGGCAGCTACCGACCATTTGGAGGATCCCAATCGGCGGGTCCAAACCTGAAGCTGAGGTGGCCCTCCTCCGGAAAGCACGTCACTAAGCAGCTGCTCTACTGCGCACCGCGTGATCCAGAGACCGAGAAGCTATAAGCGTGCTTATCTTTTCGTGAACCACTGGGTGCCGAGTACCTCTCCGGCACCACGTCCAACGAGATCCTCTTCTACAACGTCTCCATCTAGAGCTCTGCTCCCGCCAACAGGCGTTTCGCCCCGAACACGCTGTACGAGCACCCCCAAAACAGCTGACACCCTCGACTGATGCTACCCGGCCCACTTAGTTACGCGCCCAACTGTGAGGGGCTGTCCTACAAGACCGTGTGGCTCGGACTCCGTGAGATCGAGCCGGTCGCGAAGAAGCTCGGTGCCAAACCGACCAAAACCGAGCCCAACGGGTGGGTTGTTTCGTTGACCTGCCTCACCTAACACGATGTAATGACGACGTGATAGGGTTCCTTGGTACATGGTCCCACTCATCCATGATCAATCGATAGGTGTCGTAATATCCGGCTCGTCCAACGTCGTCCAGTACTTGGGCAAGCAGTATCCCTCGTCGCCGCGGGCTTTCTGAGGGCGAGGAGTCGAAGGGTTGGCGAGAGGTGTCCGAAGCACTGTTGAATGTTTGGCATGAAGCAGAGGGGGAAGAGACGGTCTGCTCGGCAACCAGCGGGACAAGCCACGATTAGCTCCCTCGTGGCCCCTCACCATAACCACAATGTCGATGGTGAAGACACCCACGTCCTCCTTAACAGGTGCTTCTGCGAGTCATCTCCCGCCGTCTCATTTAACAATCGCGCCGTTTGACAGCGAGCCAACTGCTCGTCAACCAAATTTGGTACCGGACCATAGCCAAAATCTGGTGGTTGTTCTATGGATACACCCCAGAGGCCTCTACCACACGCCCGTGCCCAATCGCCAAGCTCCCACAAGAGCTCGTAGAAATGATCATTGCCTACTTCATTTACGATAAGCGCACCCTTATCGCGTGTTCCATGACCTGCCATTCGTGGTACATTGCTGCCGTCCCCCACCTCCATTACTCCCTCACGATCCAGGAGAATTGCCCCAACCCCTGGGATTCCGCGAGGTACGCATGGCCTAAGCCACTCCGAAAATCGTACGAGCTCGGTCTGCTTCCGCTCGTCAAACAATTGCGGATCCGCATGGCGCCGGGCAGTCACACCGAGTTCACTCCCGGATGGCTCGGCAGACGCACTCTCCGTTACTTTACCGCGCTCACGAACCTCCAGGAACTTGGAATAGACAATCTCCAGCTATCGAGATTCATGCCAAACATTCAACAGTGCTTCGGACACCTCTCGCCAACCCTTCGACTCCTTGCCCTCAGAAAGCCCGCAGGCTCTTGCCGACAGATCCTGTATTTCATCGGACTCTTCCCGAACCTCCAAGACCTCAAGTTCCAATGCAGCCTCCCCACAGATGGGCAGGAGAGTACGGCCGACGCAGGGCTCGTCCCGCTCTCCGTGCCCCCATTGCGGGGACGACTGATGCTCGCGCACTTTGCAAGGAAGGGTCTCGTGCGGGATATGATCACCTATTTTGGGGGACTTCGATTTCGTTCGATGGACCTGTTCAAGGTGGAGTGCGTGCGGCTCCTTTTGTACGAATGCAGAAAGACCTTGGAGACATTGAGGTTGTACCCAAATGATCCATATGGTGAGGAATTTCTCGGGAGGAGAGAAGAGGACATACTCAAGTGAGCAATTTGTAGTGGATAACCACACCTCGCTTCAGCATTTTGATCTGTCACGGAACACGTCTCTTCGAACACTCGAGACCACTGCGCGGTCGATTGATCTCACAAGCGACACCGCATCTGATTTCTTCATAACGATACTCTCCTCTGTCACGTCTCCTGTGCCACTCAATTTCGTTGTCATCTATCAGGAGTTAGACTTCGGCTTCTTCTCATACTCTTTGATCTTTTATTCGGAGCCCACTTGTTACTTTCACTCGCCGGTGGGGAGGGGGGATCGTGCTCTGCACCGCCAGATGCAATTTAGGATGTTCCGTGAGATGCACCGTGCAAGGGATTTTCGCCTGGTATTATGCGTGGACGTTTTTGATTCTCTGGTAGAGCATGCCACAAAAACGCTCGAGTGCCTTGTGGAGGCGGAAAAGGCGAAGGGGGGATTAGATCACCACTACGGACCATTGATCATCTCTGAGAGACGGACGATCCGTACTCGTCCCCGGGATCGTTTTCAGGGCGAGCCGGGGGACCATTCCTTTACCGTCTGTGCATTGTAGTGTACATCTCGAATGTAATGATAGGGGTGGCCCTTTCGACATATAAGGGTTAACGCTAACGCATGATCAATCGGCAGGCGTCGTAATATCCAACTTGTCCAACGTCGTCCAGTATTTGGACAAGCAGTATCCCTCGTTGCCCCGCGTCATTACCCCAGGAACCCCCCCTCCCCCCTTCGAGACCGCATATTACAATTACTTCCATTCTGCAGTACGGCCCAAATGGTCGAGGCCCACACACCAGTACATGTGCGAAACCATCTCCCCCAAGTCCGCTGCCTTTCTCAAGGGGTTGAGGGAGGCAGTGTTCGGAGACACTTTGGTCAACATTGCGAAGAACCCTCAGTCCCATTGGGATACGTATAAGGACGCCTTTGGTGGCACCGCGCTCCCGATCTACGAGAAGGCAGAGAGTATTTTTCTCAAAGGAAGTGAACCGGGGTGGGGAGATTTCATAACCGTCTCATCGTCGCCGTCCTGAGTCGAGCTGTTATACGGTAGAGATTCGAGGGAGTGGAAGTATATTGAGACGAGGCATGAAGGCAGATGGGCCAAGTTGGTTAGTGATCTAGAACCGCACGCGCACATCGACGAGTGAAAATCGGAGCGCAGCCACGGGAAGTGTGGTCGAGCTGCAGCTGTATCCACAGCAGTGACCGTCAATGCAGTAGCGGTAGTAACAAGCCAAGTCAACAGAGAAGCCATGACAGCTGAAGAAAACTGCAGTGTATTCCGCCATTGGGCGTGGGGCGGCACCCGGATGGCCGGTAGCGGTACGGGTCGTGATCTACTTTGGGCGTATTGACTCTCCGCTCTGCGATTGGCGAAATTAGCCTCCGAATCCCGAGAGTTCCTCTGAATGTAGCATCAGCAAAACCGTCCCGCTGCTGTGAGGTTCTGTGGGTGCTGTGGTGATCGATCGCCAGACATACTACCCCCCTAGTCCACAATTCTGACCACAGTAGCTCGGTTAGTGGGGTTCCCTCTGGTTTACTGCGCTCCTGTGGAGTCTGTGGCACTGTACCGTATGATTGGTTTGTGGCGATTGTTTGGTGGGTGGGCTGGGTAACCAGCGCAAATAACTGAAAAACATTATCTGGTATTCAAAGGGATAAGTAACATAGTGTAACGAGCATGGTATTGAAGTTCTGATGTAATTAGGGGGGTACCAGATCCTCGAGAAGGGGAAGGAATATGCTCCGCCAAAAACATCTGAAGGGGAGGATCGAAGTAAGAATCAGATAGAGGATCTGACGGTGGGCGATAGTCCATGGAGGGGCACAAGTGGCGCATGTACGGACCCGATAATCCCCAATCCCACAACAGGCCCTAGTGGCCAACATTTTGAACGAGCCCAACCACCTGCATCCGTGCATGCGACAGCGACAACTGGGAGACCATGAATGGAGAGAGTGCGTGCGTGGTGAGCAGGAGAGCTGGAAGGATCCGAGAGGGCTTGTTCTACCGTTCTGAGGTGAGGAGACTGCTATGGGCGGGCAGGTATCTTCTGGTCGACGAGGTGCATCATTTGGAGACAAGAAATCAAGCAGTAGAGCGGGGAGCGGGAACAAGGAGGACTCGGCGACACACGCCAACAGTCCGGGGGAGTTCCTAGTGAAACCAAGGCGGGCACGCGTAGCACAGTCGGGGAACCTAAGATTAGGTCGAGGGCGGCCGACGCATCCGTAACGCGCGCTGTCGGTGCGGCAAAGTGGTAGGGATGGCGCGGAGGATGGGCAGGTCTCCGCCCTTTGCTTGGGGGACTTGGGAAATGTGACGTCCTTTTCGTCCCATCCCGCCAAGTCCGAATTCCCAGGTATCGGTAACTTCCGAATGGCTCCGTCCCAGCGGACAAAAATGGAATGCTACCCCAGCATCCCAGACACCCATTAAACGTCACAGCACGCAAGCGCGACAGACGTTCGAGGGATAATTAAACGCCCGCAACAGTGTCACAGCGACGCGACCGTTTTGCTGATGGATCGCAAATGTGCGAACGAGTCCGGGACGACGGTTCTTACCCGCAGAGGGGGGAGGGACGGTTCGCTCGGCAACCAGCGGGACAAGCCACGATTAGCCCTTGTGACTCCTCACCATAACCACGATGTCGATGGTGAAGACACCCACATCCTCCTTAACAGGTGCTTCTGCGAGTCATCTCCCGCCGTCTCATTTAACAATCGCGCCGTTTGACAGCGAGCCAACTGCTCGTCAACCAAATTTGGTACCGGACCATAGCCAAAATCTGGTGGTTGTTCTATGGATACACCCCAGAGGCCTCTACCACACGCCCGTGCCCAATCGCCAAGCTCCCACAAGAGCTCGTAGAAATGATCATTGCCCACTTCATTTACGATAAACGCACCCTTATCACATGTTCCATGACCTGCTATTCATGGTACATTGCTGCCGTCCCCCTCCTCCATCACTCCCTCACGACAGAAGACGATAGCTACTACTCCTGGGACCACGTGAAGTACGCGTGGCCTACGCCACTCCGAAAATCGTACGAGCTCGGTCTGCTTCCGCTTGTTAAACAATTGCGGATCCGCATGGGGCTGGGCAATCACACCGAGTTCACTCCCGGATGGCTCGACAGACGCACCTTCCGTTACTTCACCGCACTCACGAACCTCCAGGAACTTGGAATAGACAATCTCCAGCTATCGAGATTCATGCCAAACATTCAACAGTGCTTCGGACACCTCTCACCAACCCTTCGATTCCTTGCCCTCAGGAAGCCCACGGGCTCTTGCCGACAGATCCTGTATTTCATCGGACTCTTCCCGAACCTCCAAGACCTCAAGTTCCACTGTAGCCTCCCCGCAGACGGACAGGAGAGTACGGCCGACACAGCGCTCGTCCCGCTCTCCGTGCCCCCATTGCGGGGACGACTGACGCTCGCGCGGTTTGCAAGGGAGGGCCTCGTGCGGGATATGATCACCTATTTTGGGGGACTTCGATTTCGTTCGATGGACCTGTTCAAGGTGGAGTGCGTGCGGCTCCTTTTGTACGAATGCAGAAAGACCTTGGAGACATTGAGGTTTTACCCGACCGATCCATATGGTGAGGAATTTCTCGGGATGAGAGAAGAGGACAAACTCAAGTGAGGGACTTGTAGTGAACGGCCACACCTCGCTTCAGCATTTTGATCTGTCACGGAACACGTTTCTTCGAACACTCGAGACCACGGTGCGGACGATTGATCTCGCAAGCGACACCGCATCTGATTCCTTCATAACGATACTCTCCTCTGTCACGTCACCTGCGCCGCTCGATTTTTTTATCATCTATCGGGACTTGGACTTTGGCATCTGTTCAAAGTCTCGGATCTTTGATTCGGAGCCCACTTGTCACTTGCCAAAGATAAGGAAAGATCGTGCCCTACACCACCAAAAGCAATTCGGGGTGTTCCGTGAGATGCACGGCGCGAGGGATTTTCGCCTGGTACTATGCGCGGACGTTTTTGACTCCGTGGTAGAGTATGCCGCAAAAACTCTCGAGAGCCTTGTGGAGGCGGAAGAGGCGAAGGGGGGGTTAGATCACCGTTACAAACCGTTGATCATCTCTGAGAGACGGACGATCCGTACTCGTCCCAGGGATTATGAACCAGGCTCCTCGGGGGACCGTTCCTTTCTTGGCAGTGCGTTGTAATGTACATCTCGAATGTACTGATGGGGGTCGGGCTTCGGGGTCTCGCACCCGGTTATTTTTTTTTCTCCTGTCTGTTTTCCAACGGCAAATCGCAGGACAAAACGCTGCATTTCGGAGACTGCCTCACCTCCGATGCCCTGGAGACCGCTATAATTATTTCCTCACTATACCACTCATCCCATTGCCCATTATCCCATACGATTGATCTGATGTTTGGGTGACTTTGTTAGGGTGAACTTTAGTTCAACTTCGGCTCCTTTCCCTTTCTCGCTCGTAGATTAAGTTCTTATATCATGTATTCGGTGTGTGCGACTGTCCGCGGGGTTATACTCGTCTGTGTATATGTCTAACTGAACATTAGAGGGGTCCCAAGTGAGGGCGGCGCAGAAGTCTCGACCGCTCTTTCGATCACACTGTGTGCATCTCAAATTGAGCCAGCCACTCCAGCCACGAATATTTCATCAAATGGCTCCGTTCACACGAGGCGTGTCATAAGGGACGGTCGTCTACCCCCATCAGCCTCCAGACTGCTCCCCACAGCCTACGCGCCGCACCGCTTTCTCTTTGCTGCCTCAAGTCTCAACCACGCAAGTCAATTCCCAACGACCGATGGGAAGGGATAGGACCATCTCATCACTGAATATTGCCATCGAGGGCTTGAATCTCGCGAAGGAGCTCTCGGATATCACCCCAGCAAGGGCCGTTTTTGGTTCCGCCTGTGTCCTCCTCACGATGATCAAGGTGCGTTTCATCATCTTCTACAATGAGATGGCCCAAACTCACGTGCAGTCAGGACACCATGGTCAACAAACGGGACTACGTCGACCTCGGGCTAGCCTGTGCGGATGTGTGTGGAGCGCTTGACCGTGGGGTGAACGGAAAACGATTGGACGAGCTCAGTCGATCCGTGTGCGAGGCGATTGAGCAATTAACGACGTGAGTTCGCCCAGCAGTGCATATCACACGTGCTTTGCTCACCGCGCCCTTGATATCAGAACTATGGCAGAAATCCAGGGCAGGATCGTCGAGAAACGGGAACGGGGTTTACTCTCCCGGATTGCCAACGCAAAGAATGATAAGGAAATCATCGCGGCCTGGAGATTTGACCTCATTAGGATCCTTCAAGTGTTCAACGTACGTTCAGCCGGTTCTGTTCGACTACCGCTGATAGCCTTCCCCAGACCGAGTTGGCTCTGAATACCCACACCATAGTTTCTGACATCCGTCATGACATGTTGAAAGGTTCTGAGGATACTGGCATTAAGGACGAAGCGGTAAGCGACACTCGTACTCTACTCATCACCCGAATAGACAGTAACAGTTGCCTAGACCCAGACTAGGTTGGAGATCTCGAACATTATGAAACCACATTCTTACATTTTCATCCAGGGTATTTGGGGAACCACCTCCCTCGCCGCCCAGAGTCTTTTTTGGACGTGATGAGTTGATCGAGAAGATTGTCGATGTAGCGGAGAGGCTGATTCCGATTGCTCTCCTTGGTGTTGGCGGGATTGGCAAGACGTCCATTGCCCTGAAGGTCCTCCATCACGACCGCATCAAGCAACGGTTCGGCGAGAATCGCTGGTTCGTCCGGTGCGATCAATTCCCAGCGGCACCTGTTCATTTCCTCGCTCGGCTCTCTAAGGTGACCGGTGCAGGCGTCGAAAGCCCCAAGAATTTGACCCCTCTGTGTCCATTTCTATCTTCGGGGAAGATGTTCATCGTCCTCGACAATGTAGAATCCATTCTCGACCCACGAGGAACGAATGCTCAGGAAATATACGCCATCGTGGAGGAGCTGAGCCGATTGGAGACTGTATGTCTCTGTATCACATCCCGAATCTCTACCATCCCTCCCGACTGCGAGACTCTTAGCATCCCGACATTATCGATGGGGGCCTCGCGCGACACGTTCTATCGGATCTACAAGCATGGCGAACGGTCCAATTTGGTTGACAACATCATGGAACGACTTGACTTCCATCCACTCTCGATCACCCTCCTCGCGACCGTCGCGCATCACAGCCAGTGGGGCATGGATCGACTTACGAGGGAATGGGAGAGCCGGCGAACAGGAGTTCTGCAGACGGAGCATAACAAGAGCCTCGCGGCAACGATTGAACTTTCGCTCGTCTCTCCCACATTTCAAGAACTTGGCCCTGATGCCCGAGAGCTACTTGGGGTTATTGCCTTCTTCCCTCAAGGCCTCAATGAGAACAATGTTGATTGGTTGCTTCCCACTATCTCGAACAGAGCGAGCGTCTTCGACAGGTTCTGCATCCTTTCTCTGACTTATCGAAACAATGGATTCCTCACGATGCTCGCACCACTCCGAGACCACTTTTGTCCCAAAGATCCCAGATCATCCCCTCTCCTCTCCACGGCCAAGGGTCATTATTTCAACCGATTATCGGTCGAGGTTACTCCTGACGTACCCGGGTTCGAGGAAGCACAGTGGATTGTGTCAGAGGATGTGAATGTTGAGCACCTGCTCGATGTCTTCACGTCCATTGATGCGGAGCCGGATGACGTCTGGAATGCCTGTATCCATTTCATGGATCATCTCTATTGGCACAAAAAGCGGCTCGTTGTGCTGGGACCGAAGATCGAGGGGCTCCGGGATGACCATCCCTCCAAGCCACAATGCTTGTCCAAGCTCGCACGGTTGTTTGATTTTGTTGGAAATTTCATGGAGGAAAAGCGGCTCCTTGCTCTTGCCTTAAAGTTTCGCCGAGAGCAGGGGGATGACCGTGGGGTCGCTGGCACGTTGAGGCTCCTATCCGATGCAAATCGGCAACTGTACCTCTTCGAGGAAGGGATACAACAGGCCGAGGAAGCGTTGGAAATTTATGAACGGCTCAGTGACCCCGTGGCACAAACAGAGTGTTTGAACACCCTCGCATATTTGTTGTACGGGGACGGCCAGCTCGACGCCGCAGAAAAAGTCGCATCCCGCGCGATCGATCTCCTCCCAGAGGAAGATAACCAATTTCTGGTCTGCCAATGTCACTATGTCCTCGGCGATATACATCGTTCCAAGGGTAAAAAGGAGAAGGCTATCCACCACTACGAGACAGCCCTCGGAATCGCGTCCTCTTCCAATTGGCACGCCGAACTGTTTTGGATTAATTACTCCCTGGCACAACTGTTCCCCGATGAAGGCAGGTTCGACGACGCGTACCTTTACATCGAACGTGCCAAGTCGTACGCAGCCAACAACGCATACTACCTGGGCCGTGCAATGGAGCTACAGGCTGGTTTTTTGTACCGACAACGTAGGCTTGAGGAGGCAA
>Ga0307513_10004852_pt1 | contig 17855 bp, 14 predicted proteins | sample 15_EM_MG_FD_202174 | JGI IMG/M metagenome (GOLD analysis project Ga0307513, IMG submission 202174) | Populus trichocarpa ectomycorrhiza microbial communities from riparian zone in the Pacific Northwest, United States - 15_EM | ecosystem: Host-associated > Plants > Roots > Unclassified | place... | reverse complement strand
TCCGGCCCTGCTCTGTCCTGGCCCCGTTCGATGGGCGCCACGACGATCAGATGCTCGTCCACGGCCGGGCAGCGGACGATGAGCGCGTGGCCCTCCGCCGCCTCCTGGCAGTCCTCGGCGAGGTCGTCGCGTTTCGCGGCGTGGCCCTCCAGGACGTAGACGCAGGCGGTGTCGGTGTCGAACAGGCCGGGCCAGAAGCCGGCGGCGACCCGACGGGCGGCGATGATGTCGCCCACCATCAGCAGCTGGAGGATGGCGAGTCTCAGGTCGGACCTCGCCCGGTCGAGCCGGCGTTCGGCGCTGGTCGTCTCGCGTTCCCGCAGGAGCAGTTCGAGCACCCAGACGGTGCGGGCGACGATGTCGGTGGCCCGCTGGTCGAAGGGCCGGCTGCGGGCCACCGCGAGCACGCCCTTGGTGACGGGGTGGCCGAGTCCGGCCAGCCGGACGTGGCGGCCCTGGGTGTGCACTGCCGCAGAAGCGATTCTGCCGGTGGCCACGTCCCTCACCAGCTCGTCGGCGGCGGGCAGCCGGTCACCGGCGAGGAGGGTGCCGGTCACGTCCCGGAGGGAGACCTCCGCGTCGATGGTCGCGGCGAGCCAGACGGCCACCCTGCCGATGTCCCGGGCGGCCGGCCGCAGCTGGTCGAGGAGTTCGTCCGCCCAGCTGCCCCAGGCGCCTACGCCGTCGTGCCCGTAGTCGGCCCTGCTGCCTGCCACGACGCCTCTCCCCTGGTCAATCACGTTCACACCGCATCACGGTCCGGAATTTACCTCACGGAGGGCATAGGCTCGGTGGATGGCAAGGTACTTCGACGTCCATCCCGACAACCCGCAGCCCCGCACGATCAGTCAGGTGGCCGACAGCATCCGCTCCGGCGCGCTGATCGCGTATCCGACGGACTCCTGCTTCGCGCTGGGCTGTCAGCTCGGCAGCCGCGACGGCATCGACCGCATCCGGTCGATCCGGCAGCTCGACGACCGTCACCACTTCACCCTCGTGTGCCGGGACTTCGCCCAGCTCGGCCAGTTCGTGCAGGTCGACAACGACGTCTTCCGGGCCGTGAAGGCGTCCACCCCGGGCAGTTACACGTTCATTCTCCCGGCGACCCGTGAGGTGCCGCGCAAGCTGCTGCACCCGAAGAAGAAGACCGTGGGCGTGCGCATCCCCGACCACACGGTCGCGCAGGCCCTGCTGGCCGAACTGGGCGAACCACTCCTGTCCAGCACCCTCCTTCTCCCCGACGAGAAGGATCCGCTGACGCAGGGCTGGGAGATCAAGGAGCGGCTCGACCATGTCCTGGACGCGGTCGTCGACTCCGGCGACTGCGGCACGGAGCCGACGACGGTCATCGACTTCTCCAGCGGCGAGGCCGAGATCGTCCGCCGGGGCGCGGGAGACACGTCACGGTTCGAGTGACGGCTCCCCGACCTCGTACACCCGTGTGCCCGGGGCGATTTCGTCCCGCGCTCGGGAGGCCGCCCCGACGGCCACGGCGTCGCTGCCGAGCCGGGCCCGTACGACGCTGACGGGCCGTCCGCTGACGGGCGGCTCGGCGGCGAGGGCCGTACGGACGGCCGGTTCGAGCAGGTGCCAGGCACGGCTGACGCCACCGCCGACGACGTAGGCGGTGACGTCCACCAGCCCGGCGGTGATGAGGATCGCCCGGGCGAGGGCGGCTCCCGCCTCCTCGTAGACGACGGCCGCGTCGGGATCGCCCGCGTCCGCCGCCGCCGCGACGGCCCCGGCCGTGAGCCCGGCGCGTCCGGTGCGTTCCCCGTACCGTCGCCCGATCGCCCGCCCGGAGGCGAGCGTCTCCAGATGCCCACGGCCACCGCACGTACAGGACAGGTCGCCGAAGCCGGGTACGTGCCCGATCTCACCGGCGGCCCCGTGCGGACCCTCGTACAGCGCCCCGTCCAGCCACAGCGCCCCACCGACCCCGGTGCCCAGCGTCATACCGAGCACATGGGGTACGCCCGCCACGGCGCCCTTCGCCGCCTCGCCCCGCAGGAACGCGTTGACGTCGTTGTCGAGGTACGCCGGAACCCCGAGCGCGCCCCGGATCGTCGCCGTCACCTCGAAGCCTGCCCAGCCGTGGAAGGAGTCGCTGGCGACGAGCACGCGCCCGGCATCCGTGTCGACGATGCCCGCCGCACCGACCCCGACCGCGAGCAGCCGGGCCGGTCTCCGGGCAAGGAGCCCGGCGAGCGCGCCCAACGCCGCGTCGATCATCGCCTGCCCGCCCTCGGCCGCCGGGGTGGGCACCTCGGCCCGGGCGAGAACCGCGAGGTCGGGTGCGCACAGCACGACCTGGGTGGTCGTCCCGCCGATGTCGACACCGGCGTACACCTGGGTGGTGGGGCGGGTCACGCGGTGGCCCCCGTTCCGCCGACGGCGAGAGCGGCCCGGCGCTCCGCACGACGCCGACGTTGCAGAACCGGGTCCGGCACCGGCACGGCGGCGATCAGGCGCCGTGTGTAGTCCGTGCCCGGGTGCAGGAGGGTCGTCTCCGTCGGGCCCTGTTCCTCGATCTGGCCTGCGTGCATCACGACCACGCGCTGTGCGAACTGCTGGACGACGGCGAGGTCGTGGGAGACGAAGAGGCAGGCGAAGCCCAGTTCGTCCTGGAGTTCGGTGATGACTTCGAGGACCGTCTGCTGGACGCTCACGTCGAGGGCGCTGGTCGGCTCGTCGGCCACCAGCAGCCGTGGTTCGAGGACGAGTGCGCGGGCGAGGCTGACCCGTTGGCGCTGCCCGCCTGACAGCTCGCGGGGCCCGCGCCCCGCCAACTCCCTTGGCAGCCGCACCCGTTCGAGCACCTCGGCGACCCGCGCCCGGCGCTCCGCCGCCGGCATGCCCCTGCGGTGGACCCGCAACGGCTCCGCGACGCACTCGCCGACGCTCATCCGCGCGTCCAGGGACGCCACCGGGTCCTGGAGGACCACGCCGACTCCCGCGAGCAGGGCGCGCCTTGCGCGTCCCCGGGCCCGGCCCAGGTCGGTGCCGAAGAGGGCGACCGAGCCGGACGTCGGCGGGACGAGGCCCAGGGCGACCCGGGCGGCCGTCGACTTGCCCGAGCCGGACTCGCCGACCAGGCCCACGGTTTCGCCGGGGGCGACGGTGAGGGAGACGTCCTGGAGGGCCCGTACGGTACGGCGACCTCGGCCGAAGTGGACGGAGATGTCCCGGAGTTCGACCACGGCAGCGTCGGTGGGGACCTCGGGTGCCGCCGCAGGCACGTCTCCCGGCTCGGCGACCGTCAGTCTCGGTACCGCCGACAGCAGGCGCCGCGTGTACTCGTGGGAGGGGCGCAGGAGCACCTCCTCCACCGGGCCCGTCTCGACGATCTCCCCCTGGAGCATCACGGCGACCCGGTCGGCGAAGTCCGCGACGACGCCCATGTTGTGGGTGACGAGCAGGACGCCGGTGCCGGAGTCGGCGGCCAGGGCGCGCAGGAGGTCGAGGATCTCGGCCTGGACGGTGACGTCGAGGGCGGTGGTCGGCTCGTCGGCGATCAGCAGGCCGGGCGAGTTGGCGATGGCCATGGCGATGACGACGCGTTGGCGCTGGCCGCCGGACAGCTGGAAGGGGAAGGCGGAGGCCCGCTGTTCGGGGTCGGGGATGCCGACGCGGCGCAGGAGGGTCACTGCCTCCGACGCGGCCTCCTTGGCGGAGAGGGGGCGGTGGTTGCGTATGACTTCGGCGATCTGGGCGCCGATCCGGGTGAGCGGGTCGAGGGCGGTGGCGGGTTCCTGGAACACCATCGACGCCGTACGGCCGCGCAGCCGGGACAAGTCGGCCTCGTTCGCGCCTACGACGTCCACTCCCCCGATCTCGACCCGGCCCGTCGCCCGCGCGTTGCCCGACAACAGACCCAGTGCCGCGAGCGCGACCGTCGACTTGCCGGAGCCCGACTCGCCGACGAGGGCGAGGGTTTCGCCGGGGCGGACGTACAGCGACGCCTCGCGGACGGCGGGTACGTCACCCGTCTCCGTGGTGAAGGTGACGTCCAGGTTCTCGATCTCCAGGATGTTCATCCACGCCCCTTGATGTCGAAGGCGTCGCGCAGTCCGTCGCCGATGGCGTTGAACGCGCAGACGACGAGGATGATGGCGAGGCCCGGCGGAACGATAAGCCACCAGCGGCCCGAGTACGCGGCGGTGAGGCCGGCCGACAGCATGCCGCCCCAGTCGGTCGACGGCGGCTGGACACCGAGGCCGAGGTAGGAGACGTACGCGACGAGCAGGATCGCGTCGGCGACCTGGAAGGTGGCCGCGACGACGATCGTCGAGACCGAGTTGGGCAGGATGTGCCGGGCGATCGCGCGGCCGTGGGTGCCGCCGATGGCGCGCAGGGTGAGGACGTAGTCCCGGTTCTTCAGGGTCAGGGTTTCCGCTCTGATCAGACGGGACGGCACCAGCCAGGACACCAGGCCCAGGATGACGATCAGGCCGAGGGTGTCCGGCGTGGTGATCGCGGAGACGACGAGCAGGATGAACAGGGCCGGGATGGCGATGCCCGCGTCGACGACCCGCATCATCACCGCGTCGATCCAGCCGCCCGCGTAGCCCGCGATCGCGCCCCACAGCGTGCCGATGACGGTGGCGAGGATGCCGGCCGCCAGGCCGACGAGGAGGGACACCTTCCCGCCGTACATCAGGCGGCCGAGTTCGTCGTGGCCGACGGCGTCCGTGCCGAGCCAATGGGAGCCGTTCGGGGCGAGGTTGACCTGGGTGAGGTCGGTGTGGGTCTGGTCGGTGGAGTGGAGGAGCGGGCCCACGAAGCAGAAGAGGAGGAAGAGAACCACTACCGCCAGTCCGGCGACCGCGAGTCGATTGCGTGCGAACCGGCGTAGAGGCAGGCGGTGTCCGGCGACCGCCTCCGTGGGTGGGGTCGTCGTCCGGAGTGCGGCGCTCATGCTCGGCCTGCCTTCACTCGGGGGTCGACCAGTCGCTGCGCGATGTCGGCGAGGAGTGTGCCGACGACCGTCGCGACGGAGATGACGAGGACGCAGCCGAGCAGCACCGGGTAGTCGGAGGACTGGGCCGCGCTCCAGAACAGCAGCCCCATCCCTGGGTAGTTGAAGAGCTGCTCGACGACGAGGGCACCGCCGAAGAGGACGGGCACGTAGTAGCCGAGCATCGCGACGACGGGCGTGAGGGAGTTGCGGAACACGTGCCGCCGCAGGATGGCACCCTGCCGTGAGCCGCCCGCTCGCGCCGTGCGGACGTAGTCCTCGGAGAGGTTCTCCAGAGTCGCGGCGCGCATGTAGCGGCTGAAGACGGCGACCATCGAGGCGGCGCCCGCGACGACCGGCAGGACCAACGCGTTGGGCTGGGAGAGGACTTGGCCGAGGGTCTCGCCCTGGGGTGCCTGGGACGGGAACCAGGGCAGGAGTTGGGTGAAGACCAGCACCAGGATCAGGCCGAGGAAGTAGACGGGCGTGGCGTACGCGACGAAGCCGAGCGTGGTGATGACGTAGTCGGCGGGTTTGTTGCGCCGGACCGCCTGCCACATGCCCAGCGGGATCGCGAGCAGCAGCCCGACGAACGCGGACAGCACGGTCAGGACCAGCGTCTTGGGCAGGCGCTGTTCGATGAGCGTGGAGACGGATTCGTTGAGGGTGTACGAGGTGCCGAGGTCGCCGTGGAGCAGGGTGCCCAGGTAGTGGACGTACTGGACGGGCAGTGCCTGGTCGAGGCGCTGTTCGTGGTTGAAGGCGGCGATCTGCTCGGCGGTGGCCTGCGGGCCGAGGATCCCGCGTGCGGGACCCCCGGGCAGCGCGTGCAGGAGGCAGAAGACCACCACGGTCACGATGAGGATCACCGCGAGCGCCTGGAGGATCCGCCGGGTCAGGTAGAGGAAGGTGTCCATGCGAGGGGCCTCAGCTGGTCCACTTCCACTGGGCGGGGTGGAAGTTGGCGAGCGAGTCCTGGGAGAAGCCGCCGAGGCCGTTCTTGACGACGGAGATCTGGTAGACGGGCTCGGGCAGCCAGACCACGGGCAAGTCCTTGGCGAGCGCCGAACTGTAGTCCTGGATGGCCTGGTTGGACGTGGACGTGGTGGAGGCGGTGATCAGCTTGTCGACGTCCGGGTTGGAGTAGTTGCCGAAGTTCGAGCCGCCCTTGGTCTGGAAGAGCGAGTCACCGGTCGGGAAGGCGTTGAAGTACCAGCTGCCGGCCGTACCGAAGAAGGACAGCTGCCACTTGCAGATGGCCTGGCTCGCGGTGCACTGCGGGGTCTGCGCCAGCACGGAGTTGACGGGCGCGGTCTTGATGGAGAACTTGATGCCGGTCTTCGCGAGGGACGACTGGATCGCGCTCATCATGTTGTCGGTCACGGTCGAGCCGGACTGCGACAGCACCTGCATCTCGAACTTCGTTCCCTTGGCGACGCCTTCACCGCACTGGGTAGCGCCTGTGCCCGCGTCCGTGCAGACCATGACCCCGCCCTGCTCGGTCCAACCGTGCCCGGCGAGAAGGGACTTGGCCTCCTCGGTCGAGAAGGGGTACGGGTTGCTCTTCTGCGTGGCGGAGAGGAAGTCGGAGGACTGGGCCTGCGGTATCGGGCCGTAGCCGGGGACGGCGGTGCCGTTGAAGATGACCTTGGCGAGACCGGCCTGGTCGATGGACTTCTGGACGGCCTGACGGGCGTACAGCTGCTTGAACACGGCGCCCATGGTGGGGTTGTTGAAGTTGTACGGCAGATAGGTGATCGCCCAGCCGGACCAGGGCTGCACGGCGTAGCCGCGGTTGGTGAAGCTGTCCTTCTGGTCGAGGTCGGTGGCCTCGATGTAGCCGTAGTCGACGCTTCCTGAGCGCAGGGCGTTCTTCTCGGCGTCGGCCGTCGTGAACGGGAGGAGGTTCACGGTGGCGATGTTCGCCTTCTCGCCGCCGTCGTACTTCGTGTTGGCGGCGAGGACGACCTTCCCGGACGTGGCGAACGACTTGATCGAGTAGGGGCCGCTGATGGTCTTCCACAGGTCGTCGCTGTCGTAGCCGGAGATGTTCTTCGCGGTCGTGTTGAGGTAGGTCCACACCTGCTTGGCGCCCGCGGCCGTGCGGTCGGCGTCCGAGACGGCGGCCGAGGCACCGGTCCTGTCCCACGCGTGCTGGGGCAGCGGGGTGATGGCACTCAGCTCGTTGGCCAGCATCCACTGGGAGTTGTAGGCCTTGTCGAAGGTGATCGTGAAGTGCCGGTCGTCGACGGTCTTGAACGCGGTCCAGTTGTCGGGGGCCTTGCCGGGGTTGTAGCCGGCCCACTCCGCCTTGTTCGCCTTGATGACGTTGAACCAGAACTCGACGTCCCGTGCGGTGATCGGCTTGCCGTCGCTCCAACTCCGGTCGCCGAGCGTGATGGTGACGCTCTTTCCGTCCGCCGCGAAGTCCGCGGCGGTGGCGATCGACGCCTTCTTGTTCCAGGCGATCTTGCCGGTGGAGCCGTCGTACGCGATGAGCGGCTCCCACAGGCTGGCCGCGATGGAGTTGTTGTTGGTGTTGAGGTGGGCGGCCGTGCCGATCGGGAGGATCCAGTTCGGGGTGAAGTTCGCGGGCAGGGCGTAGTTGATGGAGTCCTTCGACGCGGACGACGTGTCACTCGTGCCGGAACAGCCTGCGAGCAGCAGCGCGCCCGCCGAGACGATGACACCGGCGACGAGCGCGGTGCGAGCAGGGGACGACATGGTTCTCCTCGGATCACCGGAGATGCGATGTGTGATGGGCGATGGGCGATGGGCGACGTGCCATTGATGAGCCAGTCAACGACTCGCGGGTACGAAGAAACAGACGCCCAGCTGTAAAAAGCCTGTTTCTGCTGTTCTGGAAAAAGCCGGAGGGGGCGATCACCGACGTACGCTCGTCACTCGAAGCCCCATCGTCGGAAGTTACTTCGCCCATGACCGAAAAAAGTGTGCCGCACCGCAGGACCGCCTCCGGTGTCTCCTCGCTGGCCGAACGCGTGCTCGAACTGCTGTCCTCCGGACAGGCGACGACCCGGACCGAACTGGCCGATCTGCTCGGCGCCGCGCCCTCGACGATCTCGTTCACCGTCGGCCAGCTGGTGACCCACGGACTGGTCGCGGAGCACGGCACGCGGTCCTCCACGGGCGGGCGGCCCCGGAAGGTGCTGCGGCTCGGCGGCAGCGACGGGTTCGCGGTCGCGGCTGACCTGGGCAGCCGACATGCCCGGGTCGGGGTGGTGTTCCCCGGGGGCGGGCTCACCGATGTGTCGACGGTGCCGTTCGCCACCGCCGAGGGCCCGGAGGCGGCACTGCCCGGCCTCGCCGAGACCCTGGAGACGCTCGCCGCCCGGCACGGCCGGGAGCTGCTGCGGGGCGTCGGACTGTGTCTGCCGGGCCCGGTGGACGTCGAATCTGGGGTCGTCACCCTCCCGGCCCGGATGCCCGGCTGGAACAGGTTCCCGGTGCGCGCCTGGCTGGAGGACCACTTCGGTGTCCCGGCGGCGATCGAGAACGACGCCAACTGCATGGCCGTCGGCGAACACAGCGTCCAGCCCGCCGAACGGCGCCAGTCGATCATGGTGAAGATGGGCTCCGGGATCGGCACCGGTGTCATGGTCGACGGCCGGCTGTACCGGGGCGGCACCGGAGCGGCCGGCGAGATCACCCACGTACGCGTCGAGAACGAGAACGGCACGCCCTGTTCGTGCGGCAACACCGGCTGTCTGGAGACGGTCGCGTCGGGTGCGGCCCTGGTGCGGATACTGCGCGAGCGTGGCGCCCGGGTCGACTCCATCGAGGACGTGGTGAAGCTGGCCACGGACGCCGACCCGGAGGCGACCGGTGCGGTGCGCCGGGCGGGCCGCTATCTCGGCACGGTCCTGTCGGCGAACGTCAACTTCTTCAACCCCGACGCCGTGTATCTCGGGGGTCTGCTGTCGACGCTGGAGCCGTTCGTGGCAGCGGTGCGAAGTCAGCTGTACGAGGGCTGCCATCCGCTGGTGACCGAGCAGCTGGTGATCGAGCGGGCGAGTCTCGGCGCCGACGCCGGGCTGGTCGGCGCGGGCCAGTTCGCGCTGCAACGGGCGCTGGCGCGTGCCCTGGCGGCCCTGACCGGTCCCTCTCCTTCCCCCCGCTCCTGAACCTCTGCACCCCTGAACTCTGCGAGGAGCCATGCCCCAGTCCCGTACCGCCATATCCCGTCCGGTGATCGCCGTCGCCGGGCTCGGTATCGAGTCGTCGACCTTCTCCCCCGCGCGCACCGAGGCGCCCGCCTTCCATCCGCAGCGCGGCGCGGACGTCCTCACGCGCTACCCGTTCCTGGCTCCCGGGGAGCCCTTGCGGGAGGCGGCCGAGTGGCGGGGCGCGCTGGTCGGCAAGGCGCTGCCCGGCGGAACGGTGACGGCCGCCGCGTTCGCTCAGCTCTCCGACGAACTCATCGACAGATTGCGGGAGTTGGGGCCCGTCGACGGCCTCTGGTACGACATCCACGGCGCAATGACCGTGGAGGGCGTGGATGATGCCGAGGCGGTTCTGCTGGCCCGTGTCCGGGAGGTCGTCGGCCCTGACGTGATCGTGTCGACGTCCATGGATCTGCACGGCAACGTCTCGCGCGAGCTGGCTCACCAGAGCGATCTGATCACCTGCTACCGGATGGCTCCGCACGAGGACCACATGGAGACGAAGGAGCGGGCGGTACGGAACCTGGTGGACGTCCTGGTCAGTGGCGCCCCTCGGCCGGTCAAGGCCTGGATTCCGGTGCCGGTGCTGCTGGCCGGTGAGCAGACCTCGACGCGTATCGAGCCCGCGAAGAGCGTGTACGCGGCCGTCGACGAGGTGGAGGCGGCCGACGGTGTGCTGGACGCCGCGATCTGGGTCGGGTACGCGTGGGCCGACGAGCCGCGCAACCGGGCCGCGGTCGTGGTCACCGGGTCCGACGAGGTCGCCGTCTCCGCCGGTGCCGAGCGGCTGGCGCGCGGTTTCTGGGAGGCGCGGAGCAGGTTCGCGTTCGTCGCGCCGACCGGGTCGCTGGATGCGTGTCTGGACGAGGCGCTCGCGTCGGACGCCCGGCCGTACTTCATCAGCGACACCGGCGACAACCCGACGGCGGGCGGGGCCGGTGACGTGACCTGGGGGCTGGGGCGTGTCCTGGACCGGCCCGAGTTCAAGGACCCGGACGGTCCGACCGTGATCTACGCCTCCGTGCCCGGGCCCGCCGCCGTCGAGGCAGCGGTGCAGGCGGGGGTCGGGGCGGTCGTCACGGTCACGGCCGGTGCGGAGGTGGACGACCGGCACGCGGGGCCGCTCACGATGACCGGGGTCGTGCACGCGGTGCGGCACGGGGACCGGGATGCCGGGACCGAGGTCGTGCTGCGGGTCGGCAGCGTGCGGGTGATCCTCACGCGGCTGCGGAAGCCGTACCACCACGAGCACGACTTCACCGACCTGGACCTCGATCCTCGCGGGGCCGATCTTGTCCTCGTCAAGATCGGCTATCTCGAACCTGAGCTGTTCGACATGGCTGTGGGGTGGAAGCTCGCGCTGACCCCCGGTGGTGTCGACCAGGACTTGGTGCGGCTGGGGCACCGGCGGATTCGGCGGCCCGTGTTTCCGTTCGATCCGGGGATGGGTGAGCCGGATCTTGCGGCGAGGATCGTTCCGCCGTCCAGCGAACCGCTGGACGGAGCGGACGAATAGGGGGCCTGTACCGGTGCGGGGTGCGCGCGGGGCGTGGGCTGTGCATGGTGGTAGGGAGTCCGGTCGAGCAAGGAGACGTCATGCCGATCAAGAGCTCTGATTCGCCCTCTCCGTCCGACGACGCCACGACTCCCGACGCGCTGCTGCACACAGGTTCCGAGCATGGGGCTTCCGCCGAGGATCTGGTGCTGGCCACGGGCCGCGACCTCACTCCGCGCAGCCTTGCCTGGGCGGAGCGGAAGCTGGCGGAGGAGGGGGCTGTGGCGTTGGACAAGTTGCTGCCGTAGCGGTTCGTTGTTGACTGCGGGTGCGTGGGGGCTGGTCGCGCAGTTCCCCGCGCCCCTAAAGGGGCGCTGCCCGAACCGCGCGATTTCGCCGGAACCCCCTAGTACTGCTGCACCGCCACCGGGTCGAAGGTGATCTCAGTGCGGACGCTGTCCCCCGCCCAGGTCACCTCCACCGCCGTGTCCGTCACCTCGACGTCGGACACCACCTGCTCGGGTACCAGCGGGGCCGGGTCCGCCGTGAGAGTCGCCAGGGCCACGTACACAGACGTGCCCGATGTCTCGCCCTTCAGGCGGGGGACGACTGCCCAGCGGGTGTAGGCCGTGCCCTGGGGGGCGCGGGTCTCCTCCGTCTCCGGGTTCCAGCCGTGCAGGGCGTACAGCGAGGACGTCACTGTCTCCTCGGGGCCCGTTGCCCAGCCGGTGTGCATGACGCGTGCCCCGACAGGCGCGCCGATCACTCGGTGAACGCGGAGTTCGTAGCGGCCTCGTACCACCGTGACGCTCTCCACCCGCAGGCCCGGCACCATCGGCGGGCCGGCGGTGAAGACTGGGCGGTGCCAGGACGCCGCCCAGCCCCAGTCGTCGCCGTGGCCCGCGCCCAGAGGGTGGATGCGGCGGCGGACGCTGCCCCGGCCGCCGATCTCCACGGAGAGATGGTTGTCGGCGATGTTGGCGGGGGCCGTCGGGCCGGAGTGGGTCGAGTAGGCCTGGCGGCCGTAGTGCGGGTCGTCCTCGGCCGCCGTCTCGCCCTCGTGCGGGCGGACGTGGTCGCTGCCGTGGTTGTGGAGTCGTACGATCCCGTCCGCGCTCGTCGACTGCACCAGCAGGCCGGGGGCGGGCAGCGCCAGCACCCGGTCCCTTTCCTCCACCGGTGCCGGCTCCTCGCGGGCTGTCCAGAGTGGAGCGTCGGCGGGGGCTAGCAGGGAGACGAAGGCCTTCGAGGCCCAGTACGGGGATGCCGGGCCCGAGTAGGTCTGCAAGGTGGCCTGGTGGGGGCCGTGCCAGCCCAGGGTCAGCAGGCCGTCCTCCGTCAGGGCGCCCCGGTCCAGGAAGTGGCGGAGGCTGCCGCTGATCATGCGGCGGCTGGTGCCGGGGGTCAGCGGGGTGTCGCCGGTGAGGGCGCCCAGGCCTACGGCCGCCGATGCGGCGAAGCGGTACGAGAGGGAGCGGCCGAAGTGGATCGGGGCGCCGTCGCCGCCGAACATCAGACCGAAGCCGTCGAGGTGTTCGCGTAGGCGCGGGCCGTAGAGGGACGACAGTTCACGGTCGTCTCCCAGGTGGGCGTCCAGTACCGGGTACAGGTGCAGGGCCCAGCCGTTGTAGTGGTCGAAGGCCCGGCCGTCGCCGTCCGCGTACCAGCCGTCGCCCCGGTACCAGGTGTCCAGCAGTTCCCGGGCTCGCTCTCGGGCCCTCGTCGTTTCCGCGTCGCCGCGTCCGACCGACTCCAGGAAGCCTGCGACCGTGTAGGGGAAGAGGTACCAGTTGTTCGGGGCCGGTGAGTGGCGGAGCGAGCCGCGCAGCCATTCCTCCGCCCTGTCCTGTACGGCGGAATCGAGCCGTTTCCACAGCCAGGGCGCCGTCAGCCGCAGTCCGAGGGCCACGGAGGCCGACTCGACCATCGGCTGGCCCTGGACGTCGTGGTCGAGGATGAGCGGCCAGGACTCGGTGTCCGCGCGGCCGGGGGTGCGGATGCCCGCCGTGAGCCCCTGGGCGTACCGGTCGAGCCAGCCGTGCGGGTCGTCGCCGTCCGCGCCCGCGACACGGAAGGCGGCGGCGAGAAAGGTGCGGGCGTAGCCTTCCAGCCCGTCTGAGCGCACGCCCGAGCGCGACGGGACGCCGGGCAGGTCGAGCAGGGCACCGCCGGGGGTGCTCCAGCGCCAGGCGGCGGCCAGCAGTCCGTCGGCCACGGCCTCCCAGTGGGCCCGCGTGTAGCCGGTGTGCGGGCTCAACTCACGGTCCTCGGACAGGAGTTCGAAGGGGATGCCGCTGCTGCTGTTGCGGGTCGTGCTGCTCATGCGAGGAAGGCCAGCCTTTCGCGTCGTACGGGATGGCGGAATCCGGCGCCGGACGCCCAGTGTTCCGTCTCGCCGACGGCGAGGTCGGCAAGGCGGCGCCACTCGTTGCCCTGGGAGCCGGCGAGGTGCGGGGTGAGGAGGGCGTCGCGGCACGTCCACAACGGGTGCTCGGGCGGCAGGACTTCGGGGTCGGTGACGTCGAGCACGGCGCGGATACGGCGCGCCCGGACGGCGTCGGTGAGGGCGTCCTGGTCGACGACGCCTCCCCGGGCGGTGTTGATGAACACGGCACCGGGGCGCATGGCGTCGAGCAGGGCGCGGCTCACCAGGCCCCGGGTGGTGGGCAGCAGTGGGGTGTGCAGGCTGACCGTGTCGGAGCGGGCGAACAGGGCGTCCAACTCGACGCGCTCCACGCCGAGTTCGGCCGCATCGGCGTCGGTCACGTAGGGGTCGTACAGGAGGATGTCGAAGTCGTGGGGGTGCAGGAGTTCGATGACCCGGCGACCGACCAGGGAGGCGGAGACGATGCCCACGGTCCGGCGGTAGTTGCCGATCGTGCGGGAGGTACGCAGCCAGTCGTCTCGGGTCCGGGTGGTGGCGTACGCGTGGGCCCGTTCCAGGACGTGTTTGCCGGTGAGCAGGATCATGGCGAGGGTGTACTCGGCGACCGGGAGGGCGTTCGCGGCTGCTGCCGACGACACCTCGATGCCGCGCTCCCAGCAGGCGTCAGTGACATGCGGGCGGACGCTGCCCGCCGTGTGCACGACCGCCCGCAGCCGGGGCGCCGCCGCGAGGGCGTCGGCGTCCAGTACGGGGCAGCCCCAGCCGGTGACCAGGAGGTCGACGTCGGCGAGGATCCTGCGGGCGCGCACGGTGCCGAAGTCGTCCAGGACCGGCAGCGGGGCGAGGTCGCAGACGGCGGCGAGGGCGGTCAGCGAGGCGGGGTCGAGGACGGCGGCTGCGGCGTCCGGGGACATGGCGAGGGCCGCGCGGGGGCGGAAGCCGGGGCCCGGCGAGGACACGGTCATTCGGGGTCGGGACTCCTTGCTGGTCGGGAACTCCGGTGCGGCGACCGCTGCTTGACTACATGTCTGTTTGCCTACTTGTCGTCTGCTCGGCCATTTGTCGTCGGCTTGCCTACTTGACTGAACCCGCCGTCAGGCCGCTGCGCCAGAAGCGTTGCAGCAGGGCGAAGGCGAGGATGAGCGGGATGACGGCGAGCAGGGAGCCCATGATCACCACCGGGTAGTACTCGGGCGACACCGAGGCCGAGCTGTTCCACTGGTACAGGCCCAGGCTGACGGGATAGAGGTCCTGGTCGGAGAGCATCACCATGGGCAGGAAGAAGTTGTTCCAGATGGCGGTGAGCTGGAAGAGGAAGACCGTGACAAGGCCGGGGCCGAGCATCCGCAGCGCCACCCGTACGTAGGTGGTGAGTTCGCCCGCTCCGTCGACGCGTGCGGCCTCCAGTACCTCGTCGGGGACATAGCCCTGGCTGAAGATCCGGCCGAGGTAGACGCCGAACGGGTTGAACAGGACGGGGATGAACACGGCCCAGAAGGTGTTGACGAGGCCGGCCTCCGAGGCCATCAGGTACAGCGGCAGCGCGAGCACCGTCTGCGGCACCATGACGGCCGCCAGGACCAGGCCGAACAGCTTCTCCTTGTGCGGGAAGCTGAACTTGTCGAAGGCGTAGCCGCAGGCCACGCTCACCAGGGCACCGATACCGGCGCCGAGGACGGCGTACAGCAGGCTGTTGCCGTACCAGCGGCTGTACAGGCCGTCGTCCATCGCGAACAGGTCGCGCAGGTTCTGCACGAAGGAGAAGTCTCCGAGCGACAGGAAGTTGCTGCTGAACAGCGCGTCCCGGTTCTTGCCTGCGGCGAGGACCAGCCACAGGACGGGCAGCAGGGTGTAGAGGACGGAGAGCGCGACGACCACGTTGACCGTGGCCCGGCCGAGCAGGCGTGGGCGCATGAGGGTGCTGTCGCCGGTGCTCATCGGGCCGTCTCCTCGGGGGTGTTGGCGCGGCTGGTCCAGCGGGTGACGCCGTAGGACAGGGCGATCGTGCAGACGAGCAGGACGACCGAGGCGGCTGCCGCGAGGCTGTAGTTGTTGCGGGTGAAGGCGGCGTCGTAGATGTACATGCTGGGCGAGAAGCGGGAGTTGATCATCGGCGAGGACTGGCTGAGCAGCATGGGCTCGGTGAAGAGCTGGAGCGCCCAGATGAGGGTGAAGATCGCGACCATCACGATGGAGGTGCGGACGAGTGGGGTCTTGACCTGGAGTGCCGTGCGGACCGGCCCGGCGCCGTCGACCACCGACGCCTCGATGACCTCTCGGGGTACGGCCTGGAGGGCGGCGTAGAAGACGACCATGTTGTAGCCGAGGTTGCTCCACAGGGCGATGTTCACGATCGACGGGAGCACGGTGTGGATGCCGAGGAAGTCGATGGTGATGTCGGCCTTGGCGAACAGGTCGATGACCGGGCTGATGCCGGGTGTGTAGAGGTACAGCCAGATCAGGGCGGCGATGATGCCGGGCACGGCGTGCGGCAGGAACAGGGCGAGCTGGGCCCAGGCGCGCAGGCGTACGACGCCGGAGTCGAGGAGCAGGGCGAGGGCGAGCGCGCCGATCACCATCAGGGGGATGTAGATCAGGCAGTACAGGGCGACCGTGCCGAGGCCGGACAGGAACGTCGGGTCGGTGAGGAGGGCGGCGTAGCTGCGCAGGCCGACGAAGATGGTGCGTTCGGGGCCGAAGCCGAGGCCGGGCTGGTCGTCGCTGAAGAAGCTCAGGTAGATCGCCGTGCCGACGGGGATCAGGAAGATCGTCACCAGGAGGGCGAAGAAGGGGGCCATCAGGACGGCGCACGCGGCGAGTTGACGGCGGCGGGCCGCCTTGCGGGCACGGAGGGCCGAAGCCGGGGCGGCGGTGCGGGAGGCGGTGGCAGGCACGGTGTGCTGGGCCTGGGTGGTCGCGGTCATGGGGTGTCACCTGCCTCTCGGGCGGCTCGGATACCGCCGTGCGGGTGGCGGCTCAGGTGCTGTGCGGGGGCGGTCCGGCTCAGGTGCTGTGCGAGGGTCCGGCTCATGTGCGGTGCGGGGGTCCGGGCTCATGTGCTGTGTTGCGTGGTCGACAGGCCGAGGGCCTTCAGGTCGGGCATCGTGCCGTCCTGGGCCGCCCGTACGGAGTCGATGAGGGAGCCCTGGCCGCCGCCGACGCGGGCGAAGTCGTCCTGCATCACGCGCTGGGTGGCGGTGAAACGGGGGCCCCAGACCCAGCCGTCGCGGATCTTGTGGGCCTCCTCCTCGAAGAGGCTGTAGATGTCCTGGCCGCCGTAGTACGAGCGGTCGAACGCCTCGCGGCCCACGGCCACCAGCTCGGACGCGGCCGGGTACTGGCTGCTGGTGCCGCTGGAGAGGCGGGCGCGCAGCGCGTCGGGGTGGGAGACCTGCCAGGCGATGAACTCCAGGGCGGCTTCCGGGTGTTGGCTGTCCTTGGTGACCGCGAAGGTGGAGCCGCCGTGGGTGCCGACGGACGGGCGGCCGGTGTCCCACTGGGGCAGCGGGGCGATCCGCCACTGTCCGGCCTGCGCGGGCCGCGCCTTCATCTGGGCGCCGGCGTCCCAGGCGCCGCTGAGCCGCGTGAGGACCAGGCCGTCGGCGATCTGGGCGTCGGACTGTCTGCTCTCGACGGCGTTCACGAAGACCAGGTCCTCGTCGATGAGGCGCTGCCAGTAGGCGGCGACACGCCGGGTGGGGGCGTCCGCGAGGGAGACGTTCCAGGCGCCGCCCGCGGTGTCGAACCACTGGGCGCCGGCCTGCCAGGCGTAGGCGGCGAACTGGGTGCCGCCGTCCGTGGGGAAGAGGACCAGCCGCCGGCCGGGCAGTTTGCGCCGGACGGCGCGGGCCAGTTCCTCGAACTCCGCCCAGGTGCCCGGCACTTCGAAGCCGTGCTCGGCGAACAGGTCGGCGCGGTAGTGCATCACCATCGGTTCGACGTCCAACGGGACGCTGAACACGCGCTGTTCGAAGGTGGTGAGGCCGAGGGCCTGGGGCAGCAGTTTGGCGCTCAGTTCGTCGCTGACCATGGGGGTGAGGTCGCGGGCCACGCCGTCGATGGCGAAGCCGGGTACCTGCGGGTATTCGATGGTGGCCACGTCGGGGGCGTTGCCCGCGCGGGCGGCGTTGCTGAGTTTGGCGTAGCCGCCCTGACCGCCGGACGGGACCTGCTGGTAGTCGACCTGGATGCTGTCGTGGGTGCTGTTGAAGGCGTCCACCACCTCCTGACTGCCGCGCAACGCGGACCAGAAGGTGATGCGGGTGACTTTCCCGCCGCCGGCGCGCGAGGCGGAGTCCGCTCCCCCGCTGCAGGCGCTCACGGCCCCTGCCAGGGGTAGTGCGGCCATCGCGGTGAGCACGGAACGACGGCTTCGTCGACGGGGATTCTGTCGACCAGGCATGGGTGCCTCCCGTCCTGTTCGATCGAGATACGGGAATCCTCATCGGCCCACCAGAAACGGTCAATAGAGCGATCAGAAGAAAATAAAGCGGTCAAACGATCGCTACACACTGCGGGTCGACCCACGCACCTTCAGCTCCGGCAGCAACTCGATCCGTCGCGCCGGTCCCGCCACGCCCCCTCGCGGATCCCTCAGCCGGTGCAGGAGCAGTTCGGCGGCGGCCCGGCCGACCTCGCCCTTGGGCGGGGACACGGCGGTGAGGGGGGTGCTGCCGAGGGCGGCCACGACATCGTCGTACGCGACGACCGAGCAGTCCTCCGGCACCCGGACGCCGTGTACGGCCAGCTCCTGGACCAGCATCAGGGCGTCCACGTCGCCGTGCAGCACACAGGCCGTGGCGTCCAGTTCGCGCAGGACGCCGGGCAGGTCGACGG
>Ga0307513_10004851_pt1 | contig 17856 bp, 23 predicted proteins | sample 15_EM_MG_FD_202174 | JGI IMG/M metagenome (GOLD analysis project Ga0307513, IMG submission 202174) | Populus trichocarpa ectomycorrhiza microbial communities from riparian zone in the Pacific Northwest, United States - 15_EM | ecosystem: Host-associated > Plants > Roots > Unclassified | place... | reverse complement strand
TGATTCTCTAAACAAAGTCTCCTTGAAATTTACCCCAACTCATCAGTTTTTCTCTATAGAACATTTCACTTGTGCGTTCTGTCAGGCCAATGTTTTATCGATCTATCCCTAATTCCTTAATTATAGTCAATACTTCAACGAAATCATGCCCAGCATTTATTCTCGGTTTATGGAAAAAGAGGCAAGACAGTGGCGGCAAATTTACAAGGTATTTAACATGTCCTATATCCCGTTCCATCTTTGCTCATCGCATTCTTTCAGGCCCTTCAACTTTTGGAATACCTCATCAAACATGGGTCAGAGCGCGTGGTCGACGACGCCCGGTCACATATTTCAACACTCAAAATGTTAAGAAACTTCCACTACATCGACGACAAAGGAAAAGATGAAGGCGTTAATGGTATGTGCTCTACAGTATATTGTATCTTGAGCCGAATTTTAAATCCTGATTTCAACAGTTCGCAATCGATCACGCGAACTCGTCGAGCTGTTGTCCGATGTCGAAAAAATTCGTGGAGAACGGCGAAAGGCGAAAGCCAACAAGAGTAAATATATCGGAGTCGGTAATGATGGATTCTCTGGCAGCATGGGCTTTGATTCGGGCGGAGGAGGTCGATACGGTGGCTTTGGCAGCGACAGCCTTGGTGGCGGGGGTGGAAGCTCAACCTATGGCAGCTATGGCACCGGTGAGTCTTGTTGTCCTTGGATTTGTGAACATTCATTAAATCGGAATAGAATACTCAGGTAGCAGCAACAACCGCGGAGGCGGCGGCAGCTCCTCATTTAGTGACAATCGCCGTCAATACGAAGAATACAACGCCGGCGATGACGAAGTTTCCCATCCAGCGACACCAGTTAGATCAAGTTCCACACGTACTACCCCCGCGAGGAAGACAACAGCCCCTCCTCCGGCGCCGGCGCCGGAACCAGTCGCCGACCTTCTTGGTGGCTTCGACGACGATACTTTCGGCGCCCCTGCTCCTGCACCAGCTGCATTAAATAAAGCACTTCCGGCTGTGTCTAACACGAGCGTCGGCATTGATGGTGCGTTTTGAGATGCACTTCTGTACCACAAGTGCTGATACTTTTTCAACTCCAGATGACGACTTCACGGACTTCCAGGCTGCACCTGTGCAGGCCGCTGCCGCTCCTGCAACGAAGAAAGCAAACCTAATGGATATGCTCAACGCCGCCCCAGCCGCGAACACCACCACCAACACCGGGTTTTACCAGCCTCAGCAACAAGCAACGGGCTATGGCATGGGTATGGGCATGGGGCACCGCCCAACTCCTTCTCTCTCCGCCCAACCTGCCCAATTCTCCTCCCCTATCACTCCTCAAAGGACACAGCAACCACAGCAAAATCTTTTCGGAGGCACCGCACCAATGCAACCCACATCCTCATTCCCGCATCAGCCCGCCGCCTCAGCCAAACCTCCCGCTGGGGCTGTGCCTGCCAAAAGTGCCAACTTTGATGACCTGTGGTCTCTGTCCCTTGGTGGCCCGACCACAGCCAAACCATCGGGTGGTGCTGGTGCTGGAAAGTCAATAAAGGACCTTGAAAAGGAGAAGGCCATGGCTGGGCTATGGGGTGGTCAGCAAAGGCCGGGCGGTGGTGTTCCTCCTCAAGCTGCCGCTTTCGGAGTATTCGGGAATGGCGCACCGGCGTCATCGTCTGCTGGTGGTGCTGATGATCTCCTCCTGTGAACATGGAGTAGACGGTAGTGTGTGCGTTGTGTGAAGGATGGAGGGGGCTAGATTCTTTTTCTTTCATTTTACCTTCGTTTCTGGTTTCGACCGGCCCTCTGGATTTTCGAGGACTACCGCCTGTTGCACGGGCCGAGGAAATATGATAATTTTATCAAACTACTTTAAACAGCCTTTCCAGGAAGAGTCCATGTTGGGTCGATTTCAGACCTCAGCCTACAGGCAAGTGCGAACCTTGGTACGTATATCCTCGTGATACTCGCATCCTTCGCTATCGTGTCATCTAAACTTCAAGAGTTGCTTTTTAAAATGGGTTTTAGTCTAATGACTGCCAATCAGTGTTTAACATTCGGCTCATTCGGATTGCATCAGGCCAATCATCCGGGCTTTTCTCGTTGCGTCTGCCCCTTACCAACATCGAGGACAACTTCTCCTGGCTTGGGTTCTGGGGATCTGTGAAGGCAATATCCAAGTCCTACTACGTTCAGAATGCATATAGATTCTTCGTAACACCTGTACCCATATCGAGGAATGTGAGCGTAATCCTTCAGGCACTTTGGGGACTTGTTACGTCCAGGAAATTGAGAACAAGTGATTTCAAGATAAAAGAGTGACGCTTTACAGGCAGGTATATAAATAGAATATTTAACAATACAATGCAGGGGGACGCTTGTCCAAAAGCCACGGTTTTTCGCAAGATCGAAATTTCAAGCATTCAAGTCGCATTTTCCAGATCGTAGCACACACCATTCAGGCTGGAGGGCAATGGGTTTGACGCCACGCTGTTTGAAGCGATATGCAATATCATGCAGGCGTGGCAGTGCCGTTCCAACGTTTCCGCCAGGCCCTGACCAGAAAACCTATGTAAACGGTGTCAATGGGTTGATATGAATGCTCTGGCGGAGAAACAAGAACCTCAGCGGAAGAAGCTGCTCGTGGCCAGACGATGCTATCAAGATTGGAGGGGCTTGTTTGTTCTGTCCACACCAAATGCTGGCCTGAATTCATGTTTATAAGTATGGAGTCTAAGAGGGTGATTTCGACATACCACCCATGACGAGCGAGTGCTGATCCTCCGTTAGGTTAGCAAGTGGGTTGAACGAATAAGCCTACAAAAGTTCAAGTTCATATTGATGAGTCCACGATCTCGAGGTCAAGAAAAAACCCTACCTTTTGCCAGGTCTTAAATGGATCACACCAGCTGTTACCAAGAACATTCTGGCCAACCCAACCTCCCCCTCCACAGTCCAGATAGAAGTAATCACTAGCGGCATGAATAATTTTATACCCTTTTTGTGCAACTGCAGCTGCGTTGTCCGCTGAAATCCAGACCCTTTGATTGGAGGGAGTTAGATCGTTCATTAGTCTTCTCAACCTCAGCTTACATGATTAGAGTATCCTTGTCGAGCGTGACTGGATGAGCGAGGAGCATCTCTGAAATTTTTATCAGCCACGCAGACTTGAAAAGCAGGTGCTGAAGACATGCCTTCCCAAACCACAGCGGTCTTGCCGATAGCCTTCAAGGCTTTATGGCATACTTGAGTAAAAGTGTCGAGAGCCTGATTAACAGTTTTTCCTTGGGCCTCTATACAGAAAATGTTAAATCGCCATCAAATTATTCGAGAGCAAAAGAAGGCCACTAACGGAGATCAGCCTGGGTTTGCGGGTCCTTATCGTAGCAATTTGCATTAATTTCGTCACCCCCTGTTCCAAAGTAGCTTGAACGAAAGAGGCCTGCCGCCGAGGTCAACAACGAGCTAGTAAAGTTCGTAGTTGCAGCATTTGCAAGACGAAGCTGGCCAGCAGGAGGTTCTGTGATGGTTGGGTAGTATCGAGGGTTATGCTATTTATCGGCCAAAACACACCGTTGGCAAATTGTGCCCAAGGCGAAGCCTCAGGACAGGCAATGTGTTCGGGAAAAGCTTTTGCAATCGCTGATGTATGACCAGGGGTATCAATTTCAGCAATGACGTCGATACCGCGCTATGGTGCAGGTTAGTGGACTGATAAAATTTCCGAGTCAATACTTACAGCCGCAGCGTAGGCGACGATGTCTTTAACATCTCCAGGAGTGTAGACAGAATGGGCATTGTATGCACCCTTCTCGGACAACACAGTAAATCCTGGAATGACCAAAGGAAATGACTGGGAGTCGACGACATGCCAGTGAAGAGTGTTGATCTAATAAAAACATTTTGAATGCTTGGTGGATTGGATTTGAATCGAGTCGGTCTACCTTGACCCAGCTCATCGCGTCGAGGGTGCGTTTAATGTCAGCAACGGGAAAGCTAGCGAAGTTATAAGTCGTGGCAAAAAATACCCAACGTGTTGCTCACTAGTTCCTGGCAGTGTCCAACATAAAGCCGCGGTAAGGCTACAACGGCTGATGAAAATAGGTATCAAAAATGGAATTGAAAGGACATACATATGCAGGAGAATCGACAATGTTGAAAGGAGCTTCAAGTGTATACGTGTTTCCATTGAGGTCATACCACAGTTGTCCAAAGGTTGTCAGGCCTCGTAATAGGCCCAACGTAGAATTGGCTTGCAAAACTGCGTCCGATCCATCTGCGGGCACGGTGAGGGTGTAGGCCTCTACCCTCGATTCAAGAGGAGCAACAGCTTCCTCAGAGATACTCTTCACTGGACTTGAGGACACGAGGGATACTGTGAGCGACTTGAGCGATTTAGCAGCCCCAACAGCTCCTGCGGAAGAGGCGCCGCGATCAACGACGAGCGCCTGGAGTTTGTCGTTTCTAAGAAAGCGCCTGGTACGCTTGACGGCTTCTGTGAGGTCCTTCGGCGCGTTTTTGACGCCAGAAAGGTCGATGTTGAACCTAGGAGAGAGTTTTAGGGCAGTTGTCCCAGTTGAAATTTGTCGAGGAAGAGGCCAGAGGGCAAGAGCAGGAGTAACAAATAAGAAAATCGAAAAGGAAAGAAAGGGAAGCATCTTGGATGCGTCGTAGGCAGTGGGGGGTCAGAAAAAATTGCAACACTATATATACGTAAGTAAAGCGAACCAGACATCTTGGATGGCGTCAATGCGAATAAGTGTTAGATCAAATAATGATGATGATTCATGCGAAAGAAGCACTTCCCATATGCTTTCCCTTCATGCGTCATGGGCAATGTGATCCTCAACTCTTTCACCAACGCACGTCGCAAATTAGATTTACTTAGAGGTCCCAGCAATGCCATGTAATCACGCGGGGTCTTTTGATTATTTATTTGGAAGGTAGATATCAGAAGTTGGAGAGATGTATGATGAACGGAAGAAATGCGGTGATTCCAACCTTGCCCTCATCAAAGCTATGTACTTATGAATAGTCCCGGCTGGAGGGAATTTGATGGAATTTATTTTCTTCAGTTATCCCGGCGCTGATTAGCGGCAAAAATAAAGAATCAAGGTTCATTGCGATGACTGCTTAGTCTGCTGAATAAATGTATGCTATGCGTTAGATACCAAATGCAAAGGGGAATGAGATGGATGATTGAAATAGCTTCAGAATCTATGGCAACAATACGAGCCTCACAGGTCTTGGATTTGATACGCTGAAATTTGAGCAAGGCCCGCCTGATCCATCTCTGACCCATCATCAACACTATCCGTGTCGACCCAATGGTCGCCATCATCCATAATGACCTCTGGTTTCAAAAGTAAACTTTGTTCTATTGTGGGCGAGCGACCAGCTCCCGCACTCGTAACCATCAACGTCGAATTTGTCGACGATTTCGTTATGGATGAAGAGAACACATCGTGGTCTCTGTCAAAATCGAACCCTTTGGGGGTCCGATTGTTTTCTCGGTCGTGCCTTGTGTTTTCTCCGAGCTTGTGTTGACGCCCATCTGCAGACGGGGTTGGGACTGTGGTCTTCACTTCATGTAGATGCGCGGTTCTTGCCCACTTCTTGGCGCTCTTGGGCACGCTCATCGAACCCCAAGAGCCACTCGCTGGGATAGGGCCTCCATGAGAACTCCAGCGCTGGATTACATGCGGACGTAAGGTCGTTGTGAGGGGTGTAATTGGTTTCTGCTGTGCGCTATGTTGAATGCGTCGCGTTGTAGGTGTTGACCGTAATGATGGAACGCGAGAACGAGGATTGGACATTGTCCGAGTCCGTGGTCGTGTATATAACTGGCCTCCAGGTGGAGCGCTGTTCAACTGGATTGTCTCAAGAGGTTTTTTCCCCCAAGACGAATTCGATGGGAATGCAAACTTGGTATCATCTTCTAAATAGGCGAAACAGATCGAAATCCAATGCAACGAGTGTTGGAAGGAAAGCCAACACACCTTGGATAAGCAATGGAAATTTGGATGAATAAGACTTGGCAGTCTGAGGTCGCGGTCGAGGGACTGGTGAAGGTGTTCTTGTTCGACTTATGCTGCGACTGCGACTATTCCTCCTACCCATTTCAAGATTCTTGCCTTTGAAACGACCAGCCCACTCCCCACTAAGTTTGAAGTGGCGCCTTCCCCATTCTCTGACGGATCTATTGATCTGGGTTGAGCTATGATCGATTAGTGCCTCCGCTCTTGATCCTCGGGTGAGTCCCATGAATACGAGAACGGCCAGGAGAAGGCAAAGTTGGGCGACCCCTAGGCGCTTTTCCAGGACAATCTATGAGGTACAACCAAGCTATTTCAAGTTTATCCGAAAGAGTTAAAAAGATTAGTTACCTCTTCGGACAGGGACTCTATCCGCGATAGCAAGTCTCCGTATTCCATTTCAAATTGGTATCGCTGTCTCTCCCATTTATCGAGTGTCCTCTGGTAGGTCAACGATTGTGCCCGGCTCTGCAAAGGCAGGATCATTGACAAATTCGTCATGATCAACCAACAAGACTCACGATGCCATCCAACCGACCGACGTCCTCGCCCAGCTTTTTGATGACATCCCTTACAGCGAGATTTTGTTGCTCGATATAACGCATATAGAGGGTATGGTTGGTCTCCACCTCTGCCAGCCGGTTGAGTATGGTCCTGTAGATCGACTCGCCACCTTTTACGGCAGGAGTTGTGGTTATCGGAATGACCGAGACCGAAGGCGAACTTGAAGAAATGATTATTGTTGGAGAGTCTGAGGCTGAATGGCTCTGGTTTGGTGCCGAAGGAGAGTGGGATCCATTAAGAATAACGATCGGGGAATTTGTTGGAGTGGCCGAAAGGGATTCAGAAAGTGGTATAGTTGATCGTTGGTTTTCAGAACGCGCCTGAGTTGGCGAAGCTGAACTAGTGCTTTGTGGTGATATATATATGTGCGTGGAATGGATATATGGGTCGTCATCGGTATGGGTGGGGTTTGAATTTTGCTCATGGGTAATACTGCTTGATGGCTTTGGCTCGTTCGTAGGGGTGGGATGTCCGGAAGTCGCAGTGTTCTTTATATTCGATGTGGATACATCCGGCGGGTGTGACGAGCTTGGAGAGGAAATAATGCTTTCCGAATGGTAAACCGCTGTGCCAGTTGCAACGGTGGTCATTATCGTAGGTTGCACCACCGAATCGCTGTCTTCGGGCTTCATGCTGAGCTGTGTGCTTGGATCAACCGCCGTCATAGAGGGTTCTGCAGCCGCACTTATGGCCAGAGAAGACAACCTTTTCTTTTGCAAGTCGACTTGTTTCTGCCTGCTTTCCGATTCCCAGATATCCCACTTCCACTCTTCCAGATGCGTTAGGCCGTAAACTCGGAGAAGGGAAACCGGGCAATAGTACTCGTTACCATAATGGGAAAGGAAATCGATGCGAATGAAGCGATAAAAATCGCGCAAAGATGTCGGAGGCCGGAAGGTCTGTACTCCACGAATATTCTTTGCCTGGTAACCCTTTACCAAAGTCCATCCGTCAGGCCCGGTAGTGTAAGTTTTGGCCACGCTGACGGTGAAATCCTTGAACACTCCACTGAAAAATTCGAAGTTGGCAAGTTGAACCGTATCGATGCGTATATCGTCGCAAAGTTCGACAACAACGAAATGCTTCTCCTTCGATGTATCGCAAGGACTGAGCATATATCGATCGCGTTTTGAGGACAAGATGGAAGAGGGGGATTTGGCGGAACGATGAGCGGTATGTACGCGGGCTGAGCAGTCCAAACTGGCATAATTGAATCGGTCCGTTGTTGGTACTTGCAGGAACGAAAAGTCTGCCCACTCTCCTCCTGAGGCAACCTCTGGATTGGAGGACCCTGATGGAGGAGAATTTTCGGCAGGAGTTACAGGGGTTTCGCTGCTATTCCCCGCTTCACTCAGATTGCCATCTCCAGGCACTTGGGTGGGGCCACGATTCATTGGCTCTTTTTCGTTCGGTTTTGGCGGTGACCCCGCATGCATCGCCTGTTGTTTCACCTTCCATTCTTCAAATGAAAGCAGAATACCATCATCAACAGGCTCTGAAGTCGTCAACTTGAGACAGCATATTGGATTTTGTGGTTGCTTTGGAACCTGGAGTGCTACAGCTCTGAATAGGTCGTTCGGTGACGTCGAGATCGTCGTTGTCGTTGCTGTTGTAAACACAGGTGATGCAAAGAGAAGGGCGAGCAATGCCGATGGAAGCGCAGAGAGCATGGCTGGCTACCAGCGCAGCTATATCTCCTGGCACCAGAGTGAGTAAGTAATGGATACTATACTGAATCTTAACATTGAGGCACGTCTGGACACGTCCAGGGTCCGGATAAACGGGCCGGGATCGTAATCACGTGCAAGATCCGGCCAATTGAATTTCCTGAATTTCAGTGACCGGAGACGGTTGGCTCGTCTTTCTTTCACCGCCAGGATGATACGGTGCAAGCCCCCAAGATCTATTTCCAGCCTTAGAACAGCACAACTGTCTACGCGCAGGTTGTTCAGAACGTCCACGACGAGCGCGAATGAGGCCTTTAATCCCGCTTCTGTGGAGAGGGCGGAGGATGAGGTGGACGTCTGCATTGTCGGAGGAGGCCCGGCAGGTTTGAGCGCAGCGATTCGGCTCAAGCAGCTCGAAAAGGAGAAGGGAAACGAAATTCGCGTTGTTGTATTGGAAAAAGGCTCGGACATGGGTTCGCATTTGATCCTTGAAAGCCTTGGAGTCATATTGATGTTTTCATTAGGAGCACATATCTTATCTGGTGCAGTCATTGAACCCAGAGCTCTCGACGAGCTGCTTCCCAGCTGGGAATCTATGCCGGACCACCCACTCACGCAACCCGCGACGTCCTCGCGCATGCGTTTCTTCACGCCCAAAATGTCCTTCCCCATACCGCACCCTCCACAAATGTCGAACAAGGGAAATTATGTTGTTTCTCTCTCCCAATTCACGCAATGGCTTGCTGGGGTTGCAGAGAACGACTACGGCGTTGAAATATATCCCGGTTTCGCAGGCTCCCAGCTCCTCCTCAGCGATGAAGCTAACTCTCTCGATCCATGGGGAAACAAAGTTCGCAGCGTGCAGGGAGTTGTGACTAACGAAGTGGGCCTAACCAAAGATTTTCACATGAAGTCCTCTTTTGAGCCTGGCATGGCATTCCGCGCCAGAGTAACACTGTTAGCAGAAGGCGCACATGGGTCTCTGTCGAAGCAAGCCATTTCGTTGTACAAACTCAGGAAGGAATCTGAACCGCAGACATATGGCATTGGTCTGAAGGAGGTCTGGCGTGTTGATCCCGAGAAACACAATCCTGGAGAAGTTGTGCACACAATGGGTTGGCCGTTGGACTCGCAAACTTATGGTGGTGGCTGGATATACCATATGGACGGTGGCCTTGTCAGTCTGGGACTGGTCATTGGGCTGGATTACAAAAATCCCTATCTCAGCCCCTACCGGGAGCTGCAGGTTCGCTCATCACCTTTTGTCCTGGAAAGCAATATAATTTGACATAGTCTTTAACTAGCGCTTAAAACACCACCCTTACTTCCGTGCTCTTCTTTCCAACGGCGAAAGGCTGTCGTACGGTGCTCGCGTGCTGAATGAAGGAGGGCTGCAATCTGTGCCAAAACTGAACTTTCCCGGTGGGGCCTTGCTAGGGTGTTCAGCTGGCTTCGTGAATGTCGCCAAGATCAAGGGCACGCACAACGCCATGAAGAGTGGTATGCTGGCTGCTGAAGCAGCCTGGGATGCAGTCCATCCCTCGTCTTCCGCCGCTGAGTCGGATGCCGGATCTGCAGCCAATCTTCAATCATACGATACTGCTCTGCACAACTCGTGGGTACACTCCGACCTGCACGAAGTGCGCAACCTCCGACCCTCGTTCAACACCGGTCTGGGACTTTGGGGTGGGATTGCATACTCTGGAATCGATTCACTGTTCCTGAAAGGCCGGGTTCCGTGGACCTTTAAGCATGGCGAGGTCGAGGTATGTCTCCGTTTTCTTTCGATTTAAATACATTTCTACATTATATGTTTCTTTCTAATTTGCATTTTCTGCTGGGCCATCCATCTTCATGAGTCGCGACATCTTAACTAATGACTTGCGCTCTTAATAGAACCCTTCATCGACGCACGCCTCACTCGATGCTTCACACACTGAGCGCGCAGCCTCACACAAGCCAATTGATTACCCGCCATTCGAGGCCCCATTGTCAACCGACTTGATGACCAGTGTTGCGTTGACTGGTACTAACCACGCCGAAAACCAGCCTGTCCATCTTCGTGTCGTGAAGACTACCAAATTCATCGACGAGGTCGTCGAGAAGAAGCAAGAAGGCAACTGGGCAGTAGGTGCTGGTGTGGATGCGGTCAAAACAGAGGCGGCGGTGCTATCCGCTGAGGGCCAGGAAATGGTGGAAGAGGAATTGGAGACGAGGAGGAAGCATGTCCAAGTTAATGTTGGCGAGTACGCGGGTTTGTTAGGCCGGGCATGCCCCGCGGGTGTATATGAATACGTGGCTGAGGAAGGAAATGATGAGGCAGTTAGCGGTGGTTGGAACGGACATAAGTTGGTCATCAACTCGCAGGTGCGCATCTGCTGTCTTCAATTTATATCCTTTGAAATTGGATTGTTGGGCTGACGGGCCGTATCATAGAACTGTATCCATTGCAAGCTATGCGATATCAAGGTACCAACCCAAGACATTACTTGGACTGTTCCAGAGGGTGGAGGTGGGCCCAAGTACAGTGCGTCCTCGATTACCTGCCTTTTCACCTTTTCCGTTACTAACAGGAAATTTATAGGCCTCACTTAGCGTCCCATAGTTTTACAAACTTGTAAATCTTAAAATGATAAAAACGAGATAACAATACTTTAATATCACTGAGGGACTCTGGGATTTAGCCAGGGCAGGGTTTGGTTTGCATTTTACCACGACACCCATACCCCGTCTGTCGGCCGATATTGTCGTTGTCTTGGAGAAAGAAGATAGACGAATATCATATTTGTCATCTAGAGCATACATCACCTGCCAACGACGATTCTCATGACCATTGGCATTTGCTCCCTAACGGAATTCCGGGAAATGGCAGCCCGAGCTAAACCTTTCCCGACCTTTAAATATCACCCTCATCTCTCGTCACCTTAATCCCCTTCAGTTTCTTGACTTGTTAAAGCCTTGTCGTCTCGCATACCCTGCAGCGGCATGGCCAATCCAACGATTGGAGGAAATCCGTGGAGCTCCTATATGGTGGATCTATATCGAAGTCGCCAGGCTCCTCAACCGCTCGGAACAGTGATTTTTGAAGAGATCGAAGCAAAAGCCAAGGAGAAACTCAAGGATTATGGAGGTACGTCTTCGTTATTGCAGTCGCGCTTCTATCTCAGAGCGATTAACATGATTCAGGAGCATTCATGTACGCTGGTGGAAGTGCTGGTACAAGTTCAACGTATCGGGCCAATCTCCAGGCATTCGAAAGGTATGGGATCATTCCTCGGATGCTTGTCAACGCAACGACAAGGAGCTTGGAAGTGTGTCGGAAAACAAATTCTCTGTTGCTTTGCCTGTTATTGACATGCATCTGATCATCTTTCAGACCAAAATATTTGGTGTCACTCATTCTTCACCTGTGTTCATCGCCCCGATAGGCGTACAGGGGATCTTTCATCCGGAAGCTGAATTCAATCCTGCAAAGGCCGGAAAGGCTCTCGGGGTTCCATTCATTCTGAGTACAGCCGCGAGTAGAACCATAGAGGGGGTCGCAGAAGCCAACGGCGATGGACATCGGTGGTACCAGCTTTATTGGTGAGATTTACTTAGATCGAAACCATCTGGGATATTGGCTGATTCTTTCTCCCATAGGCCTCGTACCAATGATGTTACCCTGTCGCTCCTCAAACGGGCCAAAGAGAACAACTACAAGGCTCTTGTCGTAACCCTGGACACGATGTCGATCGGCTGGCGTCCCCACGACTTGGAAACTGCGTATATGCCATTTGCTCATGGCTGGGGAATCCAGGTTGGAAAATCCGATCCCGTCTTCATGGCAAGATATGGAAAACAGCCTGTGATGGACGAGCACCCTGATTTCCCATACAATCCGGCGAGTATTGACAAGGGAATCGTTGAGGGGGACCCGAAATCTCGGGAAGCTGCGTTTTTTGGGATGGAATGGTTGAAAGAAGCAAACTCAGGTTTGTACCGAGATTGGAATGATTTGAAATTCCTGCGAGAGAACTGGGAGGGACCTCTTGTGCTGAAAGGGATTCAGAGCGTTCACGTACGTTGAAAATTTTTCTGTGGAGGCGATGTTATTAGCTAAAATTTGAGATTAGGATGCCGAAAAGGCACTCGAATACGGCGTCGATGGTATCATCGTTTCCAACCATGGTACGCATCGACCAGTATTCTTCCTTCCCTCTCCTCATGCCGACACTTTGTATTTTTAAATTAGGTGGGCGCCAAGTAGACGGCGCTATCCCTTCATTGCTTGCGTTAGAAATGATCATGAGATCACCCAAGATCAAAGCTGCCCAACAATCCGAAAAACTCACTATTTTATTTGACTCTGGCATTCGGACAGGAAGCGACATTATCAAAGCAATGGCTCTAGGAGCTCAGGCAGTTCTTTGTAAGTTTTTCATAGCATTCACTTGATACCTCGCATTTATGATACCCAACTCAGTGGGTCGTCCTTGGTTGTATGGTTCGATCGTTGGAGGCCAGGCTGGTGTTGAACAAGTTTTACGCCACACCTTGGCCGACTTGGACAGCACGTTGGGATTGGCTGGGTTTACGAATCTCAGTGAGATTCAAGGAAAAGGAGAAGAAGTTCTCGTAAAATTGATCTAATCCCATGTAGAACAACCTGAATTCTTCTCTGAACCCGCGGTAAATCATGACAGGTCATGTTGTGTATGTCCTAGAAGCATATACACAGTAAATAGAGTGCTACCGGTACAATGCGTCCGAAATTGTGTTCTTCTTTACACAGCCCGGTCAGGAACATCTTGTCCTATGACGTTGACCCACAACTCTTTTTGGGACGGATCGTTCGCCAGTAGGGCGTTCAGTGAGATATCCCGGGTCGGGCGCTCGATTTATCTGGCTGAATTTGCACAGGCTGTGTGTAAAATTCCCTTCCACTTCCATGATCTCGATTTATGCTGCAACCTTAGAATTTTTCTTGTTCGAGCGCTCTGCTCTCAGGCGGCGCCGATCGCCCATATTTAGAGGTATATATTACAAACCTATTACACCAGCAACGGCATCGTCAGCTGATATTTTTGAGCTGTATTACGAAGAGGATCTTTAAAAAGTGATTAGCGTCCAGAAGAAAAAGGTCCGGGTGATATCTTAGCCGTCCTTTATTACGAAGCAAATTAGCGCTCGTGGTCAAGTTATGCCGAGACCTAACCAATACGTCAGTGCCTCATCGTCAACCCGGCTCACCGTCTCGTTATGGTTCTCCCAGAAGGGAAAGAACACCAGAAGGGAAAGAACAACGTTTAGTTTTTCCTACAGGTGATGTACTTGCCCCTGGAGTATTAATGGCGACCAATGCATGACGGCATTACGAATGGTGCCGGAGGATCACGACTATCAATGCTCACTCGGTTGCTCTCCGTCTCTGTTCTCGGTGTAACTGTACCAGCACAACGGCAGGCGTTATTATTGGAAGAACATGTTATTACCCGTGTTCCTTATTATTTAGGTGTATGATCGACCAACCAGAAGGCTTCAACATGAAACGAATCATATGAAGGGGTCAACTCAACATTCCACTGTGATCGACGTTGCGATGCATTAGAGTATGCAAGCTCGATGAACTTAATCCTATCCAATCGCGAGCCATCACGGGGATGAAGGGGATCAAATTATACGTCAAAAAGGCGCCTCCAAAAGAAACGACCGGTTGACAGATATTGACTTTCGGATAAAAATGGAGCCAGCGATCTTTGCTACGATAGGCAAGCAATTTAAGTGCGCAGTATCTCAAAAACGGCGAACCCATGGGGGGGGACGATATATTTTCTGCAGAAATTCAAGCTCAGTGACTTCTGAATACGCGGGTAGATCAAGATAATAACTCTGCAAGGTGCGAGAGAGAGTCCCAAAATGGCTTCATCCAACAGGCAATCCAGCTTCTACGAATCCCCTCCACCCACTCCGGTTCCACCCTCTCTCGAACTCTTCCTCCGAAAACCGTTGGACAGCCCATGCACGTGCACGCCAGCGTATTGCAAGCTCGTCTTCTGGAGACAGCGTGAGAGCCGCTTGCATCGCCTCGGCGAATTCTTGTGGAGTACGCGCATGGAATCCTATTCGAGGGCACAAATGCAATGAGTGAAATGAGTAGTGATCGGGGTGCGTCGAGAAGAACTGCGGGAGATTTGAAATACATACCAGTATTTTCGCCATTGAACGGGACGATAATGTCTTTAAGAGGCCCACCCGATGCATGAGCCACAGGGATAACGCCCGCCGCCTGGGATAAAAAGACAATAAGAACTGTGCCAAGACCGAGACTAAAAAAAGCGCCGCTGACCATGAATTCGACGACGTTTATGCCGAAGTGTTCATCGACCATCGTACTGAGGCCGATGCTGGCTTTAGAGAGCCAATCCAGTACAAGGGGATATGATGCGTTCACGATGAAATCCACGTGAGACTGGTCCCTCAGTCAGGGCCGAGAAAAGCGGGAAAAGGAAAGGTATACCTCAATTCCGAGTTGCTTTGCTAGACCACGGAGCTCCTCGACGCGCTGTGCGTCTCCTTCATTACGACTTCCACCCATAAGAAGTAGCTTAACGTGTCGTTCGCCTTGGCATGCGTATTCCGGTTGTAATTCAAGGAGCCGGTGGAAGGATATCAATTGTGCTTGATGGTCCTTTTCTGGGCTGACAAAAATAGTTTCAACGTACTAATAAATTTTTAAAAAAGAAAAAAGAAGGTCCGAACCGGAATTGGGCTACGCTCAGGATAACTCGTTGTCGGGGTGCTAGCGAGAACGTCGCCATCTCCCGGGTGTCACACGGGGGATATACTATTCTGGCCGATGATGGGGCGTTTTGGGAGGTGAATAATTTTATTAAAACTAGGGGAGGGAGCAGATGCAACCCATCCAATAATAGGTCCGAATGTTGAAGAATAGAGTCAACATGAGCTTTCGTCCAGGAGGAGTTGACCATCACAAAAGAGGGCGTTCGGAGAGATATCGCATAATAGTACATGAAGAGCCGATAATACCTAACAGCAAGATAAACATGCGTTAGGAATCTTCGGAATATCGAAAATGAGAAGCGTACAAGAGCTTGATATTGCTGAGAATGGCCGAAGAGGATATATTGGTCGTATTCGTGTGCCAAACATTCCGGGATTTGACCCGGGCTAGCATATCGGTGCTGATCGTTGGATAGTGGACATACGCGCCAATCGGAATCCGCGCTAATAAGGAGACGACATGAAAAGTGAAAGCGTAACCCATGGTATCTAGGTGATTCTGATGTCAGGAAGTTTCATTGGTAATACGAGGTAATACAAGAAGAATTCTCACCGATGTACAAATCCGGGATGAGTTTAGACATAGCCTCCCATGCAAGATACATGGAGCCTAGGCTCTGACCCAGAAGCGTAAACCGGGGCCAAGTTGAATCTTCGACGAAACGACGGGATTGTAAAAATATAAAAAGGAGTTTTTTTCCATCTAAGGTGATATTAAACCGAGTCTTTGGGAACAGCACACAGCCTTGAGTGAATTATTCGAGTCAGGTTCTAGAAAGAAAATTTCACCTTTACTTTGGCGATAATTTGGGCTTTTGTCGCGTCGATATCTCCGCTATACACGACGCTGATAACGTCGGGGTCTGTCTTCTGCATAGCAGCTATCGCAGTCCATAATACGCGTTCCCCACCACCTCCGGCATTACTTTACTTTACGATGTAGAATCAGATAGCGCTTTGGGGTATAATCGTGGCGTATGCTCACCAATACGGGTGAAAGAAACCCACAATTCGTTTCCCGTCTTGATTTCCGTAACCAAGGTCAGAGAGGAGCGCTGCCCGACGCGCCCGGTTCGCTGATCGCAGGTGAGAGCCATAGAACTGCAGAAGGGCCCATATGGAGAAGATGTAGAGTAAGGATTGAACGATGGCGGCGAGAGGAACGGTGACGATGGCGGTGGTCATAAGGCAAGCCTGTTGGGGTTAAGGTTTGCGATAACAGATGCAAATGTCACGATGCATCGACACTTGGATCTAACCCGTTACCCTCATATTCTCTCAAATGGACCGTCAACCTTTTCTAAACCCCTCAGGGATTTTTGCTGGGTGTCATGAAAGTGGTGGTGGACCTTACTTGCGAAATATCTCCCTTTATACAAGTGAGATACGGCGGGGGATCCGTAGGCGCTGGCTTGCTTGGGATCTAATTCCCCGATACCGATAGGATGGCTCAACAGATCCTGGCCAATTTTGTTGGATGCCCCAATAGGAAAGCGGGGGCAGTGGTTCCTTGGCGGGCTCCTGTAGATAAATACGAGCCGTCTTGAAACTGCTTCTCCACTCATCGACTCCCCACAAACATAATGTATCAACACGTTATCATGATCTTGGCTATTGCTCTCGGTGCGCACCCTCTTCCATCTTATTTCCCTTTTCCTTGTTCCAACACGCATGTCCTTTCCTTCACAGTTTTAGCCCTAGCTGCGTTTTTGGCTTTTCATATCTTTCATAGATGGGTTTCCACGCGACGTGTGCCACGCCCCGACATCGCGCTACCGTACAGGTATCTCCCTTCGTATTCAAACCAATTGTCACCTGTTAATAGCTTTCCTTCAGCCGCTTTTCCGAGTCACCTCATGGGACGCCTACGCCTGCGGTTTCTCTACCATTGGCTATGCCAACAGTGGCCCACATGCGAAACTCCTGAAGTATGTTCTTTTCTTCTTCTTTATCATCTACACTTCTGACACACCCTTCTTCAGGAAATTCTTTTCGAATCGCGGAGCTTGTTCTTCGATCTCCAAGTCAATACCCTACCGGGCCGCACGAGAGAAACTCAAGGCTGCGACAGGTATCGGTAGCAGGTACTTGTACATGGCCTTCATGTACCACCTTTTCCCTTCATATACCACTTTTCCCCTTCGTATACCACTTTTCCCCTTCGTATACCACTTTCACCCTTCATATACCACTTTCACCCTTCATAAACTACTTTCACCCATCATATACCACCTTCGCCCTTCATAAACCACTTTTCTTTTTCGTTCATTCCTAACGTGATGGATTCGATTGTTGAAGCCTCTTACGTTCTATCTCCAGCACTTCTTTTCTCTTTCCTCATCTCACTTTCGGACTGAACTTTTCCCACTTCCTACTGTAGATTGGTCTGAAGATATGCGTTAGAGTCCTTACATTACACCTTCACTTACGACTCTCCCCCTTACTAATTCCCTTGTTACCAACTCGTCGCCACCCAAGTACTTATCAGGATGTTACGGATCCCGTAAGTACTAGGAATCTTATCTCCTCCCTCGCATTCGCGTGTGATTTCGAAATGAAAGCAGCGTGACCACAATGAGCACGTCACAAAATTTAAGCCTCTTTCTACTTGACGTCTCCACTTTTCTTCCCATCTCCCTGGACTCCAAAAGCAAGAAATCTAGAAGATGGTTTCTCAAAATACCAAGCGGGCAGCCTTTGAGGGTGAAATCACTCCACCGTTTACCGACAGTATCTAATTGCTAACCGTGGAACACTCAACCAGTTGCCCTCTTCCTTGCATCTCAAGTGGGCACTTTCCCTTTGGTT
>Ga0307513_10004850_pt1 | contig 17861 bp, 14 predicted proteins | sample 15_EM_MG_FD_202174 | JGI IMG/M metagenome (GOLD analysis project Ga0307513, IMG submission 202174) | Populus trichocarpa ectomycorrhiza microbial communities from riparian zone in the Pacific Northwest, United States - 15_EM | ecosystem: Host-associated > Plants > Roots > Unclassified | place... | reverse complement strand
CCACGATTGAAATCACGCAGGTTCGCAAGGAAGCAAAGCGAACCAATGCGTCCAAGGTAAGAACAGAGATCCTGCGCCTGACAGACCCGTTCGTTGGGCTGGAGCGCCCGGCGTTCTTTCATGAGCAGACCCGGCGCCAGACCGGCGCGGCCAAGAGAATCGACGACCCTGGTTTCTCGCTCATTTACTCCGACAGTGAGAGTGCGGACGAAGGCGAGCGGACCTTTGCGGAGACCATCCAGGCGCAAATCCTGAACCAGTTCGTCGGCCGGGTTCGCCTAGAGTTGAAGGGAAAGCACGAACTCCACTATCAGGTGTTCTGGGATGGCGGTACGGACCCGGTCGAGGACCAGCGGCTGGATCTGCGCGACGTCTGTCGGCCGTACACACGCGACCTGCTTGTTGCAGAGCTGGAGAGGCTGCGAAAGGAGACCGGATCTGAGCAGACACCTGCGCCCCCTCTCCACACGCCCGTAGCCGATGCGATCGGCTCGCCGTTGCTCATAGACCTGCGCTTCTTTCCGCGCAGGCAAGGCACGTTTGCAAATCTAGGAGTCGATGGCAGAACCGCGCACGGTTGGATTGCCGAGCGGGCCAGCTTTGCTGTTATCGACAACGGCTTTCCGATGGCCGCGTATGCGAGCGAGGCGCTCGACTGGTTGGAGATCAACAAGAGTAAGGCTCGAAACGAGCGGAATTGGCAGTCGCTCCTCACCACGTCCACTTACCCAATGGATCCCGAAGAAAGAGCGGATCCAGGGCTCAACCCGATGCTGGCATTACCTCGCGGCTCGCAGTTGCTAGGTCGCGTCTACGTTGCCACATCCGTTCCTCCATCCAAAGGAGGAGAGGACGACGGACGCCTTCAGCCGAACATGGACCGTGAGTCCTTGCGCGACAACGACGCGTTCCGCTTGCTCTGGCAAATCGCCCGCTTCGCAGCGGAGCTACTGGGACATTTCGACAGAAAGTTCCGCCGCGCGCAAGATCAGCGCAAGGAGGCTGAAGCCAAAGAGAAGGCGCGCATTGGCCTGACCAAAGCGATTGCCGAGATTCGTACATCGGACCAGATTGCTCCAGAGTACAAAGCGAAGATCGTCGCACAACTCAAAGACGCTCAGGCGCGACTCGATGAGGTTGAGCGATACGAGCGCGAGTCTCGAGTGTCCCTTGAGCTTCTGTCCCTGATGGGCGTGCTCGCCGGCTTCATGACGCACGAGTTCGAAAAGGCCCTGCACACTTTGGGTCAGGCGTCGGCTCTCATCAAGCGAGCAGGTGCCCGAGACGAGCGCCTTAAGACGATCTACGACGACCTCAGTCGAATGGAGGCCTCTCTCGCAGGCTTCATGGACTACAGCCGACTCTTCGTGGAGAAGGCGCGATCTCCACGCGCGCAGGCCTTCAAGGTAAAGGGCCAGCTTGAAATCATCCGAGACACCTTAGAGAACATCATGGATGCACATGCCATTGATGTGCAGATCGATGTAGCGCCCCAAGTTGTTGGCCCGCACGTTCCACTCGCCGCTTACAACGGGATTGCGACAAACTTGATCTCAAACGCGATGAAGGCGTTGGTTCCCAAGGTGTCCAAACAGAAGCGTTGCATTCGGGTCCATGCGTTCAACGAAAATCAAACGCATCACCTGATCGTGTCCGACAACGGGATAGGCATTCCCGAACACTTGCGCGACCGAATTTGGGATCCGCTCTACACGACGACTGCAACGGACGACAACCCTCTCGGTTCTGGCCTTGGGCTGGGGCTGACGCTTGTTCAGCGTGTGGTCAAGAATCTGAGCGGGAAAATTGACCTGATGAGCGAAGCTCCCCCGGATTTCGTCACTGCATTCAGAGTCACATTGCCGTTGTAGCCCACAGACATATGAACATTCTTCACATTGAGGACCAGGAGGACTTTGTTTCACTCGTGCGCACAAGCGCCGTTCAGCAAGGCCACAACCTGATCACACTGGATGACTTCGGTATCCACAAAGACGAACCGATCGTAGGCGACGGTTCGCTGGAAGAACAGCTACAGAAGAAGTTCGAAGAGCATGACGCGAAAGAGCGAATTTCTGTCGTGTTGCTGGACACTGATTTGATGCAGTTTCGCAATCAGGTTTCTCATTCGGCCTGTCGTACAGCGCTGCAATCGCTTGGAATTCCTGTATGTCGCTATTCGAAGAAGCAGCGAGAGACTGAACTCTCCAATGCCAGGCGCCTGACCACAATCGCGACCGAGGGTTCCTCTTCGATGCTGGTGCCTCGTGCGGTCATCTCTGAAACCGACACGACACGGTTGGTCGATTGGCTATCCCAGGTTGGTCAATCCTTCGAAGCGCTGCACAAGGCAGTTCAAGGGCTCGAGGGCAAGGCGGCGCACCAGGGGCCTGCTGCCTTGCTCGCTGAAATTCTGGGTCATCCCGATGCTCGCTTCGACTTCGTGGGCTATACGGCCCAGAACCTATTTTTCTTCGGTAAGCAACTGCCGGACGAGCAGACGGAGCTAGAGACCGCCGAACGCAAGCAGCGCCGATTGGCTACTCAGCTTGGGTATTGGCTTCACAACTACATCTTGACTTTCCCTGGACCAATACTGAACGTTTCGGCCGCGGCGGCCTTGCTCAACCTTAGCGAGGAAGCCCTTGGCATCCCGGACCTGGATGCGCTGTTGGCGCCGGCGAAGTACGCCGGACCGTTCAGCGGCCTGCAGTCCTACTACTGGGCCAACGGTGTCATTGATGCCACAGCCGAGCTCGACGCGCCCGTGTGGCAAGACGAGAAGTACGCTGCATACGTATTGGACTCGGAGGTTTCTCCGGAGAATGCGCAGGGTTACTACTGCGTGTTGTCGAACAAGGCCATTCCCGCTGCGCACGCCGCAGCGGCGCCCGATTGGATCCCATCGGGCGCTCGGATGACGAGAGTAGAGCAGGGCATCTACGACAAGCTCAGTCCTCTCTTGAGCATCTGAGACTTGAATGGCCAAGACATTTCCAAAATTGCAGCACTACTGGAGAGAGTGGTGTCTGGGTTTAGAAACGATCGCGGACAAGCGAGGGTGCCGAGTAGCTTTGCCGTCGCTTACGACGCATGCAAGCGACGCTTTCGGACCTGGCACGATGAGGGTGGCGCTCGCCCATCCGATCTGCCTGCTCAATGCGCCCCCGAAGGGTTCGAGTCACGTTGCTGCCTCGTCAGAAAAGTGTCTGACGATCTTCATCGATGGTGAGCTGTTCGTGCCGTCAGAACTGCCATCGAGGCTCTTGCATTCCTCGTGCAGCGTCAGTTTCTATCGACACGAAACGACTGACGACACGACGGCGTTTCGAGCGCGTCTCGTTGATACATCGCACTTCGACATGGAGAAAGCGGACAGTCCATCGCCATTCCACCCTGTACTGCATGCGCAACGCGGATTCCGCGATGACAACCTCGGGCTTTGCAGACAAGCAGTTGTCGTGGCAGACCGCGGTATCGACGTCGAGAAGGTAGTGCTCGACTGCGGTGATGCAGGACACATTGCGCGGAACCCGTATCTCCGCTTGCCGACGCCTCAGCTGGACATCTTTTCGGTGTCCGCAATCATTGCGGCTGACTATTTCTGCAGCGGTGGCCATAGCAGTAGTGATCCAGGCGTGAAGACGCGGTTTCAGGATCTCCTGGGCTTGCTCGCAGGTGAAAAGAATCTGGCTCGAGAGGGTGGCATGGCGAAGCGTCTCTTTGAGAAGTTCAACGCGGCCGGCCACGCGTGCGTCGCGCATTGGTACGAGGAACATGGGGTCGCCGAAATGGCAACTGCTGCGTGAGCGTCCCGGTTGGTGTGACCTTCTCGCCTGCGCGGAATATTTCCAGCACCATGTGAGGCCCTTCGGCTACGAGCCGAGGTAAGACAATTGCATTGCCTGTACATCACATGTAGGCTGTCGCTGAGTGGTTGCCATGCGAAAACTAATCTTCGTCGTCTTCGTCGCACTGGGCGCATTGATCGGCCTGCTCTCGGCTGCAAAGGACGATTGGGCCACGCGGGCCGTCATGATGGTGATCGGTGCGCTCTTTGGCGCACCCGTGGGTGCTGCCTTGGCGAGAACTGGCACGAAGGGGCCGCCCCTGAAGTGGGAGAAGGACGAGATACCCGGAATGGGAGTGACGTCCGAGGATTTGGCTGCGAACTATTGGCGTGACAGAGGGCACCCGCCGTTCATGAAGCCGACCGACGTTGAGTCGCCTGGGTCCATGCACGATCCCCACAGGCGGGGCTGACTACTTTTTCGGCAGATCCTTCACGATGTCTTTGACGTTGTCGATCGAAGCGGCGGCATCTTTGCCCACCTGCTTGCCCGACTGCTTGAGCAGCGATTTTCTGGTGGCGAGCGTCCCATCGTCAGTCTTGACGATCTCCGCCTTCGAGTCGAAGCCCGCGCTGCTCGAATCGGCGCCCGATCGTATCTGCGCACCTCGAGCCCGCACCTCGTCTCTCGTTGGCGACGGCGCGGGATCGGGTTGAACCGTGGGGACGGTGTTCCCGAAGCGAGACACTCGCTTTTCATTGTTCCCATGGTAAGCGGTGACATCTGGCGCCAGGGCATCATCGCCACGTTCCCGGTCGTGCCAGTCGCGAAGGTCTCCAAACGACATGGGTAAGGCTGTGCCGTCGGAAAGCACACGGTTCGGACGAAAGGACTGCCTGGCCAGTTCTGCCGCCATCAAGGTTTGTGCCGCGGTGCTGTCGCCGCCGTATTGCTCCGCGTAGCGCGTGAACATCTCAAGGTTGTGCGGGTCCTGCGCTATGTCGATGGAGATGGTTTCGCCTCTCTCGTAAGCGGCAGACACGCGTTCGGCAAAGGTGCTGCGGTCTGCGAGGCTTGCTTCAGCACGTTTGGATCGCGCGGTTGTGGACGCAAGTCGAGATGCCATGTCCCGGGACTCTCGGGAGTCGCTGGAAATCGCGTTCATGAGGCTTGCGTCACGGGACACCCTGTCGCCGAACTGCTTGAATTCGGCCAACTGCTCACTGCTCAGACTGCTCAGCACCTTGTGTTCTTCAGCCGATAGCCCGGACATATACGTCTTGTCGGCGCTGGCGTTAAGCCGGGCCCCGACGAAGTGTCCATCAACGCCGAGGTGCCCAGCCGCACCGAACGCAATTCGCGCAACCTGGGACTGCGAGAGTCCCGTGTTCTCCGCCACACTTTTCGAGATCTGATCGAGGCGGTTCAACGTCTCCCCCACCTGTTCAAAGCTGCTGGAGGTGGACCCACTGCTGCTGCGCGACGACCGCATCTTGGCCAATCCGCGCGTGAATGCTTCCGACAATATGGTCGAGCGTTCGGAGCTGGCTGCGACCGCCTCGCTTCGCGCTGCGCTGACCTGCCGACTGGCGTCCGTGACGTCTTGCTCCGACACCCGCATCGACACGACTCGCGACGCGTACCCCTGATTGCGCAGCAAGCTGACCGCCGTGCGCCCAGTCAACTCATTCGACGAGAACGTGTTCCCCGTCAGGTCGTTCTGCAAACTGCTCATGAAGGCTGACGTCCGATTCGGCGACAGCTGCATCTGGTCCATGGCTACGTTGCCCATGCTCACATTGCCGCTCGCCGCCGAGCCCGTGCTACCGGACAACGTTCCCTGAAGGCCAGACAGCCCGCCCACCAGCGCCGTACCGAAATTCTCCATCCGCTTGAGTGCCGCCCAGGCGATGAAGGGGATGCTGATCGCAAGGTACCCGACGATCGCCTCACCGGAGATCGCCCCCGAGTAGATGGTTGAAGCCGTCTGCAGCGACAAAGCCTTGACCCCTGTGCCGAGGTCAGCCGCAGCTGCTAGGTCGTACGCCGCGTAGACCGACGCCATGTAGTTCAACACCGCATACAGCGGCGGCCACAGCTGGATCCAGATCAGGATTGCCGCGTAGCCCTTGAACGCCATCATCGTCTCGCGCCCGCTGGTCAGCAGGAGCAGCAGCACCAGCAGCGGAAACAGCGCATAGGTCACCGCCTCGATCACGTTCCTGAACACCGGCAACGCCTGCTCAGCCACCTTGCCGTAGTTCAACCACGTTGCGTTCTGCTGCGCCGTCGCCTGGGCACGGCCGACCGCCAGCACCATCGCCGCCGGATCGTTGACCTTCTGGCCGATGATGTTGCTCGTGTCGTTGATCGCGTTGATGACGGCGTTCTGGCGGATGAGGTCGGCGGCTGTGGCGGCAGCGTTGGCGATGCTGTTCTTCAGGTAGGCCTGCTGGATCTGCCCGGCAATCGCGCCGGCAGCCGTCGCAGCCGGCAGCGTCGGGTTCAGCGTAAACGCGAGCTGTCCCTGGATCTTCGTGATCTGTGCCGGCAGCCGCCCATTGAGGTTCGTGTACACGTTCGGGCAGGTATCCACGTTGATCGCACCACCGCCGGTCAAGGTGCTGAAGCGCGCGGGGTTGGGCGTGGCCATCAATGCCCACACGTCGGCCGACGATGAGAACGCCCCCGGGCCGAGTGTGCCGTCGACCAGGTCGTACATCGTGCAGTTGTTGATGTAATTGATCAGGTCGGTGCGGAAGTTCGGATCCTGGAACACCGCTTTGCCCGTGTCCCGAATGAGCCGGTTGCCGAACATCAACCCATGCTGCTCGTAGCTGAGCTCGGCCGGCAGCCCGCCGACGCCGGGAATCACCTGAAATGCGGTCTCAAACAGCCCGGTCAGCGTGTGGCCGATCGTGCTGGTCAGGCTGCCCAGCCCCGCGACGCCGAAGGGCACGTTGCCGACCACCTTGACGGCCGAGCCACCGGTCTTGTCGACGATGCCGACCGTCACCTTCGGCACGATCAGGATGCCGAAGACCAGCAGCACCGTTGCCAGCCACTTCCAGCCCTGCAGTCTCTCCGGCGCGAAGGCGTAGGCGAGCAGCGCGGCCACGAAGCCGCAGAAGGCCACCGCGGCCAGTGCCGCGGCATAGTCGCTTGACGCGTGGATGGCAGCGGCCGCGTTGAAGATGCCGAACAGACTGTCGGCGTTCTGGTACGCGTAGATCTCCCACATGGCTGGGGCCGCGAGTGGCGGGCGACTTCAGCGCGAGAGGTAGGCTGCCTGGTGGCCCAGCATGTCCATCACGTGCTGCGGCATGCTCGTGCGCAACTGCCTTTCGAGCTGCTCAAGATGGTTGGACACGGCGCGGAACGAGCCCACCTTCTGGTACAGGGCGTTCTTCTCCTGCGCGATCTGCTGGAGCACCGCTTGCGCGCGTCGCCGGACCACATTGGCTTGCTCGCGTTGTCCCTGTTGCAGCAGGTAGTCCTTGTCGAGTGCGGCCATCCCCAGGCGCACGTTGCGTTCGAGGAAGACGTAGGCATAGTCGGCGGCGATCACGTCACGGTACTGCGCGATCAGGCTGTCGCTCAGGCCCGAGCCCGGGATGCTGGTGCCGATCGAAAGCATCTTGTAGACCGGCTCGGTCGTCTGGTTCACGAATCCGACCTCGGCCGAGTTGTTGGCGATGGCGGTGCGGGTCGCGATCTTGTCGGCGATCGAGCGCATCATGTTCTCGACCAGCGCGGTGAACGGGGTGCTGGTGTAGCCTGTGTTCAGGGTGACGACGTCGCAGTTGGTGTAGTCGTTGCAGCGCAGCAGGTGCTGGGTCACGTTTGTCCCAGTGCCAGGGGCTTGGCCGTACAGCAACTGGCTGATCGACGTGATGGTCGGTGCGATCGGTTCCGGATCGCGCGCCGCTTCTTCGGGATAGAAGATCACAGTACCGACGACGCTCATGATGAGCTCACGCTCCTGGTCGTCGAGGTAGCTGCCGGTGTACTTCAGGGCCTTCCACGTGAGGTTGCCGACGAAGGGGGCCTTGTTGCGCACGCCGGCGTCGCTTGATGATCGGGCCGACGCGAGAATGCTCGGCCGGTCGGTGGCGCAGCGTCGGCGGGCGGCATCGCGGTCGCTTTCCAAGCCCATCTGGATGGCGAGATCGGCGCAGGTTTCCTGCGAGCTGTAGCCGGCCGATTCCGCAGCCGTGCTGACGATGGCCTTGGCCGTCTCGCAGGAGTTGATGCGCGCGTTGTTGATCCAGGTCTCCAGGCCCTTGGCCCACTTGGTCAGGCCGCCAAGCAGCGGCGACACCGCCTCCAGTGCGAGCTGGAATGCGATGCCCGGCAAGGCGGCCGTGATGTTCCGCAGCATGTTCTTGAACTCATCTGCGGAGATGTGGGAGAACGAGCCGCCGAACACGTCAATGCCGCCGCAACCTGCCTTGGCGCTTGGAAACTGGATCGCGGCGAGTTGGTAGACCTTGTTCGGCGAACGCATGAAGAAGCTGCCGCCCGTGTAGGTGTTGAAAGTCTGGCCACGGAATGCGCCCGGCGCCGTGTAGTTGCCGACGGCGCCCAGGTTGTTGAACATGTTGTTCACCTCCGCATTGAGATCGCCGGCGTGTAGCGCGAGCGGTTGCAGTGCCAGGGCGCTGGCGGCGATGGCAACGCCGGTGCGACGCAGGATCGGAGTGGGCATGGGTTCCTCCGGAGGTCAGGGGCGGGCGATCTGTCGCACGGCGCTGGGCAGCATGGCTTCGTAGCCTGGCGCCGAGACGGTGGTGATGCGCTCAAGAAGCTGTGCTTCGGACAGCACACCGAAGCCGATGGGAGTGATCTTCCCGGTGAAGGGCTGGGCGAGGTAGACGGCAGGTACCTGGGTCACCCGCAAGGCCGTGGCGATGCCGTTGTCGCGCCGCGCTTCCGGGAAGCCCGGCATCGTTCCGCCGTCGACGCTGACGGCTTCGACCTTGATGCCATGGCGCGCCTGGAAGGCTTCCAGTGTTGGCGCGAAGGCGTGGCAGTAGGGGCAGTCGCCGCGGAAGAAGAAAATCAGCACATGGTCGCGGCCGAGCTCGGCGATGGAACGGGAACGGTCGGCCAGCTGTCGCTGCTCGAAGACTTCGATGGCCTTTGCGTTGACCGGGCGACCTTGCAGGGTCGGGTCGAGTTCCGGCGTCGACCAGGCAACACGTTGAGCGACATCAGCAAAGGTCGAGGCCTGCGCGACGACCTTGGCTTCGAGCTCCATGTAGCGGCGCACGTTGGCCTCGGACGGGCGGATGATTGCGATGTTGCGAACCTCCTCGAGCGTCTTCTGAAGACGCTCGAACTCGTCGAGTTCTGGTGCGCGCGATGCCGACTTCGCTGGCGGAGCTTTTGGGGTCGCAGGCGGCTTGGGTGCCGGCTTGGGTGCCACCTCTTCGCCGATCTCAGGCTCCTCGTAGAAGTGCCAGCCGCGCCAGGCATCGCCCCAGAATCGTCTTGGTGCCTCGTCGGCCATCGAGCTGATGCACGACAACAGAAGGCCTGCGAAGGCGGCGAGACGCATGTTCATGGCGCAACCTCAGGAGAGTGACTTCGGCGGCAGGCCGTCGCGGCAGTAGTTGATGCCGAAGTCCACTGTCTGGCGGCGCGGCGCAGGCGCGCCGGGCAACTGGACTCCCTCCTGCCAGAAGCGAACCTTGAGGCGGCTGCAGCCCGCCTGTGCGTAGCGGCGTTCCGTGCTGACGTCGATGTAGATCGGCGTGGTGGCCTTGAAGCGCTGCGTGATCGCGTCGGCCAGATCGCCGCTCAGGATGCCATGTGACTGTCCGTCCGGCGCATCGATCGCCGCCACCAGCAATGCACGAGCGTTCTCCACCGGCACTCTCTGCTGTGCGGGCGTCGACGCTGCCACGCACAGGCCAAGCGGAAGCCACAGTGCGTGCAGCTTGGCGCTCACTGGCACTTCCCCTGGCCGTAGTAGCAGGTGGGTACCCGCCCGGAACTGTTGGTCTGCAGTGCGCCGAGGTCCGGCGTCATCGGCACGAGTGAGGCGTAGAACTCCGAGAGGTCCATCGCCGCGAAGTTGAGCGACTGCAGCTGGGCGACGGTGAAGCCCGAGCAGTCGGCGCTCTGTGCGCCGCCCCATCCCTTGCCGATCTGCGCGCGGCCCTGTTCATTGATGATGCGCGCGAGCATCGAGTTGAAGCAGCACTTCGAGGTCGTGTGCTCGGTACAGGAGATGCATACCCCCAGGACCATGAAGCAGGTCGAACACCAGGTCCCGACCGTGTGGCAGAGCTTGGCGCCTTCCTTCATGGCCAGCTTACCCTCGTCCTCGTTGCAGGACATCATGGACATGATGATGTAGATGATCACTGCGATGACCAGGGTCCATGGGTCGAACGCGACGACCATGGCGTCGCTGGCGTACACAGCGACGGAGCCGGCAGGCAAGGCTGCGCCGTTGACAGCGACGGTGACGCCGTAGGTTGTGAACGTGCCGCTGAATCCGCCTCCGAGCAGCAGAGCGGACATGCCCTGGTAGATGAACTGCTGGTTCTCGGAGTTCATCAGGACGTCGTAGACCAGCCTGGACCCGGTTCCGAAGAGGCTCTGGTTCGTCATCCCGCTGCCAGCGCCGTCGGCGTAGCAGCAGTTCTTCAGCAGGCGATTGCGGCAGCGGTTCTCTTCGCCCTTGAACACCTGCATGTTGCTGGTGTCGAGATAGATGCCGGCCTCGCGCGCGGCCTCCAGCATCGACATGCTGCGGCCGAAATCGGCGTCGTTAGGGCGGCTGATGTCGAAGCAACTCCCCTGGAAGCAGAAGACGCTCGAGGGGCAGGCGGTAGTGCTCGTGGCCGATTGGGCCGCTGTGGGACAGGTGTACGCGTCTTCGAAGATCTCGCACACGCCCGTGGACGGATTGGTCTGACGGCATGTGGTGGCTCCGAGCGTGCACCCTTGCGCCACCAGCGGCGCGCAGTCGCTTTGGCCCGCAGTGCCGCTGCAGTTCAACGTCTGCTCGTAGGACCAGCAGTCGCGCGTGACCGGGCGGCCGTCGATGATCTTGGTGCCGGGCCCATCCACACAGCGCTCTGCGCTTGCCGCCGTACAACGTCCACCGGCTGCCAGCGACGCGCTCTTGTCGTCCCAGACATCCGTCTCGATCTGGTTCATCGTCGGCTGCTGGAACGCAAGCGAAATGGTCCAGCCCGAGGCGCCAGCCAGGGTCGCACCGCCCGTCGAGGTTGCGCACTGCAAGCCGGTGGCGTCGTAGATGCCCTCGGTCCCGGGTGGGCACCCCTGCTCGGGATCGGGGCTGGCGAGCGCAAAACACTGGTCGGCTGGACCGGGCGTGGGGTACTCGCCGCCCCAATAGCCGGTAAGGGCGTCGCCGCGCACGGTGCCGGCCGGGCAGGCGTACACCGGCGTACCGAACTGGAACTGGTAGTTGCAGCTGCCGGAGGTGCATCCGGAGCCCGGCATCATCACCACCTTGAACGGGCTCCAGCAGGAACCTGACCAGTGCGGCGACAGGTCGGTGACGAACAGCGGGACCGTGCTGACGGTGGTCGGCAAGTCCACCTCCTGCCATCCGATGCAGCCGCCGTGGCCCCCTGCGGCGTAGAACCGAAAGTGCTGCAGGCCGTCGGCGCGGATACGGCACTGCGCATCGGCCACCATGTAGTCGGAGCCGTTGCGATTGGCCTGACCATGGACGAACCAATCGCCGGCCGTGCAGCTGGGGACCAGTTCGACCTGGACGGTCAGGTCGCGCCGCATGGAGTACGCGCCGACGCCTTCGTAGCGCAGGCACGAACGGGGCTGCGTGCCGGCGGGCACGCTGGTCGTGGTCGTCGTGCAGCCGCTGTAGTAGGACGCGAGATCCTCGAGCACGCTGGAGGGACTGCGGATGATCGCGTTGGCTCCGAGCACCGCCGGGTCATTGGCGCTGACAGCTGCGCGCGGTGTGTTCGCCGACGACATCGCTCCGCGCTGCGCCTGGCACACCGGGTCGTTGGGCATAGCGGCGCATGACGCAAGGCGAGCGGATCCTTGCGAGGAAAGATTCGGTTGCTTGTAGTACGCCGACTCGGCAGGCGTCGTCGTGTACCCAGGCACCACGGCCGTCGCGCCCGGCGTCGTGACGTTTCCGCGGGCGACGGGGTTGGCCGCTTGCCCGGCTGCGACCCCTTCCGAATGCGGATCGGCCAGGGCGGAGGTCTGCGTCGTCAGGAAGCAGAAGGCGGTGAACCAGGCGATGGGTTTGCGCATGGTTTTGCCTCACTGGCTTTTTAGGCGGCGCAGGACAGTGCCGGCGTCCTTCGCAAAGCGAGGTGCCGAGCGCTGGACGTGCGCCAGCGCGTACTCAAGGCTGACGTCACCGGACACGATGGCGTAGCCGTCGCCTGATACGCACAGGCCTGTCGCACACGGCGCTGCTTGTGCCCCATCCCGCACGACCACGAAGGACGGCGTCCGAGTGACTGCGTATCGGTCGAAGGCCTGCGGGTCGATCTGAACCGCGACCTTGCGGGCGCCAATCAGTTGTTGAACGCGTGCCGCAGTGCGAACCAACGATCCGTCGACCAGGCCTCGCAGAACCAGGGTTGCCTGGGCCTGCGATGCCTGCTCGACCAGACGCCCCAGCGCCACTTCTGGCATCGCGAAGCTGACGAAGATGAGGACGGAGGGGCCTGCGGCCCGTTGCAGCGCTGAGAGTGAGGCCTGCGCATCGAAGCCGCGTGCCAGTGCCTCCAGATCGATGGGCGCCTGGGTCGCGGGCACCGGCAGCTTGTCGATGCGCGGAGCCGCTGGAATCGGCACACGGCGAAGTTCCTCGTCCGTTGGCATCCGGTTGCGTTCGCGGGCGCGTTGCATGTCCTGGTCGGTCACGACGGGTTGCGCTCGCCGCGCCTTCTCGATGTGAGACTCGGTGACCGTAGGCGCGGGCTGGGCGAACGCCAGGCATGCGAACGCCACCAGGCCAGCGGCAACCGCCGCGTGCAGGTAGTCAGTAGCCCACACAGCAGTTCCTCTTGCGAAACAACATGAAGGCGAAGTCCTCGCCGCGTACGGGGTACTCTTTTCCGGCACCCCAGACGATGGTGCTGCGCCCAAAAGGCTGGCAGCAACGGCCGCCGTCCTTGGCCGTGTTGGCGACCGGATAGGTGAGCTGGCTCTTGTAGGCCGTCTTGTCCATGGCGGGCAGGAAGTAGGGCCCGCACAAGCCCGGCTGGCCATGCCAGCCCCACGCGAGCAGCTCGCGGTGCATCTTGGCCGTCAGCCGTTGTGCAAGCAGCTCGGCCGTGCGAACGCCACCCATGTGGTACGGCACGTGACCGTCGAGCGGGTAGAGGCCGCCCTGGCAGCCGGCGCACCAGAACATCTCAGGGATGCCGAATCCCGCCGTCGCGGCGACGCAGTCAGCCGCGCAGGCCGCGATCGCGATCGGGTTGGCGAACAGCACCGCCTCGGGGTTGAGGATCAGTGTCAGCTCGTCGTCGTTCCACAGCGGATCGACCTCGGTCAGATAGGCGAGGTCGAAGGAGCCGCGTTCAACGCAGGGGAAGTCGGCGACGACCTCCATCCAGTACAGCACCGGGTTGATGTAGAAGTGGGCTTGGTAGAAGCTGCCGCCGTCGCCGTCCCCTTCCGGCCGCGTGAAACGTGCGGCGGATGGCGCGCTGATGCCGGGATCGAGGTCGACACCACCGAGCGAGGACAGGCAGAAGGGCTTGCGCACCGCCTCGACATGCCGCGCCGGCTCCCAGAAGCCGATCGAGAGGCCGATGGTCGGGTTGACGCCGCAGCTGCACACCGGATTCGACGGGTTGGCGATGTCCTCCTGGCCGTCGAAGTTGCCTACCGTGGTGGCCCCGATGCTGATCGGCAGAATGCAGGACCAGCAGATGTCGGTGATGGGATTGGGGAAGACTCCGGTGCAGGTCAGGCTGTCCGATGCTCGAACGCCAAGCACGCTGGCCCAAAGCGCCAGGGCGACGAACCAGCTTCTTGCGGCGCGGTGGGCATTCATTGCACGGTCACCTCGTCGATGCGCAGTCGCGAGCCTTCCTGAGATACCACCGCCGGTACCTGGCGGATGCCGAGCCGCCGGCTGAGCGTCCCTTGCTGGTCGTAGAAGACCGGCGTGCGCCAAGCCTTCATGAGGTCCAGGTACGAGCCGCCCGTGAGAATGGGTTTGACGCGCCCCTCATAGGTGGCGATCACCTGCCGCGCCCGCATCACCTGACGTTGGTCGCGGGCATCGAAGAACAAGAGGCGCTTCGACAGCGAGACGACTTCCAGAGGGTTCTTGCGCGTGCCCGCGGCAAACAGCAGCCGTCCCTGTGCGTCGACGATGTTGCGATCCAATGTGAAACTCGGATCGACGTAGAAGGTGCGGGCTTTGGACGTCGCGGTCAGGCCTTCGACCGGCGTCGGGGAGCGCACGGCGTCGATGCCGCGAGCGCGCGCGTCGTCCATGAGCCTCTGCAGTTCGCCGCTGCGCTCCTTGTCACGCAGGCGCCGCTCGATGTCGGCCAGCAGGTGCGGCTCGGCAATGCCATAGGTCGGTCCGACGACGCCAAGGTCCACGGCATGGGCCGAGTGCAGCAGTCCGAGACAGATCACGGCCAGCAGGCGCTTCACTTCGGGCCTCCGCACGAGAGGTCTTGCGCCAGCGCAGCCAGTGTCTTGGTGTCGCGCAACTGACTGGCGCGGATCATGCCCATGAGTACGCGATCGCCGCTGTCGTGCGCCATGGCGCGACGGAGTTCCTGGGTGGTCAGCACGCGGCCGCAGCGCTGCTGGTTTGCGCGGAGATAGGCCTCCGCGCCTTCACGCGCGGCAGGTGCGATCTGCTCCAGCAGGCCCAGGTAGTCGGCCATCGGCATGCCGCCATCGGCTGAGCCCGAGGCAGGCTGTGCATGCGCGACCGCCAGCAACCAAGGGGCGACGGCCAGAGCGTAGGTTCGAACGTGAGCGAGCATGCGGGCCTCTCACCACAGCGGGATCACGGTGCCCACGACCTGGTCGACACGGACGAGGCCGCTCACGCGGTAGCGCGAATCGAAGGAGTCGGCGCTGGTGCCCTGGACGTAGTAGTGGCCTGCGGGGATCACGGTGGAACCGATGGGCTCGAGGGGCCGGCGGTCGTAGGCATGTGTCTTTGCCGTGCCGACGACTTCGCCGTTGACCGAAACCACACGGCCCGCCACGCTGACCACGTCCCCCGGCAGACCGCGCACGATCTTGAAGAAGGGTTGCCCGTGCAGTCCAGGGTAGTGCGCCTGGGCTTCGCCGTCGAATGCAAACACGACGTAGTCGCCGCGTTGCAGCTCGCGTGGCCCGTACAGCAACCAGGCCACACGGCATGGCAGGCTCGGCGTCCAGTTGAAAAGCACCGGGATGCGCGGCGTCGGGTCGACGAAGAGCCGCGTGTAGGCGAAGCCCCAGATGGCGAAGACGGGCAGGACGACGTACCAGCGCCGCCGCATGTCATGCAGCAGGCCGCCGAACGCCGCGAGCACGCGGTCCAGCGTCGCGGTCATGGGGCCTCCACCTTGTTCCTGAGATGGGCCGTCAGGTCGACGGTGTGGGGTGTTCTGCCAGCGATTGCGCTCTTCAGGACGACCAGACATCCGCACTCGCGCGGCAGGTCGTCGAGCGCGATCGGCAGGCGCTGTGCAAAGACACGGGCCATGGTCATGGCCTTCTGCCGCTCATCATCGGAACCGGCCTTGGTCAGGATCAGCGTGAACTCGGCCTCCTTCTGCCGATAGACCTCGCCGACGTCGACCACGCCGACGCGCAGCGCCGGGCGGATGACCCAGTGGTCGTAGGCAGCGAGCCCGGCCGCGAACAGCAGCATCGACAGGGCGGCTTGCTGTGCCAGGGCTCTCATACGGAGTGCCCCCGGCGCCGCAGCACCTCATCAATGGCATCCTGGATGCTGTAGCCCCGTCCGCGCAGTTCGTCGATGGGTGCGTTGTCCTCGAGCTTGTTGGAGAACAGCAGGTGGGTGGCCGGATCCAGGATGTTGCGGGCCACGCCTTCGCCGACTGGCGATGAGATGTAGAGCTCGGAGAACACGCCGGGCTCGGTGCGCAGCGAGCTCAGCAGCCGCTTCTTGGACTCGTCCATCGACAGCCGCCCCTTGCGATCTAGCAATTCGATCGATTCGGGCTTCTGCCGCAACAAGAACACCCAGTCCGAACAGTTGAAGGCGGCCTCCATCTGCGTCGAGCTGTAGAAGTCGTCGGCGCTCTGCGTGGCGGTGCCCAAGGCGCCGCCGTACTTGCGCGCTCGCCGCGCCGCTTCTTCGATGACCGCGGCCTTGACCGGATCGTCGGCGCCGATGTCCCCGAGCTGCTGCTTCAGTTCGTCGACGAAGAGCACCTTGCGGCGGTTGCGCGTCAGGTACATCTCAGCGGTGATCTGGTGCAGCAGCAGGATGTTCACCACCGCGTGCAGGTCGGGCCGGCGCTTCAGCTCCTCGTTCTCGATGACGATCGTGTCGTTGCTGAAGTCGACGTTGTTGACGCCCTCGAAGAAGCGCTCGTATTGCCCGCCGCGCGCGTACGGGTTGAGCATGACGGCCAGGTCCTTGATTCGCGGGTCTTCGCGCACACCCAGCTCCTCGATGGTTCCGCCCTTGAAGGCATCACGAAGGGCCGTGATCGTCAGATCGTTGCCGTGCACCTTGAACAGCTTCAGCACCATGGCCGAGATGGCCTTGTACTGGACCTCTTCGAGCGGGCGCTGCATCGAGGCCATCTTCGAGATACCCGGCACGAGCATGTCAATGTCTTCGTTGATGTCGACGATGCGGGTGAACGGGTTCAGGCAAATGTCGACGTCCGGCCGGAACTCGATGTACGTCCCCTTCGCCTGCCGGCAGAGCTTTTCGAAGGAGCGGCCGAGGTCGAGCATCCAGACCTTGGCCCCGACGGCGCGGTAAGACCACGCCATCTCGTTCATCAGCACCGACTTGCCCGAGCCCGGTGCGCCGACGATCGCGAAGTTGTAGTTGCCGAGGTCGTTGTCGAAGAGGTCCAGCGTCATCAACTGGCCGCGTCGGCCGCCGAACACCAGCACGGGGGTGCGGGTGCCGCGCCACTCACCGATCAGTGGCGCCAGGTGGATGGCGTTGGACATGGTCTTGCGCGAGACGCGCCGCATCTTTGCGAGATCGCGGTGGAAGCGCTCGGACAGCGTCATCGGCAGGCTGGCCAGCAACGCCTGGCGGTGCATGTAGGTGTCCGCGTTGAGCTGGAAGCCGCGGCCTCGCCAGATCGCGTTCGCCGTTTCGTGGGCGGAGACGGCTCGTTCCGGCGGCGAGAAGATGGCGAGCTGGTGGTACAGGCTGACAAGGCTGCCGCCGGTGTCGATGGCTTCGGCGGCCGCTGCCCAGTCCTGCAGCTTCTTGCCCACGTCGGGCATCACGTCGGCCATCTTGCTCTTCGCGTTTTGGGTCGCCCGCACATGGTTTGCCGTCACCACCGACTTCGTGACGTTGGGGTCGAGGACGTGAACGCCCATCGTCAGCAGGAACGGTGCCGTGTACTGCAGCGCGGGCTGCATCAGGTCGCCGATGAGCGAACCCATCTGCCACAGCGCGAATCGTTCGGGGAACGACTTGATGGAATAGAAGCGCGCTTCGAGGACGTTCGGCGAGCCCTCCTTCCAGAGCGTCAGCCCGCCCGCGTGCGGATCCTGGATGGTGTCGAAGTCGACGATCTGGTCGCGGATCTCGCGCCCATCGTCGTAGTGCAGGTTGGGCGCATCGGTCTGCGAGATGCGGTCCGGGTTGGTGAAGAGCGCGCACCAGTTGATCAGGTCCGCGGCGTCGCAGACCTGGTTGGGCAGCGACGCCGAGCGCAGGGTCGACGACATCGAGTCGCGCAGCGCCAGGATCTCGTCGCGGCGCGTGAGGTCGCCGGCGTCGCCGGGCAAGCTGACGCTGAGCATCAGCCTGAAGTCGCGGACCGTGTAGTGGAAGCCGGACGTCAGCGAGTGCTGCGCACCGCGGATCAGGTGGGCCGTGCGCTGGCGTGCCAGGCGTCTGTAGAG
>Ga0307513_10004848_pt1 | contig 17862 bp, 14 predicted proteins | sample 15_EM_MG_FD_202174 | JGI IMG/M metagenome (GOLD analysis project Ga0307513, IMG submission 202174) | Populus trichocarpa ectomycorrhiza microbial communities from riparian zone in the Pacific Northwest, United States - 15_EM | ecosystem: Host-associated > Plants > Roots > Unclassified | place... | reverse complement strand
ATATTAATTTTCACAACCTTCAATGATTGTAAAATAGGTAGTCTTTGATAATGACAAGTGAAGCTTTTATTTTCATTATTTGTATTAAGCCACAAAGTTTTGCTTAGTCACAAAGTTTTTTCTGAGTCACAAAGCAATGCTGAGTCACAAAGGTATTATGAGTCATAAAATTACTAGCTAAGCCACAACTTGCATTGAGCTGTAAAGTTGCATTGAGCTGTAAGGCACTCTTTAGAGTGCCCCAGGTTGTGAGCCTGCGAACATCCGGGGGTTGCGCAGCAACCTTGGCACGAGTAACAGCACTAGACACCACCGGCGAATTCCTAAGCTAATGCAATCTCTACTTCGTATTAAATACTCTCCTCTCTATTCCTGTAAATGACCTACTACCCCGCTTCAATGCCATCTCTAACTCGTTCTCTTCTCCCTCTTCTCCCTCCCACTCTTCTCCCCCCGCTCTTCTCCCTCCCACTTTCTCCCAATCCTACTCCTAGCCGTACTCGGAGGCACCGCCCAGCACTAATCTTCGCGTGGAATATCGTCTTGACAGAAGTTAAGGTCACCGGCGGTGAGCACTCAAAGCTTGTAGGGGCATGGGTAACATACAGTATATCCTCCCGTACGTGTAAAAGGTAAAGACAATTATGTGTAAGAATATCTGATGGAGGTTAACGTTCCCGAAACAACGGTTTCGCGCACCCACGACAAGACCCTCGGCTAGCCCGAGACCTCGAAGGTTGGGAGAAGATTCTCCGTCTCGCCTAGTGATCCCTAGCCTCCCGACGACTCTCTAAGCGCCTACCGGAATACAGTCTAGGGAGTCTCGAGAATGCGTCTCGAGCTCTTTGGTAAGACCGTTTGTTCCTCGGGAAAGGATGCCGTCCAAGCGGTTGACGGTAGGTTCCTATAGTCCTCTACCAATTGGTTGTTCCCGGACGGTACCTATAGGGCCCACCCCATCACTTCCAGTCTCTACCAATCACGGTACTTATAGTTCCCGCCAGTCACTTTGGGGGGACTCGGCAGATTCCGCAACTTGACACCTGCAGTCCTCCGTCCGTCCCAAGCAATCATCCGAACGAACGCTAAGATGCCCGCCCGTTCCGGGCCCCAGGACGGACACACTGGACGCTTAGATTCACTAGTACCGCCACCTCACACCTCACTACCACGCTTAATCACGGTGAGGATAGGGAGGAAACGGGGGAAGGGCCGATACCGGACTACATTCTTGGAGAAATCTCGCTCACTGAGGGCAGAGGGAAGGGCTGGATGGGTGGGTTGTGGAAGCTAGGCCTTTTGAGCTCGGGATATTTGCTCTTTCTGGCGATGACCCCCAGGAAGGCAGGCGCAGTGGATCGAGAGCGCTACCGGAACAGCTGTGGCGAAGTGGATTAGATAGCAGGACAAGGCGCCGGGTGCTGAGCGCGGTGGCATTGCGGAGATTGGGTGGCGCAGGAGGTGGAGGTGAGAGGACTATTGGATGGGATGAATTTGGGAGGATAATTTTATTACCGGTACAGGTATTGTTACCGTATTGAAGTAATTTGTCTTTATATTTCTTAGATCCTCCCCTTGTTTTTTCTTCAAGATTTCTTGGGCCTTGTAGGCGCAGAAAGTAGTGCGTTCATAAGCCCATTTGGCAAATTTACCTCATTTTGATTTCATTCCCCCCCCTCATATATACCACATTCCCCTACCAAATACATACAAGGTCGTGTACTTAGATCACAAATACCCATGGTTCCGATCACTACCACTATCGTGCGACAAACCCATTTCATTCCACTGCCGATATAATAGTGGTAAACATTTTATTTCCGACTACGCTATCCTGATAGGCGCCACAAACCTCCCTCGGCTATCGAAATAGCGCGGATTAAATAATACACACAACTTCTATCACTCTTGCTGATTTTCTTTTCTCATCCGTGGTGGTGAATACTGGTACGGCAGGGTGGACATGCATAGTGAGGCGTATTCTATAAAGTCTTCATAGGTACTGTGGCATGGTCCTGGCCGCAACAAAAGTGGCGCTGGAAGCCGGGGGTGTGAATTACCCAAAAATTTAATGGATTAAATGTAACAACTGTAAGCCTCTGATATGCCCCTCATTTCGAGAAAAATCCTCTGAGATTCCGCAGCAAATATACCATGTAAACTTTGTTCATAGTCGATTTTACGGCTTCTTCTATTGTTGTACACATGCTTTAGAATTGAGAAAAAGCAGGAGGTTGTTGTAAAGAAGCTGACTACAGGATTCAAAACTAATTAAATTGTAGAGTTGACAAACTACGCGTTAGCTATTAGGAAATAATTGTCATGTGGTCGGTGGTTAAAGGATTATGTCAGCTGCCACTTCTTTTTGCTCTAAGTGGACAGAAGATCACCCAAAGGGCGCTGATTATACATAACTTGCAATTTAGCACTGCTGTTTAGCCTCATTAACTGATAGAAATACCCCAAGAGCCCAGGGAGCATGAGACTCAGTGTACCTCGTTGCGTGGAAACACTCAAAAACACTGACAAAGACTATACACTATGGCCACCCGAATCTTCACCTTCTGCTTCATAGTATCTCACTCGGCATAGAACACTACAATGATCAACAGATGAGCAATTTTTTTCAAATTCCACAACCCCCATCAGAACGCCACTCCTCCTCGGTACTAAACTGATGTACTAGTAGTACTAAGGTCGGGGTGCTCTTAGCATGTGCTATCGCTCAATGCTATATGGTAAGCTATCTCTCTGATGGAAGTGGCTTCGACAGAGCCAGCCAGTCAATCCCATTAGTAAATTCCCAAGAAACTGATAACCTGACTTACCCTGACTCGAGGAGTGGGCCAGTCGCACATATCGAAACTATGCACTAGGGTAAACAGGTTGGGCAAACACTTCCCACTATCAGCGCGGGTGCCGTGCGGCCATTTTTTCAATGACTCCCGCCCCCCATAATAGGGAGGTGGGTAGTACGGTGTGGCAAGCTTGTTTCTGTTTCTCTTGGGCCTTTATTCCTATCTGCTTTTCTAATTTCCTTACATTCTTCCCGTGGTTGGGAACACCGGGCTCGCGGGTTAGCTCACTGGGGTCTGGCGGGAGTGTCAAAACGGGAGGATTATAAATTTGTAGTTTACGGCTTCTGGCTTCACAGCTGATGGGACAATAGGAGTCGTTTTAGTACCATGTGGCTAGCGACAGCTAACGGAATTAGAGAATTTTGGCCAGGCTAGTAGGAAACTGATACACTCCTCTAGTGTGACCCAATAACCCCCTGTCTCACCCCCCCCCCTGCTGGACTTTCCATACATCTTCCGATATCCAAGGCCTATATTTAAACTCTGTGAATTTCCCAGGGAGCTTCACCTCCCGAAACTCCCCCCCCCCGATAATGCCTTCACAATGCCGGGTATCCTGGGTTACAATTGGGCTATACTTGTATCGGTCGGGATGATCCCCGATTTTCTACCCAACTCTAATTTCCGGGGAATCTGCAGTGGTGGGTCTGAGAGGCTAGCACGTAACGACTGTGTATTAGGTTGTTGCATGTACGCTAATTTAATTTTTGTGCTTGAGCGCTACGTAGGAGGGGAGAAACCTGCCTGGTGGATAACGCGGGTTTAATGTAAGGAATCTAACTTGGTAGGAATTTGGGAGTGGTTCGGTAGCATGGCAGGGAAATTATTTGTTGGGTCAGGGTAGGTGATTGATTCGAGCCCTCCTTGATAGCAGGAATCATGTCATGAAATCACAATTTCGGAGGACTGTTATATTGCTTAAGGCGCCAGGGGCCTACAAGAGCCTCATGTATCGGAAAGAGAAGTCTATGTGCAGTTGATCTACCTAGCCATCTATCCATCTATCACTAGCAAGGAAAAACAAGGGGGAAATAGCCGCATGAAGAAAAGTGGGAAGGAAAGGAGGTTTGTAACAAGGGACCCGCTAATCGGCTGTGGAAAGGTATTCAAGATAGGGGACCCAAGTTAAGAAATGGAATAGTACTCAATTGGTGTATGCCAAACACCGAACAGAAACTCGGGAGTCTTCGTTGATAAATGTTTAACAAATGTTCGGGGACGAAGGGGGGGGGGGTATGTCAACACAGATGTGGAATTTACTCCAATGGCGTTGGTGGAAATTTTGGGGGCCGTGTTATAGGACATGCGTAAAGGAAATGGGAGGGGAAAGCGGGAATGATGATGGCTGAAATAGGGTATACTAGGCTCTCCAGGAGTGGGTGGGGTGCTAGCTGGAAAAGGAACAATCTCAGACGACATGAGCGGAATCGGTTGACTGCGCGGGGTCACACCCCGGCCTAGGCCCCCCACAGCGGACGTAGATGCTGAGGGTCCGTATTTTCGGCAGACTTCTGGGCTTGCAGTAGCTGCACTACATCTCCATGTCGCCATTTAGTAGCGTGAGAGAGTGGCGTATCGCCCTGTTTATCGGGCCGGTCGGGGTCGACACCTTTATGCTCGAGTAATAGTTTGACGACCCCTTCATGTCCCTTGAGAGCAGCCCACCCAAGTGGTGTTCTACCATACTCGCCCGGGCGATCAGGGTCGACATCTTCCCGCTCCAGAAGTAGCTTGACTACTCCTTCACGTCCGTTGGAGGCAGCCGACCCGAGTGGGGGCTGACCATGCTGGTTCGGGTGGTTGGGGTCGACACCTTCCTGTTCTAGCAGTAATTTGACCACTCCTTCATGTCCCTCGAAAGCAGCCCACGAGAGTGGTGTTCTACCATGCTCGCCCGGGAGATCAGGGTCGACATCTTCCCGCCCCAGCAGCAGCTTGACTACTCCTTCATGTCCATCGAAAGCAGCACTCCCAAGTGGTGTTTGCCCATACTTATTCGGGCGATTAGGGTCGACATCTTCCCTTCCCAGCAGTAGCTTGACCACTCCTTCATGTCCCCTGACGGCAGCCCACCCGAGCGGTGTTTCTGAGCGCTTATCGGGGCGATTGGGATCAACATCTTCCCGCTCTAGCAGTAACTTGACCACACCTTCATGTCCCTCGTAAGCAGCTCCCGCGAGTGGGGTTCGATCATACGCATCCGGGAGATTAGGGTCGAAGTCTTTCCCTTTTAGTAGTAGTTTCGCCACTCCCACATGCCCATTCCTCGCCGCCCACGCAAGTGGTGTGCTACCTGTGCAATCTTGTTGATTGATCTCGCAACCTCCAGCATTTATAACTGCAGTAACGAGCCCAACAATCCCGAAGAACGATGCACAGTGTAGACCAGAGAAGAGTGAAGTAGTACTGATGTCTCCGATATGACTGAGTGGCATTTCCTGCCTTAAAAGCGATACAGCGGATACGTGATCTTCGCACTGACCCAGGAGCTCAAGCGCAAGGGTCTTCGCATGGTCCGAGAGATCTTTGCTTGCATGTGTTCCCCAGTATCTTGAAGAATATTTGAGGAATGGCATGCTTTGATGATCTGGGTGAGGGTGGGATGGGAGGTTCTTGACTTGTGGTGAGTTCAGATAGGTTAAGCAGGTTTCCGCAAGTACCGAGTGTGGTTTGCTCAAGAGACCTGGATGGGTAGAAAGATATTCTTGGACGGTATAGTGAATTAGTCGCACGGTCGAGGACTCCTTATCCACCATGACGAATCCTTGGCAACAGTTTAGCAATGTTCTTATTGGGGGGACATTATCGGGATCGAAATCCGTTGCCCCTATCTCCACAGCCAGTGCATGGCACAATTCATCCACTTGTAACGGCCTTTCCGAATGACAGACCCAAGTGAGAGTGGCCATCGCAAGTTTCGTCCTTTCCTCTCCTTGAGCCGTTACCCGATCCAGTGTCACACCATATGCATCCCCTAACCCCGCTCCATCTTTTATTGACTTGAGTGTTTTTCTCCGCTGAGAAATAGTGGTACCCCTCAAGATTGCCTCGATATGGAGTGAAGCTAGTAGGAATCTAAATTCCAATATGTCAGCGGTTGATCCAAGGTAGCGATTCTCTTGCCCTCATGCCCACTTACGTTTCTGAACTTATTGCGGGAATGCTCCTCATAATCTCCCCCTCCAATGTGCTGCTCATTGTATCTGGGGCCGTGTCCTTCCTGAGTTTCTCACGCAAAAACCTCAGGACACCATCTTCTGTAGTCTGTATATATATGAAAGTGGCCACCCCACCTAATCCCCTCTCCACTTCGCTTCGGACATGTGGCCTTCCTGTCATGAATATGCGAGTATACTGGGACCTTTGCAGAATATGCCCTAATGATTCAAGGACAACCATTCGATGCTCTGGCACACATTCGTCAAGCGCGTCCACACAGATAAATGTGCTCCTTGCCCCTGCGATGGCCTGGAACATGCTCAAAATTCTTGAAACTTGTAGCCCTCTACCCCCGATAACCGTCTTCTCTTTTCGAAAGCCTTGCGTTACCGCTTCCGGAATTTCTCCAGGTCTACTGATAAGCTGTCTCAATAGGGAGCCGAGCATATTTACCGGTGACTGCTCACTCCGGGCAGCATAGTCGAAGTAGAAGCACGCAACGGCAGTATCTCCTTCGACGGATTCGTCGCACAGCTTATCCACAACCAGTGAACTGTCATTGCAGCCAGTCAGCAATAACATTCTTTGATTCCTCGCAACGATGCATGCTTTCTTACACGATATAGCTCTTTCCCACTCCCGGGTTTCCGTCGCAGAACAAAGTCGGATGATAGGCTCCATCCCCGATACTACCGGTATGCCAGCGTCTGAATTCCGTGGATTCTAGCAACCAGGCTCCTATACTGTCCACCCGCTGGGATCCGATGTCTCGATGGCGTACCCGCGGCTCTAATGGAGATAGCCATTCCAGTATTTCGGACCTATCATCGAGGGTAGTGTTGAAGCTATTTGTGATGTTGAAAGCGTTTTGGATGTTGCTGAAAGCTTGAGACATTTTTTCGATTTTCGCCGCTTTGGATGTTGAGAGCGAGGTGTTGATTAACTTGGGGTCTGTGAAGGCAATTATGTTGGATGGAGGAAAAGCGGGGTCGATGGTGAAGCCGTGCGCCTAAGTTAAGTGAGAACGGACCAATCACTGGATCTGGAATCTGTTGCACAAAGGCTTGAGGGCTACCAGCATCACACCACTGGTGAGGTTCGCATGTGCTAGTATCATACAGTACGAGTACTCGACTACTGTAAGAGCCCTAAGTCTCACTGAACCATACTGGTAGCACTCTCTTCCTTTTTTCCGATAGATCCCAAAGAAGTAGAAATTTAAGGGGCTAATACCGACAGCGCAGCTGGAAACTCTTTAATATCTAGCCGTGAAGCCCTAGATATTTATTCATAAATTGTGGCAATTATACTCCAAATATTCCTTATCTCGAAGTTGCTGGTCAGGTGGGTGCCAAGCGAAGTCGTCCGGTATATTGAGGGAGCTTAACTCATTATCGGGCTTTTCCCCATCGATACCGGTGATGGGCGGGTCGCGGGGCTATTAGAGGACCGGAGGCATTCGCGGCGTATCATTTTGGACGTGAGAGCTTAGCGATACACTTGAGTACTCGTAAAGGTTGCGGGGAACACGTATTGGATACAACGGTTTCGTTGGGTTCTCCCATACAAATGTCAGTTTTTCCTTCCTTTTCAACGTTTGGAGAAGCCATTCTCACAGCAGAAACGGTCGCAAGGCGGAATGGTCCTTTGTTCGCCAAACAGGCCCTGAGAGTGGTGGTATTGGTAGGGGTGCAATGAATCTTAATGTGCTAAAGACCTAGATCTGGGGACAATATGTAGGAGAAATACGGTAGTCAGAGTCTTTTACATCATTAATCACAACAAAGTTACTTCCTGACTCCATCTATTGCGGATAGTTCAGAGTTCGGGAGACCCCACAATTGCAGCCGCTCTCAGATCCCGGCCTCTGGCATCCAGAGCGGTTTCAGCGGTTTCAGCAGGGGAATATTAACGAGAAAACCTTTTGAATACCATGCGCTTGGCGGTCAATCCTTTCGGATACCATCTACCGAGAAATTTACAATTGTGTTTTGTAAGACCTCGATTCAGATCATAGTGGCTCATATTAGCGAGAAGGTCACGGATATCATACCATGTCACTCGCTATCTGCTCGCTGAGAAGGAAAACAAATGTCATAATTCCATGGTTTTTTCTTCCTCGCTTCACTTTCCTCATGATAGTACCTACCGTCACTATACTTTTGCTCTTACAATTCAAGGCTTATGTAATTTCTTTTCCTTAATCCGCTTCGCTTTTTTCTACTCACTCTCGCCTAGCTCTCATGCCTTATTCCCTTTAAGTCTTTCATCATCTGGCCTTCCCACCCGGTGTGTCTTTTCAGTTCGCTTACCATATTTCCTCATAGCATGCGACTAGCATAACAACCCCACCAAATACTAACCTCAGATTCAGTCAATTATATTGCCTAAAGTTGCCGATAGCTTACTATGCCAGCACTTGCTTTGATGTAAAGCACAATAACTGGGATTTTTATTTCGGCTTGAGCTTCAACTTTCCCGCCTAACCATCTTCTCAGACTTCCAAATTACGGATAAGGCCTAACCCAAAAGAGAAATCTTAATACCAGGAGAAAACAAGAAAAGTATATAGAAAATGTAAAAGCACGGTTCATGATACTATGGATTCAGGAAAATCCATGGGAAGACTCAGAGGTCAAAGAGGCCACCATCGAATTTGCTGAACGGCAATTCTTAGCAAGAACAACAAGCCCTACCACCTGAGACAACTTCTGCAAGGGGATCGCAGGTAAGTACTCGTCCCAGGCAAGAAGTACGTGGAACAAGGGGGGGTCAATTTTGCATGAGCGCTCTGCTAATCGCAGGGGGTTTACTATACAAAAATATAATCCCTGTTTCTGGGTACTTCTTGCCTGGGACGAGTACACAGTAGAGCTGGTGGGGAACGGTTCAAAACAGCAGAAAACAACAGAAAACAGGAGAAAGCAGATGACCATGGCGGGAAATAGTAGAGGACAACGGAGAATGACTGAGGATGGTGGGGGACATATTACAAAGGTATGTTTTGACAAGTCATTCTATTATGTCCCCAATATCGACACTTGCCACATTGCTGACTACCGAGGCCATGATCAGGTGGTGGTAAACCATTGTTGAGTCTTGCCTGTCCTTGGGCAGTTTGCTTTTTCTGCGAACCATGGACAAGACGCTTATTTCTGGGTCGTCCTTGGAGATTCCGAAGTTTAGGTGGCAGGGCGTAAGGTATGGCTTGGGCTTGAGGCATGTTGGCCTTGAGATGGGGAATTGTGTCAAGGCTGACGGGTTGGATATTATGCCGGTAAGTGTTCTTCCATACAGTTGTTTGGAAATATGTAGGGAGACAGTTGCGTGGTGCCTCATGAATAGTTTGAATGAAGCTAAAAGCATCACCGCAGGGAATGCCATTTTCTTAATAGTGGCAGCAAGAGCATTGCTTTTGTGCAAGGCCAACTGTGTATGCTTTATCATTCACTTGGGTAACTTCAGCTATAATTTGGGTTGCAATACCGATTCGATTTCGTTTGACCCATTCACGACTTTCAAGCAATTTTACCAATGCAAAATCAGTATGAACCTGATCCTTCTCAGCTTTGCAGGCCATTGTAAAGCGCTGAAAGTGAGTATGCATTAGAATATGCCAGATCTCATTTAAGAGATTTAGGATTGACAACTGCCTCTCGAACTTGAGGACTTGGTTTATCGATTCCACCACACTTGATGTTTTATAATCAAATGTCTGACCAGTAGCATAGGCCGTAACCCACAATGATCTATCAAGCCATTGAAGATACCGTGCCGCTGGTGGATGAAGTGCTTCAAGCTCTGCCATCTTGGTAAGAAATGCGTTTGGAAATTTGGAATTCACTAATAGCCAAAATAAGTGTTCAACATTCTGGAAGTGTTTTAAATTCTGGTGAAGATGAAAGCAGCAGGTAAGTCGTGTTACTTGATCACCAAGTATATAGTCTGCTGCTAATAGACCCTTATCGCGATTACTAATAAGTGTCATACACAGTACTTGTGGAATCGCATGCTTTACCCTTTCCAAAAACCATGCCCAAGACTCAGTATTGTCACTCTCTACTACTGCTCAGTCCAAAATCAACTTATGTCCATTCGCATCTATACCTACAGCAAGTAGTAGAGTCTGAACAAACTCTCCTTTTAAAAAGGTTACGTCGATGGCAACAAAAAGGTGTATTTGGTTGAAAGACATTTGTGACTCGGCAGGGCAAATAAAGACCCGTTAGAACAGTAAAATAGCTGGATTTTGGGGATCTTGGATAGTATGAACGTCAGCAAAAAAATCATTTGCTCCAGACGGATAGGCAATGCGTCCGGACGCAGGAAATCCGTCTGGAGCATCCTGTCCGCCCAGTCCGCCCTCAGATAGGCCCACCACAATGGTTGCATTCTAGTCCGTTGGGTGCAATATAACCCGCATCCTGTCCGCCCAGTGCACCTGGATGGTCTATTTCACACCCTAATCTCCCGAAGAAACCCAAGGTAAGTGACCCATAGGGCTCTGCATTGGGGAACACTCCCTGCCCCTAATGGCCTCTAGTTACAACAGACTACTTTATCACCAGGTAAAGGCTGTTCAGACGAAAGAGGATCTAAACATAGGATGACTAACTATCTATTGTCCCGGTAACGACCCAAAACATACCCCTTATTTGATCACTGCTAACAACTCTCGCAAAAGGTTTCTAAGTTCTTTCCACCTCGTATAAGGCTTCATGATCGAATCAGTTGAACTATTGAATATTATGAACCTTCGGAGAGGGGCATGCTCTTCCATCCAGGTTGACACTATTCATGACCCCTAAGCGAGCAGATTCCATTCAGGCTCTTCCTGACTCTGGCGGATTGCAATGAGGCCCTGCCAGACTCTAGCAGATTGCAATCAGGGCCTGCCAGACTCTGGCGGACATCGGCCAGTGCCCGGTGAGGTATCTGCGTTTCTCTTCCTGCTGACCTCTATAGCCATGCGGACGCTTCAAGACCTATACCATTCGATTCCCCTCGACCGGCGGATTCCAACGCACCCTGTGCCGACGATGTCCGACAGCTGGTTGAAATGTTATCCAAACCTTTGTACCTGAGTTCCCCGGGCAAGTACTTTCAAATTGTTGGCTACTGGGTGCTACAGGCATGCGGACGCTTCAAGGCCTATACCATTCGATTCCCCTCGGCGAGCGGACTCCAATGAGACCCTTCCCGACTCTGGCGGACATCTGCCCGCTGAGGTATCTGCCTTTTCTATCCTGCTGACCTCTATAGCCATGCGGACGCTTTGAAACCTATACCATTCGATTCCCCTCGACCGGCGGATTCCAACGCACCCTGTCCTGACGATGTCCGACCGCTGGTTGAAATGTTATCCAAACTTTTGTACTTGAGTTCCCAGGGCAAGTACTTTCAAATTGCCAGCTACTAGGTGCTATAGGCATACGGACACTTAGAGACCTATACCATTCGATTCCCCTTGGCGAGCGGACTCCAATGAGACCCTTCCCGACTCTGGCGGACATCTGCCCACTGAGGTATCTGCCTTTTTCATCCTGCTGACCTCTATAGCCATGCAGACGCTTTGAAACCGTTACCATTCGATTCCCCTCGACCGGCGGATTCCAACGCACCCTGTCCCGACGATGTCCGACCACCGGTTGAAATGTTATCCAAACTTTTGTACTTGAGTTCCCGGGGCAAGTACTTTCAAATTGGTGGCTACTGGGTGCTATAGGCATGCGGACACTTAGAGACCTATACCATTCGATTCCCCTCGGCGAGCGGATTCCAACGCACCCTGTCCCGACGCTGTCCAACCGCTGGTTGAAATGTTATCCAAACCTTTGTACTTGAGTTCCCTGGGCAAGTACTTTCAAATTGTTGGCTACTGGGTGCTAGTACAGGCATGCGGCCACTCAGAGACCCATACCATTCGATTCCCCTCGGCGAGGGGAATCCGACCCACTCTGTCCGGACACTGTCCGACCGCTGGTTTAAGGGTTATCCATACTTTTGTACTTTTGTTCTCCGGGCATGTACTTTCAAATTGTTAGTTACCGAGTGCTACTGTTTTCTAGACTAGGTTTAATAAATATATTCCTATATTAGTATCTCAATGACTCAAATAAGTAAACATGAGTAATACTGGATGGATCTTTCCGGACAATTTGGATATTCTCCACAGTTTTCACTAACTCATTCAAAGTCCTTGAAGGTAGAGTTGTTGACTTAGCAGGTATCCGATGATAGCCAGTTACGCCTGAGTACTTCCACTATTCTACTATCCTATAGGGTTGCGTCCGGGGAACCTTTTTGCGTCCGGAGAACCTTTCTGCGTCGGGTACCTTCTGAGTCCTTGGTTGCGTCTGGTGCATCCGGGCAGCATGGACCCCTGTCCACCAGCACCCAATAAAAGACCGCACACCCAGAACGCGAGTTTACGTTCTATGCGCCTGGACCGCCGGACGTACAGGGAGCACGCGGTGCGTCTGGGTGTAACCTTTTTTTTTTGCTGATGAAGAGCTGTATGAATCCAAGGATTGCTTCTTCTCAAAAGCTCAAGGTATGCAAGGATCTGGTGAAATTATTCTTGTTGATGCTTGAGTCAGTCTTTAATAAGTGCTGATCGTGCTAACCGGGCTGCCTCAGTATTAACCATAACACCATAGTTGACTTGTAGTAATTCAATAATCTCGCGTGTCGTTGTTTCTCGTGTAACAAATAGGTGCTGCAGAACTGTTCGTCTTAACCAGGCTTGCGAATTATGTACCTCCCGCTTTGTTCTTGCTCAACCAATGCAGCTGTGTCTCTCATGTAGGATTTTTAATTGTATTTCAGACTGCTGATTCCTACTTGCAAAAACCCTCCAATCGCATCCATTTATCCTGCATATGTAGTCTACCCGATTGTTGTCCTTAACTCTAACAGTAAAAGCAAAATCATCGCGAATCTGCCATTTCTCTATCTTTATACGCAATGTGACCCAATCTTGAAATATTTCTCGAGGCTCGAGTGGGGATACTGAATTCATATTTGGTGATATAAAATAAAGAATATAAAGTATAAAGATTTAATGAAATCGGCTGGATAATTGATTCAGGAGGCATGGAATTGATAAAAATTCACTCATCAGAGTACTGAAGTATTTATTTACGAAAGTGGGTGTTTACATTTTTCCTCTTTCACACTTTTTAGGGGTCAGTTCATTGTCGTAGTGATCAGTTCGCTGTTGCGAAAGAAACCATTGTCAAAGCTTAAAGTCTCATTCTTTCACGATGGTAAATTTCTCGGTCAATGGTATCCGAAAGGGTTAACCGCCAAGCGCATGGTATTCTAAAGGTTTGCTCGAATATTAACCTCCGCATCCCCCATTTTACCCCCAAAGCCACCCTCTACCATCCATTTTCCTACCCCACTACTCATTTGATTACAGTTCCTAACATATGTCTCGGGCTCTACGGTAGGGAAATAATGCTGTCTAAGAAGATGACGGCAGGCCCTCGCTGTCCCCTACAGATCGGGAATTCCCGGACGGTTGCTGAAACGATGATTTCGGTCCAGAGGCAAGGAATCCGCAGATTCGGATTTTGAGCGTAGGGAAGTGAATGGGCGAACAGAGAGAAATGATCGAACCGTAGGAAATCTTCCAACAGTGCCTAAATGGGCAATCGCCGTTCACACTATTACAGGAAGTGTTAAAGTATCGTCGATAATAATTATGAAAAGAAAACGCAAAGAAAGAATCGTGAACTGTAGAAAACTGAAGAGTGGAGTCTAAACACATAGGCGAGTCCTCGGTGTCGTTCCTGTCGTTGTCACTGTCCTCCTTCCTCCATCCGCTTAAAACCCACGATCCATACTAGTTATTACAAATCACTCCCCTCCCGCGAGTTCGCCTCTGAGATAACTAGTTAACAAAGCTACCCATCCATACCTATAAGAATCAAGGCAAACCCTATCCCTTGGGCGGTCTTAAACAGTAAAATTCGTCGCCAGGCACACACAAAATTGTGATTCGTTCTAATTTAATGGCCTCCATGATGCCGAGCCACCAGAATGTTCAAATCAGTTAGGCCCGAGCCATATCGGGTAATAGAAATCAGGGCTTTAAGGTTTTAGTGGCTCGGCATCATGGAAACCATGAAACTGCAACCAATGACAATTTCTTGTGTGCCTGGCGACGAATTTTACTGTTTAAGACCGCCCAAGGGATAGTCCAATTTGTATGATAGCCCCACAGTGCTCCCGGGGCCCGCTAATTACTTGTAGGGCTCTGCCGTCACCTGAAGAGAGCGGGGAAAGGGCCGACACCGAACTACATAACTTACTTGAAGCGATCTCGCTTATGGAAGGCGGGAAGGAGGGATGGAGGGATGGATGAATAGACTGCCGGAGCTAGGCTTTTTGAGCTCTAGGAGCTTGCCCACCCTGACTGTGCTCGGGTAGGCGCAGTGGATCGAGAGTGCTGCTGGAGTAGCTGTGGAAAAATGGATTGGATAACCGGAAAAGGTGTGGGTGCTAAGGGCGGGGCACTAAGCTGTGTATCACGGAGTTTGGGGGCGCGGAGAGGAGAAGACTAGTGAGGGGACAGATTGAGTGGGGATACCCTCATTAGGAGGATCAGCGAAGCAATTTGTCCTTATGAATCTCATTTCATTTCTAATGTTTTTCAGCGCCTTTGAACCTTGTGTAGTGTAGGTGAAAAATATAAGTGCGCCCATGAGGATGTTCGGCGATTTCTGTTTTTGTTTTCCCTCCTCCATCTGTATGCACCGCATTCCTCGACCGAATACCCACAATGTCGTGTACTTCATCACAAACGCCCATGGTTCCAAGCCCCACAACTAGGGTGTGAAAAAATGAATTTTATCTTACCTATGATAGTAGCAAATATCGTATTTCCTACATATTGTACTACCTCGATGGACCGCCACAAACCTCCCCCAAACCTAACTCTTAGCTAAAAAAAATAGGTTCAGAGAGTATAAACATTTTCCAACACTTTGATGATCCTCTTTTCTTATTTGCCGTGCCTAATATGGTAGGGTGGACTGGTGCTGTGGGACCTTATCTCCAAGGTTTTCGGAGGTACTGTGATTTGGTTTGTAGTAGCAATGAAGGAGCCGGCGGAAGGGATTGCTGGATTCACAGAATCCAAATTATGCACGGTAACTGAGCCACCCATAGAATTGAAGTCTAGCATCAAGTGCTCCATATACGAAACCCCACATCACTTGAGGCTAAGGACGGTGAATGAATTCAGTGTTCCCAACAGTCCCGTCCGGACTGCAGGGCCCTGGCGTCCAATAGTCCCGTCCGTCCCAGGCGGGGTTGGTATGGACGGCCGGGCAAGGCGTCCGTCCTCACCATTTCCAGAAAGACTGCAGGGCCCGGCCGTCAACCTACAGTCCTGCAGTTAATATCAAGTTCCGGTAGGGCCTCGCCGTCTTTGGAATTGACGGGCGTCACCTGTAGGTACCCGCCGTCACCTGCCCTCCTGAGTGAGGACGGGCGTTACCTGTAGGTATTTCATAAAAATACCGTAAAAATACTTTCGATTCGCTATCTCCGTTAGCTTATAATAGGTTCAGTTTGACAGGTTAATAGAATTGCGTGTGTCGGTTAATGAGATTTAATAACGTCCTGATGGTTGATCTTATCCCGCATAGGAAAGCACTAACCCTTTTGAAGACTTCTAGGCAGTAGATTCGGAGATAGCAAACGACAGGAGTTTTTACGGTATTCATAATGTGTGATTGCTCTATCCGCTGAGCTGTTGCTTCATACATTTGATAAGAGAAGAAAATAGGCTTGGGGATTTGGAGGACAGAGCAGTAATATTAGGCGGGGAACTAGGGCAGGTTCCGGGGATCGGATATGAGTGCACAGCTTGGTTGATTGATGAGAAAATTTGATACCTGATACCCAAATAATATTATGATGATAGCGTTGTAATAAAGATGTTTCGTTTCTTCAAGCACAGACTCCCGGCTCGGAAATTTAAAAATAGCAGTTCAACTGAGACACCTGTAGGGCCCGGCCGTCCGTCCCGGGCATGGGTTAGGACGGACTACGATTTGGCGTCCGTCTCGTCCAAGGGCCGCAAATTTGGCGTCCGTCCCGTCCTAGGCAAAAGACGGACGGACTGGACGCTTGAGAACACTGAATGAATTGACTGTGAGCTAGGTTTTTAGCCTAATACTCTCCTAAAGAGCTCTTCCCCTCTGGTACTGGACCGGTGTACGGCTATTACCAAGATTGAGGTTGCTTTAGCATGGACCATCACGTTAGGTCATATGATAATTTATCTATGGTAGAAGGTGCTCCCAAAGAACAAGCGAGGAGCAATACTATAGGTAAATTCGCCAATAGCCTGACTTGATTTTACCGGAGGACTGGACTAGTCGCACCTGTCAATACCGTGCACTAGAGTAAACAAGTTGGATCCGCATTTCATGCCGTCAAGGCTGGTTCTGTAAGGCCGTTTTTTCTGCAACATTCCGTTCTTGAAATAGGGAAGGGAGGAGTATGGTGTCGCAGGCCTATTTCCGTTTCCATTTGAGCTTATTCCTATTGACTTTCTCTATTTCCTTACTTTCTTCCTTTGGTCAGGAACAACGGGCTAGCGGGTTAGCCCATTGGAATTTTATCTGGAGTGTCAAAGCGGGAGGATTATGAACTTCTAGACTATTTCTGCTGGTATCACAGCGTGTGGGACAATACGGGTAGCTGAAGTGCACTGCCCTATGACGGGTTATCACTAAGGGTATTAAAGCATGTTGGCCTGGCTAGTAGGAAATTAATATAGTCCTCCGGGGGCGATTTGACAGGGGGAATTGAAGATACCGGTATGAGGTATTGTGGTATGATGAGCTAATAATTTAGGGCTCGACTGTGCCATTCCGGTGGTTTATACCGCATCCCAACATAGCGCGACAGCAACATCGCAGCTGTCGTTCTAGTCACTGCTGCTAGGCATACACAACTTTAAAGGCGATATTGTGGCAACCTCACAACCCCCCCACTCCACTTTCCATTCATTTTCTAATAGCTAACGCCCGTATCTAAACTCTGTGGATCGATCATAGTCCTGTATTTTTCGAATCCCCCCTCAGGGATACCTTCGCAAAGCCGAGCATCCTAGGTTATTAGAGTGTAAGTTACCTGTATCGGTCCGGATGATCCCGGTTTTCTACGCAACTCGAATTTCCGGGGAATCTGGAGTGGTGGATTTGAGAGGCTAGCGTGTAATCGCAGTCCATCGGGTTACTGCCTTCGCACTAATTTAATGCTCGTGCTTGAGAGCCGCGTGGGTGGAGAGAAAGTTGGCTAGTGGGTAAAGTGAGTTTAATCTGATATATCTAGCTTGGTAGGAATTCGGAAGCGGTTCTATAGCATGGCAGGAAAATTATTTGTTGGGTGTGGATGGGTGATGAGTGGCCTCATTGATATTGGGAATCATGTCATGAAATCACAATGTCTAGGGTCAATTATATTGCTTAAGATGGCTCTAGCGCCTGCAAGAGCCTTATGTATCGGAAAGCGAAGTCTATGTACTCGAGTACAGTTGATCTATCTATCCGGCCATCTATCCATCTATCGCTAGCAGGAAAAATCAAGGAGGAAGTAGATATACAAAGAAAGGTGGGGAAAAAAAGGAGGGCTGTAACAAGCGGCCATCAATTTGACTGAAAGGTAACTAAGATAACGGACCCAAGTTAAGAAATGAAATAGTACTCAATTGGGGATGCCAAACATAAGGTACAGAAACTCGGGAGTCTTCGTTCACAAATTTTAACAAATATTCGGAGGTTGGGGGGGGGGGGGGGGGGGTTTATCATGTTAAATTTGAAAA
>Ga0307513_10004847_pt1 | contig 17864 bp, 14 predicted proteins | sample 15_EM_MG_FD_202174 | JGI IMG/M metagenome (GOLD analysis project Ga0307513, IMG submission 202174) | Populus trichocarpa ectomycorrhiza microbial communities from riparian zone in the Pacific Northwest, United States - 15_EM | ecosystem: Host-associated > Plants > Roots > Unclassified | place... | reverse complement strand
TCCATAGTGGTCAGGCACAGCTTTATACTGGAACTGCGACGCTACACTGAACAGGACCCATGCTATGGTGCTATGGTGCTATGGAGCACTCTGTATCCTCATATAGCACACCCATGTTTTGCTGATGCAAACTTGCCTCCTGCACCATATTCTTATCTTCCACTGCCGATTGAACGCCACCCCGTCCAGGCCCTCTCCGCGTCCGCGCGCATCTTCGCCTCTCTTCGTGCATCTTCGATTGACAGAAGCTTTCCCAGAACCAAAACACAGCGTGATCGTCGGCACGAGGGGATGATGAGATGATCCCCGACCTCGACGTGCGGTGGTGAGTTTGAGGTGGTATGGCGAGGAAGGGTCGGAGGCAATTGGCGTGGTGGAGCTCAAATTATTCGCGCCATCCTGGGATTTATGATCACGCTACATAGACCACCACGATCGTGAATGGAGCAATAGATGTCCAAGTCGGACTTCAACATACACAGTCCGATCATCGAGTCCCCGTCGGCGTTACTCGGGATTGATTTCCAAGCATTCAAATATTCAATATTCGGTACCGGGAATGGGGATGGGACGGTCATTGTCGTTGTGGACGAGGTAGACCTCGATGTTGGGCCGGTTTTGATGGAGTGGGCGGCGTTGTAATAGTAGCAGAAAGTCGCACAGCGTATGCATCTGGATCTGGAACTCGAAGGGCAAAAGGATTAGGTTAGCATAAGGACCGTTTGGGATGCAGTGATTCGAGGGAAAGAAAGAGAGAAGAGAACGAGGGTATGGAACCAACTCATTTACTGGAGACGAATTAGGGATAAAGGTGAACATCTATAAACACAGGGCGGATGATCACAAAAACACCGAATGATTTCCGTCGGAAATCGATAAAAAGTACGCGAGTGCCAGTGCGTACGTAACCCACGCCAAGCGCGACGGAGCACATTTAGAAACGAAACGAAAGCATCAATCGAATATACCATACACAAGCCAACGGACCAACGAAAGCAAAAAGGAGGGAACCGAGGGACAACGGGAAAAGGAAAATAGATCCCGACACGTACCTTTGGCATCTTTGGCAGATTTCGACACCGTGTTGCTCCCTTCTCGCTGATTATAGATGAATCCTAACCCCAGTACCTAACGCCCGTTACCATCATAGTCCAAAACTTCCAAGAAAAGAGTCTGAAAAAAGAAATCATCGGTGAGTCTTTTGGTTCATGGTGGTATAACACAAGAGAAAGTGAAGTGGGGATCGTCGAGGAGGGAATAGAGTGGATTGAGTACGAGTGAACGAGTAGCGCTTTGACGATGCCCAGATCCATCTATATCATTGGGACGAATACGACGGAGAGAAAGCATGATGAGGGTGTTGAGTAACAGCAGGCATGAGAAATTATAAAGGACCACCACAGCGAGCGTAATATCTTCAAGCATCTGTTTTCGACAGTATGTAGCAAGCATGCCTTCATTATACCGTTCTCTGTTCTTCCTTTTCCAACTGTTTGACACGATACTAGGTCAATACTCATGTTCGACGAGACACTAGCAACCGACAGCCTCGATCTGGGCTCGGATGACGCCCAGTTTTAACCGAGTGATACGGGCGGTCTTCGAAGATGGTGTCAAGGTGTTGTTCTATATCAAAGAGCGAGGTAAGAGGCGCGATTGCAGAGGTGAATCTTTACAACCTCCTGGACTCGGATGATGTTTGATTTTAACCGAGTGGATACGGACGGTCTTCAAGCATGGTGCTCAACTTGTTGTTCCACCTCAGCAAGCGAGGTTAGGAGGCGCAAGTGCAGAGGTGAATCTTTGAGAAGGGATGGAGAGGTGGTGAGTGAGTTATTTCGCTGGGGAAGTAACCACGGTAGATTTCGTTCCGCCGGCGACGGCGCAGAAGGATTACAGGGTTTATCTTTGGAACCACAACTACCTCCTTCGCTGATTGGAGAAGTTGACGATGGCAGGGTACTTCCCGAGAGCATCATATCATTCGTAGTCGGACCCTCATCGAAGAATCAGCCAAGTGGGTAGAATTGGTAGACGGTGACTGCCAACTGGACATTCTCCTATCCCACTTCCACCACAGGTGTCAACCGGCCCAGGTTCATAAAGAGCGACCGCCGACCGCAAGCTGAACAACCTCACGACGTCGAATGGCCCTACCACGTCGAAGTGGAATTCTACCTGACCACCTAGTCACCGCCAGGACATCGGAAGAGCACGGGATTGATGCCAAGCGTCGGGATTGGGAATGGGGAATGGGACAATCTCTGGGGCGCAGCCGGCGTTCCAATCGAATTCAAGTGGCTCGCAAAATACATGCTCATGGATTTGGAACTCGAACGGAACCACCTAGACAGATAAGCTGATTAATTTAACACAAAGACGTTTCGATATTTGATGATTTGAACGAACGAAGGGGGTGAGAAAAGGGGTACAAGAATAAATCAGTCAGACGCGATAAAAGCAGACCCGGGTGCCCGTGGATAGCCTATGCTCAGCACAATGCAGGATGGGAAGGAAAGCATAGGACAAACAAATGATCCATAAGCACCGAGCGATGGGACCAGTGAAAAAAGAAACCAGGAAACCGAAATCGAGGACAAGAGACCCGCGAAATTGAGAACACGTACCGTTGGTAGATATCGACGCCACGCCGCTCTAATCGTTCGCAGCCCCACTATCGTTAGCGTCCGTTGCCATCATACTATTATTCCATCTTGGAGGGATGTTTCTATGAAGAAGAAAAAAACATTTGTTAGAATTCGATTGTACAGTGGACAGTAAACGGAGTGGTGAAATGAGAAAAGAAAGAGAAAAACGGGTGAATTCCGTTGACGGAAGGATTTAGGATGAACGCATATCATAAAGCTAGAAAGGAGAGGCGATGCGAGAGCTCACCTTGACACTAATTCTCACTTCCTATCGCCTGTGCCAGGCGACTCTGTACCGGAACTTCGGAAGACCCTAAGAAAGGGATACTCAGTATGAAATAATTCGAAGGGGAGTCAAGCTCAAGTACCGCCATCTGGCCCCATGTTCAAACGAGAGGCGGGGTAGGTAGTCAGTCATGCGCAGTTGACAATGTTGACGTGGATGGAGAGGAGAGGAGAGGAGCGTGCGGCTGTGCTTCCATCTTCGAACCTGCACTTCTGTCTGGATACTCGGAAAAAAATTAGATGAACCAGGATAAGATAGCTTTCGAGCATTCGAATCTTTCAGCAAGGAGTCGTCAAAAGTGGGGCCGAGGCCGGCACAGCATCCTCGTCCCACAGAATCTTCGACCAACAGAGGATTATTAAATTGGTAAATTGTAACCCAGAATTGCGACCATGAGCTAAAGAAATAATTCCCATGGCACGAGATCCTGAGCGGGAACGAGATGAGACGGGTACCTAGTGTGCATTAAGGCTGTAGAAGGAAGCGACGGCGAATTAAAGCAACAATTCCAGTGGGATGTCGTACGAGGCGATCCACCAGCGCGGGGGATGCCGCGAGAGTTACGGTGGGGAAAGAGGGGTTGGCGGGGAATGCAAGGGTCGTCGTCAATGGTGGTGGCAATGGTGGCGCAGGGAACAGAAGATCCTGACGAATTATTCGCGTCGTCCTCGGATTCGTAAGCACGCCGTATAGCATCACCCATGTCGAAGTAGAACCTTATCCAGCATCATCCGACCACCATGGCCGTCTTTGGGATACTGGGATAACTTGGGCTTTGACTGCCAAATATCAGGATCGGGATTGGGAATGGGCTCGGGGATGGCCACGGTTCGTGCTAGAGACGACGTACACGGTGATGTAGAGGGAGAAGCAAAGGACGATGTTGCAGGTGCTTCCAGTTCGCAAGCATGCGCATAGATTCGAGCTTTTGAATCGTCTAAGCAAAAAGAATGGTCGAGTCAGGATAACTGGAATGGTGTTCAACAATCGCTCATTTGAAAGGAGGACAGGATTTTCGACTCGGAAAAAGGCGAGTGAATGAAATAAGAAGACGCCCAGAGCGCATTCGGAAGAAATTAACGAAAAATAAAGCAAAAAAGATTGATATATGACCAAAGAAAGTAAGGAAGAACAAGTAAAAATGAATCCCGAGAGTGAGAGCACATACTTTATCGGATCTGGACACCGCCCTACTCCTGGTTCATTTATAACCCTGCTGGTAATCCTACACTGACATCCGCCGTCATAAAGGTCCCAGTGAAGCACCTATGAAGAAAGGAAAAGAAATTGTCAGCTTTTGTGTTACGGTGGGCAGAACACCCTCACCATGCTATCTATTCACCTTATTACTTGTCCCGATCAATTGAAATGGTTAGCAGAATAATAACTGCACTTTTCGTTTGGCTGTACTCCATCCCATCCTCAACGCAATCCACTTCACTTTCTTTTGCTCTCCACATTCTGCCCCTCCGTGGATTAATGGAAGGAGAAACCCGTAAGTACACATAGGGAAATGCACGGGTTTTTCGTACCCGTATGGGTCATGGGTAAGGGTACCGGTGGGCATAGGAACGGCTAACGATTCTCCTGCCTGCGACCTTTAAAACAAGCCCAAGAACATGTTTTTTTGAGAACTGAATGAAATACAGCCAATTTCATGAAAATCATCGAAATTGAGTGTATCTCACCCATTTCCCCACTGTTTTCCATGTTTTTGGGCTCGTTTTGGCGGGTAAACACGTGCGGGTCACGGGTACGGGTTAGGGTACGGGTAGGCGCCGAGATACCCCATGCATTTGCCTAATATTACTGTACACAATCACTGGTGATGGAATATCGAACGATGAGCGAGAAGGAGGGGACGAGGAGGTGATGAACCAAGAGGAAATTTCCTCTCGATTCTGGGATCGTATATATGTTAAAATCGGCTTTGGAGAGTAGATAACCGATTGATAAATGAACACCTAATTGCAGTAAACCACCTATCATTCCAATTTTCCCCAAGCTAACTCACAACCCCGACTTTGGCCCTCTCCCTTGTGATTTGTCGAATGTATGTCATGACTCTCGAGAGCAAAAATGGCCTTCTTCATGTACGTTGGATGGTTTTGATGTCATACTTTTGCCTTCCCTGTTGTGACCAAGTTACGACTTACACTCCCCGATATCGCGTTCAATCTCGGTTGTAGAATTTTTTGTTGAAGTTGACCTTGATCATCACAGTATATTGCACTGGCATTGTTCCAATTTTGCAATGATCCAACTTGACAGCATCGGCGATATCTCCTTTCCTTTCCCTTCCTTCATCACCTGCTTTCACATACCTGTGGCACATGTGCTACATATTCACACTTTTTAAATAGTTGATTCATGGTATATGACTTAATTTCAGTGCTTTTTCCATTTCAGTGAGTGAATGTAGATACACGTAGAAGTGTCCCAGGATCGGAAATACCACTCTAAAAAGGTCGCTATGCGCACTAGATACAGTATTTAAACATATACATGGGAAGAGGTACAAAAATTGCAATAAGCGCCTAGAATCAGTGAAATATGCATGTTCACTGTGTCCAGCAGCGAGCAGGAGTGCTTGAAACCACGCCGCAGACACCCATCACATTGCTGATGGCGGCGGACAGCGTGTTATGTACCGAAGAGCGTCCGACCCTTATCTATATCTTAGGTGATATTTAATTAGGGAAATACATATTACATATTATACAATAGCTATCTTCGGCACGAACATCGGAACAAACAATGTCAAAAACGGAGCTGGTCCACCCCTGTTGCCATACATGTGGATTCCATGTGAATATTCCATATGGATTCCATGGATCCAGGTGAATTCCACCTATTCCATGTGGAATATGCATGGAATAAAAACACCAATTTGGGTGGGATTTCACCCAAAACATAATTCCACATGGATTCCATCTGGAATGTGGGGGCAGGGTAATGACCTCTATATCACTGTGGAAGTGCAGATTGATGGCTTATGCCACATTGGGGTGACCTTATGTCTATTTTGGAAGGCCTCTTAATATGGCATAATTTAAGGCTAAATCCGGCATAAGGTTGTTCCAGACATCTCTTACTATTAGGTCCCTTCTCATGTCAAAAGCAGGAGCTAATGGGGCCGGAAATGGTGACGAAGCCAGTAGTCCCTTCGTCTCTTTTGGACGCTACAATATCATTTCATGGCCGCCAAAGACGACGATAACACGCCGATCTCCTCTCCAATACCAGGTCCGTCTCAACATGACACGCCCATAGGCTCCGTACAATCACCAACGCCGCTGGTATATCACCCTCTTTCTCAAACTATCAGAATAACACCGCCCCCCTCGATGGCTCCCCCTTCAATACATTCACCACGGGCCAGTAATCCAGCTTTCACAGGTAAAATCGAACAAAAGCAGCAAAGCAGTTGGGATCCGTCCATGCCACATGCCCAACGACGCAGTCCTGATCTTAACGATCAAGCAATGCTGAGCCCCATTACGTTCATACCGCCTCCCAGCTCCCTCAGTGCGTCCTTCCCTGATACTCCCGCTGACGATGCGGGTGTAACTGAGAATATAAATGCTATCCCTACCTGGGGCCCAGCTAATTCTCGGGTGGGCCAGAAATTAAAGGCGGTACGATTCGGATCCAACAACCCTCTGCCTTCAGCGAACCCAATCACTACTGAGCAAAATTGGCACAGCAGTTGGGATCCATCCATGCCGTATGCCTATCGAGGCAGGTCTGATCTTAACGATCAAGAGACACAGAGCCGCCCCGATACACCGTTCATACCTCCGCTCAGCACCCCCAGCACCCCCAACTGGTCGTCCTTTGATACTTCCAGTCACTGGGCGGGTGTAAGTGCTGGCTTTCATAATTCTGGCTGGTCCCCAGCTAATTATCCGGCACCCGGACCCCCAGCTAATGATCGGATGCCAGCCCCATACGAACGAGTTCTGCCTTCGGCGCCACCGTTTTGGGGCCCGACTAATTATCCAGTGCCGAAGCCCCCGGATAAGCATCGGATGCCTAGCTCAGCTGCAGGAGCGGCGTTACGACACGACGGAGTTCACAATACTAGCGCTACCTGGGGCTCAACGGCAACCCCATGGGTTGGAATGGCAACACGAGACGATGGAATAGTGACTTCAACACATCCAAACACTAATCCATCTTGGGTCGTGCATGTATATTCACAAACACTGCAGATAACAGGCGAAAGGCTGCGTCGCTATCAGGTCGTTCGTTCGAAGTTAATATTCGAATCACAGTTGAACGACCTGTTCTCTGGGTCACTAGGTTGGTGGCTTCGATGCTTTCTTTTGGAAGAGATTACCGGACTGACTGTGTATGCCCACTTAATTAGTCCCTTTAACTCAGCAACACCGACCCCACGACATCGAAAAGATCATGGAACAAGCAACAAAATTTTTTTCGTCGTTTCATCCAGATGGTTAGGCCTGAATCCATGTACTTTCAAGGATGCATTATCCTCGCTTATCTTCTACTCCATAGCGCACTGGCATACGAACGTGGAAAATCTTCCGCACCGAGTTGGGAAGGTCATCGACGGCTTGACCCCAAACTCTCGAAATTTTGATGTAGGATTCCGATTCATGCGCTTCCGGTTCCCATATGTCAAATTTGAATGGTTTCTCCAAACATCTTATTGTGAAATATACGCAAAGATGGACTTTGAATCTACTAGATTTCAACCTACAGAGGTTGAAGTTCTTTGGAAAGCGTGGGCACGAGCAGGTGCCGCTTCGGGTATTTATCATTCGCTTTTCTTGTTTTTCTGCTCAAGTTAATTCGATTTTTGCCAATTAGGATTGGTGGCATATGGATCTATCAAGGACACAATACAGATATTCATGACTGGGCCAAATCAATGGGATCGGATTATGCTCATCACCAACAGGCATTTTATTGTAACGCAAGTCTTTCAGCCTGAGCTCCTGACACCCGTCCCGTATCATCGAGAGCTTCCTCCTTTATCGCAGTAAGTGGTCTCACAGAACGTTTAGAACACGCTTAACATCTCATATAAATAGAAATGAAGATGTCATGATATTCTCCACTTCATGGACTGTGATCCAGTTCCTGCGTTCCAGCCAGATCCGGATGGGTTTTTTGATAGCACTCAGCGCTCTTTTTGCGGCCCTTCAACCTATCGTTGGAAATTACACGTCTGTGGGGGCATGGATCCTGGCAGTGTTTGGTGTACTGTCAGGATTAATTTCAGTGGTTGCAGTATCTTTTGGTTGGTTGTTGACCCGGATTGAAGCCCAAGCTGCAAAGAAACGACAAGCTACAGTTGACAAATAGTAATCTGGCCAGTAGTTATACAATACTGATATAAGTTATAAGGATGGTAGTATGCGGAATTGTATGGTTCTCCTATTTTGTTGCAGCTCCGTCCATAATGATGTGGAAAAGCTTGGGAAAAGCGTACGAAAAAAAACCTTTATATGGTTACGGGCATGTGTGAGTCAGCGGAACTTTTCTGAATACAAGACTCACTGTCTCCACTCACCTTTTATTCCCGCTGTAGCTCATCATGCCAGCGAAAGGATTAGCTTAGCATAAGGACCATTTGGAATGCAGTGATTCGAGGGAAGGAATGAGATAAGAGAACGCGGGTAAGGAACCAACTCATTTACTGCGCCACCCGGTACCATAAACACAGGGCGGGTGATCACAAAGACACCAAAATTTTGCCGTCGGAAATCTGGGTGCCAGTGCATACGTAACCCACGCCGAACGCGAAGTAAGGTCCGGACCACGTTTGGAAAAACGAAACGAAAGCATAAGTCGAATATACTATACACAAGCCAGCGGACCAACGAAAGCGAAAATCAAGGAACCGAGGAACAACGGGAAAGGGGAAATAGATCTCGACACCGTGTTGCTTCCCCTTCTCTGATCATCAATGAATCCTAACCCAAGTAGCTAACGCCCGTTGCCATCATGGTCGAAATATTCCAGGGAAAAGCCTATGAACAAGGAAATCATGGGTGAGCCTTCGGGTTCACTGTGGACGGTAGGCAGAGTAGTAGAAAATAAGAGAAAGTGAGGTGAGGATCGTCGAGGAGGGAATAGGGATGAAGCGAATCGCGTGCGGGTAAACGAATGGTGCCCTGATGATGCCCACGTCCATTCATATCATTGGGAGGAATACGACGAAGAGAAAGTATGATGAGGGTGTTGAGTAAGAGCTGGCGTGGGAAATTATGAAGGACCACGACAGCGGGCTCGGTGTCTTCAGGCATCCATTTTCGACAGTACGTAGCGGGCATGCCTTCATCATCGCGTTCTCTGCTCTTCCATTTATAACTCCTTGGTAGTCAACATCCATGTTCGACGAGACACTAGTAACCGACAACCTCGATCTGGGCTCGGATGACGCCCGGCTTTAACCAAGTGGATATGGGCGGTCTTCGAAGACGGTTTCAACGTATTATTCTATATCGGCAGGCGAGGTAAGAGATGTGGTTGCAGAGGTGAATATTTACAACCTCCTGGACTCGGATGATGCCTGATGTTAACCGAGTAGATACGGGCGGTCGTCGAAGATGGTACTCAACGTGGTCCAATATCGGCAAGCGAAGGAAGGAGAAGCGAGTGCAGAGGTGCATCTTTGAGAGGGGATGTAGAGGTGGTGAGCGAGTGATTTCGCCGGTGCTGGTGGTGAAAGTAACCGTGGTAGATGTCGTTGACGGAGGCGACGGTGCAGAAGAGTTACAAGATTTATCCTTGGAACCAGAACTTCCTTCTTCGCCGATTGGAGAAACTGACGATGGCAAGGTATCGCCCGCGAGTATCATATAATTCGCAGCCAGACTCCTCGGAGAATTGGTCGAGTTAGTAGCATTTGTAGACGGTGACTGCCAATTGCGTCCTTTAGGATATTCTCCTTTTCCACTACTACCGCGAATCCTATCAGGCCCAGGTTCGTAAATAACGACTAGGGGCCGCAAGCTGAAGAAGTTCACGACACTAACTGGTGCCACCGCATCAAAGTGGGATTTCTCGTCGGCGCGGCCGGCGTGCCACTCGAATCAAAGTAGCCCGCAAAATGTATGCACATGGATTTGGAATTCGAACAGAATCACCTAAACAGATAAGCCTATTAAGTCAACACAAAGACGCTTCGATATTTGATGGTTCAACGCAAGGAAGCGGGTAAGAAGCTACAAAAACAAATTAGTCAGGCGCAACAAAAGTAGACCTGAAGGGTGCCAGTGGATCGCCCACACTCAGCGAGAAGCAGAGCAGAAACGAAAGTATGGGACAAACATAAGCGCTGAGGGACGATACCAGAGAAAGTAAAAACGAATGCAGCCTGGAAATCGAAATCGATGAGAAGAGGAACATCGACCCGCGAAATCGAGAACACATACCCCTGGCAGATTTTAGCACCACCCTGCTCTAATCATTCGTAACCCCACTGCCACTAGTGTCCGTTGTCATCATATTATTTCCAATTTCAGGCGAGTTTCTAGCAATAGAAAAATGATTCGTTAGAATTCGATTGTACGGTGGATAGACAAGCGGAGCGGTGGAATAGGAAAAGAAAGACGGGTGAAGTTCGTTGATGGAAGGACTTGGGATGAAGCACATATGATGAAGCTGGAAGGAAGGAAAAAGAGACATACACAGACAAAGAACTCATCTTGACACTAATTTTCACTTCCTATCGCCAGTGCAAGGCGACTCTGTACCGGAACTTTGGAAGACCCCAAGAAAGGAATACTCAGCATGAAATAACTCGAAGGGGAGTCAAGCTCAAGTGTTGCTGTCTGGCCCCATGTTCAAAAGAGAGGCGGTGTAAGTAGTCAGTCATGCGCGGTTGACAACATTGACCTGGATGGAGAGGAGATAAGCGTCTGGCTGTGCTTCCATGCTCGAGCCTGCGTTTCTCTCCCGATACTCAGGAAAAATTTGGATGAACGAGGCTAAGATAGCTTTCGGGCCTTCGAACCTTTCACAGAGTCGTCAAAAGTGGCGCCGAGGCCTGCGCACCATCCTCGTCCCACAGAATCTTCGACCAACAGGGGATTATCAAATCGATAAGTTGTAACTCAGAATTTTTTACCATGAGCGACCATCAGCTGAACAATCGATTCCAATGGTACGCGATCCTGGGCGGGAAGGGAGTGAGCGGGTGTACATCAAGGCTATAGAGAAAAGCGACCGCAACTCAGAGCAACAATTCCAGTAGGACGTTGTACGACGCAATCCTCCAGCACGGATGACGCGAGGATTGCGGTGGGGAAAGAACGGTCGATGGGGAATGCAAGGGTCAGTGGTGGTGGTGGTGGTGGTGGTGGTACTGGGAACAGAGGATTCCGGACGAATTGTTTGCACCATCCTCGGAGTCGTAATAACTTCACATATTTTGTGTATAGTGCCACCCGTGTCGAAGTAAAACCCTATTCAACATCCGACCACCAAGCTGGTCTCTGGGACACTGGGATAGCTTAAACTTTGACTGCCAACTATCAGGATCGGGATTGGGAATGGGCGTAGAGACGGCCATGGTCGTACTCTTGTCATAGACGACGGGCATGTTGATGTAGAGGGAGAAGCAGAGGATGACGTTGCAGGTGCAGCAGGCGTTTCCAGTTGCACACATGCGCATAGATTCGAGATTTCGAATAGTCTAAACAAACAGAAGGGTCGAGTAAGGATAACTGGAATGAGGTTCAACAATCGCTGATTTAAGAGGAAAACTAGATTTCGACTGAGAAAAAGGCAGATGAATGGAAGAAGAAAATGCTCAGAGCGCGTTTGAAAGGAATATTACAAAAAAGAAAGACCTATGACCAAGGAGAGGAAAGAACAACAAGCAAACATGAATTCCGGGAGAGATCACATACTTTTGTCGGATATGGACACCACCCTACTCCTTGATCGTTCGTAGCTCAGCCGGTAATCCTAAACCCACCGACATCCGTTGTCATCAAGGTCCCATGGAAGTACCTATAAAAAAAAGAAAACAATTTGTCAGCTTTTGTGTTACGGTGGGCAGATGAAGGGGTAGAACGAAGAAAGAAAAAGAAAGCGAAATGGATTGCGTTGAGGATGAGATGGAGTACAGGCAAACGAAAAGCGCATTAACGACGCTGCTGACCATTTCGATTTATTGAAAAAAGTAATGCGACGAATAGGTAGCATGGTGAGGGTGTTGGAGATCAAGATGGAAGGAGAGGAAAGGAGGCGCGAAGATAGAGCCCACCTTAACCTTTTTTTCTTTCACCAGGTGCTGTCCACTTCCCAGTGAAAACTCATAAAACCCGACAAATGGATACTCATCGACATAGCGAAAGCAGCTCAAAGGCGGGTAGGGCGCCGTCGCTGTCTGTGTTGGTGGATGTTGCAGATGTGTGGTCGATTGATTGGGCAAAGAGGGAGGCGCGGGAAATTATGAAATTCTGGTTCGTCACAATCTTGTCACCAAGCTCGGGATGCACTAAGTAAACTTGGTGCACATCAGGGCGTGTCCGTCTCTCGGGCCCTTAAACCCCCTCTCTTCCTTGTCTTTTGGTACCAGTGAATGTGGCTCGTATTTAATTTATCGTTGGGTGTGATGGTGAGTCGAACGACTTTGAAGCGACTAGCACGACGGTTGCAATGGCAGGGAGTACGAAAACGACAGAGCGCTTAAACCCTCAGGCCTCAGGACTGAGAAAGCGGTTAAGCTAGTGGTAAAGTGTTGGGTATATCCCTGGCTATGCCGTCTCAGGAAAACCCGATATATTAGCAACGCCAAACCATTTCACCCTCGTTCCTTATGAGGAAACTTCGATATTTTAGGGATCGCTTTATCCTCATATAAAAGACGGTCGCAGATTTATTTATCCTACTATTCAAAGCCGAGCAACTTTGTTTGCATTTACTTCACATGCCAAGGGTTGTAGAAATTGAGACAATGAACATCGTCACTGTGGTCGAATATTTAATGAATCCCCATGGAAAATTACGCCCATCACACCCATCCCCTCCTCCGTGAAACAGCATCGCGTCAAAACGGTGGCGCAGCCATTCAGAGGATGGAGCTGACTCCAAAGTCCTTGTGCACGTCACTTATCTAAGAAGTTTCGATCGAAGAGGCATAGGAGGTGGGAAAGAGAGGAAGATCAACGAAGGTGCATAAATGCAGAGGCGGAAGTAATTATGGAAGGACTCAGGGAAAGGGTTGTGACAATGGGAATTGATGGGACCGGACAAAGGAATACAATTGTTGTGCTCAAGGTTGCGAGGACCTGGAATGGGAAAATGAAATCATTCCTACAACCTGGCGGACAATTCTATTTATGATCGTTCCATAGCAAGTCCCGTTGTGCTGTGCCGTTGGTAAAGCCTATATGATGTATGGGATAAAAAAAGTGTCCTTCAACAGATCTTGAGGCAAGAAAATGGTGCTTGAAAGGCTGTGCGGAGGCTGCCAGGCTACGTGATCTACACCGCCTCAAATACTTTTGAGCTCGTACTCGGAATCAGGGCCATCAATCACAAATGCATTCAGAACTTTCTCACACTCATGTAGTAAAACCAGTGGAAGTCGTACGCGAGGGCCCATTCTCCGACCCTCACGAATCCATAGTATAGCTACTTGAGGCTTTCCATTTTCTTCGCAGAACCGATCCTCCCCTATTCCCCCTTCCATAGCCTGTGTGCAACCGCTTTGTTGCCTTCCTTCTTCCGGATTGGCGATCTGATATTCGAGTTCTACTCTACACTTGACCCCGCCGGTGACAAAGTACGACGACTCCCCTGAGGCTTATGAAGCCTACATTCTAAAGCAGAATAAAATAGCGCAAAGTTGGGTCAGTAACATACGCAACTGTAGAATTTCCTTCTACAATCCTGTACATCACCCCTTCCAATCCCTTTGCGCTTTGGGACTGACCATCCGATAGCACCGTATTGGTTTGTAACTATTTTTCTCTGTTCTCCTGCTTTGAACTTCTTTGTTATATCGTGTGTGAGCCCCTTCTTCCAGGTGGTAACTTGGATGTGGATATATATCCAAAGAATGTAAGCCCTCGTTTTCCACTTGAATGTCGTAGTCAATGAATGCTCTTACAAGGGTGCATATATTTTCCAATGCTCAGAACATTTAGATATGAGACACAGCCATACACAATGTTGGGGGTAATATTTCCTCAAAGTGACAAATCCCGCAATGACCGGTGCTGGCTCTCTAAGTCTCCTTGGAATAATGAAGGTCCAAATTGTTTTTTTCGGTGACTATCTTGTATATTCTCTTGTGCATGTCCGGAATTCTTATATACGTCGTTGATGGGACGGAGCGCCAAATCACATATTATGAGTTTTTCAATTTAACCCATTCTGATTTGAACCCAGAGATGTCCCCTGTAGTTTCATGCCATCGAAATAATCAAAAGTGTGCTCCCAAGTGGTTTTGGAACGACTGCAAGTCATACCATCTCATGGTACCAATCCGGTGCTGAATCTCCTGATACTACATTTAGCACGAAATGAATTTGGATGTACGTTGTTCATGTTCGATCTTTTATCCGCACTCCCCATCTCACTTTAATTCATAGGAAAAGGTGGCTGTAGATGCCCTCAAATACCCCCTTTTGAATTCTTCGAACATTGAGATCCTTCTGAGCAAAACATCTATGTGTATACCCGGATTCGTATTCCAAACGCTGTATGCTTTATCCTTTTTGGAATCTGTGTTTCTATTCATCCTCCCTTGCTACAGGTCAAGTGTTCAATATTCTCGTATTTATTCCAGGCAGATTTGGACTGATTTGCAATTGATTACGATCACCGGAGTGGAACTGAACATGAAAGGAAAACAGGTGATTGAAGACATCAAAACAAGTCAAAACTTGAAGAAGAAAAAACGCTTATTGTTACCATGGAACTTCCAACCACAAATTCTCCGTACAGCTCTCATCCTTGCGGCCGCCCTACTCCCTCCCCACTACAAATACAGCATTCACAACAGTCGAAGAGGGACTTAAGCGAGCTCAGTTGACCACCAGCATTGATCATAGTCCGGTCGCCAAACCCAGGTCTGCCGGCTTCAATGGAAATCAAGCTCGTATGCCATTTTTTCGCCACAACGCACCTCGATACAATTTTCCATCTGTTTGAAAATACCCCCTCTTGACTTTATTTCTTTTCTTCTTTCTTCCAAGGCGAAAACCATCAAAAGGACCTAAACCCATTGGACCACATTTCTATGATGGACTCGGTGACTTAATCCCACACCAACCCGCCTACTCTGCACGTCCCACTGTTTCCAGGACAATAGCGATAGTGTGTAGAACATACATTAGAATTGTACAGGTCCCTACATGATATATACAAAAATAAAAGGGAAAAAAGAAATCTTCATTAATTATCACAGAATGTGGGTAAGATAGACAGATACCCAGATGCTGGCTGCGTCAAACAAAACTTGAACACAACAAACGGCAATAGTTTTTTGAGGTTTGAAAACCAATGGGTGATCTTGTTTCCGATTATTTTGACATGATAAACTAACCGGTACCCATCTCAACATAACTTGGGTCAATATGAGCCGATGACGACTAAGGCAGAATCGTTAATGAACTCTGATATTCACGGTGAACAAGGACGCTCAGCATCTTCAAAGACACTTTGATAAGATATCTATATTAAGCTTCATCTCCGAGAAGAGAACTTCTGCTCCCACTACATGGCCATATGGGCTTAGGGAGTCTAACCAAGTACATAGCAGGCGCTGCAAAGCCTAGATTCTATATGAATTGTATCCGGACAAGGCCGCTTCAACCCAGTATGTGGTCGGCATTGTGTACCACCTTTTTGTTCCGCTTGTCATCACCCTCTATGTCGCCCCCAGGAGATAGGAACTACATATCTTATTTTTGGTTTATCACATCATCATCTTCGGCTTACCAATGGTTCTCCACCATCGGCTAATGGATTTGTCTCTTGCATCGCTCGCCCACGTGCTCTCTCTTTCTTTTGAAATTCACACTTGGCAATCGGCCCTAAGACCTAAGTGCTGAGAAGTTTTTTTCAGCATTCATAGGCCCTTTTCAGCCTTCAACAATATCTTCCACACAACAGATTTCCTCCCAGGGAATATTGAAATGCTCAACGCGATTTGTGGGCCTTGAGCCCTTGTTTCCAATTACAATACGGCACATAAAATAATAATAATAAATGCTGAAGGGTGACAGCCCTTCGGAAAAAAGTCCGGGGTTTATATGATTTCATCCTAATTTAGGCTGATTTAGGTTGCCCTCCAAGCGCCTAAACAAAACACGTGGAAGGACGAGGCAGTGCATCCAAGCCATCAAAGTCATTCGACTTTGCGACATGACACTGAAAAGCACCCATGGCCACCCTCGTGCACCAATCATGCTTATCGGTCCCGGAAAATCGACGCTACATCGCCCAGGCCGCCGAGAGCGATCCCTCTGTCTTCAGCGGCTCCCTCAAAACTCAACATGCCCCACTTGTGTGCAACTATCTTTGACCCTCTTCTCTAACTTTGACCCTCTTTTCTTTGTAGCGTGAGGCACCCGTTTCTCAAAGTGAAGGGGATAACATGGATGCAGATATCCAAAATTATAATCCGAGGAATGTACGCCTTTGTTTTCCTCTTGCACGTCGCACTCACCGAATGCGGTTTCAAGGTACGCATGCTCTCCGATGCTCAAAACATTTCGATGCGAGACACAGCCATACACAATGTTGGGGGTGATATGACAATAATTCACAACCATAACACATACCATGACACGCCGGTATTTGCTAGCACATCACATGACATATTCCGCAATGACTGATGCTGGCTTTCTAAGTATCCTTCAAACATTTTATTTCAATGGTCCAATTTATTTTCGGTGACTATCACGTATACCATCTCATGCATGTCTGGAATCCTGATATTGTTCGTGGATGGGACAGAGTACCAAATCGCATATGGTAAGTTTTGGAATTTGACATTGTGAATTTGAACTTGAATCCAGGCTGAGCTGTTCTCGGTAGTTTCATGCTGTCGAAATAATCAAGGGCATACTCCCAAGTGGCTTTTTAACAACTGTAGGCCGTACTATGTCATTATAACATGGATCCAGTGCTGAATCTCCTGATGTTACATATAGCCCGCTGTATGTTTGGATGTAGGTTATTAATGCCTTTACCTGCCATTACACTTCCCACATCATTCTAATTTCTAGGAGAATGTGGCTGACGACGCCCTCAAATATACCCCTGTGTACAGTGTACATTAGGATTGTACCAGATATATATATAAATAAAACAAAAGAAAAATATTAGTTAATTATCACGGAATTTTGGATGAGATAGACACCTAACATTGGCTGCGTGAAATACAACCTGAATACAGCAAGTGGCGACAATTTTTTGAGGTATGAAAACTAAGGGGTGATCTCATTTCTGAATTTCCCGACCTGATGAACCTCTCTTAGACACTAAAGCCCTCCAGTATAGTGGTATTTCGACTATGCACTGTGCGGAAAGTTGGAATTCTCGGTTTTCTATTGGGGTGTCGCGTACTGTGCTTGGGATTCGTGTAGACTCGGAGCTTCTGACTTCAGTAAGACTTATGGTGTGTCACATCAACGCCTCTTCATAGTCCCAGCTCCCCCCATGATCCGATATTGCTCTTTCGCAACTGTCATCTATACGGGGTACTACTGGCATGGTGTTCGATCTATACCGGTACCTGTTGCATGAACTCGCTTCAATATTCGTTATTTCGTGCCTTCGGCTCCAAGTACCTCTTCCACCTATTTCGAGGTCTTTACCATGCCCCCTTATTCCACATGGAATCCATGTGGAATCTATGTGGAATCCATGTTGTTCCACATGGAATCTGCCCATTCCACATGGAATATGTTTTGGCTGAGATCTCACCCATT
>Ga0307513_10004846_pt1 | contig 17865 bp, 19 predicted proteins | sample 15_EM_MG_FD_202174 | JGI IMG/M metagenome (GOLD analysis project Ga0307513, IMG submission 202174) | Populus trichocarpa ectomycorrhiza microbial communities from riparian zone in the Pacific Northwest, United States - 15_EM | ecosystem: Host-associated > Plants > Roots > Unclassified | place... | reverse complement strand
ATCGTTTATTTGTTTTATGTAGGCGGTGATGGAGTTTTTTATGTTTTTAGGGTTTTCTAGGCCATACTTTAGGGTGCTTGCCGGGATTTTCCCATAATAAATCCAGGGATTTAACAAAAAAAAAAAACTGATAAACCGGACAATAAACCGATGAAGAGTTGACCTGACGATAGATTGCCTAGTTGGATAGACAGGGGAGAGATAAAAGAGGAAGCACTAGGACCAATTGAGATAGGAAGGAAGGGTTGATTGATTCAATCTTTTATTCAACTTATTAAAGTTAGGAGCGATTGAGCGATTATTCCCGGTGTGGTTGTACTCGTACTTGTTTAGCTAAAGAAAACATAAAAGCGGCTTAAATGTAAAACATTGCGCCAAGCTATGATACCTAGCGTTTAGGGCTCACGAGTGCAAGTACAAGTACCATCCAAGCATTCTCCGTACGGGTCGATTGCCATTCGAATAGGAGCGATTTTGCCTGTATGGGAAGGCGTATGGGCTGCGGCAGCTCAGCAGAAACTCGGATGAAGGCGTCAGAAGCTCCGACACCTTGTACGAGTACAGTGTTCAGTCGTCAATAAGCGAGAAGCATAACTAGACTGCAGTAGGACCAACACGCGATGCCCCTGTCCCTTGCAGTTCTACCTTCCTCTTTCCTTCCCCCGCTTCAGCCTTAGCTCTGCCGAACTGTGCTGAAGTGGGCCAAATCGTTGCGACCCCCATGGATCATGAGTGCAATTGACTGACCGTCGTGAGTGCCACTGGTCTTCGTGATTCTAGGCTTTGCATTGGACCCTACGGTATTCTTGGAAGAATGTTTCCAGAATCGAAAGGCGCAAGCCGCTATCCTGCAGCGATATCACGTCCCGAATTTGAATCGCCTCTCTTACCCAACAGCCAATTGGGCGCCGGGCTTAGACCGGACGCACCACATTAGGTATCCATTCTTCACTCGTTCCTATCGCTAGAGAATCTTTTAGCATCTTGTGCTATATCAGGCCTAAAAAGATCAACTGCATCTGCGCAAATCAGATTTTATGGTTGCCTGAACTTGCCTCTGCGTGATAAAAGCACTCAATGGCGAATCGATATCACAAAAATACTGCATGAAAGTGCTGAGTTCAGTCGCAGTCGGCCTTCCCCGCCTCACCCTCGCGTTTTTTTCTTTTCCTTGATGGGTGCCGGCTGCCATATGGGGGCTTTCCCGAGGGACTCTCGTTTCCGGAGGCCGTTGGGACGCCCAGCCACGCGACAGACCAAATCCCTATGGGGGTGTCAGGAGCCAGAAGTATCGTACTCGAGTACTCGAGTAGCTACCATGATCCATCTCACCTAACTTGGGTGGGAAAAACCGATTGCGCGACAGGCACATGCCTCGGGGAAGCCCATCTCAGACGATACTTGCACTAGCGCTATACAGGCATTTGTAGGGTTGACCCCACGGGGGGTTAGGGCTCTCCGTGTGTCCTAGCGCTTGTACAAACCATAAAACACGCCATCCAGCCAACTATCAACACTAGCTTCTTCTCTGCACCACAATTCTTGTGTGAGATGTGCCGTGCGAGCACCCAATGTCTGTGCTGGGGGGGCCTGAACATAGGCGAAATCCAACTGCTCGAAATTGCCTGACGTTTGTAAAACGGACTGCTATTGCATACGAGCCAAAAGTCGGCCAGAACTTCACATGTTTGGTGGTATGCAACGGTGGTCCGTTTTACGAACGTCAGGAAATTACGACTGCTCGATTGGGGGTCGACGGCATCCTGAATTCAAGTATTCCACATCACATTTCGTATTTGGATCTTGAAGATGTATGAACTAAGTTCCTAGCTATTGGGCTTTGAAGTCGCAGACTGGATATGGACCGTGCTCAGTCAATACTCCATCTGCCAAGAACAAGTCCCCACTCCAGTATCACGGCCCATCATATTTTTCTGCATCTGCATCTGCATCTACTTGGGCTGCATATCATCGAGCAAACTGGCAAGGGGAATTGAGTGAAGAAAAGCGAAAGAAAAAAGAACGAAGTGATATAATTTCCTTCAAATATTCCCCCCTCCTCTCTGCTACCCCTGCTACTCTGGAGAAGGTATGAAAATAAGGAGGGGGGGGAATAGAGAGTCGAGAAATGGTACTAGCACGGGTGGGGAAATTTTGGGAGAAGTGATGGAGTTAGAACTATCGTAATTGAGGCTTGGTAATTCCAGCCAGTAGCAGCACTTGATCTCCACAATTCAAAGGAAAGCCACCACCTAACTCTCAGCTTCCCCCTGCCACTTTGATACAGCGATACCATTCCCCACCCCGGCGCCTGACGAGCTCTTTTTAGTTACAGTATTTGGTTCACTGGGGAGGCCTACTTGTATAAATTGAGCCAACAAAAGCAGCAGAAACCCATCGCTCGCCACATCACACACACCGAAAGTTAATCTCCTACCCCAACGTCAGAGGCGGCGCAATCTAACTACTGGCTCACTGAATACCCTTCTAACTCCAACTTCCCTCATCAATAACACCGCAGCAACCCCATCTCTCCACAATGACCTCAACTTCCTCTCCTGTTGGCCCGGCTGCCGCCGCAAGTCCTGCTCCGGGAGCTAGTCCCACAAGCCCTCTGGCTCCGGGGGCTAGTCTCGCGAACCCTGTGGCCCCGGAGGCTACTCCTGTGAACCCTGTGGCTCCGGGGGCTACTCCCGTGGGCCCTGTGGCTCCGGAGGCCACCCCCGCGAACCCTGTGGTTCTGGGAGCTGGTACTGCAAACCCTGTGACTCCGGGAACTAATCCCGGAGAAGCTTCCGCGGCTCCAATGCATCACCCTATTGCTGTTGATGATCAAATGGTGTGTTCTCCCGAATATTGCTTCTTGAGTGATGCGAAATCCTCCAGGCCACATTTACTGACCATCCGATTTCTCTGACACGGATATGTAGGATTCTGACGGCAATTACGAGAGCAGGTGTGCAGTCAACCAGAAATGGCTTCTCGCAAGTGTTGCATGTACCAGTATCATAGATCTGACGGCTCCTTAGTCACGGGACAGACACAACCTCACTCTCATCGGGGGTGTTCGACTACCAATACGAAAACGGTGATTTCTCAACACTCCCGAGTTCGACGAATATACCCGGTTTCGCTAACTATATCAAGGCCGTAGATACCATGCCTATCGCGAGGGCAGGTATATTATGCCGGTTCGTCGCGCCCTGGTTTAATTCTTATTATTGCGGCGCAAGAAGTGCTAACTTGTGATATTTGCAGAATGATGAGGTTCGTTGATTTGTACAAAGAACTATGGATACTTCGGTTAACATCACTTCTACGCTCAGAAAGAACAGGATCGGTAGTTTCACACTTCAAAATAATCCTCAAACATCAATACTAACAAGTGTCGCGGAATAAGCCTGGATATGACCCACCATATGTACCTTGTCCTGTTGGACGGGAGCCCTGTCGTCCCTCCCGTTGAAAATCCTCAAAATATTCTGGATGTTGGGACTGGGACTGGTATTTGGGCAATAGATGTCGCAGAGTGGGAATTATCAGAGGACCCGGGCTAGAAATAGAATGAGGTTTGCTGACTCTTAGTAGCCTATTCCCATCTGCCGTGGTTGTTGGAACAGATCTGAGCCCTATTCAACCTAGCTGGTCCGCGTCCCATCTTTTCCCCTGTGGCACCATCTGCTGATTATTTTATATAGGGTTCCTCCAAATTGCAAGTTTCAGGTTGACGATGCGGAGAGTGATTGGACTTTTCCTGGAGTAATCACCGAGGTGTTCGCCGTGGTATATTACGCCAAGCTGACACTTTGGCATTCAGAACCATTTCGATCTCGTTCACTCGAGACATTTGATGACCTCCATCAGAGATTGGCCGAGGTACATTGAACAGATATACGAGTACTTGCGCCGACTTCACTTCTTAGCCCGTCCATGCTAATGAAACTCCAATAGGTCCATAAAGCCTGGTGGCTGGCTCCAAATGGCCGAACATGATTTCACCCTCTCTTGTGATGACGGCTCCCTCGGCCCGAACAACACCCTTCGATACTGGTTTGAGCTATACCACCAGGCGACGGAGAAGTTAAACCTTCCACCCATCGCTCACAAGCTCCCAGGGATGCTGTCGGATGCTGGCTTTGTCGAGGTCACCCACACGGTTTATCATCTTCCTTGGGGGCCTTGGGCCAAGGATAAGAAGTTGAAGGAGATCGGCGCGTGGATGTTAGCTAATTCTGAGACTTCTTTTGAGGCTTATGGGTTAGCGTTCCTGACTAGGATTCTTGGGAAGTCTCATGAGGAGGCCCAGGAGCTCTGTGACAAGGCGCATAAAGAGTTGAGGAGTAAGAAGATTCACGTCTATAATAAGCAGTAAGTTCCTATATCCAGCGCACCACTGTGCCCAGATACATGACATTAATGACATCAGTTGGATGATCATCGCTAGAAAGCCGCTCGACACTTAGGTAGGTTTAGCGTCTACAAAAAAGAAAAAGCGGGAACTCTTGAGGAAAATTATGGAGTGGGGGAGCGATTTCCTTTTTATAACTACTCTCGTTTCATATTCTCGCACATATTCTAAAGGGGTGAATTAATTCTCACACGCGCGCACCCCGATCCCATCGGGGCGATTCCACCGCCTGGCAAGATGGCCTGGTCCGTCTGCGTGCAGAAGACAAAGAGCTCAACACCGTGCATCCCGAGTGACCACTCATGAATCCAACATCTCCCCTTGGCGATCTGGCACAACCCGAGCGCCAGCACTATTGAATCGAATCACCTTCCCCTGCTGTGAACACATATTGTTCTTCTTATTGTTATTATGATTATTCCTGATCACAAATTTTTGACCATTGTGATTTACCGTATCCCGTCCCCGGGTTCGATTCCTTCGTTATCTGTCGCTATTTACCCTGCGAGCAGCACCAGTAGCGGCCGAGTATAAAGCCGGTTGGATGGCAGAGTTCCTCCCCTAGCCCTTAATTTACTCCAATTAAATATGGTTCGTGGGAAGCCTTCATTGGCTATGGCAACTTTTTCCCCTCCTTTCGCAGGTGAAGTGAAATGCTGATGCGAGTGTGCTGTATTCAAAATGGCTCGCATTTCTACGCTGAATGGAAGATAGAGAGGGAAGGAGGACGGAATGACCCCCTCACTTGAGCTTTGATAATTTAATGCCTATGAGAACCCATGACCTTCGGGAAATAATATTCTACCTTGTATGATAAAAATCCTATTTTCTCCCTGCCACCATTACCCCCCCCCCCCCCTTTCTACTTTTATCGTGAGAATCCTACATGTGTGGTGAAATATCGTAGGGTGTTATCATTTTTTTTTATCATTTTTTTTTTTCACTGGTTTGATTTTTTTTCCTTCTCACTTGTCCTTGCCCTGGTTCTTTCTTTTTATTTTGGATCTATCCCGGATTTTATTTGCTTTTCCATCCCGTTCGTGGGTCGCTATTGTCGCTATTATCACCGTTTTTTATAGAGATTCTTCATTTTTAGGATGGAGCTTCTGGATCTTCCGTTGCTGGTTCTCGAAGAAATTCTGAGTCATGTAAGTTCTGTCCTCAAACCCTCTATAAAACTTGCGATCCTGCCCTTTCTCCCCGCCAGGGTTCTACCCTCTCGCTATTTTCTGAAGTTTTGGACTGGTTTGGTAACGCGATGGGTGACTAGATTCCGTACGGCGATAGCAGAACGCTTGCCCGCCTAGCACGTACCTCGCGCGCGTTATACCACCTCTCGGTACCGCGGCTCTACCATACCCTTCAGGTTGTGGCCTGTGGCGGGAAGGTTGGGAATCGTGAGGTTCTACGGTCGCCCGGATGGAAGTGGTGGGGTAGGAAGGTTGTTGTAATTGATGAGGAAGAGGAGGGTGATACGGCTGTCGCTTTGGAGGGTGAAGTAGACGGCTGTGGGGATGATGATGATGGGTGGGCGGAGGTCGCGGAGGTGGTCGGCAAGATGGAAATTGGGAGATTAAGGGATTTTAAGTTTATTAGCCGGAAGTAAGTTTTTTTAAACATGTCACCGACTGGGATGGGGATGGATGCGGCACGAATACGGTATTGCCGGAGGGAATTGCGGCTGATTGTGGTCCGGTTGGTTAATTTAGGTGTGCACCGGCACAAACGGCTCTCTCAGCCGCACTATCGAAGCACTCACTCCGAACATTAAAACTGACGATGCACCCATCTCCATCCACCACCACCGCCACCGCCGCTCCCGCTCCCGCTCCCATTCCCGCTGCCAATCCCGCCCTTGCCCCTCCTCCTCCTCCCCTACCGCCTCTGTCCCCCGATCCGATACTAACATGCCTAACACCGGCCCAACACCTAACCCTACAAAAGCTCTCGATAAACCACATAAACCCCGATAACGAGCCAGAGCTGATAAGTATGTACACAACTTTGAAACTCCTCCCTCTCACCTCCCTCTCTTTGAAGTCGCGCGCCTTCACCGACCTGGACTATGTACCCTTACCCGAGCTGCACCCATCCACACGCCTCTGCTCTATAAAGCTCTACGGCTTCGACATCCCTCCGCCAGAGTATTGCGCTCAGACATTCTTCAACCCAGCCTACCTGCGCAAGCTCGTACTCTGGGAATGCCGTGGATTCGATAGCCTCTTATCATACCTGTCCAAGGGCGTAAGTGGTAGCAACAGTTACAGCCAGGGATTAGAAGAGCTGAGTCTGTACACATGGGAGGACGTCCCGGACATAGAGGGCGTGATAACCTTCATTTCCGGCTGCCGGAAATTGAAACGTGTGCTTCTGAACCTTAGCAGCTTCGTGGAGCCGCACATGAAAGCCCTCATCCGCGCCTTGGAGAACAGCAAAGGTAGTCTGGAATCGCTCACGGTACAGGTTCGCGAACCGGTGACTACCCGCGCAATGTATTACCGTCCCGAGTGGTTGGCATCGTTGAAGGGGTTTACGAGGCTGGAGGTGTTGGGCATGAATTATGAGATGAAGGGACTTAAGGTATTTTCAAATTCTTGTTATATAAACTATAGATTAGGTGTTAATGAGGAGGGGGGGTAATTGTAGCTATCAAACATCACACCGACCCTCCCACTCAACTTGAGAACTCTGGAGATTAGGTTGCGCGGGGAGTTGCTAGCTAAGCCCAAGACCAAGGCTAAGGTCATCTCTCAAACCCGGGGCATCGGAAGAGCGAGAGGGATGCTGAGAGACGTTCTCATCAATGATGGAGATTGCTTTGAAACCACTTGGGATCTCAAAGTGAAGCGTGGAGAAAAAGTTTTCATCGAAGAATTAGAGTAAACTTTGAATTTTGGTCACTTTTTCTTCTTCTTTTCTTTCCCTTTTTCTTTTTTCCTTTTTGGTTTTTTGCTTCCTTCCTTGTTTCTGGGGGAGGAAGGGGGGTCTATCGTTTTCCGCGGCTTTGCATACACGCAACGCATGCGTCTGTCACCGAGTGGGTATGGTAGAGGCTTTGGAGTCTGGAGAATGCGTATGCTTTTTATACGGGCTTGGATCCATTGCTAGAGTAGATTTTTGTTCCTGTTTTTTTTTCAGGGGTTTTTTTTTTTCATTTCCTTTTTGTTGGTGTAAGTTACTGTACTTGTCTTCATCACTAGCGCACATGGGGAGCAGACGTGAGTAATTGTTTCATCTATCATGTGTCGGGGATTGAAGCTTGTGCCATCCTTAGACTTGTTAAACGGAGGAGTAGGAGGAGGAGGAGTCCGGCCTGTGTTTCGTTGAAGGCGCTGGCGGGCAGGACAGGGAAGGAAGAAGGTTTAAATATAAGAGTGAATTACTCTCCGAATATGATACTCTGCTCGAGTCCTTGCCTTGACTTGACTTTTTCGAAACTACCCGGGTGCCCCGACTGCATCGTTCGGAGGGGCAGAATGCTGTGGGCTACGATAAATGGCCCAGTGCAACGGAAATTGTAATAATTATTATTATAGAGAGCGGGTTCATAAGGGTGCCCGAGAATTTCATCTGCTAGGGTTACAAGGTTCTGGCAAGAAGTTATGGAACGGTTGTTTAAGGTTATCCAGCCAGATATATCTGTCGGTTCCGGTCAATGGATACCTATCCTTGTAATCCCGCGATATATCATATGTGTGTTCCAAAAGTGGTCATATTACTCGAGAGTGTACGTGGGTGATCGGACGGACAGGGGAAGAAAATGTATGCTGATACATGCATTTTCTGGCCCTGTCCGTCCGATCATCTATGCACACCGCGGAGTATATTGTTTGTCGCAATGTACTCATGACGAATGCGGGTGACCGACTATGGATACGGCACCGTACTGGTATTGAAAAGGTCAGCCCGTGGGCGGTGTCACCTTGGCCCCGCGAGAATAAGTAAAATAAGTAAACTAAGTTTTATCATAGCAAATAAATCAGTGGAACTTGCGATGTTTTCACACAAGGCAGAGATTATCTCGCGGGTTAACCTAAATTAACTGTTCAACAACTTTCGTGCCAGTATCATATTAAGATGGTACTGGCAGAAGGGTAGGGAACAGTTAACCTAAACGGACAGGGATACCGACAAGGGTAGGAACCTGTTAACCGGAACGGACAAGGATAAGTATTTGGCTGGTAAACTTTGCCAACAAATGACTGCTTTTTCTCGCACATCTTTGGGTGTCCCACGGGAACAGGCAGCAACCGAAGAGCCTCAACAGGTCGGCCCCATAGGTGACAGTTACACACCGTCGGTTCCACTAAGACGGGGGAATAATCGAATTTTCTCGTGCTCATCTTCAAGACTGCCTGTGCCAGGCAATATTCAAGTGTCCGACCTTGCATTCTACTTTCACTCTCCTTGAATCCCTTATTTCGTTTTCCTTATTTACAGACCTCCGGCCCCTGCCACAAGAAGGCTCTTTCAATGGCTATAACACCTGGTGCCCTCACAGCACCCACATAGGGATTTAGGGCCCGTTTACCTAATGTTCTACAGTTCTAAATTCTTGTCACTACTCGAGCAGACGGTCAAAACGTGACGTTACCACGGAGGTGTGTTTGAAAATCCCACCGGACACTACCGGCACGCCGTTCGCCACGGTAGGCAAACACCATCTACCTGCCCGTACCACTCCAACCGTCTAGCCCCCCTTAGCGGTCGACACCGTCTCGAAGTGCTAGACAGCCGTCTATAGGTAAACGAGCCCTTAGACCGGTCCCGCTACCTAAAACAACAAGCCGTAATCGTCACGTCCGATCGTGCACTCGAACGCAACTTCCACATCTACGATGCATTGTACCCTGACACGATTCTCGGTGGCCTTGTCCTCACCAATGGTATGACAAACGCCAATTTCTACTCAATGGTGGAGGTCGTCTTTTTATTCACCGAGGATTACATCCTGCGTGAGGAAAGTGGCTGATTCTTCCGGGGGATAACCATCCTCTCCGAGCAGGGGAGTGCTTCATCGTTACCACCGGTTCCCTTGAAGTCAGTAATAAACCCCTGCCGGTCTGTACAACCCCAATGGCTACTGAAACTCGCACCGGACACTTCCGTGATGCTGTACCCGAGTACGTGGGCGAGATCGTCCTTGTATTATAACTGGAGAACGTGCCCTCGACGCTATACATGGGAGCTGGTGGGGTTTCGAGGCTGCTCCTGTTTTTCCACTGTTGTACAAAGTGTTGGATGGGGTGGGCGTGGTGGAGGTGAGAGAAGGATCTTACGCAGGTATGGTTCCTAAGTTTTGTACTTGTATGTTCCACAGGGGGTAATCTAAGGGTAGCAAACCCCACCTGTGGAACCTACAAAACTTAGGCGCTGTATCATACTTCCTTATTCATTCTTAGGTCCGCACCTGCTTACTTACTAAATACGGTAGGACTAGCAAACATATATCATAATTATGTATGCTCAACCATTGGTTTACCCTCAACGCCGTCATACGCTCTCCACAACACAACTGGGGTGGTTACCCGTACCCTACAACACTCAAAACGAAGGGCACTGGACTAAGCATGATTATGGTCGCTGGGTTATGTACTGTCATACCAACAGAGTTTTGGGGATCCATCAACTCGGTTCAGAATGGAATATTGCTTACGAGCTCCATACATTTTCTCTCTGATAACTGCGCTGTATCTATCAACCCAGATGTATGTATAGCTAGTATTTTTCTTTCTTTCTTAGCGTTCAGATCGTCTGCCTTGGACCTGATGGTAAGGGCATTGCTGGTACCCATCTCGATGCGGAATTTGTCGAGGATCCTAAGCGACTAGTCGATCAACTCCTACGATGGCACTTCAGACAGGTGTGCTCGCGAACATGAAGGGGTGGGGGGGCAGCCTTTGAATGTGATTTCCCTCCTGGCTCGGATACGGTTGGCGAAAATAAGAGTGGTCCGAAGGCTGCTGAAAGGATGGAATTTGAGCTATTCAGTCACCTGGCAGAGTTTAGTGAGGTTAAATGAACTGGAGGATAAGGCTATTATGGTTAGTTATACGAGGATGCTGTAGTGTTAACGAGGCCGTAATGGTGCTGTGGGGGCGGGGTTGGACTTGCTTTTGTATTTCTTAGTCCTAATGTTGATGATTTCCACCGGGTGCGAATAATAGTTCATGATGGAGGTATTGTAGGTTGAACATTTACGACTTGAGGGTCGCAGCCTCCCCATTGAAGGGGTTTTTCTCAAGGTGTTCCGGCCCATAAAGCATATTTTTTCTCTCGAGATGCTCCGGTTGCAGTGTACCAGAACTCCGTCCAAATCAACTCTGATCCCTGCACTGCACAGTACCATGAGCAAATCCTAGACCCTTCTACTGAGGAAAAATACTTGCCTTAATACTTTCTTTAAAGTTTAAACCACTACCTGTACCGGGAAGCTGAATTACCTTTGGCCAAAACTGGGGGCTACTTAAGTGTAAGAGGTTTTCCCTATAGAAGACTGCCCAGACTGTTCTTTCCTAAACCTACAATGGTTTCTCATTTAGAGACAAAACTAGAGTTGCTCCATAAACCTTCTCACACTGCTGAGACTGGGACAACAAAGAAATTGAAATTGTACCCTAGGACTGTAGAATTCGAGGATATTGGACAGGGTTAGAATGTTTTTCTTTTGTTAGTATGAGACTTTGGACCTTTATGCCATAACTTCGAGTGGGTGCGGTGGATGAGCCCCAGTCCTGTACCAGAATCGATCCACTTAACAACCGCCCCCCCCCCCATTTTATTATACCTATTGCGAAGTGTTTTGGCGGAAAAATCTGCTCAGCCAGGTAAAATTTTCATCTCAGCCTTGTGCGTTTTAGTCCTCACGAACCATACGCCTAAGGATTGGGCACACTCTACTCAAAGGAGCTTATGTATTACTCTGCACACACTTTTGACTTCTTAACATAGGGGTCAGAGAACGTGGGGGCAGGAACAATAGTGATAGACATCGGAAATCGGCCCTCCCGGCTGGGTTGGGTCGCTGGGGGGGTGCGATTACATTCCGGACTATTCCATTCCTACCACCCCACCACTTGATTCCCGATCGTCCGATATTCGGTATTGACTTTTCTTTTCTTTCGCGGTACCAGTATCCTCTTCTGTAAAACTTCTTCGTTACCCCGCATTTGGAGCTTCCCAATCAAAAGGATACCGGTACCCCCACTGCAGCCTTTCCGCTTGGGATGTCCGTCTCCAGGGTGTCTGAGGGTCTGACCTCTTTTCTGGAAAATCTCCATGATATCAATTCCATTACGAATATAATGTGAGGAATTGCATTCTCGACCTCTTCCATGCTGATGCCCTCCCCTTGAAAACGGCAGGGGTAATCTCTTGCTCATCAGTTCAGCCTCAGGATTTCGACACTTCGTGCGTTCCCGACAAACGGGCAAAATTTACGCAAGCTGTGTGGTCGAGTCCCCATCGCCCCGCGCACCACGGGCGGATCGAAGTTGCCCCAACGACGAGTCTTCAAGCGAGCCAATAAGGCTACGTCATCAATTATTCCCAGGACCTGTCCCCACAATGTGCACAATGTGCGGTCAGAGTCTCTAATTCTCACCAATGCAATGCGTGTGGGTCCTGGCAACAATTCTCGAGTGATGATTCGTGCGCACGTTAGGTGGGAAGTGAATGTCCCTCCCTAATAAGACTTAGGACGCACCAAGAGAAGTCAGACCGGTGAGACAACGTCGGAACCGCCGACTACCCACTACGCTGATAGGGCGAAAGGAGGCATTTGGGGAATAGCTTCACCTCCGCACCGTATGCGAACAAGCCTATGTTTTGCGGGCGTAACCAATACCGTCAAGGTTCAAACCTCCTTTCCCACTTCTCGGATAGCTTCATGCTGGTTTTGAGTGGGGATTCCAATCAGGGCTGACGATACAGTAGTTCGGTGGATGCCAGCACAGCGGACAGGACTAGTGGGCGGCTGTAACTCCGAACGACATACAGTAGTGCTTCAACCCTTTGGGGGCCAGTTCGAAAGAAAAACTGGCAAACCCTCATCCGCCGTAACGACACTGATGGGCATCCCTTCATGAGCGGGAGTGAGGAGTAAACGACAACTTACTACTGGTACAGTAGAGCTGCTCGAGCACGGCACGTTGCAGCTAGCTCCTTTTTCTAAGCGCTGGACAACCGCCTCAAACGCGATGCAACGTAGGACGAACGGTACAGTACCTCAATCCCCGGAAGCAGCGAGTGGCAGGCCCCTAATTTACTTGTACAGAATAAGGCATAAAACGCTGTTTTTTCTTTTTTTGTCACATGGATGCACATTATTCAGAGTTGCGTTATGAATATAAATATTTGCTGTCTCTTGATTGCCGATACGAAGCCAAAGCATCCAATAACTGGCTGCCGCTTCATGCGATTAGTCCCCTGCGGTCTCCCTCGTCTCTTTCTATTATGGGGTGTCCGAGGAACTCCGTTACCAAGTAGCTGCAATGCACACCCAAGACACTCAGGTGCAAGAAGCTGGGGTGGGTTATTGGCTTACACTAGGTTACAAATTCCACGAGCCAGGAAGGCGGCACACTTTCACTTCTCTCTCTGGGACCCACTCCGAGTTCCAGCAGGTAGGACATGCGAGCCACGCCCAAGCGGCTATCGTGAGTGGAGTGCGCATACTGTAGTGCAGTTCTCGCAGCGACAGCAAATCTAGACTAGGAAAGATGCACAGTTAGCATAGAAAGGGTTGAGAATCTGTCACATCGGGGCTATTTCTCTCCCCCCACCCCCGAACGGGGTCGGTGTAATGGAGTGCTCCCCAGTAAAGTAACTTATCATAATGGAAGCGGAAAGTGCATTGGTTGATAGATAAAAGCCATCGATTCAGTCCCGGTATGATAGGTGATACAGAAAACACCATAGTCATCCTTTTGTGTTCCGTGGATCCAGGTTAGGTTATTGTAATCGAATCGCAGGTTAACTTAGACTATGGTGTGACCAAAACGGGCGGTGTGATAAGGTACCATATTCTCAGCTTCCTCATCGAATCAACCGACGTTAGCGATTTTCAATTAATTAATTAATCAATCAATTAATCAAAAAACCCGCTCAAGAGGTTGTTTGCCAGGCAATACATACAGCCGTGCATCGCCAGACAAGCCGGCCAGTTCTATTTTATTCCCCATAGTCGGCTTCCTTCCCTCTTCCTCTTTCCCACCATCATCACCTCTCCCATTCCATACCTCGTTTTCGCTGTTACATCCCCATACCCCCCCCGAGATGGCTCACCTCCGACTCCCCGCCATGGCCACTCCTCCCGTTCCTATTTCCGGTCGGCTAGAGTCCAATTGTGAGCGTACAGGGCCGTCGGATCTGTCTCACCATTTTAATCGCGTCACTCGCGAGCGAACTGCAAGTGCAATCAAGACCTTGTATAAATATTTCCAAGTCCCGGATATGATGAACTTGGCCGGTGGTACGTTGAGCTTCGTCTATTGTTTGCGAATAAAAATGATTGTCTCTCTGGTTTGCTAATTGCAACCGGCACAGGCCTTCCCTACCCGGGATACTTTCCCTACGATACACTAGAATCCGCTGTCTCGACTGCAAGTCGTTTCTCCACAAGCCTTATCGAACAACTTAAAAAACCGGTTCCCGTACTCCCCACCCCTCGGCCTTCTCCTCCTCCTCCTCCTACAAAGTCATCCTCCTTGTTTTCCTACTTCAGATCATCGCCATCGCCGTCATCACCACAATCGCCGGCTGCCATTCCCAAGCCAAGAAAGACTTCAAAGACCCCCAGTACAACCTCCTCACATCTAATTGTTCCGAAATTCAGGCCCGGAAGCCCACAGGGAGCCAGCATTGATGTTGCCACAACATTGCAATATGGCCAAGCTTCCGGCTTCGGCCCATTAGCTGAATTCATCAAAGACTTTTCGATTAACTATTTGCATGGCGGAAGGATCCCATATGAGAATCCGGAGATACTCTTAACATGTGGTAACACAGACGCTCTTGGTAAGGTGATGCAAATGATTGCCGAAAGGGGTGATAATATGCTCGTGGAGGAGTACACATATCCGAACGCTATCCAAACAGCTGATCCCTATGGTGTAAGCATGGCACCGGTTAAGGTGGACGCTGAGGGAATGCTAGCTGAAGGGAAAGGAGGTCTTAGAGATGTGCTTGAAAACTGGGATCATAGAAGATTTGGTAGAAGACCTCGCTTCATGTATACTGTCACGTTAGTTTCTCTTCCCAGAACCCTAGGTGTTGCCGTAGCTGACCTTAACCCTTGTATAGAATCGGACAGAATCCCACCGGCGGCACACTCTCTTTGCAGCGCAGAAAGGAACTCTACCATTTGTGTGAGAGATATGATGTGATCATTGTCGAAGATGACCCGTACTGGTATCTTCAGTTTACCGAGTCCTCGCATCCCAAGGGCGCCCAAACCCTGCCAAACAACTCTACTAAGAAGAGATATCCATTCCTCGAAGCTCTGACCCCATCCTACTTGACCATCGACACCTCCGGGCGCGTCATCCGTCTTGATACCTTCTCAAAGACAATCGCGCCCGGCTGCCGTTTGGGATGGATCACGGCACAACCAGCGTTCATCGAGCGCCTGACTAGAATCACTGAGAGTTCCACCCAGGGTCCCTCTGGATTTGCTCAGGCGATGGTAGTTCAGTTGTTGCGCAATATCTGGGGTATGGACGGCTGGGTCGGCTGGCTGGAGGGGCTTCGAGCCGCATATGAGGCTCGCATGAAAGCGATGTGCCATGTCTTGGATACATACCGGGAGAGCACCGTTATGCTCGAGAGCCAAGACGATGATTCCATGATCGTGGACAAAGTCAGGATGTATTCTTTCGACGAGCCTATGGGCGGAATGTTTGTATGGGTTCATATCCACATTGCTTCCCACCCGGCGTACACCGCATACATCGCCCGCGGCCACACTAAGCGAGCAATGATGGGTCAACTGTGGAAGTATATTGCCGAGGAACACAACTGTCTCCCATGTCCCGGCTGGATGTTTGGAGCGAACAAAGGGATCCAGGAGGGCAGCAGTACTGAGTTCTTCAGGTTCTGTTTTGCGGCGATCGAGGCCGAGGAGATCGAGGAGGCAACCGAGCGATTTGGAAAGGGGATTCGTGAATTCTGGGGATTTAATGCTGACGAAGTCGAGAGTTGTTGTTTGGCTGATGTCGTCGCAGAGGCTCAAGGAAAGGAAGCCGTATGGGGGTTGGGTTATGGCGGCTTCGGGTGCTGATTTTATTCGCCTTTTTCATTTGTCTTTCTTTCATTCGTCGGGGCACATTTTTCATAGGGTGGGGAAACGGTAATGGCATAAATGGTGGGGAAGAGTCATGGGATCCGGATGGGCATTGGGAAACGGGAAATGGAATCGGAAACGGGACGGGAGGGAGTTCAAGGATATATAAATCAACCTTCTTAGCATTTGCATTGTAAATCGATAAAACTAAGCTCTTTTTGCCTCCTCACAAATTCAAACCCTGGTTCTTGTGTTGGTGGTGATCATGTGCCTCAAGCGTTATACGAGTACCGGTATGTCAGACAGTTCGTTCCTCCACTCATGTCTGTGAGACATGACCGCGTTTGGGCCTTGTTGATTGGCTAGCCGAAGGAGGTTTGTGCGTGCCGTGATGAGGTTCCAGGGCAGCGACCGGGCACGATATCGCGTTGGATTTGATCCAACAGACCATCCTGGTGGTACCGGTAGCACAAGTGTGAGAAATGGGGTGGGGTATTTCCAACATTGACAGGGGATGGTTTAATTCGTGCCTTTGCACTTGTTTATCATACGGCCCCAGATACTGGTATCGTACCCCACCGGTACGGTGCTCTCCTTAGCTACTATACAAAACACGGGAGACCCATACGACTACGGTATCCACCTACATCTAGCATAGAAATCGGCTAAAGATTGGAAGCTGGTGGGTTAGCGGACAATTCCCGGGATCACCCTCGGCCCATGTGGGGGATTGCCGGCGGGGCGGGCCTTCATACGATACATGCGCTAGCGCATCGGAATTCGGGAACTTGCAATGGAGTACGGTAAGCTGCCGGCACGGTATTAAGTTATACAAGTACTGTACCGTGAATGTGGTGTTTTCGGAAGACTGGTCTATGGCCCTTGCTAGTTGGTTAATTGTATTGTATTGTTGCCACTCTATGAGTGTTGCCAGGAAGCATCTAGTCAAACTCACTCCGCGCCTAACAGAAGAATACCGGATCATTCACACTCACTCGTCGTGAGTTTGCAAGATGCCCATCGGAGCCTTTAAGACTCGACCCGAAACCCATACTTCTACCTCCTTATTCCTCCTCACGCCGAACACGCCGTGGCCAGTCGTGTTGATAATGATGTGTTTGGGCTCCGGGTGCCTCAGGTTCCGAAAAAGCTAACGTTTGGAGAGTCATGGCCAGGGAAGACATCAAAGCAGGCGACTTCCTGAACACCGGAACAAATGGGGCCCTGGGGGATGCTGATCGTGCCGAAGATGCGGGGGTGGGAGCCGCAGCTGGACCGGCAGGCATATCCCTTGTCGACGTACTGACTGTGTTCGGTTGAGATGTCCTCGGGCTTGTATATTTTTCAGATTGGATGCGCTTTTCGAAGTTGGGAATGTCCCTGGATTCATGGCGGTTGGAGCGCTCGATCTTTAAGAAAACGGGTGCAGGTTGATATCGTATGCATGTGATTGCATGCTGGTCAGATACTATGCAGATTCTCCTCACTCCATTGCACTCGTATTATAGTCCGGGGGGAGGAAGCGATGGTCCTTCCCGCCAAGGGCCCATTCTTGGTGAGTGTAGCTGGCGTCTTCATGCGAGATTTTGGAAATGAGTTCGGTGGCGGTCTTGTTCGTGGTGGTGGTGCAGGTGGTCGAGCTGGCCCCGCACTAGCCGTGGGGAATCCCCTTGCAGATGTATCTAGTGTGGGGGCACCGGTAGATTAAGCGTTATGCACTATAATCTTGTGGGCGAATATAGGTGCAAAGTGACAATGAGCTAATCCTACTCTGAACGTATCCGTCGCCAGGGGTCCTCTTTGGCTTTGAGGAATCAGAAACATCTGTGGGGGTTGATCCAAAAGCACAAGTACTCGGGGGTGTCCTTAAAAATCGGAAACTACCCGTGCTGAATCAGGGCCAAAACGATCGAGCGATCACAATGTCTGGAAAACTTAACCTTGTAACTCCATGTAACTAGGCATCTTAAACAAGGTATGTTGAACTGAATTAATACTTGTACTTAGTGAGAGACAGGGGACCACTATAAAGTGAACTGAGGGGCAACCGTGTGGATTGCAAGTAAGAAAAAAAGCTGAGGATATTGTTTGCTCCAAGATTGAAAGGTTCTGTCATTGGTATCATTTGGATAGATTTATTCTATTAAATTTATTTCATAGGATTCTGTCCCCATAC
>Ga0307513_10004845_pt1 | contig 17865 bp, 17 predicted proteins | sample 15_EM_MG_FD_202174 | JGI IMG/M metagenome (GOLD analysis project Ga0307513, IMG submission 202174) | Populus trichocarpa ectomycorrhiza microbial communities from riparian zone in the Pacific Northwest, United States - 15_EM | ecosystem: Host-associated > Plants > Roots > Unclassified | place... | reverse complement strand
CATTTCGATTTTTGCTTCGCGGGGGACCTGAAAGTGGGTGAAAACCCTAGGGGTTTAGAGGGACTCTCTTCATCATCTGAGTCGCCGGACGGGAGGTTTCCGTCGTTGTTGACGACGACGACGACGGTGGTGGTGGTCTTCGTCGACTTCGTGCGGCGTTGCTGCGTGGGTGAGGATTGCGCTGTAGGCAGTTGGCGAGGGTCAAAGAACCCTTTCAGGCTACCGATAAACCAGTCTTTCGACGGAGCCTTCGGACGGAGGAAGAGGAATAGCGGATACACCCTGAACTTGCTGTTCCTAATCTACCGCAGGCTGCTAGATTGCGCGTGGAAACAGTGGAAGTTCCTCTTCTCCTTCACCACCGGCGTTGACTCCTCTTTCTGCCTTTGCCTCCGTTCCAGCTCCTTCGGTCTCGCCTCCATCATAAACCTAGGATTCTCCACCACCTCAATCTTCCCCTCCTTCATGAGCTTCTTGAAACTGCTCAGTTCATCTGCAATTTTCTTGTCTAACCTGCCTCATTTCCCGTCGTCAAGATTTGCTGAAGGCTGTAGTTGCAGTTGAAGCTGCGGCTACGGCATACCCACACCCGAAGACGGCTTCGACCAGCGTCGAATACCCGTCGTACTGATTGAACTTCGACGACGGCCCTGCAGTCTCGTGGGGGTGATTCAAAGTGACCTAGGAGGCGGACTGAGAAGGCCTAATGGAGGAGAAATCGCCTTTGTTCTTTTGTGAAACATTCATAAGCTATAGTTTACGGCTGGTAGCTTTGTAGATGCGGAGAGAGGGCCTACGAGAAAAGGTTAGGCTCGGGTCAAAGTTGAGGCAGGAATGAACGCACGAGAAGGCGATGGCGATGGGGACTCTCCCGCGACGGAGAGGAAAGCGAAGACGAAGACGGGAATCGCTGGTGGCTGAGGAGAAGCGACCGCCGCGATAGCAAAGCACAACATTAGTATAGTTGAAGCGGAACAACGAAGTGGTGCCCATCAGGCTTGTACTATTGTTATTTATTGCGAGCGAAGCGAGCACCTTTGGCTAAGGGTGGAAGGCCCGGACAAACAAATACAAATTGTTGCCGCGCAAATGTTATCAAGTAAATTTTTACATGCCATATATCCTTGCTATTTCCGGTTCTTTTCTCACAAAAACTTGAGGCTGTTTAGAGAATTCTTAGTGCTATGCAAATATCACAAAATATTTGGGACTTTCTTTGTTCTGTTATAAGGGATACAAAATCGTGATCGACTTCCCGATAATTCCCGACCGGTTGCGACGGCCCGGTAAGTGCACTCATGTAGATGCATGACTTCAAGGATTAACACGATCTTTGAGAAACTCTGATGTACAACCATGATACGATTCGGATGGCGAAGCGAGCTTGCCCCCGCAGGTTTGCGGATACGTAATTCACTTTTGTGTAACCTTGCAATGCCTCCCTAAATGAAACGCTCATGGCAAATCTTCTTTGTTGGAACACTTGCCAACTCGGCTTGAAACTATCATCCAGCATTCTCCCACCATGCCTTTTCGACTCGGAAGCGCCTCTTTACTGCTCGACACAAACTGACAACAACGGTGGATACTCAGCATGCCGCAGCCCTAGCACTTCTAGCAGCAGCCCAGTCGTGGAATTGTAAAATACATTCAAGAATCTGGAAATCAATCTATCACACCGAAACTGCTCTCCTGTTTTATTGAGGCATCACAAGCGTATCCCGACAGCCAACTCGTCGATCAGTTCTGGTTCAACGTTCAAAGGGGTCACGCCAGCCTGAAGACAAATAATGAGCTCACAGCGGTTCTAGCTATGAATCAGAGAACCATACTGAATATCGGGATTTTATCGCAGTTGAAAGGCTTGCGACCAGTGTCTCACAGCAGGCAGAGACACTAAAAATTCTAATTCAAAGGATTGATCCAGAGGAAGTCAATTTGTCATCCGTCTACCACTTTTCGACCGACCTCTTAGCGCACCTTAGGATAGCATGTACGTGTTACGACTATTTCTCTACAATGGGCAAAGTGCCTCATAGCTCCTGTAGTTCAATACCGAGATGCGCCAACATCTGGACTCGAGACACCTCTTTGGCGTCTTTGGCCACTTTGGGACCCAGATTCCGAAGGCGGGCCGCCCTACTATTCAGTCATCCCATTCATGTCGAAAAATCCCAGCGAGCTGCTCAAGGAGGCTGCAGAGGACGGTTCCGATGAGATACGCAAACAATACATTTTCAAAGCCCTGGTACGTCATCAAGTCCATTCCTCGCTGAGCCCCAAAGTTATGCACATTGCATAGTTACTCAAGCGCGATGGCCTCAAGTGCCCATTGACTGACGCACCTTTCGATCCAAGACATCCGCAAGAGTGCAAACCGTATCTGTTGAACATCATTCCCAACGCGGTCCGTGACAACGTCAGTCAACCATCCTTTTCCCCATAAGCTCTTCGATTGGGCTGAGCTTGGATGTCTATAGCCCGAGACCTTGAAATTCATCGCCACGCTAGCTGGGACGAAAATGCGGGACCTCGTCGTAAAACATACCAATGGCATCGGAAACATCGTGGCCCTACAGAGCGACGCGTCAATGGGATACGATGATCTCCGGTGGGCGATCGAGGCCAAAGAAGATGAGCGTAATGGCAAGGTGTGAATATGCAGCCATCATAACTGGCCTGGGTTGCATTAATATCTGACCTTTTTTAAGGTCACTTATATATACAGGAAATTCGCAGACAAGAATTCACCTGGCCCCGGCTTCATCAAGTTGAAGGACGGGGATGAAATACGGTTCGGACAAGGAGAAGGGAAGGATTTCGAAGGATTCCCTCGAGGACCGATTCCCGCGCTGTGCAATCTGCACTATAAGGTGGCTCGTGTATTACATATGAGTGGTGCAGCGGACATGATTGCCCCGCGGCAGCTTTATGCTACTGCTGACCCTCCGACTTTCCTGACGGACATTTTCCAACATCTTGACGGCGAAATTACTGAATCTACTACCCCTAACAGCGGTAGGAATTAGCAGTTTCGACTTCCAACAAGCAGCTTTCAAATGGCTGTGCTAGCGGCTATCGAGTTACTCTCTCGTATCCCTCCTCACTGGCAATATTGTCCTAGAGCGCAAACTTTTCTATCTTCGCTGTCAGCGTCTCGGCGGATATTCTGTCTTATTTGATTTCCACTCTCCGGTGTGTGGGCGCTCCTTCCCTCAACTGCCCATTCGTCGAGGTCGCTCTCATCCTTGGCTACCTACTTACTTGGTGTCATTGAGCTACCCTCGCGGCCTCATTTACAGGAAGACTGTATGTCAAATGAGCATTCTCCCGTTCGACTCACTATGTATCCTGATTCAGATGATCATTGTCCAACTTTGTCAGACCTTGCGGTAATCACTACTGTACAAATAAATACTTATCATCACTTGGCGTTGAAATCTCCCTGTTTGGCCCCAGATAAATTCCCACTCATTCGCATGTATTTGCGCCGTCTTACATCACCGAGATCGACAATATCGAGACAATCTCAGTCATCTTCACACTCCTCACTGTAAGTAAATCTTTCCCATTATAGGACTTGGCCGTTACTTGGTCTTCGCTTGATTGTTTAACCGGGAACACTGTGAAACGCCCCAGCTGTCTGTGAATCTGTTTAGGAAACTGAATGCACAGTTACGCTGGTTCAACAGATCGATAACGTCGGGTACTAGGTGTGGCGGTGGTCACTGCATTGGACTTAACAGGCTCCCACACACACCGTTCGCTATCATCCACCAAGCCATGGAATGTCAATGATAGCAGGTTGCGGTGCTGTGGCGGTGAGGGTGCAGTGTGGTTAGAGCAAGCTACAATGCGAAGTATCATGCTTTACGCACAGTGCACTGTTAGTAGGCCGAGGAGGACAGTTCGCAACGTTGGATTTTCAGATGAAGGCTATGCTTTCAATCGCATATAACCGTCGAATGTATGATAGAAGTAATCCCCTCTTCGATTGACAAACCATAATCCTCTGCGACAACCTTGAACTATGCTGAAATCAAAATCATCCTCAGACCCGAATACTAGTACAACCAGTCCAGTACGCCTGCTCTCCATTAGATCTGATACCGCGAGTTAACATCATCTCCACCCGCCGTCAGGCCGCTTCAACCCACATGGTGAATGTCACAGTATGTATAACAGACTACTCCAATTATTTCGACCTCGTTTTCAACAAGCATAGGCTATAGCTACTAGTGATCGCAGTGACCTGGAGATAACTCAGCGAAAAAACCATCCGCCTCAGGTCGGTCATTTAGCATTAATGTAGAGATTAAGGCACGATCTAATAAAATCTTTGCAGGTAGTGGATCATACCGAGATAGTGTCTATAAAGGAAATTAATGACGGGGGATCTGGGGCTAGTAACGTGAGTAAAACTACTTCGTCTCTCTGCCCAAAGTCCCAGTTGTTCCCTATTTTATGAGCAGGTCGACTATGGTGAAGATGAAACAGGATCTGACTCGGAGAACATCATCGATCTTGCCAGCTCTCTTTTGGCGGAATGCAAGGCCGAGCTGCCACTTGCAAATCTTGACACCATTGTCTCTCTGTTCCGTGAAGTTCTTGATAGGCGTCCGATTTCACACCCACTTCACTCCGATGCCCTGAGAGGTCTTGCATCTGCTTTGGGTGTGAGGTTCATATACGCTGATCAGATAAATGATGTCCAAGAATCACTTAGCCTCCACCGTAAAGCGTTTAAGCATGATCTTGAAGGTACCCTGAGTAATGTAAGTGCGTTCTCATTCTAATGAATGGATTATTGACCTGATGACAATCCAGAGAAATGGTACTTGTTACGACCAGGGCGATGGTGATACAGAAGATATGATCAATATGGCAAAGAAGAGTCTGACAGATTTCCAGAAGTCAACTTCGCTTCATGCCATAAATACCATTGTCTTCCTTCTACAAGCGCTTCCACTTAGTCCTGGAACTCCTCTGGGGCACAAATTCGCAGCTTTGAGCATGCTTGCGGATGGATTATACGCCAGATTTCACCATTCAGACGAGATCTCTGACCTTGACAATGCAATCTCTAGTCTACAAGATGCTATTGAATGCTGCATTCAGAAGGATCGGCAACAGCCAAACACAGTTCAGCGACTTTCTATCATGTTCACAGCACGATTTGACTTTACCAGCAACATGCTGGATCTCCAGAAGGCATTTACACAATTTGTAGATGTGAAGGTGACAGAAAACAGCAGTGCTCAAGGTGCTCTGTCACTACTTAACTCTTCCTTGGAGATCTTGGAACAGTTTGGGAAGTCAGGTAGAATGGGTGACCTCAATACAGCAGTTGCACTTACCCGTGAAGAAATTATGGAACTCCCAGAAGGGAGTGACCATTATGTTGCAGCTGTGAATAATCTTGCATCTAGGCTACGGATCAGATTTAAGCAAGGAGGCCAGCAAGGTGATCTCAATGAGGCTATTTCATTGGACAGGCAGGTTCTCAAGCTCCAAGCTCCACCTCATCCCACCTTGCTCAATAACCTTGCTTCTGGGCTGGAGACCCGATTTGAGCAAGGAGGTAAGCAAGAAGATCTCAATGAGGTCATTTCATTGCAACGGCAAATCCTTGAGCTCCAAGCTCTGCCCCACACCAATAGATGCAGGGCCCTCAATAATCTTGCAAATGCACTGTTCACTCGATTTGGGCAAAAAGGTCAGCAAGGTGGTCAGCAAGATGATCTCAATGAGGCCATTTCATTGCACAGACAAACTCTTGAGCTCCGAGCTCCACCTTACTGCAATAGCTGTAGATGCAGCTCCCTCAATAATCTTGCAAATGCACTATCTACCCAATTTAGGCAAGGAGGTCAGCAGGGTGATCTCAATGAGGCTATTTCATTGAACAGACAGGCTCTTGAGCTCTGTTCCCCACCTGATCCCAACAGACCCATCTGTCTTAGAAACCTTGCTTCATTGCTATGGACCCGATTGGAGCAAGGAGGTCAGCAAAGTGATCTCAATGAGGCTATTTTATTGTACAGACAGGCTCTTGAGCTCTTTCTTCCACCCCATCCCAACAGACCCATCTATCTTAATAATCTTGCTTCATTGCTGCAGACCTGATTGGAGCAAGGAGGTCAGCAAAGTGATCTCAATGAGGCTATTTCATTGCATAGACAGTCACTTGAGCTCTTCCCTCCACCCCATCCCAATAGATCCAGGGCTCTCAATAACCTTGCAAATGTGCTGGAAACCCGATTTAAACAAGGAGGTCAAAAAGATGATCTCAATGAAGCCATTTCATTGCACAGACAGGCTCTTGAGCTCTTCCCTCCATCTCATTCCAATAGATCCACCTCCCTCAATAATCTTGCTTCTGCACTGCAGATTCGATTTGAGCAAGGTGGTCACCAAGGTGATCTCAATGAGGCCATTTTATTGTATAAACAGGCTCTTGAGCTCTTCCCTCTACCCAATCCCAATAGATCCAAGGCCCTCAATAACATTGCAAATGCACTGTCCACCCCCTTTCGGAAAGGAGATCAGCAAGGTGATCCCAATGAGGCCATTTCCTTTTACAGGCAGGCTCTTGAACTCCAAGCTCCACATTGCAGTAGCTGTGAATTCAACACCCTTAATAATCTTGCAAATGTACTGTCCATCCGATTTAAGCAAAGTGGTCAGCAAAGTGACCTCAATGAGGCTATTTCATTGCACATACAGGCTCTTGAGCTTGTTCCTTCACCCCATCCCACCAGACCCATTTCTCTTACTAATCTTGCAAATGTGCTGTGGACTCAATTTGAAAAAAGAGGTCAAAAAGATGATCTTAGAGAGGCAATTTTATTGCACAGACAGGCTCTTGAGCTTTATTCTCCACTTCATCCTAATAGTTATAGATCTAAGGCCCTCAATGACCTTGCAAATGTACTGTTTGCCAAATTTGAGCAAGATGGTCAGCAAGGTGATCTCAATGAGGTTATTTTATTGCACAAACAGGCTCTTGAACTTCAAGCTCCACCCCATTGCAGTAGCTGTAGTTACAACTTCATCAATAATCTTGCAGATGCACTATCTACCCGATTTGGACAAGGAGGTCAGCAAGATGATCTCAATGAGGCCATTTCATTGTACAGACAGGCTCTTGAGCTCTGGGCTCCACTCCACCCCAAAATCCCTATCTCTCTCAATGGCCTTGCTTCTGTGCTAACGATCCGATTTGAGCAAAGAAGTCAGCAAGGTGATCTCAATGAGGCAATTTTATTGCACAGACAGGCTCTTGAGCTCTGTGATCCACCCAAGAAATTTATCACCCTCAATAATCTTGCAAATGCACTATCCATCCGATTTGCACAAGAAGGTCAGCAAAGTGATCTCAATGAGGCCATTTCATTGCATAGACAGGCTCTTGAATTCCAAGCTCCACCCTATTCTAGTAGATCCAACACCTTTTTATTGCACAGAAAGGCTCTTGAGCTCCAAGTTCCACCCCATTTCAATAGATTTGCATCCCTCAATAATCTTGCAGGTGTGCTGTGCACCCGATTTGACCAAAGACATCAGAAAGGTGATCTCAATGAGGCCATTTTATTGTGGAGACAGGCTCTTGAGCTCTGCCCTCTGCCTGATCCCAACAGACGTATTTGTCTTAATAACATTTCTTTAGTGCTGCAGGCACAATGTCAGAAAGGAGATCTTGATGAGGCCATTTCCTTTAACAAACAGGCTCTTGAGCTCCAGGCTCCACCTAATCCCAACAGACCCCACTTTCTTAGAAACCTTGCTTCTGGGCTGTTGATCCAATTTAAGAATGAAGGTCAGAAAAGTGATCTCAATGAGTCTATTTTATTGCACAGACAGGTTCTTGAGCTCCTCCCTCCATCTCATTTCATTAGATCCAACTCCTTCAATGATCTTGCAAATGCACTGTCCATCCGATATGAACAAGAAGGTCAGCAAAGTGATCTCGATGAGGCTATTTCCTTGTATAAAAAGGCTCTTGAGCTCCAACCTCTACCCCACCCAAGTAGATCTAATACCCTCAGTAACCTGGCAATCCTGCTTATGAAGGCTTACTCAGTAACAAATAATGATCCTAGCTATTTAGCCCATGCAATGTCCTTATTTTCTGCAGCCATCCAGTGCCTCTCTAAATCTCCTTTTGAACATTTGCATATTGCACGAAAATGGGCATATTATGCTGATCTCTATCAGCATCCCTCTGCAATTGAAGCTTATGATACTGCTTTGTTCATTTTACCTCAATTAGCTGCTCTCAGTTTTGATATACAATCACGTCATGAGGCCTTAACTCCTTGCAGCAATGGACTAGCTCGTAGAGCAGCAAGATGTGCCATTCGAGAAAAATGCCTAGATAAGGCAGTGGAATATCTGGATACTGGGCGAGCCATTTTTTGGTCTCAGCTTGTATGTCTTCGTTCCCCTCTTGATCAACTTCATGTTCTTGCACCAGAACTTGCAGATAGGCTCCATAATATTGCAATGGCACTGGAGCATGGATCTCACCGGGATATATTTTCTGAGCCTTTAGACAATTGCAAAAAAATTGCATTGGAAGAAGAGGCATCCAGATTGGCTCACCTTGACAGAGAATGGTCAAAATCTATTGATGAAGTTCGACGTTTGGATGGTTTTGAAGACTTTTTACAGCCAAGCTGTTTATCATCCCTACAAGCAGCTGCAGCTAAAAGCTCAGTGGTCCTTCTTATTTCAAATGATAATGATAGCCACTGTCTCATTATGACATTGACACATGTTCATTGCATTGCCTTCTCAACATTTTCTGGTGCAAAATTGCTCAACCTTGTCCATCTGATACAAGCTGCAGCCTCACAGTCCAAAATATGGCGTTCTTCCATTAAGGAATTTTCACACAACACAGGTGCTTTCCCTCTAGCTATCCAGGAAACCTTGAGGAATTGGGTGAGCCAGGAAGAGAAGCGGGGGGTGAGATATGCAGATGAGATATCTTCAGATGATATTTTCAGATCTGTTTTAAAAACTATATGGAATGAGGTGGTAAAGCCTGTCATTGATTTTCTTGGCCTCCAGGTTAGTGTTAAATTTATGAACAATCACTAGATTCACTTACAATGTATATCAGAAATTGGAGGATCTTCCTGTGTTGCAGTGGTGCCCAACTGGCCTGTTTTCTTTCCTTCCTATCCATGCAGCTGGTTGCTATGATAACAAGCTAGCTATTGAATGTGCCTCTGATTATATTGTCTCATCATACACACCAACCATAGGAGCACTGCTTACCCACAATTCAACTCCTTCCACCAAACCATTTAAAATGATGGTTGTTGTCCAATCTCAAGACCTACCTTCTACGAAAATAGAGTTGGAAAGAATTGAACAATACATACCAAAGGACTGTTTGATCAAATTAGGAATTCCTGGCACAACTGCTTCTGTTGAGGCAGTTGTCTCTCATCTTTCCAATGTGTCAATAGCTCATTTTGCATGCCATGGAAAACAAGACCGATCAAAGCCACTTAAAAGTGGGCTGAAACTTGAGGATGGAATGCTTTTGGTCTCAAGAATCATAAAGGAGCCTATGCCAAATGGAGCTTTAGCATTCCTCTCTGCCTGTGAGACAGCAATGGGAGATGGAAACCTTCCAGATGAGGCAATGAGTTTAGCAGGAAGCTTACTCTTTTCTGGATTCCATCATGTAATTGCTACAATGTGGTATGTCACTTCTTTGGAATATAATTATTAATGCATAATTCAATTGTCATGTTAGGGAAATGAGGGATGAAGATGGACCTACCATTGCTAATAACTTCTATAAGGAACTTTTCTGTGGTTCTGATGGGAAACTCACTCAGCAACCTGACACCAACAGGTCTGCTCAGGCACTTCACATTGCAGTCAAAAAAATGCGTTCCAAAAATGTTCCATTTCGCAGTTGGGTTCCATTTATACATATGGGCAAGTGTGATGAGAGTTGTGCTCTTGTCAGTGATGCAAGACTGAAGGAGTAGATTAGTGTTTTAGATCTCTATATGAACTACCTTTTCCTTTAGCACAGCATGTGCACTTCCTTCTATTACTTTGCTTTGTCATAGAACATTGCACTTTCAATGGCTATTTATAAAATTTCTGACTTGTTTCTTGACTCACTATATTTATAACTTATTCTACTCATTGAGATACTTGTAGTTAAATACTTGTAGTTATATTGACTCTTTACTGAATTTATGGACTCTTTTTTCTAATCATTATAGATGGTCTATACTCCAACAGAGTAGTATAAATACTGTAGTGATTTCCATTCATCAGCAAAAAGGGGTTTGGTCCTAGAGAAACCTAGGTTGCTCTGGGTGTCTCTAGAGACTATTAAGACCTCAAAGATACAAAGACTCCCAGGTAGGCCTTGGAGAAAGGTCCCCTGGGTTCAAATTACCTAGAGCACTCCCAAAGCATTGTCAAAGCATCCCAGAGTATTCCCAGAGCATCTTCAGAGCATTTCTAGACTATCTTCAGAGCATTCCCAGCAGCCTTATAGGCTAGAATCATATATCAATACTAGGGTTAAGCCCAATATACATGATCAATGTATATGGGACTAACCCCACCACCCAAAAAACAGGCCCAGGGAAGCTCCCACCTATGTCTCTGCACCAAAATGCCCCAAAATGGCAATACTTTACCATGCCCCCTTATTCCACATGGAATCCATGTGGAATGGATTTATTCCATGTGGAATGCAAGGAATCCACATGGAATCCACATGGAATATGTTTCACCATATAAATCATATACTTACTGATATGGAATCCATGTGGAATGGGCCTAATATTTCAACTTATTCTCAAGTCAGATTCAACAATTTAATTTCAAACAAAACATTTGATCAGTTAATTACATAAGGCTTTATCTGGAACTCCTAGAATTCCCCATCTAAAGACTTCACCTGAAGTTTTCCCTGTGGACTCTCACATTTTTCATAAATACCCTTCAAGTTACAATTTATGTAGAAAAAAAACAAATTATATTCTGTTCTAATAATACACATACTATAATAAGTTACGAGTCCTTCTTAGGGAATCGTTCTTGTAACCGAGCGCGCAGCGCGAGTTCTGTCACATCAAAATGGTGCGAACTTATTTCCCTTTTCAGTTTTAAGGTTTGATTTTTCAAAACACATGACTCATGACTTACACAATGATCGATGATGTCCCTAAATGCAAAAGTTGCCTGACCTTGGGCGAAGTTGGCAAATAGCGACGTCATTTTGGTTCCGGGGCTTTATTTTGTAAAAATGGAACATAATCTTTGAGGTTGGAGCGGAGTTTGAATGCAAGATCAACGGCGATCACGGTTGATCTTGGGTTCATCAACCACCACAACCACCTCAAGACTCCAATGCCCTGCCCGCTTCTTGCCCCTCCCCTTTCCCAAGGGATGTGGCCTGGTACCGAACATCCCACCCACCTGCCCCTCCCCTTTCCTGAGGGATGTGGGCCGTTACGTCAAACATGTACCCTGCCCAAGTGCCTCTCCCCTCTTTTGAGGGATGTGGGCGAGTTTCGTTCGTGTTCGGAAGGAATAGGTGATAGGGGAGGAGGAACCAGGGGGGACCCATGGAATGGGAGGCCTATATGGTGCGTCCTAACTACCTTACACCTGACACTGATGTAATGAACGAAGCGTAGATGAAAAACGCAACAGCACCACAACGATGATGCGTAATCACAGCGCAGTGACGACGAGCCACAGCAGCGACGACAACCCACAGCAGCGACGACAACCAACAGCAGCGACGACAACCCACAGCAGCGATGACGACGACGACAAGCAGGGGACCAACGCGGGAGAATCCAGCCCAACGAGGGTGATTCGAATCCAACGACGACCACACGTACCGCCCTGCCACCACCACCACCTCCCTCGCGTCCAAACACGAGCCGGAGGTGGTTCTTTTCAGCTGTTTCAACGCATCCGCCACCACCACCACCTCCCTCGCATCCAAACACGAGCTGGAGGTGGTTTTTTTGGGCGTTCCAACGCATCTGCCACCACCACCACCTCCCTCGCATCCCAACGCGAGCTAGAGGTGGTTTTTTTCGGTTGTTTCAATGCATCTACCACCACCACCTCCCTCGCATCCAAATGCGAGCCGGAGGTGGACCTTTGGGGTGTTTCGACGTCAGGGGTATCCTTCCCGCGGTATCAACAACGACAGGGCGGTGTAAAACCTACACACCGCCCCGTTCAAATGTTTTCCCTGCCCTTCGGGGCTCCTGGGACGGCATGTAACTTCATTGCCTTGTTTACCACCCCCCAATGACAATGAGGGGTGGCCTCCTCAGGGCGGCATGTCGCCCCTGTTCGCCTTTCTCTACCCTTCGGGGGCCCTTTCTTACACATAAGTTATGTTATTATTGTTATTGGTACTGTTATTAAATTACTAAATATAATAAATTCTTTAAACACCTTAAATACTAATGTTGTATAAGTAGTTCTAATATATTGACCGTTTACATAAAAATGTGTTTCAGGGGGATTAGCGTGCATTTTGTATTGGTAAACAAAATGGGACTCGTATTGCCGTGCAAAGCAGCGGCCTGCATTACCAAGTAATAATAATAAAGGGGACAATGAGGGGTGACAAGAGAGAGAGAACGGGGCAGCATGTGGGATGTGCGCATTCATACAGTAGGGTTGCGGAGGGGGGGAGGACAAACGAGAGGGGCCGAATCCCCCCCTTCCTCATCTCCCAGCCCATCCTCCTCCCTGTCTCCTTGCGTGTCTCCTCTTGCAATGCCTCATTCTATGCCTCCCCACTTGCTTCTTCCTTCGCCTTGGCAGTTGCTGATGGCACGCATGTGCCAATGTGGCACGGGCGCTTATTTGTCGAAGGTGGCAGTGTTGAAGGTGGGCGTTGGTGTTGTCGATCAGGCGCAGCGTTCAGGTTGGCAGTCATTGGTTTTGGGGATTCAATGTGGTTCAGGACATCGAAGGTGCTTGTGCAGCGGTTTTCGATGGGGTTCGGGGTGTCGAAGGTGGTTGGAGTGCGGATTTGGGGGTGTTTGCATTGTTTGTTGTTGGTTCTGAGGTTTTGACGGCATTCATGGGGTGGAGGGTGGCGGTTTGACGGTTCAATGGTGTCTGTGTGCTGACGTGGCACGGCTGTGGGTGGAGACGGAGGTGGGGGGGTCGTTTGCGTCAATTTCGTGGCTATCAACTCACATGAGGTCGTGACATGGCAAGCGAACGGGTGGTGGGTGATGGTCAGGTGATGGGAAATGGCGCAGGGTGGGGGTGGGGCTTACCTAGCCACGTTTGGGGTCGAAACAATGGTGATGTGGCACCATAAATGGGCTACAAGGGGGGTAATGGCGTTAGCCGGGTTGCAAAGATCCTGGGGGCCAGTTGTTACTCACCTGGTGTCCCTGGGCTGCATCCTGCTCACATTCGCACTCACAATCGTCGGCGTCGACATTCGAAAACCTAAAGCGGCTGTTTTTGTTAATGAGCAGGAGGGGGGTGGGAGCTTACTTAGGGGCTGTTAATGGCATTGGACGGCGGCATGCACAGTGGAGGGGTTGAGATGGCGGGCAGAACATGGCGGGATGTGGGATGGTGGTGGTGGAAAGGGAACCGATGATGTGGCACCGTTTGAACCAAGGATTCCGGATTTGGGACGCTGTGGGCTGCGTGACCGGCAGGTGGTCACATAATCGATTAAATATCCGACAACAATAACACCAGCATGGTGCAGTGGACTCGAGCATGTGCTTATGTGTGTTCTTGGTCCTGGGTTCAATTCTGGTTTGGTCCATTTTTTTTCTAGTACCAATAATACAATTATAACATTACAACTACTGTTCTGTATTGATTTAAACTATTATTGCTATTATTCTAACATTGGTCATTGAGGATTCCACCTAGAATCCACATGGAATCCACATGGAATACATCTTTCCACATGGAAATGGGATGGAATTCAGGTGGAATCCACATGGAAAAATGAATTCCATGTGGAAATGGGATGGAATCTATGTGAAAAATTCCACATGGAATCCACGTGGAAGATTCCATGTGGAATGGTGGAATCTACATGGAATCCACCCCATTCCATGTGGAATATAGGTGGAAGAAAATCACCAAAATGGGTGAGATCTCAGCCAAAACATATTCCATGTGGAATGGGCAGAGTCCATGTGGAACAACATGGATTCCACATAGATTCCACATGGATTCCATGTGGAATAAGGGGGCAAGGTAAAGACCTCCCAAAATGGCCTCAAATATGCTATTGTGGAGAAGAATGTCACATTCCCACAATGTGATGATATGTGACTCTGCCTTTGTCAAGACTGCTGAAACCAACTGCTTCACCAATAATACCTCTCTTCATGGTCTCTGAGTGGCTCAACTCTGAGCTATTTCTCCTTGCCATCACATTATCAAGCCTCTTGGGAGGCTTTTGCATATGTAGAATGGTTTACACCACTCCGACAACCAGATCCAATTACTGGTTACTACCATATCTCAAGGTCATCATGGCGCAGGGGAGGGATTGATGGGCCATATGAAGAAGTAATCACTGTCAACAGGATCATTCAAAGTGCTATGTTAATCCCAAAGACACAGTTCGATGACAAGCAATTCTATCTTAATTCACATATTGATGGACATAGCTTTTGTATGATTAAATTAGGTCATTATGGGTGTTTACCAGTAGTCTAGAGTGTAATTAATCCTCATCGTGTTGCCCCAGACTTTGGCGAATAAGTTTCTTGTGTTTCTGTCAAAGTTGTTGTGTCATACAATGAAGGATGATGATTTCCTGAGCAACTGTTTGGGTCTGAGATGGGCTCAGCATGCTTTGGTCAACATGTGGCATGGAGGTTGAGTGGGTGAGGAAGTGAATGTCGATGAGGGAGGGAATGTCAGTGTGGCTTCCTGGGAGGCTGAATTCATGTGCTCGGTGATGAGGGTCGTCCGAAAAGGGGATGTCAGAGCAGTTTCCCAGAAGCCAGAATTTGTGAGCTTGGTGACGAAGGTCATAAAAAAATACCTGTAACTCACCTGGGTTGATTTCAGGTCTGCATTTCCATGCACTGATAACACAGCTTCCTGTGTACCCTGCCCATTATTCCAGTTCAAAGATTCTGCATAGAACGTGCAATATCCACTTGGAGTGGTCTGCCCAGAATGCTGTGTCCTGAAATATAGCATTAGGGAAATATTCAGTGAATGAAATGAGGAGATATCTACCTCAGCTAAAGCTGTAGCTCCCTGGGTGCCGAGTTGAGAATGAGTGGGAGTTGAATGTGTGCAGGTGTTGAAAACCTCTGAGGCACTTCGAACTGGTGAGTATTGCTGTGAAGAGTCAGTTAATAGTTAAGTTCTCATGACACACATAAAAACTTACCACTGGTTCTGGGAGCTCAAGAGGGCATCATGTTTCTACGAATGAAAGGTGCTGGACTGTCCGCTGAACTGTCTGTGGACTGTCCAGCAGACAATTCCCTTTTTTGGGTAGCTAGGTGTGACAATTGTCTGAACACCCTGCCCCCGCCCCTCCCTGCCCCTCATGCAGTGTGTAAAACATTGGTAATGCACTTACTATTTTACATGTGTCACAGAGCCGGTGATGCCGCAACAAGGATAAATTCATATGTCTCATTAAATACAAGTTTTTTAGATGTTAATCTGAACTCCTTTCCACTCATGACTATGAAAATCAAGCTTTCCACCCTCTTGTCAACCCTTTCTGCCCACCCTGAGGTTGAGGAGCACCTTGACATTGATGGATGCTTCAAATTTATCAAACTAATACAGCTCCTTAAACCCACTCTTTCTCTGCATCAACCCCCAGGTACCAAAGAACACATTCCCCTCACAAGCCTCCTATTGGCGGTGCTTGACTTCTTCAAAGTTTGCCTCAACCTTGAGCATGAGAGCGCCAAGTTAATCTGGGAAGCACTTTGTCCCATTGCTTGGGGCCTCAGGGCCCCTTCAGACATGCAAGCCTTTGGTCGATGATACCTTCAACATTTTCTTGACCATGCCACACCATGGGTGTTCTCTGGGACTGGGTACCTACATATGTGATTACTCAATGTCACTTCATTGACCCCCCCCCTTCCTTCTTTTAGAAAGTTTAATTCCCAGGATTTAATCTTTCTAAGAGAAGGAAAGAAAATGATTTTTCAAAATGCTTTTTTGTTTCACAGAACAAAATTGTTTTCTCCACAGCCTTTTCTGAAGCCTTTTTCCAAAATCCTTGTCCAAAAGGTATTGTATATTTCTCTGTTCATCCTTGTTTTTGCTTACCTCAAAAGCTTTTATAGCTGTCACAGAGGGGTCCTAATTTCTATTTTATATTCCTGGCTTCCTGGGTACACATTAGAGTTTGAGTGTAGTCTCTCCTAGACAGACTTCGATATATGTGATGTGCCCATGGGATCACAATATATGAAGTCTGTGATTTACCACGCCCTCCGAACCGTGTCAGAAAATGCTTATGTAAAGTGCAGACTTTGAAAATACAGTCGTGCTCACTTAACAAGCTGAGGAGAATCCTTTTTAAAATATTTTGGAGAGAAATATTGCTAAAGAGTCCTAATGAATCATATATCAAAATTTGAGGATGCGGTGAGATGATGTGGGGAAGTTAGGGAACAGGTTGCACCAAGGCCGAAGATCATGTGATGTCGTTCTTCTCAAACCCACTGATATGAAAAGAACAACAAAATATCCTCTTCACACTGTAAATTTTTTCAATTAGTCCTCTTTGAACTAAATATATATACTTTGTCTCCAAGAAATATAAAAAGACCTACTTCGTCGCGTCGATTGGACACAACGATAATTAGAACTCCACACTTTACATAAGCATTTTCAAATTCTGACACGGTTCGAAGGGCGTGGTAAAAAAAAAGGACTAGTTTGAGTGGTGCCTACCACTTTTATCATAAAGTCTAGACAAATGCCTGCACTCTCATTTCTATGCAGCCAGGGGGTTTTATGAAATGAAAACCTTAGGCAACTGGAATGAAATCTATTTCATTATTTACTAGGCAATTTGCCTGGCCATTTCATTTCATAACTGCTGGGCGACGATTTCACAAATCTCATTTCATAACTTCTGGGCAACTATTTCATAAATCTCATTTCATAACTCCTGGGCGACGATTTCATAACTCTCTGGCAGTGATATTTTATAAATCTCATTTCATAACTGTTGGGCAATTATTTCATAACTCCCTGGCAGTGATATTTTAGAGACATTTCATAACTGCCTAGTGGTGACTGACTGTGGGAAAATTTTACCCAAAAAGGTAACTGTAGAGCCTTATTTAAGAACTCTAAATGGGGGTGACCAATCCCTGGTAAAGGTGATGGCATGTGACATGCGTGTGACTACTGTGATGCCACAATTTCTATGAGACATTGCATTTGGCAACATAATAATGATAAATATGCTGCTGTCATTATGTATATAAATGTGTTTTAGATGTTTATAGATGCTCAGAATTTTTAAATACTAAATATTACTGTCACAAAAGCGAAATGAGTATGTTTCCCCTGCCAAATCTGTGCCTCCACACTATTTTGAATAGAACTCAACAACGAAAGCACTTATGGATATGATTTATAGGAGTATTTTGTCCAGAATTTAAATATGAATCGAACTACAGGACTAGAATTTTTAATTTCGACCCTCATGTATGTTAATGGCGTCTTTTTGACGTATATCTTGGACATATGATCTGAAATTAAAAATTCGGGACCTGTAGTTCGATTCAGATTAAAATTCTGAGAAAAGCGCTCCTACAAATCATATCCATAGGTGCAGCGGTTGCTGAGTTCTATTCA
>Ga0307513_10004844_pt1 | contig 17866 bp, 15 predicted proteins | sample 15_EM_MG_FD_202174 | JGI IMG/M metagenome (GOLD analysis project Ga0307513, IMG submission 202174) | Populus trichocarpa ectomycorrhiza microbial communities from riparian zone in the Pacific Northwest, United States - 15_EM | ecosystem: Host-associated > Plants > Roots > Unclassified | place... | reverse complement strand
AGACCAGCGCGAACGACTGCAGGCCGCTCGCCGCCAGCTCGCAGCGCCGGGCGAGCTCCTCGTCGAACGCGCCGCGGTTGGCCGCGCCGGTCAGCGGATCGGTGCGGGCCTCGGTCTCGGCGCGCGCGACGTTCTGGCGCAGCTGCGCGATCTCGCTGCGCAGCGCCTTGGTCGCGATGGTCTCCTCGGCCTGGCGCTCGGAGATCGCCGCGCGCAGGCCGACGACCTCGGCGGTGATCGACGCCCGCATGCGCTGCAGGTCGCTCAGCCGCGACGCGGCCTCGAGGCGCGCGCTGTTGTCGAGCAGGCGGCGGTGATACGCCGCCGCGCCGGCGCTCACGCTGCCCAGGCCGTCGCTCAGCACCTCGATGATGCGGCGCAGCTCGGCGTCGCGGTGGTCGAGGTACTCGCGCTCGCGCTCGGCAAAGCCGATGATCTCGGTGTGCTGCCGGGCGACGTGCTCGCCGAGCTCGGCCGCGTCGTTGCAGGTCCGGATCTCGGTGGCCAGCGCGGCGAGCTGGATCTTGAGGTCGCCAGCGCCGAGCTCCTCGATGTCGAGCACCAGCGAGCGCACGCAGCCCAGCATCGTGGTCGCGACGGTCTCGAGCGCACCTACCCGCTCGCGGGCGCGCTCGAGCTCCACGGTGAGCTCGCCACGCGAGCGACGTTCTCGCAGTCCAGCCAGGAGGCTCATGCAGGGTGCATCGGCCAGATGCTGAGGCCGTGAAGGCCCGGCGCCTCCCAGGCCCTACCCCGGCGCCGGACCGACGACGTGCACGGTGCGGGTCGGGAACGCGATCGCGCTGCCGGCCGCCTCGATCGCGGCCATGAAGTCGAGCAGGACGTCCTGCCGGATGCCCTGGAACTCGGCCCAGTCCGAGGTCGCGAACCAGGCGGCGATCTCGATGTCGAGCGACGACGCCGCCAGCTCCTTGAACCGCACGGTGATGCCCTCCGGCCAGATCTTGGGATGATGGCGCAGGATCTGCTCGAGCTTGTCGAGCACGACGCGCATCTGCGGCGCGGTGGTCTCGTAGACCAGGCCGATCGTCGTCGCCAGCCGCAGGCGATCGCGCGCCGCGTACGACTCGATGCGCTGGTTGGCGAGCTCGCCGTTGGGGATCGTGATGATCGTGCGGTCGAACGTCCGGATCCGGGTCGAGCGCAGGCCGATCTGCTCGACCGTGCCGACGAAGTCGTAGAGCTTGACCACGTCGCCCTCGCGCATCGGCTGATCGATGCCGATCGACAGCGTGCCGAACAGGTTCTCGAGCGTCTTCTGCGCCGCGAGCGCGACCGCGAGCCCGCCGATGCCGAGCCCGGCGACCAGGCTGGCGACCGAGACGCCGAGCTGCGACAGCACGACGACACCGGCGATCGCGATCATCGCGACCTTGGTGAACCGGCTGCCGATCGCCAGCACCGAGCGCGACGACGGTCGGTCGATCGCCCACGAGCGCTGCCCGAGCACGCCGTGCGCGAGATCGATGACGCGGAACGTCGTCCACAGGACGGCGAGCGTGGTCACGACGCCGATCACGCCGTGCAGCGGCGCGATCACGCCCGGATCGAAGTCGAGCCAGCGCGAGCCGACACGCAGCACCTGGAGCGCGAGCACGAAGCTGAGCGGCGACGCCAGCGCCGCGACCAGCCGGTCGTCCCACTCGTTGGCGGTCCGGCCGGCGATCCGCGACAGCACCGGCCGCGCGAGCCGGGCCAGGATCCGGCCCACGACGTACGTGCACACCACGGCGGCGATCGCGATCGTCCACGGCGCGCTCGCCGCGTGCCGGAGCCACGCCAGCACGTCGTCGATCACGGCTGGCCTCTACAAATCTGACGGGTCACGACATCCTCCTGATGAGAGGACGCCACTGTAGCCGACGCTCGGTCAGCCACCCGCCCGCGCGGCGATCACGAGATCACCTGGTCGGCGGCTTGCGGCCAACCCCGAGGCTCGGGAGGCCGGGGCGCAGCGGCTGCGTGACCGGCTCGTCGGGCTCGGACGTCGGTGACGACGTGACCGGCGTGGGGGCCTTGCGGCCGCCGGTCACGAGGTCGAGCAGCTCGAGATCGATGTACGGGACATCCATGGGCTCGGTGTTCATGCCCCGGGACAGAGCAGGCGTCGTGCCACCGGCGGCGCACGGCGATCCGCCGCCTTGTCGGGCGGGGGTGTAACTCGGAGGAGACGATCTGAGGCACCATCCGCCCCACCTCCACATGCTCGCAAAGCTTCTCATCGCGAACCGGGGTGAAGTCGCGATCCGGGTGGCGCAGGCCGCCGCCGAGCTCGGCATCGCGACCGTCGCGGTCTACGCCTCGGACGACGCCCACGCCCTCCACGTCCGCCGCGCCGGCCAGGCCGTCGCGCTCGGCGCGGCCGGCCCCGCCGCGTACCTCGATGGCGCGCGGCTGATCGAGGTCGCGAGAGAGACCGGCTGCGACGCGGTGCACCCCGGCTACGGCTTCCTCAGCGAGAACGCGGCGTTCGCCCGCGCCTGCCGCGCCGCTGACCTGGTGTTCGTCGGGCCGAGCGCCGAGTCGCTCGACCTGTTCGGCGACAAGGCCGCCGCGCGCCGGTTCGCCGCCGAGTGCCAGGTCCCGATCCTGCCGGGGACGCAGCACGCCACCAGCCTCCCCGAGGCCCACGCCGCGCTGCGCGCCGGGGGCGCGATCATGGTCAAGGCGATCGCCGGGGGCGGCGGGCGCGGCGTCCGGGCCGTGACCAGCGCGGCGGCGCTCGACGAGGCCTACGCGCGCTGTCGCTCCGAGGCCCAGGCCGCGTTCGGCAACGGCGCGCTCTACGTCGAGCGCCTGCTGACCCGCGCGCGCCACCTCGAGGTCCAGATCGTCGGCGACGGCACGCGCGGCGTCGCGCTGTTCGAGCGCGAGTGCACGCTGCAGCGCCGCCACCAGAAGCTGATCGAGATCGCGCCCAGCCCGTCGCTGCCGTGGGAGCTGCGCGCCGCGCTGATCGCGGCCGCGTGCCGGCTCGCCGAGGCGGCGTCGTACCACGGCCTCGGCACGTTCGAGTTCCTGGTCGAGCTCGACGACGCCGGCGCGCCGATCGGGTTCTTCTTCCTCGAGGCCAACCCGCGGCTCCAGGTCGAGCACACCGTGACCGAGCAGGTGCTCGGCCTCGATCTCGTGCACCTCCAGCTCGGCCTCGCCGGCGGCCGCACGCTGGCCGACCTCGGGCTCGCCGCCGGCGTGCCGTCGCCCACCGGGTACGCGCTCCAGCTGCGCATCAACATGGAGACGATGGACGCGCGCGGCCAGGCGGTGCCGGCGAGCGGGACGCTGACCGCGTTCGACCTGCCGTTCGGCGCCGGCGTGCGCGTCGACACCTTCGGCTACACCGGCTACCAGACGACGACCGCGTACGACTCGCTGCTCGCCAAGCTGATTGTCCAGACCCGCGGCGCGGACTTCGCCGACGTCGTGCGCAAGGCGCAGCACGCGCTCGCGCAGTTCCGGATCGAGGGCGTCGCGACCAACATCGGCTTCCTCCAGGCGGTGCTGCACCACCCCGACGTGATCGCCAACCGGCTGACCACGCGCTTCGTCGAGGACCACGCCGCCGAGCTGTTCGCCCAGATCCCGGCGCTGGCCCCGGTGGCCGCGGCAACGCCCGCGCAGGCGCCGGCCCGGCGCGTCGTCGCCGTCGGCCCGCCCGACACGGTGGCGATCGTCGCGCCGATGCAGAGCAAGCTGGTCAGCGTCTCGGTCAGCGACGGCGACCAGGTCCGGCCCGGCCAGCCGATCGCGATCGTCGAGGCGATGAAGATGGAGACGATCGTCACCGCCGACGACGGCGGCATCGTGCGCGCGATCGTCGCCGCGCCCGGCGACATGATGATGGCAGGCGATCCGATCGTGTTCCTCGAGCCCGCCGAGATCGCCGCCGACGAGACCGCCGACGAGGCCACCGACGATCCCGACGCGATCCGCGACGACCTCGCCGAGGTCCGCGCGCGCCACGCCATCGGCCTCGACGCCGCGCGGCCGACCGCCGTCGCCCGCCGCCGCGAGACCCGCAAGCAGACCGCGCGCGCGAACATCGCCGCGCTGGTCGACCCCGGCAGCTTCACCGAGTACGGCGCGCTCGCGATCGCCGCCCAGCGCCGGCGCCGCGGCGTCGACGAGCTCATCGAGGCCACCCCGGCCGACGGCCTGGTCACCGGGCTCGCGACGATCAACGCCGCGCTGTTCGGCGCCGCCGGGCGCGCGCTGATCGCGGCCTACGACTACACCGTGCTCGCCGGCACGCAGGGCTACATGAACCACAAGAAGCTCGACCGCATGGTCGGCCTCGCGCTCGAGCGCCGGCTGCCGGTCGTGCTGTTCGCCGAGGGGGGCGGCGGCCGCCCGGGCGACACCGACGCGTTCGGCATCGGCCTCGACGTGCCGACCTTCGCGCAGTTCGCCCGGCTGTCGGGCCTGGTGCCGGTGATCGGCGTCGTCGCCGGCCGCTGCTTCGCCGGCAACGCCGCGCTGCTCGGCTGCTGCGACGTGATCATCGCGACCGCCGACTCGTCGATCGGCATGGGCGGCCCCGCGATGATCGAGGGCGGCGGCCTGGGCCGGTGCGCGCCCGACGACGTCGGCCCGGCGCGCGTCCAGGCGCCCAACGGCGTGATCGACGTCCTGGTGGCCAGCGAGCTCGAGGCGGTCCACGTCGCGCGCCAGTACCTGTCGTACTTCCAAGGGGCGATCTCTGCGTGGCAGTGCAGCGATCAGCGCGCGCTGCGCCGCGCGATCCCCGAGAACCGCCTGCGCGTGTACGACGTCCGCGCCGTGCTCCAGGAGCTCGCCGACATTGACTCGGTCCTCGAGCTGCGCGCCGCGTTCGGCGTCGGCATCATCACGGCGCTGATCCGGATCGCCGGCCGGCCGTTCGGCGTGATTGCCAATAACCCGCATCACCTGGGCGGCGCGATCGACGCGCCCGCGGCCGACAAGGCCGCGCGCTTCGTCCAGCTGTGCGACGCCTACGACCTGCCGATCCTCTCGCTGTGCGACACGCCCGGCTTCATGGTCGGCCCCGAGGCCGAGAAGACCGCGCTGGTCCGCCACGTCAGCCGGATGTTCGTGACCGCGGCCAGCATCACCGTCCCGTACTTCACGATCATCCTGCGCAAGGGCTACGGCCTCGGCGCGATCGCGATGGCCGCCGGCGACTTCCACGCCGGCGTGTTCACGATCGCGTGGCCGACCGGCGAGCTCGGCTCGATGGGCTTCGAGGGCGCGGTCAAGCTCGGATATCGCAAGGAGCTCGAGGCGATCGCCGATCCGGCCGCGCGCCGCGCCTACTACGACGCGATGGTCAGCTCCTACTACGAGGAGGGCAAGGCCATCAACGCCGCGTCCTACGTCGAGATCGACGACGTCATCGATCCGGCCGACACCCGGCGCTGGCTGCTCGCCGGGCTCGACGCCTCGCCGCCCCCGCCGCCCCGGACGACGCGCAAGCGGCCGTGCATCGATCCGTGGTGAGCGCCGACGCTCGACTTTGGATAGGCGGTCGTCGAGTGGTACTGTACACGGGTGACGCACTTGCGGGTATCGCGGCTCGGAATTCGCGGGTTGCGAAGTATCGACGACGTCGTGCTCGATCTGTCGGGGCCCACGGTGCTGATCGGTCCGAATGGGTCGGGCAAGAGCACGATCATCGAAGCCTGCGAGCTGATGCGCAAAGCCGGCAGCGAGCGCGAGTTCGTGTCCAAGCTCGTCGAGTCACACGGCGGCGCCGACGCATTGCTGCGCAAGCATGCGCAGAAGCTCGAGCTCGACATTGACCTCGTCGATGACGACGGCCTGACGTACGGGTACGAGATCGCGCTACGTCGCGCCGGCTCCTGGCTCGTGGTCGAGCGAGAGCAAGGCTTCGTCACCGCGACCGGTCAGCCGACGCAGATGTTTCTGGAGCGTAGACGCGGCAGCTACGCCGTGGGGCCTGACGATCTCCGCCTCCCGATCAAGCCGATCGCCGACGACGAGCTCGCACTCAACGCAGCTGCGTTCTCCTCGACACAGCTCGAGACAGTCCGCGCCGCGCTCGCATCAGTTGAGATACACAGTGCTCCCGATGTGCGAGCAGCATGGCTGACGCCGCCCGGCGACCTCGGCCTTCGAGCGAGCGCAATCATTCGCCCGATCACTCGTCTCGATCCGGGCAACCGCAGCCTCGCGAACATCTATCACGCGCTCGGCGACCAGTCCAACTGGCCCGACATCCTCGCCCGGATCCAGCTCGCCCTCGGTGATCGCATCGAAGCGGTGACAACGCCGGCAGATCCGTCAGGAGGTCGCATCGGCCTTGCGGTGCGGATCACAGGACTGGGAGAGATACCCGCGTTCGCGATGTCGGACGGGCAGCTCTCATACCTCGCACTAGTCGGCATTCTGCTGCTTAGGCGATCGGTCACACCGAGCCTCGTGGCCTTTGATGAGCCGGAGCTCCATCTCCATCCCGCTCTCATTCGTCGCCTGACCGCGGACCTCGAGGTTTTCGGCCAGCAAACCTCGGTCTTGGTCGCCACGCAGTCCGACGCGCTGCTCGACGCGCTCGAGACCCCAGCGCGCTCCGCCGTGCTGTGCGATCTCGACGATCGCGCGGCGACTCGGTGCGTGCGCCCGGATGCAGACGAGCTTCCGCAATGGCTCGAACGCTACCGTGGCCTGGGCGAGCTAAGAAGCGCGGGATACGAGAGCCTGGTTTTCCCGTCGCTCGAGCCACAGTGAGTGTCAGTCATTCGCAGCGCGTGGTCATCCTGTACGAGGATCGCCGCGGACCGATCGAAGGCTTTGGGCTCCACCAGCTCGTGCTCGCGGCAACCCGAGACGTGCTCCACGAACAAGGCCGCCTCATCGAGCACCATGTTCTGGTCAAGCGGATCATCGCCATTCCCAAGAACTCCGACAGCAAGGTTTTGCGCGCCATCCATGACGATGCAGACCAGTTACACCGGGGCCGCAGCGCGATCGTCGCGTGGCTGGACGACGACAAGATTCACCTCGCGCTCGGAGTCGACAAACGAGCTTCGCACGCCGCGAAACTCGCCGCGATCTGCGCCCGCGCTCCACAGTCGGTGCAGAAAACGCCGGGGGCGATCAATGCCTTCCTCGTTCGAGGAAACCTGGAGCGTTTTCTAGAGAGAATCGACGCGCTCCGGCCGGGCGCCTGGACGCGCTCGATGTTTGACGCGGCGCTGCGCAAGGATCTGTCGGCACGCGACTCGTGCTTCAAGGACCTGGCTCGCGCGAGTCACCGAGACTGGCGCGACGCCGTCCGGCGCAGCGATGGCGGTTTCGACTGCTTGATTCGGTGTCTCGCGTGTCTTGCGGCCTACGAACCTTGGCCGCCCTGGAAGACCTCGGCGAACGCGGATTGACACACGGCCGGTCCGGCCTGCCGAGATGACGTGCCGACCTCACGCGGCAATCGGGCCGACTGACTGCGAGCGCGGTGCACATCGGCGCCGATCTCGTATGCGTGATGCCGTCGGAGCCGCAGGCGTGTTCGGCGGCGACCCGCTCGCCAACATCAGCGATCTCCGCAAGACCGCGCTCGTCGTCGCGCGTGGCCGGGTGTACGACGCCAAGGCGCTGTGGCGGCTGGTCGGGTTTCGGCCGCTGCCGTGAGCGCGGCCGCCGCCGTCGGAAACGCTGCGGCGGTGCCAGGGAATCCGACAGCGCGGGGCGCGATGTCGCGAGGATGGCGAGCGCGCGGTCGCCGCGCCGCGTGGCCCATGGGGTGCAACGGCTCGCGATACCGTCATGGCAGCCGTCACCCCGATTCGTGAAGATCCAGCTCCGCCGTCGCTGGCGGGGCATCCTGCCCCTACCTTGAAGAAACCTCGCCGCGCGCCGCTCGTCCTGGGCGGTTTGCTGATCCTCGCCGGTGGCGTCGCGACCTACATCTACGTGTCGCGGCTCGGCGTGCAGAAGACCGACGACGCCCAGGTCGAGGCCCACGTCTCCAACGTCGCCGCGCGCGTCGCCGGCCAGGTCAAGCGCGTGCTCGTCGTCGACAACCAGGAGGTCAAAGCCGGTGACCTGCTGATCGAGCTCGACGATCGCGATCAGCTGGTCCGCCAGGCCTCCGCGCTCGCCGATCTGGCGGCAACCAATGCCCAGCTCCGCGCGGCGCAGACCCAGCTCGCGCTGACCGAGAAGACCGCCAAGGCCAACCTGACCGTCGCGCAGGGTGCGATCTCGCAGGCCGCCGCGCTCACCGGCAGCACCGCGGCGCAGATCGACCAGGCCAAGGCCGACGTCGCCGCCGCCGAGTCCCGCAAGCAGCTCGCCAAGCTCGATCGCGAGCGCTCGGAGCGGCTGCGCGCGACCGGCGCCGCGACGCAGTCCGAGATCGACATGCGCGTCTCGGCCGATACCCAGGCCGACGCGTCGCTCGCGCAGGCCCAGGCCCGGCTGGTCAGCGCGCTGGCCAACCGCTCGAACTCGAGCGGCTCCGAGGTCTCGGCGCGCGGCCGGCTGCTCGCGGCGCAGACGGTCGACGAGCAGGTCGAGTCCGCCAGGGCGCAGGTCGCGCTCGCCGAGGCGCGCGTCGCGCAGTCGCAGGCCGCGCTCGATCGCGCCCGCCTCGAGCTCGAGTACACCAAGGTCCACGCCGAGATCGCCGGCACGATCACCAAGCGCAACGTCGAACCCGGCCAGCTGGTGTCGCCCGATCGCGCGCTGATGGCGCTGGTCGATCTGACCGACACGTGGGTCGTCGCCAACCTCAAGGAGACCCAGCTCGCGACGATCAAGGCTGGCCAGGAGGCCGAGGTCGAGGTCGACTCGTACGCCGGCGTGCTGCGCGGCCACGTCGACAGCATCGCCGCCGGGACGGGCTCGCGGTTCTCGCTGCTGCCGCCGGAGAACGCGTCGGGCAACTTCATCAAGGTCACCCAGCGCGTGCCAGTGAAGATCAAGCTCGACGATCGCCACGGCCACCTCCTGCGCCCCGGCATGAGTGCCGAGGTCACGATCCGCACGCGCTGATGCAGGGTCCGCTGCAAGGCTCGAAGGCGGCGATCACGATCGTCGTGATGGCCGCCGCGCTGATGGCGATGATCGATATCTCGATCGTCAACGTCGCGCTGAGCGACATCCGCGCGAGCTTCGGCACGCCGATCGATCAGATCGGCTGGGTGTCGACCGGCTACATGATGGCCAACATCGTGGTCATTCCGATGACCGGCTGGTTGCAGCGCCGGTTCGGGTTCCGGCGCTACTTCGCGACCTCGGTGTTCCTGTTCACGATCGCGAGCGCGCTGTGCGGGCTGGCGTGGAACCTGCCGTCGCTGGTGCTGTTCCGCGTGCTGCAGGGCATGGGCGGCGGCGCGATCATCCCGACCTCGCAGGCGATCCTGTTCTCGCGCTATCCGCGGGCGCAGCACGGCATGGCAGCCGGCCTGTTCGGCCTCGGCGCGATCACCGGTCCGCTGCTCGGCCCGACGATCGGCGGCTACATGATCGACTGGGCGAGCTGGCACTGGATCTTCCTGGTCAACGTGCCGATCGGCCTCGCGGTCGCGTTCGCGATCCCGCGCGTGCTCAAGGAGCCGGAGTTCGTCCCCGAGACCACGAAGATCGACTCGGTCGGCATCGGCCTGCTCGCGCTCGGCATGGCGTCGCTGCAGTACGTGCTCGAGGAGGGCAACCGCGAGGGCTGGGGCGACAGCACGCTGATCATGGTGCTCGGCGCGGTCGCCGCGATCGCGCTCATCACGTTCGTCGTGCACGAGCTCGAGCACCCCAACCCGGTGGTCGATCTGCGGGTCTTCAAGAACCGCAGCTACGCCGCGGGGACCGGGCTCAACTTCTTGCTCGGCCTCGCGGTGTTCGGCGCGAGCTATCTGTTCTCGCTGTACTGCGGCGCGGTGATGCACTACCAGGCGCTCGACATCGGCCGGATCTTTCTGGTGGCCGGCGCCTCGCAGATCTTCCTGATGCCGCTGATCGGCAAGATGTCGGGTCGGATCGATCCGCGCTACCTGCTGGTGTTCGGCGTCGTCATGACGACGCTGTCGCAGTGGATCGCGGCGCACCTGACGGCGGCGGCCGGGTTCTACGATCTGGTGTTCCCCAACCTCGTGCGCTCGCTCGGCCTGGTCTTCGTGTTCGTGCCGGTCAGCGTCGCGGCGCTGTCGAACCTGCCGCCCGAGCAGCGCGGCAACGCGACCGGACTGTTCAACCTGACGCGCGAGCTCGGCGGCTCGCTGGGCACCGCGTGGATGGGCAAGATCGTCGCCGACGGGATTGCCAATCACGCGACGCAGCTCGCCGAGCACGTCTCACCCTATGATCCGATCGCGCAGGAGCAGTGGTACAGCATCATGGGCCGCGGCATGGACGCCGCGAGCACGCTGATGGGGCGCATCACGCGCGAGGCCATGGTGCTGTCGTTCGAGGATGGCTTCCGGATCACGATGGTCGCGATCGGCCTGGGCATCTTCATGGTGATGCTGCTCCGGCGACCGGCTCCCGCCACCGGCGCTCCGAGCGGCGCGCACTGATATATTCGGGACCATGCTGGCGCTGCTCGCCCCGGAGGTCCGTGTCCGCCACACCGCGACCGGCGTGGTGCTGTCGTCGCCGATCACGCCCGGCGATCCGGCGCGCTGCATCGGCGACTGGCTGGTGCGCTGGGCGCGCGAGCGGCCAGCAGCGACGTTCCTCGCCGAGCGCGACCCGGACGGCAGCTGGGCCCGGATGTCGTACGGCGAGGCGCTCGAGGCTGTCGAGGCCTGCTCGATCGTGGCGCGACCGCCGATCGCCCGGTGATGATCCTGTCTGACAACAGCGTCGCCTCGGCGCTGGTCGCGCTCGGGGCGATGCACGCCGGCGTGCCGGTCGCGCCGGTGTCGTCGGCGTATTCGCTGCAGTCGACGCGCTTCGAGCGCCTGCGCGCGGTCGCCGATCAGCTGCAGCCCGGCTTCGTGTTCGCCGACGATCCGGTGAAGTACGCCGGCGCGCTGGCCGCGGTGGGCGGCGAGCTCGAGCAGCTCGACGCCGCCCTGCTCGCCCGCACGCCGCGCTCGCCGGCGCTCGCCGACGCGTTCGCGGCGATCACGCCGTCGACGATCGCCAAGGTGCTGTTCACCTCCGGCTCGACGGGCGCGCCCAAGGGCGTGGTCAACACGCACCGCATGCTGACCTCCAACCAGGAGAGCCTCGCGGCGTGCTGGCCGTTCCTGGGCGCCGCGCCGCCGGTGATCGTCGACTGGTTGCCGTGGAGCCACACGTTCGGCGGCAACCACAACTTCAACTTGATCCTGCGCAACGGCGGCAGCCTCTACATCGACCGCGGTCGTCCGGCGCCCGGACTGATCGAGACCACGATCGCCAACCTCGCCGAGATCTCGCCGACGATGTGGTTCAACGTGCCGCGCGGCTTCGACCAGGCCGTCGTGCTGCTCGAGGCCGACGAGCGCGCCGCCGCCGCCGTGTTCGCGCGCCTCGGCCTCGTGTTCTACGCCGCCGCCGCCCTCGGCCCGGCGACCCGCGCGCGGCTCGAGCAGGTCGCCGCGCGCGCCGGCCGCCGCGACGTGTTCTTCACCTCGGCGTGGGGCTCGACCGAGACCTCGCCGCTCGCGACCTCGACGCACTTCGCGACCGCGACCACCGGCAACCTCGGCCTGCCGGTGCCCGGGGTCGAGCTCAAGCTCGCGCCGGTGCAGGATCGCCTCGAGCTGCGGGTCCGCGGCGCCAACGTCACGCCCGGCACCTGGCAGCCCGGCGGCGCGATCGAGCCGATCGCGCTCGACGCCGATGGCTTCCTGCCGACCGGCGACGCCGGCCACCTGGTCGACGAGGCGCGCCCGGGCGCGGGCATCCTGTTCGGCGGCCGGCTCGGCGAGAACTTCAAGCTGTCATCGGGCACCTGGGTCAGCGTCGCGCACGTTCGTCTCGGCCTGCTCGACGCCTGCGCGCCGCTCGTGCTCGACGCCGTGATCGCCGGCCACGATCGCGCGCAGCTCGGCGCGCTGCTGTTCCTCGCGCCGCCCGCCCGCGCGCTCGCCGCCGACGAGCTGGACCGCCGGCTGCGCGCCGCGCTCGCCGCCCACAACGCCGCTCACCCGAGCAGCAGCGAGCGCATCTGCCGCGCCGTCGTCCTCGCCGACCCGCTGTCGCTCGACGACGGCGAGACCACCGACAAGGGCTACACCAACCAGCGCCGCGTCCTCGAGCGCCGCGCCGCCGCGGTCACCGCGCTGTTCGCCGACGCGCCCGGCGCGGACGTCCTGCGCGACGAGTGACGCGCGGCATTACGGGGTGTCAGCCCGCGCCGGGGCTCGCCAGCGCCCACAGCCAGTGAGCCGGCGTCGCGACCGGCGGGCCGAGGCGCATGCGGCGCAGCGTGCGCCAGACGGTGAAGCCGTGCGCGGTGAAGGCGGCGATGGCCGGCTCGTTGGCGGCTGGGACGGACGCGAGCGAGGCGCCGCTGGTGGCGAGGCGATCGATGACGGCGCGGCCGGCGCCGGGGTCGCGCGCGATGACCGGGCCGACGCGGGTGTCGACGACGAGGCCGTAGGCTGCCAGGTCCGAGGTCCGGACAAGCGCGCCGCGATGCGCGGTGATGAGGTCACCGATCATCGCGTCGCGCGACGAGCCCGTGGCGCGCTGATCGAGCGCGAGGATCTCGGAGCGCGCGGCGCTGAGGTCCTGCAAGCCGTCGGGCGCCGGGTCGGTGGCGCCGGGCTCGCGCGCCGGACGCCCGAGGTTCCAGGTCTCGTGCTCGTCGACGTAGCCGAGCCGCTCGTAGACCGGCTGGCCGCTCGGCGTGGCCTCGAGCAAGAACGTCGTGACGCCGGCGCGACGGCCGGCGCCGTGCGCGTGCTCGAGCAGCCGGCGCCCCAGGCCGCGGCCCTGATGCGACGCGTCGACCGCCATGCAGCCGACGAAGCCGACGGCGCCGAAGCGCAGCAAGGTGACCATCGCGACCAGCGCGCCGTCGTCGACGATGCGCCACGCGCCGTCGGGCTGCCAGCGCAGGTAGCGCGCGATCCCAGCGACGGCGCCTGGCAACCCGGCGCGCTCGAGCAGCGCGCGCGCCGCGGGGACCTCGTTCACGACCAGCGGTTCGACCATGCCACGGACATACACGTGGGTGAGCGCGCCGAGAAGGTACAGCGGTCGGTGCGAAGCAGGGTCACAGCGCAGCACTGCGACTCTCCGTCGGTGTCGCGCGCCGTACAACCCCGCCTGACACCGACTGAAACACGCGAGCTAACCGAGCGCGTGCTAGGGTCGGATGTGGCTCCCTTCAACGGTGTAAAGATTTTCTCGGCGACGATGTTCGCCGACCGCGGACAACTCGGCGACAAGGTGACCGCCTGGATCGCGAGTAGCTCGCAGCGCAAGCTGACCGACATTGTCGTCACCCAGTCGAGCGACGCGGCGTTTCACTGCATCACGATCGCCGTGTTCTATCAGGAGACGCTGCGCTGAGCTGGCAGGAGACGCTGCGCTGAGCCGCCTCTCCGGTTGCCGGCGCCGGCCGATGTGGCTGTCATGATCGGAGCGATCGGTAGCGCGATGACGGGCATCGCCAGCGCGGCGAGTCAATTCGACCGCGCATCAGCACGCCTCGCACAGCCTACCCCCACCGACCCGCTGCGCGACCGCGTCGAGCAGATCACGGCGCAGCATGCGTTCGCCGCCAACCTCGCCACGATCCGCACCGCCGACGACATGGTCGGGACGCTGATCCACACGATCGCCTGACACAGCTTGCCGCTCCGCGTCGCGGCCGGCGCCGCGGCACCGGGCGGCTAGCCACGCCACGGGCTGGTAGAGTCGGGCGCATGCCCGATCTGTCCGCGTTTCCGATCGTCCAGAAGTGGCCCGCGCAGCACCCCGACCGCCTGCAGCTCTACTCGCTGCCGACGCCCAACGGCGTCAAGGTCTCGATCATGCTCGAGGAGATCGGGCTGCCGTACGAGCCCCACCGCGTGAGCTTCGAGACGCAGGACCAGCTGTCGCCCGCGTTTCTGTCGCTCAATCCGAACAACAAGATTCCCGCCATCGTGGATCCGAATGGCCCCGACGGCGAACCACTGGCATTGTTCGAGTCCGGCGCGATCTTGTGGTATCTGGCGGAGAAGACCGGACAGCTCCTACCCTCCGATCCCGCCACCCGCTACGAGACCCTGCAGTGGCTGATGTTCCAGATGGCCGGGGTCGGCCCGATGTTTGGCCAGCTCGGCTTCTTCCACAAATTCGCCGGCAAGGACTACGAGGACAAGCGGCCGCGCGATCGCTATGTCGCCGAGTCCAAGCGCCTGCTCGGCGTGCTCGACGCCCGCCTCGCCAGCCGGCCCTGGCTGCTGGGTGACGCCTACACCATCGCCGACATCGCCACGTTCCCGTGGCTGCGCAACCTGATCGGCTTCTACGAAGCCCGCGAGCTCGTCGGCTTCTCGGACTACCCCCACGTCGCCCGTGCCCTCGAAGCTTTCGTCGCCCGCCCCGCCGTCGTGCGCGGCCTCGAGATCCCCAAGGCCGGCTGAGTCGCACCGGCGCTGGCGTCAGTGCTCGTCGCCGCCGCAGCTCGGGCCGAGCCGCTCGTCGACCGCGCCGGCGTCGGACGCGCCGGCCAGCCAGACCAGGTGGCGGGCGAGCTTCGCGGCGCCGTCCACGAGATCGTAGGTCGCGTACTCGCCCGCGCCCTCGGTGATGAGCACCTTGCCGCCGGTGGCGTCGGCGAGCACCGCGGTGAGGATCAAGGGCCGCTCCTGACCCTCGGTGAGCTTGGTCGCGCGGCCGTCGGGGCCGGCCACGAAGACGCCGGCGAAGGTCTCGACCTTCCAGTCGCACTGCGTGGCAGGCGCGGCGTTGGGCGGAATCGTCAGCCAGTTGACCGCGCCGGCCCACGCGACGGGCTTGCCAGCGACGACGACCTGCGCGATCGCCCACAGCGTCTCGCAGCCAGGCGCGCGGCAGTCGTGCGGTGGGACCGCCACGGCGAGCGCCGGCGGAATCGGCGTCTCCTTGGCCGGCCGCTGCCACTGCTTCTGCGCGTCGGTCTCGCCGAGCCGCGCGGCGACCGGCTGCGGCGGCAGGATCTGACAGCCGCCCGGGGCCTGCTCGGAGACCAGGACGACGGCCTCGGCGTCCTGCTGCTGATCGGCGGGCGGCGCCGCGCAGCCGGTGAGCTCGACGCCGTAGGTCACGTTGGGCTTCGGCGCGTCGATGGCCGCGCCGTAGTACGCGCCGACCGTGAGCTTGCACGGCGGCTGGCCCGGCACCATCAGCCACGCGTTGGCGGGCGGCGCCGGCACGCCGAGCGCCGACGCTGTGGTCGCGTCCAGCGTCGTGTACTCGGGCTGGTTGGTGATCGTCTCCACCTGGAGATCGTGGAGCGGCAGCACCCAGCCGGTGTGACCGGCGCTCGCGCCGCTGTCCTGCGTCAGGTACGACGCGACGTGGACGTTGCTCGCGGTCGGGCAGCCGGCGCCGGCGGCCACCGGCTGCGCGGGCGGCACGCTCGCTCCGCGTGGAGGACAGGCGGCGAGCACGAGCACGAGCACACAGGCGAGGCGGGTCATGGCGGGATTCTTCGCCAGACCTCGCCAAACGCCAAACCCCGCCGGCCGAAACGATCCGGCGGTGTGATCTGGCCCGACTGCCCCGGCACGTCACGCGAGGTCGCCGGCGGGCGAGCTCAGAACAACTGCGACAGCCGCGCGTACACGAACCGGCCCATGTAGTCGTAGGTCCCGGGGTCGGAGTTGGCGGAGTTCGCGGCGGGCCCGGTGTAGATCACCGGCGCCTGGGCGTCGAACACGTTGTTCACGCCGACCGCGAGGTTGGTCGTGCCGGCGGCGGTCTTGAGGCCGTAGTTGACGAACACGTCGGTCTTGAACCAGGCCGAGACCTCGCGCGCCTTGTCGAGGTTCGCCGGCGTGTTGCAGTCATTGCCTTTGCACTCCTGGTACGTGCCGACGTAGCGCACGTTGAACCCCGCGCCGAACCCCTTGGGGTTCTGGTACATCGTCGACAGGTTCGCCTTGTACTTGGGGAACACGCCGAGGTCGAAGTAGCCGCGGCCGTGCAGCGTCTGGATCGAGTTGTCGATATCGGCGAGGAACAGGTACTGCGCCTCGATCTGCGCGCGCACCCGGCCGAGCTCGCCGAGCTTGGCCTGCTCGATGATCGCGAAGTCGAGGCCCGACGTCGTCGCGCCGCCGACGTTGGCGATCGGATTGTCGATCGAGTTGATGTCGTGCGCCGTCGGGTCGCGATGGATCTGCATGCAATAGGCGTCGATGCCGCGCTCGTAGCAGTTCGCGAAGATCGCGGCGGCGCCGAGCACCTGGATCGCCTTGTCGATCTCGACGCGCCAGTAGTCGAGCGTGAACGACAGGCCCTTGACCTGCGGCGGCTCGTACACCGCGCCGGCGGTCAAGACGCGCGCGGTCTCGGCCTCGAGCTCGGGGTTGCCGCCGTCGATCGCGCGCTGCTGGGTCGTGCCGAACTGCTTGCCGACCGGCACGCCCTGATCCATGCACTTCTGCGCGGTCGTGCCCTCGAGCGTGCGCGGGCCGCTCGGCGGGTTGCTGTCGCACGGATCCTCGGCCGACTGGAAGTCGTCGACCTTGCCAGTGAACAGCTCGGCGATCGACGGCGCGCGGAACGCCGTCGAGTAGGTCCCGCGCACGGCGACGCCGCCGAGCGTGCGGAACAGGCCGCTCGCCTTCCACGTCACGCCGCTGCCGAACGTGTTGTAGCGAAAGCCGCGCGCCGCGAGGTCGATCTCGGCCCACTGGGCGAGGCCCTTGCCGCTGATCGGAACGATCGACAGCTCGCCGTAGGCCTCGGCGACGTTGAACGATCCGTGGGTCGGCTGGATCGAGTTACCGGTGGTGTCGCCGGTCGCGGTCAGCGGATCGGGCGTGAAGCCACCCGACGAGTCGCGGTAGTCCGCGCCGACGGCGAGCGCGATGTCGCCGTTGTTGGGCAGCTTGGCGATCCGGCCGTGCGCCTCGGCGAGCACGGTCTGCTGCTGGTTGAAGCCGGTGTTGACGCCGGTGAACGTCACGTAGTCGATCATGTCCTGGGTGATCGACGGCGTGCCGTTGATGTCGCGGGCCGGACCGAGGATGTTCATCGGCACGCAGCCGGCGATCACGGCGTCCGCCGTACCGCAGGTCGGCGCGCCGTTGGCGTCGCGGAAGCTGGGCCCCAGCGCGTTGGCGAGGCGGCTCAAGATCAGGTTGCCCTGATTGATCTGCACCGCCTGCGTGCGGCCGTAGTTGTACGACACCTCCCACTTCCAGTCCTCGAGCGCGGGGATGGTGTCGGCGACCGCGCCGCGGAACCCGGCCACGACGCGGAACGTGTCGACGTCCTGGTGCGCGTGGCGCGAGCCGAGCTCCTCGAGCCGGCGGCGCAGATCCATGACGTCGGCGCCGATCGGGTTGTACATGCTGTTGCGCGAGATCGTCGTCGGCGCGACGAACGGCTCGGGGGCGAGCTCCTGATCGCTGGTGCGATTGAGGTACGACGCCTCGAAGAAGCCGCTCACGCCGGGGGTGAGCTTGTAGTTGCCCGAGCTCCAGATGTTGTAGCGGGCCGACGGCGTGAACAGGTAATTGACCGGCTGGAAGTTATACAGATCGTTCTTGGCGTCGAAGTCGGTGAAGCCGCCCATCCGGTCGCTCTTGCAGAACTGCGCGGTGCAGCCCGGGATCGCGACGACGTCGGGCTTGCCGTCGCCGTCGGCGTCGAGCTGGGTCGTGTCGATGCGGCCGTCGGGGATCGCGGTCGAGCCGCTCGGGCTCACGCTGCGGTCGTCGAACGAGAACGTCTTCTGGACCTGCGAGAAGTCGCGATCGGCGGCGAACACCGA
>Ga0307513_10004841_pt1 | contig 17871 bp, 21 predicted proteins | sample 15_EM_MG_FD_202174 | JGI IMG/M metagenome (GOLD analysis project Ga0307513, IMG submission 202174) | Populus trichocarpa ectomycorrhiza microbial communities from riparian zone in the Pacific Northwest, United States - 15_EM | ecosystem: Host-associated > Plants > Roots > Unclassified | place... | reverse complement strand
GAGAAGACCCCCCAACCCGCATTGTGGTCCAGGCGCATACAATAGCGAACGTAGAATGAAGGCGAGGTCATGGCCGACCATCGTTGAATTAGATGCGGGATAGGCAAGACAGGGACCGGAAACCCAGGCCGTCTTGCCGACGAATGACAGGAGATGTAAAGGAGGGAGTAAGGTACTTTGTAGAGTCTATTTCTTCTTGACGGCTTTGATCCGGATCTGTTCGGTCCCAACAAAAATCCCCTACATGGTAACGGGGTCAAATGACGCGTCTGAGATGAAGAAGGCAAGAACCAGGCGTACCTTGCCCTTATACGGCTCCGGCGGCCTCCATTTCCTGACTTTGGCCGCAAACAACCCCAACTGGTGCTTGTCCGTACAGCTCAGAACAATCTTCGTCGCTGTCGGAACCTCCGCCTTGATGTGGGGCGGAATGGGCACGAAAACCGAATGAGAGAAACCCAACTTCATGTTCAACCTCTTCCCGCTACCACCGTGCTCAGTCCCCCTCGGGTCATCCTCCAACGCGGCACGATATCCAACTCCCACCAAGTACAGCGGGACGCTGAACCCCTCCGTCATCCCAACGATCGCGTTGTTAATTAGTGTCCTCGTGAGACCCCACATGCTCCGTTGTTTTTTCTGGGTCGCATCATCCACAGAGAGCGCGACGACACCGTTTCCGGTTGGGGTGAGGTGCATATACGGTTCGAGCGGGACGAAGGTCGAGCCTAGTGGCCCGGTAACTTCGAGTTTTGCAGGTGTCGTGTTGAGTGTGACGGACGGGGGAACTGGAATGGGCGTTTTGCCGATGTGGGAGGTGTAGCCATGGGCTGGTCGCGTTGAGGAGAAGCAGCGAACTGCCCTCTGGAAGACAACAGGCCGAGGGAGCATCCGGTAAAGGTTGTGCCTTCCTTTTTGGGAAAGGCGCCAGACCTCCCTCCGGACCTGTCGTCTCACATGCAGTGCCCCGGGAACTGAGCGATTCATAGGCCCACCCTCAGGAACATGCCCGCCCCACCGGCGTAGACATACCCTCCTTCCAGCTTGGTCGTATTTTATGGTAGACAAGAATAATTACATGATCATTGCCTCAGGCCAGGTCCGTGGAGAATGTTCTACCTTGAAACTGATAAGATATGCAATCAGCTTTCAGTGACCGTTCATGCTACACGCATCCCCGACCAGCCCCAAGTGTGCCTTGGAACTCTGAGTCTTAGTTACGCCCTTGGACAGGGGCGGATACCCCCAAACACACACCAGTTGCTAGCCTTCGAGGAGGAATACGAGAGCGGGAAAGTATTCAGACCCTTGAATTTCACGGATCGCGATCATGACGGAGGGAATTGGCGGTTTGTGCCGACACATTTATCTTTCGTCACGGAAAAACGGAGGACCAGGCCTCCAACCGTGGGTGTGGCCGTAGGGGTTGGGTATATTACAGGTGCGGATCAAGTACACTTGGCGAACTACCTAGAAGCTCTGAGTGGTGTGAATGTTTCCCCGTTCTTCGCCTGGCGACTAACGTCAGTACCACCTCAAAGCCAGAGTGTTTCCCGGGCTTCAGATTTAAACCTTGGGCATTGTAGCTGGGCGACATTAATTGCCTCGGCCAGTATAGACCAGATCTCGCGTTTCGGGCAGAATTTCGGATAAGGTACTTGTAAATTCTGTATCCCCAGCTGTCGCAGTCCGCCCGGAAAGGTTCACAAGGAACAATCCTGGAACACTACGGGGGAGATGAGGTCAACATAGAGATGGAGAAAGGGGGGCTGGCGGGACTACTCACTGTGAACAGGCTCGTAAACCCCACGGTACACATAAGTCCCCCCTTATGTTGCATGATCCTCGCCACTGACTGGGGCTACCGTCGCGTCGAGACGTTGAGATTTGCTAGTTCCGTCAATAGCCTGGCCTTTTCGTTCAAAAGTGCAAGACGGTGTTGCGAAGGGGAGGTGTGTCGCGTAATAAGTCGAGGGAGGCCCTCAGAAGCGCAACCCAATCCGGCGTAAGATGCCACTTTCGGGGTATAAACCATTCGGTGGGTGGTGTTCACGTTGTGACTTGCAAGGAAAGCCTTGACTTCCTCTTCATGATTAACGGTCTGGATCCAGCCAGCGTGTTGAATCGGAATCTCTTGCTTAAGCGAGCAATCACAATATGATACATCCTCTCCGTCGCCGGTGCGTGACTCCGGCGCTTCAGTGGGTTGTGAAACCCGGGGAGAAGGATGGGTGAGATGGGGACTAGGTTGTTGGGTGAATACGCGGGGTGTGGCAGGAGGGGTAATCGTTCGGTCGTCGTCGAATGACATGGTCATTACAGAGGTATCTGTTTCGGGGTGACTAGCATTGACCATGGAAAGGGTAGTGTGCGCGCTATCAGTCAGGGACGACCGAGTGGATGGGGTTTCTGTTCGAGCACGGTGAAGGGAGGAAGTTGATGAGATGGTGTTGTCACGAGCTTTGCCAAAAACATCCTCGTCTTCATCGTCTTCGTCGTCATCCTCCCCCGCCACAGTGGCCACCCCCTCTCTGCTCGGCCGCGTGATGACGCCCTCCTTGAATCCCAACGGAAGAATCCCTGACTTCTGTCCTAGCCAACACAACAACTCGCCCACAAAGACCGTCTCGCGCTCTTCACCGCGCGCAAGAGCGCGAGGGTCGACGTCGCTCAATCCCACGTCCATCTCGATGATGTCGGTCTCCAATACGCCCAAGAAGATCTTCATGGCTTCCACCTTATCCAAATCACTTCGGGACTCTCGAATCTCCTTGGGTAGGGGAAGTCTGGATTCGAGGATACATTCCAGTATCGCCAACAGCATCCGCGGTGTCAGGTCCAAGGGGGATTCGAGAACGAAATGAAGCCTGAGACCCTTCAGCAGGACATTCAAAGTGGCGGTCAGCGCATCGAGGGACTGGCAATGAGAGTCGTTGAGTTCTTGGATATTAAGGGTCGAGATGGTTGCGGTCATGAAAGGGTGGGGGGAGATCGGCCCGAACTCCCGTGTGGACCTCTGAGATAATTCCGGTTCGTCCGATCCGTGTCGGCTCTCGTTGCGGCAACTCTCCCGGGGAGATCACTTCGCACCACGACCACCATGGCCAAGTACTGGGAATGTTTGCAACCAAACCTCATCGCTTGGATCATTGCTCAGAAGCTTTTTTGGGTCGCAACTTCTCCTCTGAGCCCGGATGGTCATGTCAACGTATCTCCGAAGGGCGTTGCGGGGACATTCCACGTCATAGACGAACGTAGGGTATGGTATGAAGATCTGACAGGGAGTGGTACGAATATCCGCTTGATTTTCCACTTCAGAAGCTCACGGCGATACGATCTCAGGAATCGAGACAATCTCTCATATACGCGAGAACGGTCGGATCACTATCATGTTCAACGCCTTTGACGGCGCTCCACAGATAGTACGGCTCTTCGGGAAAGGTGGCTGTTGCTCATACTTATTAAGGCCCACACACGCTGATGTTGCCCTCCAGGAACCGTTTATGAGTTTGGATCAAAGGAGTATATTGAACTCATCCCTCCCGAGAAGAGGAACCCTGGTTCTCGTGCGGTGATCATGGTAGACATCTACCAAGTCAGTTCGGTATGCAATCTCTTGCGCGAGCGACGACCAGTTAGTAACCCTTGACATCTGTTGATAGTCTTGTGGATTTGCCGTCCCTTTCTATTCCTATCAGGGAGAACGACGTACCCTCAACCAAGTTGCCAACACCAAAGAGCAAAAAGACAACGAAGCAGAAGCCGATGCAGAAAACCCATCGATGTGCAAGGCTGAGAGCGGCCTCAAAGAATACTGGGAGCAGAAAAATACCCGAGGTCTCGATGGGCTCCCCGGCCTTTCCTCTGCTTCGAATGTTGGATTCCGTCCAAATGGTTACAACGTAAACCTTTGGACCAAGTCACCACTTTTCGGCGAAAACCAGACGGAAAAGGTCGCACAAGAAACACGATATGTGGACGCCAGATTCCTGGCCGGCGTGGCGACGGGAGGATTGTTTGCACTGGTCTGCTATACTGCTTTGCACGCGCAATCACAGCTCTCCCTGTTGCGGTTATGATGTAGTTGATTCACTTCCTTTTCTGTATCACCAAATGTATCAGCAGTGACTGTACCGTGACTAGGATGTACTGAACCCAGCCGTTTGATCTCTCAGTCTTTCCGTCGCCTCCGCACCTAAGCGATGGCTGGGTCATCTCACGGTTACTATTATTCTCAGTCGTGCACTGAGGATCAGCAGGACAGTCAAGGAAGCTGGTACCTTACAACTCGATCCTAACAACCATCGTAAAGAAACCGCAAGCCATCCACGAGGACGTGCAGTTCTTTACCGTCGGCAACCTCGGTGCCAGCCACTCGCGAGGGGAGAGAAATATGTAGGTCCTTCCAAAATCCGGGGACGTGAGCAACACAGCAATAGTCTTATTTCAACTTTCTTACTACCCTTGTGAAACAAATGAACAGAAGACCCCTCGCAACATAAAATTACGACACGATCCTAACGTAGAAACAGATATAGCTTCCTTGTGAGCAGTAAATCAGCCGCGAGGGAAATTCACATATACCCAACCCGATTCCCAACAAGCCAATAGGTCGTCCCGCCGGGACCTTCCTCAACCCAACCCAGAGGACCCAAATCGCACTCTGCGCATGTCAATAACTTGACCGGCCGCGGGCCGTCTGATGGCTCACCCGACGATCTGTCGGTGGGTAAGGTCTTGGAGAACCCGATATTCTCGAATACCATGGGGTTTGCTGGAGGTCCTATTTTCCACGCTGACATTGACTCAGGTGGAGCAGGGAGATGGGGGAGGAGATCTTGTGGTGGAAGATTCTGAGGATTATCAATCTGCTGGGGTCAGAATGCTACCGGCTCGCAAACTTCGATAGACAGTTACCGTGGCGCTAGAACGTTCCACGAGGGTTGCGGTCTTCGCGAGGAGGATGATACTCCTACACACTATCCGAGGGCAGTAGAGTCGTAGCTTGTTTAGCCCCCGTTCATCAGCCAGTTCCGAGGGTCCTCCTGGAAAATCTGACATGAATCTTTTATCCGGCCGGTGTGCATCGGATTGCTCGCTTTGCCCTTGGAGCGCTTCAAGGATCCGACGCTGTGTCGCAGGATCCGGTATATGCGGCTGAAGTGAGTATCGCAGCTCGAACCATGATTTCGAACCGTGGACAACTTCGCTCTTCCCAATCAGTTTGAACCCAGCGGCAACATAGAAATTGATCAACTCCTCGTGAGCGATCAACGAGATGCAATCGTACGGCCCATCCGTCCACCGCCTGGTGTACTCTTCCAAAAGAGCGGATCCGATTTTCTGCCGCTGGTGTTCTGTGTCGACACAAACCGAGTGAACGCAGATCGTCTTCCCTTCTGGGTCGTGGGTCGTCATCGATTCATGCGTAAGGTTTTCGGATTTGGATAGGGTAGAGCATATGAACCCGAGCAGCTGCCTCTTATCTCCCTCATCGTAGGCTCCCAGGAAGAGGTCTGGAGCGACGGATTGGCGATAGACGAATTGTTCATAAGAGCCAGCTTCATCTGCAGGATACGCTAGGCTTTCCGTCGGCAAATGGGGCTCATAGGGAGGGGTTTGTTTAACGCTCACCGGCCGTTTCGATCCCATGCGCCTCTTGCACCTGTTCCGCAGGGACGGGGGCAAACAAGGGCGTCATCTTCTCCTTTCGATAATCGATATTTCAATGATCAGACCTACGAATGACCCAGAGAATATGATTAGAATGCTGTATGATTCGTGAGGCTCCGCTCACCGATCGGCCGTAATGTGGGCGGGTGACAACGTTTCCCGGATTCAATTCCAAGTTTCAACACCGCGTAGCGAGGATACACGTGACACGAACGGGTCCTGCACGCAGCATCCATCCTCCCTATTGTATGTGACGACTATCACCCAGCGCACATTCAATACTCAATGAGTGGGTGACCAGGGTCCCATGAAACAGCCGAGGTACAACGTTTACTCCTCAATATCTGAGGGCTCTCCAATCGAGCGATTAAGTGGTGGGGTGACGCCAGTGTGCGATGGGGTCGAAATGGGTGGGGTTGCAGCCCCCGTAACCTGGAAGATTAGCCCGTTTCGAGCGGAAGATGGTGTCTTGCGACTCCAGGTGCGCGGCTCAATTTAAAACGATCGGCGACCCATCATAACGGTTTCCTTGGGACAACATCCGGCAAGGCTTTATTTTACACACCCTACTAAGGGGCTAGATTGTTCTATCAATGGCCGTGACACTGGGGGAAGGACTTCTACACGTTGTCGTCCACCATGCACCACCTTCGAACAAGCCCATCGCCGCCAGCGACACCTACGAGCAGCCGGCTACCCACACATACATCACCGATTGGGTTCATAAAGAAGGAACTTGTCACAGCCTACTCCAAAGCCAAATCTCCGGGGGTGCTTGCCGCTTCGTCTAGTGCTATCGCCTTATCTATTGGCTTTTCGCGTTGCGTTCCTTCAGATGCTGGTTCCAGTGAACCCGGGTCGTCAAAAGAGTCAGGTTGGAGGACGGCATACGGAGCAGCGAGAATGGCCGTTGAGATCGCCGAGGTATCCTCTGCCAATATGTTTTTACCGCTTGCCGCCGTTGTTGGTGCTCTCACGGTTCTCGTAAGGAACTACGATGTGAGTCGAATGTCTCGCGCCAATCAACTACTGATGGTTTTTACAGCAATCCACTGCCAATGCAGAACAGATCAAAGAAATCGAGGAAAGGATACAGTCGCTTTCTGAGGTACTCGCATCCCCAGCGAGTGACCAGGACAGTGGAGAGAAGGCGCGGAGAGAGGGTTTACAGAAGTTCGTTGTCCCTTTAATGAGATGGCACCGTCACATCACTAAGCCGTATGGATTATTCGCAGGAAGTTAGCTGGGATTATTGAAAAACTCAGACCGCTGTCGGAGCAACACGGACTTCTGAAGTTCCTGCAGAATGTTGACTGTACTAGCACCTTGAATGGCTTCGTCCAAGATCTAGCTTATGCCGTCACGGACTACCAGGTATGCATTGTGGACCTACAGTGCGAAGTATCTCATGTTTTATATAGACGTCAATACAACAAAACATATACGAGAACACAAGGAGAATTGATGAGAATACCCGAAGCGTTATTGTAAGACGATCTTTTCAGATTGGCCTGGGAGTTATTTGACACCAGAACTATCACCAGGAAGCTGCAGACGTCGAGTTCTTAGCAAAGTTAGATCCAGTGCATAATGCGGGATATCAAGCTGGTCACCACGACACGTGCCTCCGGGGAACTCGAGAGATCGTCCTCGGTGGAATCATGCGATGGGCCAAAGATCCTCGGGACAGACACGTCTTCTGGCTCAATGGGTTAGCGGGAACGGGAAAATCGACCATCGCGCAGACGTTCTCCGAAATGGCTGCGAAGAATGGAACCCTCGGTGCCAGCTTTTTCTGTTCTCGCGATTACCTCGATCGAAGGGAACTCAAGAACATCTTTCCTACGCTTGCATATCAGCTCGCATGCCGTTACCCCTCATTTCGAAGCCAGATTATTCGGGTCATAAAGCAGGATCCTTCTGCATCACGCAATTCGCTTGTATCTCAACTCAGGGACTTGATCGTGGAGCCCCTCACCTCCACGGGCATCTCGTGCGTCATCGTCGTGGACGCTCTGGACGAGTGCGTCGACGATCAACCCGCCTCAGCTATCCTCTCCATTCTCGGTCGTTTCGTCAAACAACTACCATCGGTAAAGTTCTTCATCACGGGAAGACCGGAACCTCGCATTCGAACTGGATTTCGCCTCCCCCTCCTGGAACCATTCACTCAAATCTTCTTGCTACACGAGGTTAAACTATCTAGCGTCGACGAAGACATCCAATTGTACCTCCGGGAGAAACTGACTGCGGTTGCCAAACGAAGGAGCGACTTCGATCTCCCCAACCCGTGGCCCCGTGTCGAGGACCTCACAGCCCTCACCAAGAAGTCATCCGGGCTATTCATTTTTGCTTCCACCCTCGCCAGGTTTATTGAATCGGAGCACCATGAACCTAACGAACGCCTCCGGCTCATCATTGCCACGTCAGACAGCACTGTTCACGAGGGCTGTGCAGGCATCGATCCACTGTACAGTCAGGTTTTTCTGAACGCTTTCTCTGATATCAAGGAGGATGCGGTGTTCGCGAATTTAAGGAGGGTCTTAAGCGCAGTAATCCTAGCATTCAACCCACTGTCTCGAGCACAGGTCGCAAAGATACTTAATATCAACACATCTCTCATTACGACCACCCTGCGCCATCTCCACTCAGTGCTTCTCGTTCCCGTTGACGACACCACGGAAATCCGCGTTTTCCACAAATCACTCCCGGACTTCCTGCAGGACCGCGACCGTTGTCCCGACGTCAGGTTCTTCATCGACTCTCCCGTTCACCATGGCGATATGGCACTAGGATGTTTGGAGTTGTTGAAAAACCTCAACCCAAATCCTTGTTCCTTGAGCGACTTCGCAATGAATCGGGACGTAGTCGATCTCCCAGACCTTCTGGAAGACAAGGTCGGGGGCGCTTTGCGGTACGCGTGCGCATATTGGGCTATGCACGTTCGATCCTCTCCAACCACCAGCGACTTCTCCATTCAGTTGATCGCCTCTGCGACCGAGCTCTTCAAAAATAATGCACTCCCTTGGATCGAAATTATGAGCCTTGAGGACCGACTGGAAGGCGTAATTCACAGCATCCATAACCTTTTCGACTGGATTGACATGGTATATAAACCCATTTGTGATTCACGCGGAAATCATTTCTGATTCGTTTAATTTCAACGACAGGTTGATATCTCCACCTCTGATTTGTATAACCTAGCAGAAGACTGTCTCCGATTCGCGATGTATTTCTTTCACCCCATTCAACAATCCGCGTCTTGCATATATCATTCCGCTCTACCCCTTTCGCCGGGGTCATCGATGCTTCGATCCACGTTCCTCCAGAACACCCGAATTGCCGAGTTTTATGGGCGGCCTGATAATTGGGGATCCGCCGTACGAACCATCAAAGGCACTCCTGGAGGTTTCACGTGCATGACTACCATTGGCTATAGGATCGCCGCTGCCTGTGGTGATGGAACAGTGGGCATCTACGACTCTGTTACGGGTGTTCTGAGGTTGTCTCTAAACCCAACTCATCCCACCGGGACGATGACAGGCTCTCCAGATGGTTCTGTGTTATTCTGCACCCACCGAGACAGCCATCTGGCGACACTGTGGGACATTCAGACAGGCGGACTCATCCACACTTTCGTCTTGAGGGGGGAAGCGAAAGATTCCGCCATTTCCTTGAGAGGTCGCTACCTCGCGTGTGGCCTATCCGACGGCTCTGTCGATTTTTGGGCGGTCGCGAACAGAACGGAAGGCCCAGTTTTTGGGAGTGGTTCGCCGATCACCCGCCTCTGTTGGCTGGCGCCAGAGGAACAGCTCATGGTCGCGAACGAGGCGTCAGTCTACATCCGGGACGTTGTCGCTGGAATAACCCTACGCCGTTTCGAAACAAGGGATCCCGTCCATGATGCCGTCTACTTCCAGAAACTAAACCAGTTGGCCGTTATGACAAGATCAGGTGCCGAAAGCATCATTACCATCATCAACCACCAGACGGACGCATCTTCCCGCTCGTACGGGGTCAAGCTACGGCTGTCCTGCTTCGCCTCCTTTCCAACCACAAACGAGGTCTTGTGTGGTATGGAGGCCCCTGGGCTGCAGCTTTTCAACATCTCAACGCGACGTTGGAGGCATTTTTCTTACCCGGCCACGATAACATCCGTCTTCACACTACCAAACGGAACCGTGGTAGTGAACGCCACCGGCTTCGGTATCCAATTGTTAGACCTGAAAGATGGATACCCCGCGTCTCAACGAATTATTGCGCCCACGCTCACCGTGCACCCTTTCGACGAGGGCAGAATCATCGCCATCATTCCGGTCACCCGCGACCGCGTCGTACTTCTGGAATCTGCCACTATGCTGCGGCTCCTCACAATTCCTGCGGGAAACCGCACAATTCCAACCGATTGTTCCGTTGTCTTTTGTGCATCACTTAAAGGTCGCATGACGGTTCATTGTTTCGAAGAGGGGGGCAAAGGGCGCCTACAGTTATGGAGGTTCTTCGACGCAAATCCGAGCTGGACCGTGGAAACAGATGAACTGCCTGTAGTTGGTGCAATCTCACCGGCTGGTGCCTGGATCGTAACCTTTCATGATGGGCACTCACGGGCGTGCGTCTGCATCTGGGACGTGGAAAATGGGGGGCTCATGGTGAGCCTACCACTTGACTACCCCCGACCCACACGTCCTCTTGGCATTACATTCGACTCGGAACGCTCATTTTACTCCCACCATGACGCCTACCGCATTCCCTTCGATGTCATCTCTTCGTGGAAGTCGGGAACTCCTTCCGATTCGATTATCCGGCGCTTACGGCTACCCCCGGCTGGGAAGTCGCAGAAGAGGCAATACCATGTGGACGATGGCCACGAATGGGTTGTTAGTGGTTCACAGAGGATCTGTTGGATCCCACCGGGGTATATTGGGCCAATTCAAAGTAGCTACTGTTGGGCTGGGACTTCGCTCGTCATGGTCGGCCAGGATGGAACATTGAGGAAGTTAACCTTTCGAGAATCCTTATCATGAAGGATAGGATACATTGCCGGTTACCGGCTCCGTAGTTTAGCTCCGAACCCCGTTATGGACTTGCAACTACGCGCTGAGTAAATAGTGACAAAACGACTGATATAAAATAGAAGACAAACACAGAGTCCTCGACTTGCTTTGACCCACTTCAGGGGTCCTTCGGTCGATTGCCTCCGCTTCCTCGCCCTTTCGGCATGGTTGTGTGAATACGGAATCCACATAAACCTCCCCATAGATGACTGGCAGGTGGAAACTCATCCCTACATACCTTCATCCACCATGTCCTTCACGGTACATCAAAGCATCCGAATCACTGGTGCCACTAGAACGGGCACCTCTGGCCTTCCTTGTCATCCCAAACCCTCCCCGGTCACTTAACGCAACCGATGCTCAAGTCATGTTTTTTAGCCGGATTCGCTGCCCTCAAACGTCAGCGAACTGAGGAAGTCAGTTCAAATACACAACCTATGTGCTATTGAGTGAGCGAGTCTGGGAATATCTGTCGATACATTCTGATGTACATCACAGGGCACTGGCAGGAACCCACTCCCACCTCCATGACCAACCCGCATGATAATCGTTTTCACGAGTACGAAGCAGTCGTCTCTCAGAGATGATCAGTGGCTTGTAGGGGAAGTGACCTAATTCTCCCGTCACCTTCCCCACCTTCACCAGATGCTTTAATGCCTTTATGGCCCATTCCATGGCGTAATCGGAGACGTCTGCGCAAAGCACCAAGCGAAAGCCCCGCATACTGTGCACCCTGTGGATCACTTTGAGTTGCCGTTGGGACTCCCAACCATCCCAATCATTTACGATCTGCAAGCAGTGGGAACAATTGCGCTTCAAGGTATCCCAGGACCAAGCTGATGGAACACCAAAGTCGATATCCCGATAGATGATAACAACACTGACCGATGCAGGAGATGCGGCAGAGGAGAGTACGGTTGTGAGGAAATTAGATGGGGCACCGGGGTACGCAGCGTCAATCGATCCCGCCGTGGTCTCGAGTGTTCGAAAGGACCTGTGCCGTGACAAATTGAAGTCCTGAAGCAAGGCATGATTGGTCGCTACAAATTGTTGATTTTAGTTTGTCCTCTTCTCTCCGTTTGAGAAATCCCTCACCGCATGAATCAGTTGGGTACAACCTCAGTGTCTCCAGAATCTCTGTACATGCATCCAGAAGGAGCCGCACACAGTTGACACTGAAAAGGTCCATGCAACGAAATCGAAGTCCCCCAAAAAGGGCAATCATGTCCTTAATAAGGTTCACCCTCGTGAAACACGTGAGCGTCAACCATCCTCGCAATAGGGGTACGGAGAGGGGGACGAGTGTTGTGTCGACCATGCTCTCCTGTTCAACCTTGGGGCGGCAGTAGTGAAGTTTAAGGTCCTGGAGGTTTGGGAAGAGACCAATGAAGAACAAGATCTGTCGGCAAGAGCCCCTGGGTTCTTTGAGGGCAAGGAATCGGAGGGTTGGCGAGAAGTGTCCGAAGCACTGTTGAATTTTCGGCATGAAGCTGGAGACCTGGAGATTGTCTATTCCAAGTTCCTGGAGGTTTTTGAGGGCGAAAAAGTAGCGGAGGGTGCGCCCGCTGAGCCATTTTGGAGTGAACTCGGTGTAAGTACAAGGCTCCAGGCGGACCCGGAACCGTTTGACGAGGGGAAGCAGACCGAGCTCGTATGATTTCTGGAGCGGCCTAGGCCACACGTACTTTGTGCGCATCAGGTATTGGGTATCCTCATCGGTCGTGAGGGAGTAATGGAGATGTGGGACGGCAGCAATATACCACGAGTAGCATGTCATGGAGCACGCGAGGAGGGTGTAGGTGTCGTAAACGAAGTAGGAGATGATCATTTGTACAAGGTCTTGTGGGAGCTCGGTGATTTGGGACGGGGGTTCCGTGGATGCCTCTGGGGTACCTCCATAGAATAACAGGTTGATTTTTGCTAGGGTCCGGTACCAAAGTCGGTTAACAAACAGTTGGCTCGCTATAGCGATGTTAACACGACGCGATTACGATAGTGGGAGACGATTTGTAGGAGTACCTGTTAAGGAGGACGTTGGTGTCTTCACCATCGACATTGCGGTTACAGTGAGCGGCTAGCCTACGAGGACCGGCCGCGGCTTGTCACACAGGTCGGTTTCCGAACCGATCACTTCTCCCCCTCTGCCCGGGTTCGGCATGTGCGCTGTTACAACAAAAGTAACTCAAATTTCCAACTCGATTCGTACAAAGCTAACTTACAAACTTTATGCCGTCGCCCGCACGGCGACAAAGCAGCCGGTATACAATACAGGACAAATACAAAGCCCAACTTCACCAACTCCATTCTCCTAGGTCATGGTATCGCAACAGCCACTCCCAATCCTCATTCCCATCGAAATCCTCCACGGTTCTAGTGAAACACCTTCGAGCCGACCAATCTTCAGCCTCGGCCTCGCCGTCTTCATATCTCGAGATATAAGACATGACCTGATCCAATCCAAGGATCTGAACGGAAGGAAGCTCCTGGGCGAGCTCGTCAGAGAGGAACGCGAACGAGTATTTGTAGTTCCGCATGTAAAAGAAGGAGATCTTGTTTAGGGCTTCAACCTAAAGGGGGGGTCCAGTGATTAGACCGAGCGCAGGCTGCAAGGAGACAAAGACACGAACGAATGAACGGCAACTATCGTTCTCATCCTCTCCTCTGATATCCCATTGTGTGTTCACCCTCAGTGCAGTCAGTCTTGGTGGGAGAGCAGCCGCGAAAGAGAGGAAATCGTCCTTGGTAAAGAGTTTAATCCCGGTAGTGACTCCCAACACCTCCAACGAAGGTAATCCTTTGAGCAGATCCCAAAATGGTGCGAGGGAAGACCACCCTTGAGACCAAAGGTGGATATCGAGCGCCCTCAGCTCTTTTTTACCCCAGAGGAAGCGTGTCAGGGATAGGAATTGTTGTTCTTCTATGTCCATGTCCGACTGCCACTCCCTATACGGGGACATGATCTTGAAAGAGCGCAATAAAGGAAGGGAGTCGGGGTGATCCTCGAAGAGGGCAAAGATCGCCCGATCATTTAACCCTAGAACCGACAGGGACTCCAGCCGCGCCGCATACCGGAAAATGAGGGTGATGTTCTCCATTTCCTTTCCCAGGAAAATTTCCAGGTGAGAAAGATTTTCGAAGACACGAACAGGTACCCGCCAAAGCGGTTCAGCGCAAATTGACAGTGACTTCAAGGTTGATCCGTTGCCTCCGACAAAGTGGTTCACGTAAGAGGAGTGGTCAAGCGAAAATTCTTCCGCATGGGCTATGGGGTCGTACTGGTAGAGAATTGATTTGAGGCCGGCGGGACAAACACTCGGGTACGCAAGACAGATCGAGTCATCGACACTAGCAAACAGAACATGAGCAAGGAATCGCCGCGACGGTTAGTGGACGTGGAACTGGACGTACGTCATACTGATTTCCTCCAGTTTCGGGCAGCAAGCCGGGAGTTTTTCCATTATGTCCATAAGGGGATCCCCATTACCGATCCACGTAAAGGAACGAAGGTTTGCGAGAGCCTTCAGCGCTTCCATGATTACCCCATTGTGAAAGCAATCCACATTCCGCAACTCCTCGGTCGAATAGTAGATTGTGATCCGTTGGACAACTGAGGCGAAGGTTTTATCGCACCTAACCCTGCTCAGCATTTCCCACGACAAAGACTTCGGATCGTCGGCAGAAGCTTCTAACAACGCGCGGGGGGTGTTACCTGAGTCGGGGTAGGCGAAGCATATTTTAAGATGACTGAAGAGGCGCTTCAGCGCAGCGAGACGATGAAGGCGAGATACAAGTAGAAGTGGGGGTAGCTCAACCTGATGAAGATGGTCGGCGATGAGGTACCAGACCTCAAGCGGCACATGCGCTGACATCGTCATGAACAAACGCTGCCGGGATTTGCCGATCAACTGTGAGCTCCGTGCGCTTTCCCAAATATCGTTGTATTACCAGAATATCCTAGCCATGGGAAGGGATCCCGATACAATAGGGAAGAGTACGGTATCTAGACCACGGGGAAGAGGATATGAAAATTTAATAGGTCTGTTTCCCATAAGTGTTTTCCTCAAGCTCGATCTCACGGGACTCTTGGACGACGCCGCAAACATGGCAGCAGCAGGCGACGAGGCAGTCGGTGCAAGCGTTACCAGAGATGTTGTATCGATCACGAGCGTGGCCTCGTTCAATGCACTATATAATACTTGAGTCCCCCGACAACCGAAATCAGTGACCACGAACAAACGAACCTGCAAAATACAAGAAACACCAATGCAGGAAGTGATAGCGTAAAGGAAGCAAGCGCTACCGCAGGCATCGCCACCAGATGGATGGGGAGATCCATGTTTGGAAAGATGGTCAAACCTGGTGTGGACCAGGGAGTGTGCAATACAGGGACAGAAGACGGCGGTGAGACCTAGGATCGAAGGTGAGGTTCGACCATTCGAACAGCACGAAGCCCGAGAGAACCTACAGGCGCCATAGTCGCTGAAGCATCCAAAGAGAGAGTTGGACCAACCACGTTGGCCGTGAGAGTCCAGAGGGATGTTCTTGGGATTCGTGCGGGACGCGATCTGCATTCCCGCATTTCCCTACCGTCAACCCGTCAGCATTGCTGCACAATGAGGCGAGTAGAGAGCAACAAACACTGGGCTGAGTGTTATTGGCCATTCTTCACGAGTAAACCGGTGGTAGATTTGGGGGGGTGAATCTGTGGGGTGGGTTGAAGCAATTAGACACCCAATCCACCTCCTTTTGAATCACCACCTAGACGACTACGCGAGACCGTTTGATGCTAACCCGGTCCATGCGGATAGACCGTATAGCTGGCGCATAGCAGTCCTACACAGCAGTCGCGGAAACCCATAATCGGACCACCCGCCGGCGGGATCAGGCAGAGCAGGAACCCTCTGTTGCTCGGCAAGAAGGCGATCGACTCGGTTTTGAGTCGAAGCTTCTAACTTACCCGACCCGCTTGCTCGGCAAGCACATTGGTGATGTCATCCTGAGATATGTACGGCGCCGAAATGTGTACGGCGCCGAAGCATCTGTGTTTTCTCACGTGAAGTTCATGTGTCAAACGTTGATTTAATGGGGTTCAACCTATAGGAACGTAGCAGCTATCAGCGGTTGGTAATGAACCGGCCGCCAGCTCGGTTGGACGCAGAGGGCCTCGCGCCGCAATTTGAGATACCGCACATCGTGTACATAGGACCGTAGTCCGCAGTCCGACATCTGTTATGATCATCGGGCGAAAACTACACGATCTGCCGACTGTGCAGATCAACCGCTTTTCTTTGCATTCATTGGAGTATAGGGAACACAGGTAATCAAACCGAACACCGTCGAGGGAATGAAAATAGATATGGGCGAACCGATTCCGAGCGTTGGGTACCTGGTGTCTGCTGGACCTGTTTACAGACAACGGAATTGGAGTCGCCCCAGATCCACCCGTTGTCAAACAGAACCGCCAGAAGTGTGTCAATCGCCAACACTCTTCCAAGAGCGGAATCACTACGGCGGATTCAACGTGAGAAGGGGTATTGTACCAGCGCTGTGCATGGGCGAATCATCCATGATTCACGCCACCGAACGCTGTACTGCGAGATAAATTTAAGTGTACAAAAAGAACGCGACAATGACCTGAGGCGGAAATGCAATGGCACGGCAGTACCAGGAGACTCATATCACCACCGGCGCACATACCCTGAAAATCAATCCGTCGCATTGGTACAGATATAGTACATGCTCATCTCGGAAGGAAAATTGGGAAGACTGGGCGGTTTCTTCAGCGGTGGGTAGCCGCTACACCCTCCCTTCTGTCACCGCACAGTCGCAAGCGATTGCATCCATTTCCCTACGACCGTCATCAAGTCTGTCAAATACCCCTCCATATCGGAGGAATGTATCAGCCAAGATGGAAGCGGCGGCTTTCGGCATGAGAACACCCTGTCTGGCGTCCTGCGTTGAACAAGACGCCGGTTTCGAACTCTACTGACCGTCGTAGCTGTTCCTGGGGGTCTGGCAGCTGTCAGTGAGTGGGTAGGCCTTCGGTCCTCCGCACTGCTGGCCAGCAGGGGGTAAGAGCCGAAGTCCGGAGTCTCGCGTTTCTGGCGATGGGTGTATGGAAAAGTCCTGTGAATCTGGGTATGTCATTTCTTCGGAAGGACCGGTCGAGCGGACGTGTGGCAGTTTCCCGGCGGCTAGCCTAGACAACACAGCAGAGATCGGGCTGAAGAACGTCCATGTGACACGTGATCACCGCGACAAACTCAATCGCCTCCCGCCAGGGCCAGTGGCCGGCTACGTTTCTCCATTGGAGCCAGCGTGCTCTGGATCAACGCATGACCCGTAAGTAAAGCTCCATCTCCCTTTGTCTTGTTCTCTCAGGCTGTTTCACAACGGCAAGGGTATATTATTATGTTCGTTTTGTCGAGGCCCAACCGATCTCAACCTCCCTGTTCGCGTCAACGTGGTACACGCCTCTCCCTCTCTCTCGTACAAACTCGCATTTTATACCCCCCGGGGTTTGTGTGGCATCATCTAACCTCGTGATCCAGCCACACTTTTGACATAAGAGCCGGAATTAGCGCTTACTATATCTTCTGCCTTGGGTGCCAATTACGGCTGCCACGCCACACTCTTGCGTCTCTGCTTCAATACCCTGACCTGCTTCCAACAACCTGAAGAGGCGAACCCAATACCACCAAGAGATACTTCCCGATGAAGTACGATAGGAAGAAAGCGGCAACCTTCGATCCCGGCACTGCGACCGCTGCGAGTCGGAGCTACCAGCTCGAACTTCTCGAAGAAAGTTTGAGACGGAATATTATCATCGCACTCGATACCGGTGCCGGAAAGACCCACATCGCAGTTCTTAGGATCAAGACTGAAGTTTTAGAGCGGGAGAATCGAAAGGTAATCGACATTCCCTAGGAAGATCTTGATGGCAGTGCGGCTGATATGCGTGTCCTGCAGTTGTCATGGTTCGTTGCGCCCACAGTAGCCCTCGTGGAGCAACAGAGGGAAGTCATTGCAACCCAGATACCTGTATCCGTCGGACTAGTGTCGGGCGCATCTGATCCGCACCAATGGAAGGACCCCTCACTGTGGCGGACGATCCTCGACACTCACCGTGTTATGGTTACAACCC
>Ga0307513_10004840_pt1 | contig 17872 bp, 15 predicted proteins | sample 15_EM_MG_FD_202174 | JGI IMG/M metagenome (GOLD analysis project Ga0307513, IMG submission 202174) | Populus trichocarpa ectomycorrhiza microbial communities from riparian zone in the Pacific Northwest, United States - 15_EM | ecosystem: Host-associated > Plants > Roots > Unclassified | place... | reverse complement strand
ACCGGGCCGCACGCCGTACAGCCCCTCGTGCAGCGCGACGCCGAACGAGAACTGATCGGACAGCGCGCTCGGCGACGCCCCGGCGCGCTGCTCGGGCGACATGTACGCCGGCGTGCCCACCAGGTGGCCGGTCTGGGTGACCACGGCGTCGAGCGAGGTCTCGGCCTCGGGTGTCCGGTCGTCGGACGCGTCGTGCACCAGGCGGGCGAGGCCGAAGTCGACGACCCGGACGCGGTCGCCGACGATGACGTTCGATGGCTTGAAGTCGCGGTGGACGATGCCGGCGTCGTGGGCGGCGGCGAGCCCGCACCCGGCCTGCAGGAACAGCTCGACGACCTCGCGCGGCCGCGCGCGCCGGTGCTCGGCCAGCCAGGCGCTGAGGTTAGGCCCGGCGACCAGCTCCATCGCGACGAACACGCGGTCGGCGCCGGTGCCGACGTCGTAGACCGTGACGACGTTGGGGTGGTTGAGCCGGCCCATCGCCTGCGCCTCGCGGCTGAACCGCGCGCGCGCCGAGGCCGATTGCTCGACCAGCTCGGGGCGCAGGACCTTGAGCGCGACCACGCGGTCGAGCTCGGGATCGTAGGCCTTGAAGACCTCGCCCATCCCGCCGCGGCCGATCGGCTCGAGCACCGTGTAGCGACCGAGGCTGTCGCCCGGCTCGATGCCCGGGATCCGCGGGCTCAGCCGCTGCGCGTCGGGCGAGGCCGACGGGCTGCCGCCGGCCTCGCCGACGGTCTCGCCGACGGCCTGATCGAACGGATCCACCACGACGCCAGTGTCGGCCGGCCGCCGCCACCATGACAACTGCGCAATGCGGCAAGCCTGCGAAGCACGCGCCTGCGAAAACTAGCTAGAATCGCGCCGGGCTACGAGCCGCGGCGCCAGCGCGGCGCGATCAGGCGGCGCTTGCCGTCGCTGGCGAGCGTGACGTCGGCGGCGTCGAGCTCCTCGCGGTCCCACAGCTTGCACGTGACCTGCTTGTGCTGCTGGTCGAGCGCCTCGCAGTAGTTGGTGAACTCGCAGCGCCGGATCTCGCCGCCGCGGCCCTCGCGGATCTTGCGGAACCAGTCGGGGTCCGCGAGGCTCTGGCGCGCGGAGGCGATGATGTCGGCCTCGCCGCGCTGGAGCATCGCCTCGGCCTGCGCGAACTCGCAGATCCCGCCGGCGGTCACGACCGGCACCTCGAAGCCGGCGCCGCGGACGGCCGCGCGGATCGCCGTCGCGAGGCCGACGTTGCGGCCGAACGGGCCGGCGGCGTCGCTGTAGATCGTCGGCATGCACTCGTAGCCCGAGCGCCCGGTGTACGGGTACGACGCCCAGCCGACCTTGGGCTGCTTGGCGTCCTCGAACTTGCCGCCCTTGGACACCGACAGGAACTGCAGCCCGGCGCGCGCGAGCTCGACGCCGAACCACGCTGCGTCGGCGATGTGGTTGCCGCCCTCGACGACGTCGTCGCCGAGGTAGCGACAGCCGACGATGCCGCGCCCGCCGATCGCGCCGTGCACCGCGGCGATGACCTCGCGCGGCAGCCGCATGCGATGCTCGCGCGAGCCGCCATAGCCGTCGTCGCGCGTGTTGAGCGCCGACAGGAACGACGCCATCGTGTACGCGTGCGCGAAGTGCAGCTCGACGCCGTCGAACCCGGCACGCATCGCGCGATCCGCGGCGTCGGCGAACAGCCCGGGCAGCACCTGCGGCAGGCGCTGGATGTGCGGCAGCTCGGTGTCGGTGACGCGCTCGCGGTAGCCGTTCGCCAGGTCCTCGCGCTCGCGCGCCGTCAGCACCTGCGCCAGCTGGTCGTCGGGCAGCGCCGCGAGCCGCGCGCGCAGCTCGTCGTCGCTCCACGCGTTCGACTCGCCGGTCACCGCCCGCAGCGCGTCGCGGTGGTGATCGCCGACCGCGAGGAAGCGCGCGAGGAACTTGTCGCGCGCGGGGCGCCGCCGGATCGACAGGAAGTCGATCAGCTGGATCAGGAACAGCGTCTCGCCGTTCGACGCCTCGCGGACCGCGTCGACCAGGCGCGCGAGGCCGTCGACGAAGCGATCGTGGCCGATCCGGAGCAGCGGCCCCGACGGGATATCCCGGATCCCGGTGGCCTCGACGACCAGCACGCCCGGCCGGCCCTCGGCGAACCGCCGGTACCAGTCGATCACGTCGGGAGTGACGAAGCCATCCTCGGTGGAGCGCCACGGCACCATCGCCGGGATCCATGTCCGCGTCGTCGCGGTGCGCGGGCCGATCTCGATCGGCTGGAACAGCAGCGAGCCGGCGACCTCGGCGCGACCCGGCGACGACTCCGCCGGCCGCTCGTGCTTGATGCGCTCGGGTGGCTGCCACATCGTCGAGATTCCTACCACACTCGCCTGGGGAGGAGCCTGGCGGCCAGCGCCTCGGTCGTCTAATGATCGGCCATGGCGAACCTCAAGGCCGGCGACCCGATGCCGGACACGACCCTGGTCGGCCCCGACGGTCCGACGAAGCTGCGCGAGCGCATCGGCAAGCCGCTCGTCGTGTATTTCTATCCCAAGGATGAAACCTACGGCTGCACCAAGGAGGCCTGTGGCTTCCGCGATCAGTACGAGGACTTCGTCGCGGCGGGCGCCGACGTGATCGGCGTGTCGCGCGACGACGCCGACTCGCACGCCAAGTTTCGCGACCACCACAAGCTGCCGTTCACGCTGCTCAGCGATCCCGACGGCAGCGTCGCCTCGAGCTGGGGCGTCCGCGGCGCGCTCGGCGGCATCCTGCCGGGCCGCGTCACGTTCGTGTTCGACAAGGCCGGCGTCGTCCGCCATCGCTTCGAGTCCAACGTCCGCTTCGGCAAGCACGTCGACGAGGCGCTCGAGACCGTCAAGGCGTTGCGCTGACCGCTGGGCTCGGCGCCGACCGTCGAACCGCCGCGGCCGCGAACGCGTCTCGGCGCGGAGCCAGCAACTCTTCGTGACACGCTTGCGAGCGTGATGGTCGTCCGTGAACCCGCGGCTCCGCAGGAGCCCGATGATGAGGTCGACGTCACGTTGATCCGCTGGATGCTGACGCTCTCCCTCGAGGAGCGACTTGCCGTGCTGCAGGGCTTCGCCGACAGCGTCGCCGAGTTGGAATCGCCCCAGATCCGCGCAGCGGTCGTCAGCGGCGCTGATCGGGCGCAGCGTCGCTGCTAGCGAGTCGCGAGGACGACGTCGACGGCGGCGGCGGCGAGATCGGTGCGCACGGAGAGCTCGACGGTGGCCGGCTTGCCGCGGCGCGCGAGGCCTTCGGCCAGGGCCTGGCGCGCGCCGTCGATCCGGCCGCGGATGGCGTCGTCGCCGCTCGAGATCGTGACGATCACGCTGTCGGCGCCGGGGCCGGTGACCTCGACCTTGCGCAGGTGGAACATCCGGCCCTGGTCGATCTCGAAGATGATGTACGCCGCGCCGGCAGCGTCGAACGTGACCTGCGCGGGCTCGACGCGCGCAGCGAGGTAGCCGAGATCGGCGAGCGCGTGCTCCATCGCGGCGCGGTCGCGCTCGAGCCGCGGCGTATCGAGCTGGGCGCCGGCGTGGGTCTCGAGCACCGCGCGCAGGCGCGCCGACATCAGGTTGTGACCGTCGAGCGAGATGCTGCGAACTTCTTGCAGCCGCGAGATCGGCTGGTTCATCGCGACGTCGGCGTTCGCCGTGGGCTCCGGCAGCCGGTGAAACATGGCCCACGCGGCCACGATCACGACAGCAGTTACCAGGACGATCGCGCGCACGGCGCGAGCTGCTGCAATGGGAGGACCACGCGCAACCGACGAGGATCGCTCGCCGCTCGCTGTGTCCATCGCTTCACGTGTCGTCAGCAGGCCACGTCGAGGTCACGCAACGCGGCTTCGCGCAGAGATCCAGGCGCCGGCGAAATATTGTGTCGAGCTGGATCGTCTACCTGTCTCGGCCTTCGCGGTCTCCAGCTCTGTCGGCGCGCGCGGCAGCGTCGCTCAGGGTGGACACGGGGTGCCGGCACGCGCCCAGACTTCAAGTTAGCCGCGCTTGATCGCGCCTTCGATGTTCGCGAGCACGCCGAGCTGCGCGAACAGCACGGTGCCAGACGGATAGCAGTTGAACGACTGGATCTTCCCGTTGACGATGCGGAACACGTCGCAGCACGGCGCGTTCATGCGGTTCCCCGTCGGCGGGATCACGCCCATCGGCGTCGGCAGAGGGCCCTTGTGGGTGCCCTGCAGCGCGAGCTCGACGATCACGACGTCGCCGACGGTGAAGAAGCGGTACAGCTCGCGGTGCATGTCGGGGAACGCCTTCGAGTAGACCTCGACCGTCTTCCCGACGCCCATCGCGCCATCGGGCCCCTGGTAGGTAACCCCGATCGACATGTCCGTGAAGGTGCCGTCGGGAGTGAAGCACTCGACCCACGCTTTGATGTCGACCTTCTCGGCGACGTCGTAGGCCCTGCGAATGATCTGTTCGTTGGTCATGTGATTCGTTGTCGCAAGTCTCGGGCCAGCCCAAGTACGCGAACGCGTGGACGCGACTGCCGAGGCCACGACAGCGCTGCGGGAAACCCAACAGCAGATGTGCCGCGAGAGTGGCGCTGCGTTCTCCATCCACTCCTGGACGACCACGTCATGTCGATCAGCGCGGCCATTGCGCTACCACAGCCCGTCGATCTCTGTCTTCGCGTAGTTGAGGAAGTACCCGGTGAACACGGTCAGCGCGAGGTACGAGAACACCTGCGCGAGCTGCTCGCTGGTCCAGCCCGCTTCCTCCGCCGCCGCCCAGGTCGTATCGGCGACTTTGCCGGAGTCGACGGCCGCTTCGCGAGCCACGCGGGTCAGCGTATCGAGCTTCGCGTCCTTCGTCGGCATGCCCGTGCGCAGCGCCGCGACATCCTCTTCGCTCAACCCGGCCATCTGGCCGAGGCGCGTCGCGATCGCGATCATGTATCCGTTGCCGACCGCGCCCGCCGTCGCGAGCGTCAACGCGGCCGCGGTCCTCGGATCGAAGCCGCTCTGCGCCTGCGCCGCCGCCCGCAGCGCCATGTAGCCCGCGAGCACCGCAGGGGAGTGCGCCATCTGGGCGTGCAGGTTCAAGAACCGTCCGTTGGGCGACGACCGCGCGAGCTCGGTCAGGGTCTGGCGCGAGCCGGCGGGCGCGTCGGCGATCGTGTGGTTGGGGATCCGACTCATGGCATCACCTCGCTCCCAGCAGCGTGTTCAGGTCCTGCGTTCTCAGCCACGACTCGAAGCTGTGGAGGGCGACGTCGGGAAACTCGCGTCGCAGCACCGCGCGATCGGCCGAGTAGCCGACGCGATCGAACCACTCGTACATCTTCGTGCCGTCCTCTCCCATCCGCTGTCGGATGATGTCTAGCGGGACGTTGAAGTACGTGAACGGGCGACCGCTCAGCCGAGACAGGATCGCGACGACCTCGTCGCCCGTCAGCTCGTCGCCCGCGAGGTCGTAGCGCTTGCCGACGAAGCGCCGTGGATCCTCGAGCAGCCGCACCGCGACCGCGCCGATGTCCTCCACCGCCACCTGCTGCAGCTTCCTCGCCGGCGGCAGTGGCATCGCATAGACGCCTTTCGCGAGCTGCTCCTTGCCGAAGTAGATGTTCTCCATGAAGAACACCGGCGCGAGGATCGTGGCGCGCACGCCGATTCGCGCGATGTGCTTCTCGACCTCGTACTTGCTGTCGAAGTGGGGAACGAAGGTCTCGTGGTCCGCCGAGCCGACCGACGTGTAGACGAGATGCACGCCTGCGGCCTTGGCCGCATCGGCGGCGGACTTACCCTGGCGCGTCTCGCCATCGGGGCCGCTCTCGAACGGCGTCGACATCGCGAACAACGACGTCGCGCCGTCGAGAGCCTTCGCGAGCGACGCGGTGTCCTCGAGCGACGCGCGAACGAGCTTCGCTCCCGCTTGTCCGAGCGCCTTCGCTTTCGGCGAATCGGGGTTGCGCGTGACCGCGCGAACCTCGTGCCCTCGATCGAGGAGCCCTTGCACCACTGCCCCACCTTGATTGCCCGTGGCTCCGGTGACGGCGACGACTAGTTTGTTGGTCATGCTCGCTGCGTCAGCAACGTGCGCGCCAGGTCGCTTCCTCACGTTGTCGAGCAGTTAGCGCGTCATGACTACCGGCCAAGCGGCGCGTGTCGCAGCGCTGCCGGATATTCGGCTGCGCCCGGTCAACGAGCTCCCATGTCACGGGAACCGACATCCTCGTCGACGGCGGGACGAAGGTTCGTGTTTTCGCCACCCGCGCTGCTGTCGGTGGCCCAGCAGCCGCTGGGACGCCAGCAGCACCGCCATCGCAACTGCGCGGTTTTGCGAGAGGAGGCGTTGGCGAAGGCGTTGCACTCGTCGTCGAGCATGCAAACGAACAAGTCGAAGACCGAGATCGATGGCGTCCCTCACTACAAGTACTTCGCCGACGGCGAGTGGCGGTCCGCGGAGAGCGGCAAGCTGTTCGACGTCTACCGCCCCTACGATCGCGGGCTGTACGCGCGCGTCCCCGCCGGCGGCCGTGCCGAGGCCAAGCTCGCCGTCGAAGCGGCGGCGAAGGCGTTCCCCGCCTGGGCGGCGACGACGCCGGCCGAGCGCGCGAAGCTCTTCTACAAGGCGGCCGAGATCGTGAAGCGCCGCCGCGTCGAGATCGCCGAGATCCTCGCGCTCGAGACCGGCAGCACGATCTCGTTCGCGACGTTCCAGCAGGACCTCGTCGCCGCGACGATCGAGCAAGCGGCCGGCTGGATGTACCTGCCCAAGGGCGAGGTGCTCGAGTCGAACCTCCCGGGCACGCACTCGATCGGCGTTCGCCGCCCGCTCGGCGTCGTCGCGAGCTTCACGCCGTGGAACGGCGCGAACGTCCTGTCGTGGCGCGCCGTCCTGTCGCCGGTCGCGGCAGGCAACACCGTCGTCGTCAAGCCGTCCGAGCTCGCGCCGATCTCGGCCGGGCTCATCCTCGCCGAGATCGCCGAGGAGGCCGGCTTCCCGAAGGGCGTGATCAACGTCGTCACCCACGCGCCGGGCGTGGCGGGCGAGATCGCCGACGTATTCTACGAGAGCGACGACGTGCGCGTCATCAACCTGATCGGCGGCGTCAAGACCGCCAAGCTGCTCGCGAAGCGCGCCGGCGAGACGCTCAAGCGCACCACGATGGAGCTCGGCGGGTTCAACCCGATGATCATCCTCGACGACGTCGATGTCGACTACGCGGTGCGCACGGCGACGTTCGGCTCGTTCTTCCACCAGGGCCAGATCTGCCTCAACACGCGGCGGATCATCGTGCAGCGCAAGATCGCAGGCGAGTTCATGGAGAAGTTCGTCGAGCGGACGAAGTCCCTGCCTTCCGGCGATCCGCGCGACCACAAGACGATCATCGGGCCCCTGATCACGCCGGCCGCGGTGAAGCTCGTCGATGATCGCGTGAAGGAGGCGCTCTCCAGGGGAGCGAAGCTGATGGCCGGCGGCCGCTACGAGGCCCAGATCTACCAGCCGACGATCCTCGCGAACGTCCCGTTCGACGCCGCGATCGCGAAGGAGGAGACGTTCGGTCCCGTCGTGATCGTCGAGGTCGTCGACACCGCCGAGGAAGCGGTCGAGGCGGCAAACCGCACGCTCTACGGTCTCACGTCCTCGATCCTCGCGGGCGACACGTACAAGGCGTTCGAGCTCGCGCCGAAGATCCTCGCCGGCATCGTGAACGTCAACTCCCCGACCGTGAACGACGAGATCCACGCGCCGATGGGCGGCGTGCGCGACAGCGGCTGGGGCCGGACCGGTCCCGACAGCCTCAAGGAGTTCCAGGACGTCATCTGGATCAACTCGCACAGCGGCCAGCGCAAGTACCCGTTCTGAACCCGCCCGCGCTCCGAGGACCTATGAAGCTCAACAAAGCGGAACTGAAAGAGTCGATCCTGGATCGCGTCGCGAGCGGTCAGCTCACGCGCCGCGGGTTCGTCGGAAGCACCCTGGCCGCCGCGCTGCTCGCGGCCTGCCGCTCGATGCCGGGTGGCAACCACGCGGTCGCCGCCGGCGAGAACCAGAATCGTAACCTGACGGCGCTGCAGGGGTCGTACGACTACGTGGTCGTCGGCGCCGGCGCCGCCGGCTCGGTGATCGCCGGCCAGCTCGCGACGCAAGGCCTCGAAGTGCTCGTGATCGAGTCCGGCGGCCCCGACACCGCGCCCACGATCGCAAACCCCAGCATCTGGTTCTACAACGTCGGCAGCCCGCTCGACTTCAGCCTTCCGCTCGCGCCCACGCGCTACACCGACAACCGCACGATCAAGATGGCGCTCGGCCACGTCGTCGGAGGTGGGAGCTCGATCAACGCGATGGTGTGGGCGCGCGGGATGGAGCGCGACTACGACGACTGGGCGCGCAACGGCGCGGCCGGCTGGGCGTTCAAGGACGTGCTTCCGATGTTCAAGGCGCAGGAGGACTGGGAGGGTGGCGCGAACAAGTGGCGCGGCACCGGTGGCCCGATCCACATCCGCCGGCCCGGCGATCCGCACCCCACGGCGCCGGCGTTCCTCGAGGCGGCGAAGCAGATGGGCTTCCCGATCGTCGACGACCTGAACGGTCCGATGCGCGCGGGGGCGGGCTACATCAACATGAACATCGCCGCCGACGGCTCGCGCGTGAGCGCGGCGCGCGCATATCTGCGCCCGAACCTCGACCGCAAGAACCTCACGCTGATGTCGAACACGAACGTCACGCGAGTGCTGTTCGAGGGCGACCGCGCGGTCGGAGTGGAGCTCGCGAACGCGGAGGGAGTCCGGACCATCCGCATCCGCCGCGAGGTGGTGCTGTCCACCGGCGCGATCCACACTCCGCAGCTGCTCATGCTGTCGGGCATCGGCAACGCAGCAGACCTCAAGCAACGCGGCATCACCCCCGTCGCCGATCTGCGCGGCGTCGGCCAGAACCTGCAGGACCACACGCTGCTGGCCGGCGTCATCTTCAAGTACAAGGGCAAGATGCCGGACCGCCCGGCTGATAGCGACGCGGTCGAGGCGCAGGCGTACCTGTCGAGCGGCGTCGACGACCATCCAGCCGACATCAGCCTCGTGCTCGAGCAGCTGCCGATCGCGACGCCGGAGGCCGCGGCGCGCTTCGGTGCACCGCCTCAGGAAGGCTTCACGATCGCGCCGGCGCTGGTGCAGCCGACCGCCCGTGGTCGCGTCCGGCTCGCGAGCGCGAGCTGGAAGGACGCGCCGATCGTCGAGGGCAATCACCTCGGCACCGACCACGACCTCGCCGCGATGGTCCGCGCGATCGAGCTGGCCCGCGAGCTCGGCGCGCAGAAGGGATTCGACGGCGTGCGCGAGGCGGAGGCGATTCCGGGTCCGAAGTACAAGGACCGCTCGGATCTCGAGGCGCTCGCACGGTCCGCGGCGGGCAGCTTCGGCCACCCCGTCGGAACCGCGAAGATCGGCACCGACGCCGACGCGGTCGTGGATAGCGAGCTCCGTGTTCACGGTGTCCGCGGGCTGCGCGTCGCCGATGCGTCGGTGATGCCGCGCATCCCGTCGGGCGCCACCAATGCTCCGTCGATCATGATCGGTGGTCGCGCGGCCGAGATGCTGATGAAGGGAACCTGGTCATGACCACCATCGACGTTCACCACCACATCCTCCCCGACTTCTTCTGGCGCGAGACGAACGGAGATCACGGCGTCGTCGGCGGCATCGCTCCGCCGCCGTGGTCGGCGCCCGAGGCCCTGTCGTTCATGGACGACGCGGGGATCGATGTCGCCGTCACGTCGGTCAGCACGCCCGGCGTCCACATGGGCGACGATGCGCGGGCACGGGCCCTCGCCCGCCGCTGCAACGAGCTCGCCGCCGACCTGATCCAGGCGCGGCCGGATCGCTTCGGAGCGTTCGCGTGCCTCCCGCTGCCGGACGTGGACGGCTCGTTCGCCGAGCTGGAGTACGCGCTCGACGTGCTGAAGCTCGATGGTGTCGTGCTGTTCTCGAACGCGCGTGGCGCCTACCTCGGGGACAAGCGGTTCGCGCCGCTGTTCGCCGAGCTCGAGCGCCGGCGCGCGGTGGTGTTCGTGCACCCGACCGCGTCTCCGGATCCGACCGCCCACGCGCTCGGTCTGCCCGACTCGCTGATCGACTTCACCGCCGATACGACGCGCACGGTCGCGCAGCTCCACTACACCAACACGTTCGCGCGCACGCCGAACGTGAAGTACATCTTCTCGCACGCCGGTGGAACCATCCCGTATCTCGCGACGCGGTTCTCGATCGTCGACGAGATGCGTGTGATCGCCGGCGCCGAAGAGCGCGATTCGGCCGCCGACACGTTCCGCCGGTTGTACTGGGACACCGCGCTGTCGTGGCGCGACCCGGTCTTGCAGATGCTGCGCGCTACCGTCGGCATCGATCACGTGCTGTACGGCTCCGACTACCCGTACCTGCGGCGCGACCTCGCCGTCGGAAGCGTCGAGCACATCTCGCGGACGCAGGTTCTGACCGACCCGGAGCGCACCGCGGTCCTTGGCGGTACGGCCATGACGTTGCTGCCGCGGATCGCTGCGCGTAGGAGCCAATGGCACCAGGAAGGAAACTCTCCCCGTGATATCGTCGGGCCCTCGCGCTCTCTCCACCATCCACCCGGCACCCGCCAGGACCGCTGAGGACCGCTGAAGCAATGACGAGAGTCCTAGTCGTAGACGACGATCCGGCGCTGCGGTTTCTGATGCAAGGGATTCTGGAGAGCCACGAGTTCGACGTGGTCACCGCCGAGACCGCCACCGAAGCGCTCGGGATGCTCGATGGGATCGACGTCGTCGTCTCGGACTACGTGATGCCGGACATGGACGGCATGGAGCTGCTGGAGAAGGTCCGCGCGACGAACCCCGCGGTGCCGTTCATCCTCGTCACGTCGCAGGGCTCCGAGCGGCTGGCGGTGCGGGCGCTCATGCAGGGCGCCTACAACTACCTCCGCAAGCCGTTCGACAACGACGAGCTGTTCTACACCGTCGAGCGAGCGGCGGAGACCAGGCGTCTTCGTCGCGCCGAGCAGGAGCGCGCGCTCGAGTCGGCCGTCGGTGTTCGCATCATCGGTCGCAGCTCCTCGTTGCGGCGCGTCCTCGATGCGGCGGTGCGCGTCGCGAGCAAGGACGTGACGGTCCTCGTCCGCGGCGAGACCGGGACGGGCAAGGAGCTGATCGCCTCGCTGCTTCACGCGAACAGCCTACGCGCCAAACACCCGCTGGTGGTGTTCAACAGCGCCGCGATCCCCGCTGATCTCGCCGAGTCGCAGCTGTTCGGCTACGCCAAGGGCGCGTTCACCGGCGCGGTCGCCGCGCATGAGGGCTTCTTCGCGCAGGCGAACGGCAGCACGCTGTTCATCGACGAGCTCGGCGAGTTGCCACTCGCGGTCCAGGCGAAGCTGTTGCGTGTCCTGCAGGAAGGCCAGGTCCAGCCGCTCGGGTCGACCCAGGTCAAGAAGGTGGACGTGCGCGTCGTCGCCGCGACGCACCGCGATCTCGCCGCGGAGGTGAAGGCAGGAAGGTTCCGCGAGGACCTGTACTACCGGCTCAACGTCGTCGAGCTCTCGCTACCGCCGCTGCGCGAACGGCGCTCCGACATCGAGCTGCTCGCTCGCGAGTTCGCGCGCAAGTACTCCGAGCGCTTCGGCCTCGAGTACGTCGTCCAGCTCACGCCCGCGCTCATCTCGGAGCTGGAGCAACAGGACTGGCCCGGCAACATTCGCCAGCTCGAAAACACGATCGCACGCTGCGTCGCGCTCACGACGACGCGCGAGGTCGGCCGCGAAGCGCTGGCTGCACCGGTAGAACAGCCGGAGAGCAGCGACAGCACGGAGGTGCCTGCCATCGACGGAGATCTCGACGGTCCGACGTTCCAGGAGCAAGTCGAGGCCTTCGAGCGCAACCTGATCCGCAAGGCGATGCAGGCGTGCGGGGGCAATCAATCCGAGACCGCGCGCCGCCTGCGCATCAAACGCGGGACGCTCCACGACCGCTTGCGGAAGTACGGGATGACGAAGGAGTAGTCCGCCGCTCAGAACGGGTCAGCTCCTCTCGCGCTGGTCCGTGGCTGTATCCGGCGATGCTCTGCGTGGAAGATTCGCGGTGAACGTGATCCGCCCCTCGCCGGAGCGGAGGCAGATCGTTCCTCGATGTGCGCGTACGATCTCGCGAACGATGAACAAACCGAGGCCGAGCCCGCGGCGGCCGCCACCGTCGGCGTCGTTGCCTTGCCGGAAGGGCTCGAACAGCCGGTCACCGACGGCCGGGGCGATCGCCCCGCCCCGATTGCTCACGCTGAGCACGACGTCGTCTCCAGCGTCCGACACGTCGATCCACACCGGTGAGCCCTTCTCGCCGTGGGTCAGGCCGTTCGTGACGAGGTTGGTGAATAGCTGCGCCATGCGCCCGGGATCCCATTCGCCACGCAGATTTCCGCTCGTCAACAGCTCGATCTCGCGCCCGCGATGAGCTGCTCGAAGCTCTTCGACGAGCTCGCGCGCCAGCTCGTCGAGACCGACCCGCGCGATCGCGATCGGCAACGAGCCGTGAAACCGCAGTCTCGTGAAGTCGAGGAGCGTGGCGATCATCTCGTTCATGCGACGTGCGGCTTGCTCGAGGAAGTGGAGCTGCTTCCGAGCTCGTTCGGTCAGCTCGCCGCTCTGCATCAAGCTCGCGAGCCCGAGCACCGCGCTCACGGGATTGCGCAAGTCATGACCGAGGATTCCGATCATGCGTTCCCGGAACGCGAGCTCGTTGGCGAGCTTCTCCTCGGCCTCCTTGATCTCGGTGACGTCGATCGTGGCGCCGCTGACACCCACGATGCCCTCCGCGCTCCGCAGCGGCTCGTAGCGCACCATGAAGTGTCGGCGCCGGCCGTCGATCACGGCGCTGAACGCTCCCCGCGCGCCTTCCCCCGTCGCCATCACGCGACGGGGCAGCTCGCCAGTGAGCTCGCCAGCGGCGACGCCGAGCATCGAGTTGTGGTTCCAGCGCAACCTCAGATCCGCGTCGGTCTCGAACACGGAGATGCTCGCGTGGTCGAGGGCAACGCGAAAGCGCGCCTCGCTCTGTTGGAGCTGCTGGTGCAGCTGTGCGTTCTCGATCATCTGCGCGGCGCGGCGACACATCTCCTGCGCGAGGGCGAGATCCTGGGCCGCGTAGCGACGACCCGAGTCGGGCGTCATCATGAACGTCGCGATGGCGATGGTCGCCTTCATCACGACGATCGGCACGACCATCGCCGAGCGGACCCCAAGACGTTGGACGATCTCGGACCGTCGCAGCGCGCCCTCCACGTTCGTGTCGGTGAGGTCAACGATCAGGGTGGACTGGCCGGCAAGTGCACTCTCCCCTACCCGCAGGTCTGGTAGCTGGGAGGGCAACCGGAGCAGCTCTGCGACGAGCCGAGCTTTCGCGGGATCGCGATGAGCGAGGGTCGTGCGCGGAGCCTCTCCGTCGCGGTCGAGCACGTTGATCAAGCACGAGTCAGCGAGCTCCGGGATCGACAGATGGGCGATGGCGTCGACGATGCTCTCGTGCTCCGTCGTCTCGGCGAGCGCGCCTAGCTTCGACAAGATCTGCAGCCGCGCCTCGGCCTTCTTTCGATCGTTGATGTCGCGGCTCGCGATCGCGATCGCGTCCACCTCGCCGTCGGGCCCTCGGATCGGCCCGGCGTGCCGTTCGCGCCAATGGAGTCCGTTACCGGCGGGAAGCAGCAGCTCTTCACGCATCCCCTCGCCGTGGCGAGCTCGTTCGATGATCTCGGCGACATGCCGCTCGATCGCGGGCCGTACCGGCTCCGGGGAGGCAGCGATGATCTCGTCGACGCTCCGCCCGATCATCTCCGTCGGCTTCACGCCGAGCACCTCACTCAGCGTCAACGCGGCGTGGCGACTGAAATACCGGTAGACCCGGTCGAGGCCCATGACCATCACGTGATCCGGGACTGCGTCGAGCGTATCGGAGAGGCGTTGATATCCGGCGCGGAGCTCGCGTGCGATCTTGTCCTCGCACCACTCCGCGACAGTGCGCAAGTCGCGCGGCGTGGCAGGAAGGAGCTGTTGCTCGATCGCGTCCCAGACAGCGCTCTTCACGAGCCGCGCCGCGGACACGCGCTGGTCCATATCGCGCGCGGATTGCAGTCTTGGCGGGGCCTCGCGGTACTCGGTATCGTTGCGCAGCCTGGCGACAAGCTCGCGGACGAGTGGAGGAACGCGCTCCATCGTCTGACGTGCGGCCGAGGCATCACCCGTCTTCGCGAGGACCTCGGCTTCGAGCGCTGCCATCCACGGATGGACCGCCTCCTCGAGCGCGTCGGCGAGCGGCGAGCGCAGCATCTATCGTTGTGGTACCGCACAAGCCGCGATCGGGGGTTCAGATCGACGCCTCATTCATCATCGCGTCTCGCGCTGTACGAAAGTTGGCCGATTGGCGAAATATCGTCAATTGCTAGCTCGTCGAGCATCGCCGAACATTGGCGAGATGTCGACAATCTCCAACACACGCGTGCCGGCGTGCGCTCGCTCGCTCCTTTCGAGACGAGCAGCCGAGCAACAGACGCGCCAGCTCACGGGCGACGTCGTCCTGCATTGCGCGTTGCTCGGCCCGGAGCTGTCGGCATTGCGGCTGCCGAATATCCAGCAGCGACGAACGCGCCAGCGAACAGAACAGGGTTCTGCTGCCGACCTTCCGGCAGGGCTCCGTCCGAGCTCGCGTCACAGCGCCCGCGCGCTGGCTCGGTAGTTGCTCCAGATCGACTCGATGATCGAGCTCACTCCGTGGCCGGAGACCAGACGTTGATCTCTCGCGACAGCGAAGTGCCGCCCAAGCGCCGCGCTGCGCTGACCTTCATCTTCGTCACGATCCTGATCGACGTCCTCGCGTTCGGCGTGATCATCCCGGTGCTGCCGCACCTCGTGCACGAAATGGTCGGTGGCGACGACAGTCACGCGGCCTGGTACACGACCGCGTTCAGCATCGTCTTCGCGGTGATCCAGTTCATCGCATCGCCAGCCCAGGGAGCGCTCTCGGATCGCTTCGGGCGTCGGCCCGTGATTCTGATCTCGTGTCTCGGTCTCGGTCTCGACTTCTTGCTGATGGCGCTCGCACCGAACATCGGCTGGCTGCTCGTCGGCCGAGTGATCTCCGCGGTGACCGCGGCGAGCTTCACAACCGCGAACGCGTACATCGCCGACGTCAGCAAGCCGGAAGACCGCGCGAAGGCGTACGGAATCGTCGGCGCGGCATTTGGCGTCGGATTCGTCGTGGGGCCTCTCCTCGGCAGTGTGCTCGGGCACTACGGATTGCGCTGGCCGTTCTGGTTCTCGGCCATCCTCGCGCTCACGAACGCGATCTACGGTGCCTTCGTGCTGCCGGAGTCGTTGCCACTGGAGCAGCGAGCTCGAGCGTTTGAATGGAAGCGCCTGATTCCGTTCTCGGGATTGGGGATCTTGCGAGAGCACCCGCGCATCATCGGGCTCGCGGTCGTCGTGTTGATCACGGACCTCTCGCAGTTCGTGTACCCGAGCGTCCTCGTGCTGTTCGCTGACTTTCGCTACCACTGGGGCAAGGAAGAGGTCGGATACGTGCTCTCCGTCGTCGGCGTCTCGAGCGTCATCGTGAACGTCGCGGTGATGGGGCGTCTGATTCGCGCGTTCGGGGAGCGCAAGACGCAGTTGATCGGTCTCACGGCGGGCACGATCGGGTTTGCGATCTTCGCGCTCGCATCATCGGGATCGGTGTTCCTTGCCGGTCTTCCGATCAATGCGCTGTGGACCGTCGCGGGACCGACGACACAGGCGATGATCACGAAGCGCGTCGGTCCCGACGTCCAGGGGCGCATCCAGGGTGCCCTCTCGAGTCTGATCGCGCTCGCGGGGATCATCGGCCCTGCGATCTACGGCGGCACGTTCGCGTACTTCATCTCGCCGAACGCGCCTGTGACTCTGCCCGGGATCCCCTTCGCGCTCGCTGCGATCATTCTCGGCGCTGCCCTGGTCGTGGCATGGCGCCTCGATACGGCTCGAGACCACGCGGCGTGACCAGGAACAAGAACGCAGAGCCCGATCGATGGAGCTTCATGTGTCACGACCTACGACCGTCGCTTCACCGATACGGCTGGTCGGTGACGGGATCTCGATAGTGGCGGTTCGCCGTGTTCGAGATTCCGAACGTCGGCCACGGCTTCTCGCGTGTTTCGACTGGCGAGCCAGTTGCACACCTGAGCGGGGCATGAAACTCACAACGATGCTTCTCTTGCCGCTCCTCGGAGCGTGCACCTCGTCCACCTCGCCGGCGCATCCGCAGCAGCCCGCAACCGACAAGGTCGAGCGCGGCCGCTATCTGGTTACCGGTGCAGGCTGCAGCGACTGCCACACGCCGCTGGTCATGACGCCCTCAGGACCGGCGCTCGACACGGCGCACTTGCTTTCGGGGCATCCCGAAACCATCGTCATGCCGCCGGCGCCGGTACTTCCATTGCCATGGGCGGTTGCCGGAGCTGCAACCGACACCGCGTGGTCGGGACCGTGGGGCACGTCGTTCACGGCGAACCTGACACCCGATCCGGAGACGGGACTCGGCACCTGGACCGAGCAGAACTTCATCGACGCGATGCGTAAGGGCCGGCACATGGGCACCGGCCGCCCGCTGCTCCCGCCGATGCCGGCGGCGATGATCGCGCAATTCCGCGACGAGGACCTCGCGGCGATCTTTGCGTATCTGCACAGCATCCCGGCGGTCAAGAACCACGTTCCGGCGCCAATTCCCCCGAAGCAGTAGTCGCCGCGGCCAGCGCCCCCGGCGGTTCATCAGCGGGCGAAGACGACGAAGTACGGGGCAGCGTGACGACGAACGTGGTGAGGTCCTCCAACGAGCGAACGTCGATCGAGCCGCCGTGAGCCCGGACGATCTCGCGAACGATGAACAATCCGAGCCCCAGCCCCCGGCGCCTGGTGCGGCTGTCCGTTCCTTGCTGAAACGGCTCGAACAGCCGTTCGACAAGCTCGGGCGGGATCACCGGGCCGCGGTTGCTCACGCTCAGGCGTACGGTCTCGCCCTCTCCATCGAGCGCCACGGTCACGGGGTACTCCCGCGCGCCGTGCGAGAGCGCGTTCGCGGCGAGGTTCGAGAGAAGCTGAGCAATGCGGCCCGGATCCCATCGGCCGCGCAGGTTCCCGCGTGCGCCGAGCTCGATCTGCCGTCCGCGATGGGCCGCGCGCAGCTCGGCGACGACCTCGCGCGCCAGCTCGTCGAGCAGGGCCTCCTCTGCGGTGATGGGCAGCGAGTCTCTCGAGCGCCACTGGGATTGATCCACTCCCGAGGACGGTTTGTCTACGTCGCCGCTATTTGGTCTCCCGGCGCTGAACGGCGTTTGCTGTCCAGCTTCTCGCCGATTGGCGAGCGTTCGCCATCCGGCTGCGTGTAGCTCGAGCAAGGTCAACGTCTTGAGCTGGCGCGTTATCTGCATCACCGTGGGCGATCGTGAGTGCTGAAGATCCAATACACAAACAAGGGCGAGGCGGTGCTCGCGATGAGTGGGCGAAGATCCCATGTTGACCAAGAATCTCATTCTTGCTCTCGCACTCTCTACGCCCTCTGTTCTCGCGGCGTGCAGCAGCAAGGGCCTAACCCCGCGGGCCGGAAAGGACCGGGCAATGGAACGTTCGACAACAGACGAGGCATCGCGGAACCGCATCGTGACGCATCCGCTCGACCCCGACGATGCCGCGGTCATGATCACCGTGCGGGCCATGGTCCTCCCGATGAAGGGTCTGGCGCGCGGGATCGAAGCACGTGAGCCATTCGATGGCCTCATGGAGAATGTCCAGCCGCGCAACGACGTGACGTTCGAAGCGGGTACCGTCGGGGGGATCTCGGGGCTTTGGGT
>Ga0307513_10004839_pt1 | contig 17872 bp, 21 predicted proteins | sample 15_EM_MG_FD_202174 | JGI IMG/M metagenome (GOLD analysis project Ga0307513, IMG submission 202174) | Populus trichocarpa ectomycorrhiza microbial communities from riparian zone in the Pacific Northwest, United States - 15_EM | ecosystem: Host-associated > Plants > Roots > Unclassified | place... | reverse complement strand
TCACTGAGTCTTGACTTCGTCTAATTTCAATAGGCACCTAAGTCATATTATAATCCGCCGAGTGCTGTTGGGAGTGGCCATGTTGGTCAGGGATTGAAAGTGGAGGGAGGAGTGGACGATCACCACAAGTACTTGTGGTGATCTGGCCTTGCGGCGAAAATCGCCACAAGTACTTGTGGTGATTTAGACTTGTGGTGAATATCGCCACAAGTACATGTGGTGATCTGGACTTGCGGTGATAACCACCACAAGTACTTGTGGCGATTTGGACTTGTGGTGAAAATCACCACAAAAATCACCACATATGGTGAAAATCACCACATGTACTTCTATCAGTGTTGACCAAGTCGTTATCTGTGTGGGGCTTCCACAAAAGTATCTTGGCGACAAGGACGAATATCGGGCGAGGAAGGTGGAATGGGGGTGAGAAGTATATCCACCACAGATACCAATGATCTGTGGGCAGGAGCATGCACAACCGCCGAAAAATCCAAGAACCAAAACGCGAGAAGGGAGACCTAAACGGTGCAGATTCATCCATAATTGACAGGAGCAAAGTGATGTCGTAAAACAGAACACCTGCTCCTAAGACCACGGCGATTGCGATGGCAGATGGGCGGTGGATGGAGAGAAGGAGAACGAGGAGCCCACTTGAGAAAAGGATTAAAGAAATGTAAATGAGTAACTGTGGAAGCGCAACTATCTGAAGAAATTTATAGCGCTCGAACCCCTGAGTGCGATATTCTCGAACTACGGCTCGCTCTTTCATCACCGGAATGGACTTTAGACCACGGCTCAACTCTCTAGTCCAGCCTTTGACGAGGATGGAGATGAATGCGGCCACAAGGAGGATCGCCAGGCTCGCAAATAGGAGGATATTGACTGTGACGATAGAGGTTGGCGGCTCGAATGGCAATGGTTCATAGGGACCAAGTGTGGCATTACGCATCATCCTTGTCTGATATATGAGGATATCGCGAGTTGTCTGTGATGGATCTTCCTCCAGACGCCCAAGCATGGTAATGAGAAATGCAGACAGCAACCCGGCGTACAATCCAGACTGCCACGAGCCGTCACTGTTTTGGTAATAAGAAAGCTTGAATCACGCACGAAGATAAGCATGGTGTCCATATGTTCTAGGATATCCCTCTCCCTGTCGATGATCTCGGCCCACTCCCAGTAGTACTCCCAAGCGGACTTAGCATTGGAAACATTCTCATCTAGGTGCGCCACGGTTAGGCTATGCGCTTCGGCTCGCAAATTACTCACCTCTGCCCACTGGCATGGCGCCTTTGCAAGATGAAAGTTAGCTGAGATTGACTACGCGATAATTACTTTGAGTCCTGGCCTAATGTTCCTGGGCGACTTGCTGTGATTAGCACCAGCCTCAAACAAAGGCGTCGTGCTTGATCTTATCCGATTACCCGCGATCTTTGGCATCCTCCGCCCGCCGCAGGATCTTACTATAGTTTCTGTCTCGTGTGTCTATCTCGCACAAGATCAGCATCCTTTGGTCCCCGAGACCACCACTCCAGGCTCCTGCCCTTGCCTGCCCCTCCTCGAAGCACGAAGTTTCCCCACTGTACTTAGCGACATGCCCGTAAAGCTCGATGAGCTTGAAGCTGCGTTGAGGAATGCCTTGAGCATTCAACACCTGGTACGTCGCCAGTCGGAAAGGTTGCGCCGGTCTTGGGGACGCCGAACACTAACTAGAGGTTTTCAATGATCCTTATACGTGTTTACATCTACTTTTCAACATCGTTGGTCCTGTACTTCACTCCACCGCTCTCTGCTTTGGTACTCCATCTGCCACGACCATCGATTTTATCCACTCCGGGAACTACACTCCACGAATAATGCTCCCTCATTTCACCTACACATCAACCGTTATACATTCCTTGTATTTCTCTCTTTCCGGTTAACATTTGAACAGGAAATTCTGGACATGTCCAACGGCTGCGGAGAAAACTACGCAGTTATCATCGTATCGGAACAGTTCGAAGGGAAGATGACACTTGCGCGTCATCGCTTGGGTAAGTTACTGGTCCTTCTTGTCTCTTGAGTGTATGGCTCTGGTATTCCAGCATCTCAATAGCACAGTGCAAGAAGGGCGGCGTGGGCTCCCGATCCAGTACTTCCTAGGCCTGATTAAGGGTCTGTATGGCTATGGAGCCCATCCAATCCGTCGGATTCTCTTTCCTTCCGAACTAAATCCGGGCTTCTGGATCCCGGGGACCACGGCACATTCCCAAGTTCGCAACCAAACCCTCATAGGTCACTTATCTTAGGATATCCACCTATGACCTGTGTTGATTACAAAACATATCGCACCCCGCACCGCATTCCTATCTCAGGATGAAAGAAGTACCGCTGACTTTCCCTCTCCTTATACGTATATGCAGTCAACGAGCTTCTCAAAGATCAGATCGCACAGATGCACGCGTTCTCCCAGGTTCGTCCTTCGCCCTGATTTCCCATTCTGTTTCTCCCGAGACCTTCACATGCATCGATACCAACCGAGCCCTTACACGTGAAATCTGCTAATCGCTTCATTTCATATCATAGAAAACACTCACACCCAAACAGTGGGAGAAGGAGCAAGCAAACAAGGTGCCGGCGGAGAAGGTGCTTGTGGACGATGCGAAGGCAGCTGCTGAGGTGGACAAAGGCCCATGAGGTTAGAAATGATTAAACACACTGTGTGTTCTGGAAATGAGGGTTCAGTCAATAAGTTTTGGGAAACTTGCGGGGCATAAAAAAGGGCGCGAGCGAGATTCGGTCCAATCGAGGAATTGTACGCCACCCTCTCACACATGAACACAAGATCTACCTATAGAAACGTTGTGATACTTCAGGTTACGAGGCACTACCAAAACACAAAATAATATTTTAGTTCTCGTGGCACCCTGGGAATCAAAGAGCGCATATGGGGATATCATTGTGCTAAGTATATGCCTGTTGGTAGGATGACCAACAGCTGAGAGGCTACTGAGACGCCGGCAAATAATCTGGGGTATCCAGGCGCAACAGGTTGCAAGACAAGATGAGAACGGTCGTGAGAGAGGTGAGAAGATGAGACCTAATGTACATTACAACACGTGCGTGATGCAATAGCTCGGGATTGAAGGTCCAAGAAACCAAGAGGTTGGAGGAGTGCCTGGTTTGAATATAGGAAAATAGGGAGAACCTGCCCTTGACGTACGCATTTGGTATTGACAGGTTAAATATTGCCAATGTTGATGGTAGAATCCCAGTGGGGTTCTCTCTGATGGTCTATTCATCGGCCACTTTCGAACCAACCTTCGTCTCCGCTTCCCTCGTCATCGCTATACCTAAGCGCCTCCATCGCGGGTACGCGCCAGACCCGGTTTTTGGTGCCTGACATGACGCTAGTGAGTTCGTCATCCGTAGACGGGGTGGAAGTGGGCGATTGGCCTGAGTTGAGGGTACGTCGGATATCGCGGTGGAGTAGCATGGGGCTACTCGTGTTTGAAAGTGATACTGTATCTATATCATATAGTGATTGTCAGACGCCATCCTCATATCCCCGATATAGACACGAGGCGACAGAGCAGACGCACTGAAATCCTCTGGCTTCAAAAGGAGGGGTTCCCACGGGATGCTTGTGATACTCGGTACTACCGGGAGAGGAAGGGCAAGTCGGAATGCGTCCTTGCCGTTCATGTAGAATCGGAAAAGGCGTTTCTCGCGGATGAAGCCAAGACTGGCGTACAGCCCGAGGGCAGCAGTATTGTCTACTTCAGTTTCAAGGATGACCTATAATCAAGAAGGGGTCGTCAGTTGGGTAGGGGCCGCCGATAGGAACCGGAGGGAGCCGATGGACAGATTGGGTAGAGGGGACATCTGACTCTCACGTACCTCGTCTGCCCCATTCTGGGCCATTCGTTCGATTGAGAGCTTGACCAGAGTGCTGGCTGTCAATCGTGAAAGAAGCAATTCATCAGTTCAATTTCATCTGGGTAAGAAGAGGGTTGAACCGGATTGGGAATCTCCCCACGTCACATGAGGGTGCCAAATCGGGCAAGTGGATCGGAATCGTCCAACTCTCAGCCTATCAGTGCGCCTTGAGCAATCGAGATCAAGAGCTTCTTCTCGCCGAACAAACAGAAGCAGTGGAAACGCGGGCAAACTTTATGACTCACCGATGCCCATCTTTCGCCATGAAGGGCTCACGCTGAGCATGGCAATATACCCTCGTCGTGTGGAATGCTTATGGAGCGACTGCTTGCACACAATGACGCCGACTGGTTTAGGTTCTTTTTCTCCACTTTTGGGATTGGTGGAGAGACCCTCCGGTGGATGGGCAGCGGGTACTTGCTGCGCTTGCTCGGGGAACGCCTATCGCCGCACGTCAGAAAGGGTCGATAAAAAGAGAGGACTTGGGTCAGGCTCTGGAGGTCTCCATTACGCCGGGAATGGTGAATGGTCAGGGCGAGGCCGACAGGGCACACTCACGAGGAAGGAGAGTTGCGGCCTGTAAAGGTTGTGTGAGTAGATGGAGAGGTTGATAACGACGAGAGTGATGCACGGCCTCGTGGGAACAGTGCTTACCATCCTTGCAAGAAATAGCGATACGTGTAGATAACGTATGGCTCGGAGAGCTCAGTCTGTACGAGGTTGATGATGTCAGAGAGATCCCGCTCTCCAGCGTAGGGCCTGTAAGAGATTCCGTGGGGGGAGGAGTACGTGGGGCTAGCGGACTTTGAGGACATTGAGTGGGTGCGGTCGTGGTGGAGGACAAGTAACGGGAGAGCAGTTGACGGCAAGAATACCGGTGTCGTGTGCCCACCAAATAAACAAAGAAGGTTATCTGAACTGACACCCTCGCTGTCCTCGCGCGGGGGGTGGGGAGGGCGTAAATTTAATTTCCAAACAAGGACAAAGAAAATTCTCGCCGACATCTCAGCTCCGTGACGCGTTCCCAGGATGATCCGGAGACCACGGGACGCAGTCTAAAACAGTCAAGCAGTTGCAACGGCTGATGCCCCTGACCCCACGTTCCAAATAACTATTACCAATGCTCGTTTTTGTTTGTAAAAACCATTTGCGAATACGACGGCGACACTGGTATTCTTCCCGCTCCCAGTACTCCGCAAACGCAATTGCATTGGTCCCGTCGTTCACTTGATCCCAAATGACTGAATGGTTTTCACAGGGACCGCGCAGGCGGACAGCTTCGGGGAGCAGCATCGCTTCCATAGTTATATTTAGGTACCATCAAGCAGCCTTAGCCCCTAGCTATGCAAGCCCGTTGATTAGCAACTGGTTGCTCTTCATTGCATGGGACTTTAGTGGACGTTGACCCTGACCCCGACAGCGCCCGTGCCCGAAACGGTTCCGATACTCGAACCATTTCGTGGCACGTTGGTCAGGTCGTTTGGAACAAGCGGGCGGTGGTCACTAGTCACTGCACAAAATATTTCTAAATGCGGGTTCTCTGCCCCTCATCCGCCACCGTCATCGGGAAGAACGGCGCTGTTACGGAGCCCAATCACACTCTATTTCTCTCCATTATCGGACAACCCCGTGCTTGCGTCATCGCTATCGCCATCGAATCGGAATCCATCTCCCGTAATCACAGGTGCTCACGACGCAATCAGCACGCATCGTCCATTCGCACCTTGGTAATGAATGTGCATTCGCGAGTCCATTGCAAAGGAAAAGGCGATGCTTTCCGGGGTCCCCCTCCTCCCGGCTCCGAGGCAGCACATGCCGCAACACGAGAATCGTGTATAGTAACCACCAAGTCGTAGCGTACCATAACCGCTATGCTCAATGAGTTGTATGCCCTCTGACTTGATTGTGGTATCCATTACCTTTCGCTCTATGCCAGGGAGTTTTTTTTTTCTTAACTATGGCCATCGGATGTGGGTGGTGCGTGTGTTATTTATTCCATGCCGGCGCGGATCTTGTGGGGGATTGGGTACGTTGTAGAACCCTGTGACCTTCGCGAGGCCCGGAATTTACGAGACCTCACCCGGTAGAACCTCGTGGCAGCTGCTGCAGGTCAGCTGCTGTTACAAGGCGGCACCATAATCCAGTATAATCCAGTGTCCAAAGACGACTCGTCGAGCCTCTGAGGGGCTTGGTGGTCCTGCCCACCCTGCGTGATCGATCGCACTTGCGTCTAACTCCCCCTCCCTTGGGCCTCTGAAAATCGAACAAACACGGCGACTCATGTGGTCAAGACGGAGAACCTGTGAGCACCCTCGAAGGCTAAATAGCGTCCCATTCTGGCTGATGGCCATTACTCCAAGGATGTTTTTAGATCGTGCTGTGCTTCACTTCAATTTAGGATCCTACTACTGATCTAGGAAGATATGCAGAAATTAACTTCAAGACGTCCTAAATTCGAAGTACCAGCTGAAGTTGTTTGTAGAAGATGAAAATAGAACAATACAGACGAAAGACAACCTGGACACCAATCCAACTCCCGTATGTCCTTTGTCTCCTCACCACTTGTACCTTCTGAAGCCTGTGCATATATAGGGACGTTTTTTCCGACATCCGCGACGCGCGTAGAGATCCAACTCAGGAGCAGTGGGCGAAGACTGAGATGGCTAGCAAACTGGTCGACCTCGAAAAGCTTTTCGATGATTATTGGACCTCCAAAGCACACGAAATCATGGTATCGGGTCAGTCGCAAGCCCTAACCGGTCCGCTCCTATCTAAACGAGAAGCGCAGAGCTTGTTATCGGAAAGGACCTCTCTCTGGAATTAGATTTTCATACGAACTTTACACCAGTATCATAAAAGGACGAAGAATACACAGCAATACCGGCTTTCAGCGTGTTTTTGGAGTGCTTCTCCTAACGACATCGTACCGCCCACTGTACGAAGAGACGATCGCAGGGTGGGCAGGAGTGAGATCAAATCTCACAAAAACGGTGGGTGGATGATCTCAGCTCTTTGGTTTATCGAGACCAAAACACCAAGGGAGGAATGTGCGTCATTTGTCCCGACTTCTTTCTCGGTGACCACTGCGAGTAACAAGTCAACCCCCGAGAAACACCTGTGTATTTGGGTATTGCTTGCCTCAAACGATGGTGGACGAACTCCGTTTTAGATATCTACGGCTGAAGATTCACGGCTTGCTAATGCAGACATCAAAGACCTCCCATCCCGAATTAAATAGAACACTTCCGACGCTTTTCAGTATAGCTCTCTCTACCGGACCGGTCAAAGTACCTTTTTTCTTTAATCCCGATACTTGTGATCAGCGTTCTTTGGCAAGGTTGACGGAATTCATCGAAGGATTGTACTCATTATCTTGGATTGAAGTGTTGAGCATTATGGGAGCCACGAGATCATGGGGACCGATCTACCATTACTACCCATCAGAATCGACAGCCATGTATTACTCCGTGTCTGGTTCCTTGGCAGGTCAATATTGTTGCTACATTCAGAGTGCAGTCTCAAGTAGTGTCTTGCAGATACTCACCGTAAAGTGCGCAACAATTAAGGAGACGTCATGGCAAGCAATGCTCTAGAAAAAGGCAATAGATAAGAGCATACCATACCGAGTGTGCACAGAGGAACTCCTCTCAACTTGGGGCCAATGGATACCCAGATGATTTACATTGCGGATGGAAAAGTACAAGAGAACCCAGCAGCCTCTTCTCATCGGCAAGAAATCAAGTGCAATTTAATACTATTGACGAAGAATAGCACTACCGGGACTGTTTAAGAAGTTGTCATCCGCTGTAATAATAGAGAAACTTACATATCGTGGCGGTGAAGCTCCTCCTGTACACTCCTCCGTCCCACAAAGCATTGCAAACGGTCGAATGTTGACTTCATGGGAATCAATTCTCTTGGTGGCAGTCCACGGAGAGGAATCGGGCTCACCTGTCTCCACACGAGGATAGAAGGAGTTCCAGACTTTCGGTCGACCTCACCAGACCACTCTTCGTCCAAGATGTCAATCCCACAGACACACTCAAGAATGGAGACAATACAACGGTGCTCCTCTTCTGGTTCTAACATACCCCGCACAGGCACTCGTACAAAACGGAGTATCTCTTCGCGGTTTATCCCCGCTGCAAACGCGGTATCGGCGACACTGTGTTAAAGAGCAATCTGTTGAGACTGAGCTGACTATAATACTCTGAGCGACACTAACCATGGGACCTCTTGGACTATAGGTCCTGAAATTGTCGGCAGCAACCGGGATTCGTTTGCTTGAGGGCGAGTCGCATGGTTACCATTACCCATCTCCACGTCCATATGGATTTGAGTGGTGGTATGTTGCGCCCTCTCGGGATTGATATTGGCCTGCATCATAGAAGGTACTGATGGAGGTGGCAACATAGGGGTGCGATTAAGGGATGACCAAGCGTTAGAAGTATGAGCCGATTCGGTAGTGCCATTGGGAATTTCTTCAGGCGTCTTCACGCCGCATTTTTTCAACCAATGGCGCTGAACATGAACCCTCATGTTCCTCTTAGCTGCTGCTCCTTTGAAGGATGACGTGCAGAATGGGCAGCGTGCTCTCTCCGACCCTCCTTTAGTTTTAACTCTCTTGAATGTCTCGAGACTTGGCCAAAACTGAGCAGGGACCTGTTCTACGAGAGGATAGAGGGCAACCACCTTGTCGATGTCAAAATAACGATCTGCCACTAGAACGAGTTCTTCATATAGCATTCCTTGTTCAGGTGGAATGAAGATGGTGCCGGGTTTCACACGATTTGTGGAACGCGCTCGCGCATTGCCCAGCGGTGCCGAGTTGTTAGGCCGCTTCGCATGATTCTCGACACTCTGTGTGGGGGCAGCCTCACTTCTGCCCATCCCTTCCTCCGAAAATGTTTCAGCATGACCCCGCTTTCTTCCGTGTGGCCGCCAGGCCCCCGGGTTGGTAACGACGCTGTCCGATGTTACAATTTGATCGGTTCCAGTGTATCTGATTTCAGCCGACGAGGAGAGTTGAGCAGTATCCAACTTCGAATTCGACGAACCGATGTCATGCTGCAAAACAGGACTATTCTTCATGAGCTCCCGTACGCTGAGGAAACTCGAGGATGGAGCATAAGATGTGAGTGCGATAGCAGGTGAGAGTTGGACATCTGCCGAAGGAGGAGAGTTGGCCTTCTGCGAAGCGGCGGCAAGTTTCCAATGGTGACGTACGTGGCCACGGAAGTTTGCCTTGACGTACACTCCCGTAAAAGACCAGCTACAAAACAGACAGCGAATTCGATGCTCGCCTAGGGCTGCTGCACTGTACTGATGAGAGGTTGGCCAGAAGCTCTCGGGTAGTTGGTCAAGCGTGGGGTACAAAGAAAATGTCGTGTCAACGTCAAGGAATTGCCCCTGGCCTTGAGTGAAAGACTGGTGTTCTAGGTCGGGACACGCGTCTGGATTACTAAAGGCCATTCCGACTTTGGAACGCAAGACCTCCATTGACCTTGCAATGGCCAGCGTGGTATTATCCTTACAGACTGTTCCTAGCGTGGAGGTGGCGAGAGATTTTCGCCCTTTCTTGCTCGTCGGGCTTTTGGGTGATTCAGAGGCGGCGTGTACGGCCATGGTCAGAGGACGTTCTGGGGACATTGATGGATCCAAGGCTTGTGCATGGTCAGGTAACGTAACCAGGCAGGTAGATGTCGATGTTGGTAAGGCGTGAGAAGATTGTTGCGCACCGATATCACTGAACGCGTGATCATATGCGTCGATTGGCTTCACGGCGTCCGGTACGGGCTGGGCAGCCGGTGAAGAGGCCAGACTTGATCGTTGACCATCCGTCTCCATGGTCTTTCCTGCCAAACCATGATTCCAATGACGTTGCAAATGCCTCTTGAACGACTTTTTAACAACAATGCCGCTGAAAGTCGACGGACAGAACGGACAGCGGACACCTTCACCCTTAGTGTTTTTTATCTTGTCCAGAACCTCTGGCGAGGGCAGAAGATATCCGGGAATCTCCGCTGGAGTAGGGTACAGGGATATCGCCTCATCGAGGTCGACGAACCTGCTGTTTCCCGTTCCGAGCTGTTCGTAGGTTACCTCTTGAGGGGAGTGGAATGTAGCGTCACTGTCACCACGGAGTCGAACGAGGGCGAGATTCAGCAAAGATCCAGTAAGGCGCCCTTCGGGGGGATTCCTCTTTAGCCGGGGCTGCTCTTGAGAATCTGTTGGGTGGCTCATCGAGATTGGAAAGGGGCTGCTGGACGTGTGAGGTGCCGTTAATAGATAGATGCGGATCTTACAGGCCAGTCCTTTGGACCCTGTCCGAATGGTAAGCCAATAGCGTGGCGGGAGAAGGGGGCTAATGTAGCTTTCTTTGTTTACCACCTTAAGCGCGGCGTTTGGTCTGCCCGGTGGTCCCCAGCACAATTTGACAGTAAGATCAACTAATGATCACTAGTCTACTTCTGGGAAATTTTGAATTTGGGAAAGTGCATCCTTGCGTAGACCACTCCTCGAGGAGTTACCCAAGAGCCTCAAGGTCTCTGACACCCAGAGACCTTTGATATACATAATATAGACGTCCTGCAATAGCCAAGCTTCTTCCGTTTGTTCCAAAGACTGGAGCTCTGATTTCATGTCTGCGTAGTCCTGCTCTAGTTCCCTCATTCCAACCAAGCCAGGCCCCCCCATGGAGCCAGTTGTGTATAAGAACGCTTATATCTTGCTGAGAAGACGTGATGTCTACATCGCCCTTCCAGAGTCGATTTAAAGCGTGACCTCTTATAGCCAGGTTGGGAGTATCTCGTTCTAATAATGAGTTTCTATGGGTTCGTATGATTCCTGCACGTCGAAAAGATCAGCATAGTGAACAAGTAGGGGGGGAGCGCGGACTGTCCGTGCATACTTTATTCCAACGCACTTGACGCTTTCCTTGTCTTCTGATATGCACAGAGAGGATCAAGAGGCTAACAATCATATATACTATCACCAATCCACCTGTTTACTTCATTAACGGCGGCGAGTCGGACCTCATCTGAAATTCGGGTCTCACCGAGACAGACGAGATATGCGACTAGGAACTTATCCCAAGGCCGTCCACCTTCATTATATGTAAAGGGGATTTGGGTATATTCAACTATCGAAGTCGCGGGGGCAGAGTGAAGCGTGAATGTCTCTGTGGTGAAGGCCCCTGCGCCGACTGGAGGCATGATAGTGGCTTCAGTTTTGCAAGAGGAGTAAGATGCTATCATGTAGGGTGAGAGTCACCGGCCTTTATCGACCGGAGAACGCACGACTCGCATGCCTGACTGTGACGGGGCTGGTAGGTAGATCACCCGATTCCTATATGACAGAACGGTCCTCGAATCGAGGTGAGGGCGTGTAGGGAACGAGGGCTGAGTAGGGCACCCGTTCGTATCCCGGGCTCCAAACTGACAAATGTTTCGTTCGCTGATTGGACAGAAGCCCGTGAATACCAAAGGTGGTACGCTGGGTACCCTGAATGAGGCCCGATCGACTAGCCGCCAATACACTTTCCGGACGCCGTCGGGTGCCAACACTGGAGATGACCCTGTATTGAGATTGAATACTTGTCCAGTTAGGCTTGTGAATAGTTACGTCACTGGGTGGGTCAGGTTTCGTGCAGTTAGTACATAGCCCGGAGGATCAAATAAGACAGTCCTCGGGGTTGCGACTGTACTGGTTGAGTATTAACAACGAGCTTTAAAATGGAGATGGGGTCTCAGCTGTGGCAGTCCTGGACGACATAACTGACACCTTTTCCATTCGTAGGTGTACAGGAATCGAAGAAAGATTATTCGCAACAACCTCCATTACTGCTCGATCGTGAGAAGCTTCTGTCTCTTCTGATAGAAGAGTCCACGTTTCGAGTGCCGTGGTCTAAACCAAAGCCCCTTTCTCAATCAAAGTTACTTCACTCTGCCCCCGAGAGCATCCAAACTGGGAGGCATTGATATTGTCAAGGGAAAACCTCCCGTATAAACGGATTCCCTTCAACATGAGAAGCACCATCAGTGCTGCCGTTCCAAGTCCCAGAGCCCTCGATGCGTCGGCGAAACATCGGGCTAAATTACCTATGCGAGCCTGTGCGAAACCCATCACAAACCTGACCCAATCGTTATCGCGTTTCGAGCAGCTCCAAGTCCACGATCGTCTTCCCAAGGCCCATCAACCAACTGCTGAGAGTGGTGCCCATGATTTTCCCTCCTGCAGGTGATCACAAAATCCGTACGAGTCCGTACGAGAACAGGAAGGATAGACGGCAAGTAATTCGGTGAGACCAGGTTGAGTGGCTTGCGCGAGGTAAATATATAGTCGACTCTGCTGCACCTTCCAGATGAGTAGAAAGTGGGGTTCTAACATGCGCCTAGGGCGGTGGACTGTGACCAGTTTTGAGTTTAGGCTGAAAACTGGTGGTCCATTCCCTAGCTCATCGCATGTACAGCATTCGAATTGATCGTAGCTTCACATCCTGTTGATCTTCCCTCTTCACGCTATAAGGAGTCGTAGCGTTCCTGCTGGGATCTCCCGTCATCCACAGGAAGAGTGCAACTGGGCTACATCATTGCGCTACGAGAGTTACAAGACCCCCTATCTCCGGATAAGGAGGCATATCAAACGCCTGCACGCCGTAATACGTCTCCAGAAACACCCTCCGCGGGGTACAAAGTCACCTTCCTCATTGCAACTCCTGGTAATGTCCAAAAGGTGCTGAGCATCGACGGGACAATCCCCCCCCCGGAGGCAGGTTTCCTCCAACACCAGCAGCGGCCGCACGGCGCGATCCGGCTCCAGTGCGCCGGGGCGGTCCTAACATCGCAGCCTATCGAGGATGAGGCCCAGGGGCGGTGGGATGGATTCGAGGTGGAGGGACTCCAATGTTAGAACGCAGTCGAAGGATAGCTGGGAGCGCCACATGTGTGTCTGGATGGAAACAGGTAGACTGGTCGGCCCCGGGAGGTCGGCTCCAAATTAAAACTGCCCCGACTGCACTGCTCGGTTGGTGCTCGGTGCTCGGTGTTCACCGCAAGTTCCAACGCCTCAATTTACCCAGCTGGAATTGCACGGAATAGAGGATTGGCGAGGTCAGTGATGGCGCTGAACATGACCCCCTCAAGATGGGCAAGCCACCGGGATTGGAAAGAAAATAGGCGACATATCGCGTGAGGAGAGCTCATCGAGTGCAATGTGCATGCGCTCTCTGATTACGATCTTCCTCCAGACGCTGGGCATGTTGTGCCCCACGGAACGCCGCTGCTTCCGAGCCGCAGCCTAACCCAGGCGTCTATGTTCACAGCGTGCGGCCCTAAGGTTTGACTAAGTTGGAGTATCTCGGTGAGAACCTCGGTGGGCAGAGGGAGGGGGGTACGACTGTTACCCGCGCCAGATTGTGAGACCGAATGAAAAAGCTGATGTGCTCGATGTATGCAGGAATAGGTCCAGATCAAGAACACAAGCAAGAAACGGTCAGGTCGAAGGGACGTGCAGCTGCCCAAGTGGCACACTGCGGGGCCAGCGTGTGCATTCGCGTATTCTGAAACGAGGTGCGAAGCCGAAAACCGTGATATTGACAACAGACGCTGGTGAATAAAGGGGGGAGTACATGTGAACACCGCGGCAATAAACAAATTGGTGAAGCATCTGTCTGTCTGTCTGTCTGGGGAGGCTTGGGGAGAGAGAACCAACTATCCATAAAGTCCATCTTCGAGCTCGTATAGAAACCCGTACGTTCGCACTCACCACCTGCTAGCTTCCCTTGCTCAGTGCTTCGTCGGAGATCCTGCGGGCGGAGCGGTATACTCCCAACCCTTGTCCTTTGGGTACTGGTTTGCGCCATACGCACCGCCCGAGTACGACGGGGCGGGTGCGGAGCCGCTCGGCTCGGTGTATGTGGGCGCCTTGCTGGGTGAGTCGTAGGCCGGCTCGGCGTACATGGGCGCCTTGCTGGGCGAGTCATAGGCCGGCTCGGCGTACATGGGCCCCTTGGTGGGCGAGTCGTAGCCCGGCACGGCACCGTAGGGAGACTGAGGGACGGGGGACATCTGCGCGCCGTATGGCGTCGGCGTAGGACCGCTTGACGGGGGCCGGTACTGGCTCGGGTTCGCGTTGTACATGGTCTGGGGCGCGCCGTAGGGCTCGTAGGAACTCGCCGTGCTCGTGTACTGCGAGTGGGCGATCGTCTGGGGTTGGGGTGAAAAGGACTGCGGTGGAGGAGTCGAGGAGACGGTATTCGCCGTGTGGTAGCTCGCGGCCGTGTAGCCCGTCATGCCCGTCGCGTTCGAGTATACACCCGTGGTTTGCGTATTTGAGGGAGGGACGTTTCCGTACACCCCGAACTGGGCGGGATTTTCGTACTGTGCCTTAGGGTTCGAGGTGGGTGGATAGGAAACACCCGAATTTGCGTTGTAGTCGTTTTGCAACAACGGGGCCTTAACCCCGCCCCCGCCAGCGGCGGCCCATGGGGGGAGACCACCGTTACGATAATGTGCGGCCATTGGACCATACCATGCCTGCAAACCCACCGGGATATTTACTTGGGTCAGATTGATCTCCGATAGGGAAAAAGCACAAGACAGACCGCTCGTTTCTTTTGGCGCCGGAAGTAGACAATAGCTACGACGATCAGGGCAAGGACGTGGAGACCGAATATGACACCTAGAGAGAGAGCCCGAAGCGAGCAGACGGACGCGAGTTAGCGGAGCGGCGACCGAGCGACGACCGAGCGGGCGCGGGCAGGGGGGAGATAAGTAGTGCGGGACGGGGCGGCGGTTCGGAGGCGCGATGGGACTAACCAACTGCGACAGCCCAGGCAGCGAAGGCGGTTCTTGTTGCGCGGTCGAAGTAACCATAATCGTACCCGTTGTAGGGATCATTGGTATTGTAGTCGGGATAGGTGTAGGTATAGGTGTAAGTGTAACCGATGCCAGAGTACGTATACGTATACCCTGGGTCGGGTGCAGGAGTTGGCGCCATCGTCGTTAGTGGTGGTCGTGGTCGTGGGCACGGAGCTCAACGGAGGGAGTGGTTGAGTCCAAAGTTAACTGTCCACTCTTAGTAGGCGTTTCCATCAAATTCATTCGGCCGCCTCACGGCCCATTCATCAGACGTTTAATTTCATATTCGAGTCGGCGTCCTCGGTCACGTCTTTCGGCAAGTAAGCGGTCTGTGCGAGAAAGTCAGACTGTCCGTCATTCAAATCATTCAAATACACACTCGTCTCCACCTCTGACGGTTTTAACGGGTACGATCCGGAAATCCAGGTGATACGCCGGCCGGAATTTCTATGGTATGGCGACGCCAAAGCCGCGCGCTGTGGCACGGGTGGCCCGTCTTCCACTCGCCGCACCTATCCACTCTTCCTTGGGTACCGAGCAGTGTTTAAACTCGTGTTACCTCGAAAACCACGATCCGTCCTCGATACCGCGATTAGACCCCGCCGCATGCGATAGCATCGCCCGCAATGAACTAAGGGAGGTAATAAGACGCAAGCCGACCTGGGCAACAGCGAGACTTAATCACTTATTACCCCCATCCGATGGCACCAACATTAACCCCCGCACTCGTTCGCCGCGTCTTCACTCAGTCTCCCGAAGAGGATGGTACACGATTTGTAGGCATGATTCTCGCCGTTGTCGGTAAGTAATACTCTTCTATGAGCAGTACTACTCGCTACATTCTCTCACACTTCTGGCTTTCCGTTAGGTGTGACCGTGCTTCTCCCCATTATCGGGCTCTGCATTGGCGCGGCCGCTTTCTGGCATCGTGAGAAGAAACGAAGGGTGTGTCTCCTCTCGATATTTGCACAACTTTTTGTGAATTTGAACTGGGCTTCTTTCTCCAGCGACGGTACAGCGCAATGGCTACGTACTACCAGAAAAGAGGCCGGCCCCCTTCAGGAGTCGAAATGGTACCAATCAGGCCTACATCTCTAGCCGTACCTCCGCCTGCATACGCGCCAGCGGGAGCCAGACACATGAGCTATCAAGTCCTACCAACCATTCCTTCCCTTGAGGCCGCGAGGCGGTCCTCTCCAATACCTCCCGGAGTACCATCATACTATGCCTCTACGCCCCGCAGACCTATTTTACCCCCGTCAGTGATTCAGGGCCTCCCGGAAAGGGGGTGGGACTATACCGCTCCCCGTCTTTGGTCGCCACCGCCGCTCGACGTTAGCCGTCAGTAGCCGACTACCGCATGGTGCGGCGCAATCGTTCGTTCCCTGGCACATATTCACACCGCTTCTTATTGTTCATCATCTTGTACACTATGTCAATCATCTAAACCAGTATGAATATTGTATCCATATCATTCCCATCTAGATTATCCGAATCTGTCTGGGAGGACCGGACATCTGGAAAGAGAGAAGAATCTGGCATTGCGGTGCCCATTCTGCAACACATTTATATTGACTACATACTACATCTTTACATTGCATCTGCGGAAGGCTCCAGGCATTGTCCATCCTCGTTCCGAACTGGACCTTCTGCTCGTCCCTTACTGGGCTGACAGGGCTGTTCAACGTCCCCGCGGATCACCGGAAATTCCACAATGGAACCCCCAAGTAGCCACTTAGGACTAGTACTCGTCTACATGCCACCCGTGGCACATGTGTAATGAACGTTGCAGTGCCGACAGAAGGTCCGTGCTGGTCGTCGCGTTGAAGCCTAGGAGAACAAAAGCATTCGCTGCAAACGACATCACAGGAGCAGTGTCTGCTCAGCCATGGACGGTTACTTGCTCGAGAAGCAGGTGCAGTGCACGATCATAACCCCCCTCCGAATCGGCATAGGTGGCCAACTTCCTCCACACCTGATATCGGTCGGAGTCAACCATCGTACTCTCCCTGCCGAACTTGGTATCGAGGTCGCTGTCCATTGCCGATCTATCTTTCTCCAGAGCAACATCGACGACATGCACGTTAATAATCTATGGATCGAAGTTCACCCGCTCTGCGATACTAGCTATCAGTGCTAACCCCGCCGCTATTGTCCGAGAACCGTTCTCGACTACTCTTCAGATCCACAGGCGTTTGGCTGCTGCTGAAGAGATGGAGGACCAGGACGATGCTAGCGCGGAGTGGAAGGCGGACAAGGCCAAGATCGAGGAAGCGGAGGAGGCGATCACAGTCTTCAAGAATTTGCTTGCCGATGTACTCACGAGAGATTGGGCGGATGAAGAGAAACGCGTTATTGGCCATATCACCTTTCTATCGTCCGCGACTACGGCGACGAACAAAAAGGACCACATATATTTTCAAGCAAATACGTGGTATTGTGCTTCGAGGTCCCCGTACAGCCGCATCATAGAGTCAGCTGACCGGGAGACGCGACGTTAGGAGGTGGATGGCACCAACAGCCTCTCGAGTTTCTTCCACAAAATGTCTCCCTCAATCCAAGTGCCATGATCTTGGTGCGTACTGTTCTCTGTCATATTGTTCGCTCTGTGCGGCATGAGTTAGGCGACCTCCAACGAGTCCTCGCCCTGAGCATGCCTCTGCATGCTCGTACACAGTCGCCTCGCCTCCATCGTCATAGTGTCACACATCTGGATGATTTCCCCCGCCGTCATGAAAAACGTATCTCATATCTCCCTCGCGCGCCTGTGCATGGTGAGAAACAAGCGGATCATTGCATTCGTGGGCATTGTGAAGGTGCGTTGCCGCCCTGGTCATATTCCCATCTAGTGCAGCCGAGGATGTCAGGATTTGGCATTCCCCTCGATTTGTGGACTACCGTATGTCCTCTTAGCCAGTTCACTTCATAGTGCACTAGTTGGATCAGGCCACATCTGACTCATGTCCTGCGTGTTGGAGTTGGTGATTCCTCTCCAACGAGGGCCCGGTAGTGCAGCGGTTTAGCACGCCCTTCCGGTATTAGGGAGACCCGTGGTTCGATCCCCGGTCTGGCCGTTTATTTTCTCCCACACTGCG